>Ga0326514_10000787_pt1 | contig 21055 bp, 13 predicted proteins | sample 3_2548_0518_D_FD_203653 | JGI IMG/M metagenome (GOLD analysis project Ga0326514, IMG submission 203653) | Bovine rumen microbial communities from UC Davis, California, United States - 3_2548_0518 | ecosystem: Host-associated > Mammals > Digestive system > Stomach > Rumen | place: USA... | reverse complement strand
TTTATAGAAAAACTCATCGTATCCATTGTTTTGACACTTTCTTGGAAAAAGTTTATTTGATTTTCAAGCAATTCTGCTTGCATTCTCAAGTTTGCCAAATCTGCTTTGATAAACTGATTTTTCTCAGCAGGACTCAATTTTATATCGTAATTGATTGTATATTCTCTATATTGATCTTTATAAAAAGTGTCTATTGATTTTTGTTTTTTCATCAAAAGACCACGAAGTTCTGTTATTTTTTCAACAAACAACTGACGATACGACAGCATAAACACTTGTGCTTCAGCAAGAGTGGAAGTTCCTTTTATCATTTTAATCAAATCATGAATTTTTTCCTTCCAGTCTTTACGTTCGGCAGCAAGCTTCTGCTCAATCATTTCGAGCTTTTCTTTTGCTTGGTCGTCGTTGTATTTCTTTTCTTCTGCCATTAAAATAGATTATCTTTTTTGTTAGTTTTTCTCTTTTTAACTAAATTGATTTTTGGAATAAACTTTTCAGATTTCTTAAATTCTCCAATATCAATATTTTTTGACTCATAATCAAAATTAGAATTGCTGTCAATATCAACAAACAACTTTATGTGTTTTTGTGAATCTTCGTAATCTTGTATGAATTCTTCGTATTCTTTCACATAACTTCTATTTTTCATATATACATTATGTCAAGATGATTGTTTGTAAAATAGTTGTTCAATTCTTTTAAGCAGCCAGTTTTCTTGACATATTCGTATTTTATTAAATCATTCAAGTCTTTTACTTTTTTGACTGATATGTTGTAATCTTTGCAGAATTTTTCCCACATAAAAACTCTTGCTCCGTTTTTCAATTTATCTATCATAGTTGTTTTTCCTGCAGTATCGTTGTCAAAAAAGTACCTTGCCGTTGGAAGAGTCTCAAAATCTGCAATTCTTTTCTTTACTCCACATATACCTATTGAATTTTTCATAAAAAACGAATCTATAGGTCCTTCAAATATTGTAAAGTCATCTGCAAGATTTACATTCAATATACCAAAAATACTACTAATCTTGTTTAGACTCATCAACTCATCTTCTGTTATTTGTTCTCCGTCAACTTCAGGAATTTCTAACCCCATTCTTTCATACATTCTCTCAAGAGTATACGTCAAATATTTAGATTTTCCTTCTTTCAAATTTCTTATTTGAAAACCAATAATATTTCCATTTCTTGCAAAATTCAAAATGTACAATTCACAAGTTCTTTTGTTGTATGCAAACTCGTGCAATTTCTTATGAAGCAGTCGAGACTTCAAATAAGGATATGCTCTATATGTATGTTCAGTTATTTTTTCAGCATTGAAAAACTCAGAAAATTGTTCAAATGGAATAGCAAGTTTCTCTATTTTGTCGAAAAGATAAAAATCTACAGCGTCAGTATTTACATTAATAACATGATTGTCATTAATATAATTTGTTATTGTTATTTTGTCCATTCCCTCGAACGGCATATCATAAAATTTCAAAAAAGAATTCAAAGACATGTGTTCTCCGCAATTGAAGCAATGAAAATACAAATCGTTCCAATATAAGGTTCCTCTCTTTTTGTTGTAATCTTTTGCAGAATCACCACATATCGGACATGCAAACTGAAGACATTTCTTATTATTTTTCATTCTTCTCTTTGCTGGCTCATTGCTAAACTGCTTGTTCAATATTGTCTGTATTTTGTCTGTTATTGCAACTTTTAAAGTGTTGTCAAGTTCACACATAATTAGATTTTTTGATTATACCTAAATTTTATATTATTAAATATGAAAATGTTTAAACGAAAAAAGCCTCCATAAAGGAGGCAGTATATTTAAAATGTACATTTATCTATTCAGCCATATACTTGATTTTACATCATCAATCTCTTCTTTTCCACAACCATAAGCTTTTCCTATTTTTTTCAAATCTTGAATAATATTTGCATTGTGTAAAAATTCTTCATCAACATAAAATTGCATCCACTCAACTTCTTCCTTTTTATCAACAGAAAAATACATTAAATCTAACGACTTATCATCTAATTTATTAGATTTACGAACCTTTACTAATTTATTTCTAATATCATCACGAATCTCATCCTTAAGATCTTGTATATTTGACTCGTTCAAAAATTCATCAAAGTTTTTAATCATTGTAATCTTATTTTTATTATTTATCAAAACAAAAAAGCCTCCGAAATGGAGGCTTCCCTAAAATCAAAAAATCAAAATTACAAATTATCAATGTCTTTCAAGAATTCGTCAAAATCGTCATCGTCATCATCGTCAGATTTCTTTTTCTTCTTAGGAGCTGGCTCTTCATCTTCATCATCGTCCTCAACAACTTTCTTTTTCTTCTTTGGAGCCGGTTCCTCATCATCCTCGTCTTCGTCCTCTACAACCTTTTTCTTTTTCTTAGGCGCAGGTTCCTCATCTTCATCCTCGTCATCAACGACTTTCTTTTTCTTTTTTGGAGTTGGCTCTTCATCTTCATCCTCATCAACATTTTTCTTTTTCTTAGGTTTTGTTTCAACCTCCTCTTCTTCGTCTTCATCAGACATAAGAGCCTTTATATCTTTACCAGCTGAACCGTACTGACTCAAAACTTTCATAACCTTTTTCTTAAGTTCATCGTCCCAAGGTTTGAATTTGAACTCGTTGAAATCAGGCGTATTCTCTTTCAAATACTCAACAATAGTTTCTTTGTCATCGTCATCATCTGACATTTCGTTTCCGTCAATAACTATTGCACTTCCGCTACTTGCAAACTTTGAACTGTCGTAATTTGCAAATCCGTCTTTCTTGCAAACAACAAGATTAAACACCTTTCCCTCAAACAAATCGAATGGGTTGTTTGGTTCCTCATCCTCTACAACAGGTTTAAGTTGTTCATCAATCTTTTGCTTGATTTTGAAACCATAACGGAAAATCATAACCTTTCCTTCAAGCTCTGGAAATTGCTTGTCCTGAATAATCTGAACTGCAGAATACCAAAATTCTTTTCTCTTCAACTTTTCAGACAATTCCTTGTCAGCAGCAGATGTGCTGTTTCTCAATTTAAAGAAAGTATCTTGAATAATACATTTTTCTCCAATAGTTGAAGGAGAGTCAACATAAAAACCAGATTCTGTGTTTAGATCTTGCAGATAATAAACATACTTTCTCATCATTGGATGACGAGGATCATCTACATTAGGCAAAAATCTGATTTTTGATTTGTAAACACCATCTTTAGCTTTGTCATAACTCGGTGAATACAAGTTAGCATTACCTTGCGGTTTGTCGTCTTTTGTCAAATCTTCAATACTTACATTGAAAACATTGAAATCATCCATTTTACTCATAATAAAAACATTTAAATTATTTTAAAAACATGTAATAACATTAACTACATTCAATAACTTGTTGTATATAATATATATTCTCGAATTTATTTTTGTTTACATCTCTTCATTATTTAATATTTTTCCACAAATACAATCTTCATCCACTAAAAGATAAATTCCATCATGATCGTAATCTTTCATCATTGCTGTTTCTTCATAACCAAATTCAGTAAAAATTACTTTATCTTTTATTTTATATTTTTCATTTTTGATTTGATTACCTATTAGAACGATTTCTCCTGTGAAAGGATGCATATCGTTGTTATTTTCTAATAGGATTATTTTTCCATTGTATTTTTTTACATCTTTTTTAATCAAAAAACGTTTTCCAAGTAATTGCATAACAATAAATTATATTTTGATTAAATTTTTTAACAATTTTTAACAAAAAAATTTCATTTTTTATTAAACCTTTTTAAGTTTTTGTAATATAAAATCTGTAAAGAACTTTTCCAGAAAAAAGGTACTAAAGTAGAGAAATTTGCTAAACAATAATCAATAAAAATTCTAACTCTCTAAAACGCATCAGATTTCAATATTTTAAAAAAAAGAAGAAAAAAGAGAAAGAACTTACTCTCTTCTGGCTTATTACTTTAAACATTTCAATATAAAATAAGAGTCTACTAAGTCGTCTACTGGCTTAAGATTTTTCATATCTAAATTTTCAGAACAATATTTATATAGATATGTTTTTTCTATTAAATCGTCTTTAAGTTTATTTTCTATAAAAGCGTTAATCATATATTCTTTGTCAGCATTTCCATTTCCAGCAAGTTTCTTTGCATGTTTTGGAGAAAATACACAAATATTGTCAGCAGAAGTCAAAGTCAATAGTTCTTTTCTCAAAAAAGAGTTGTACATAATCAAATCATTGTACGCTGCTCCTTTTGAACCATAAGAAAATCCTTCTATTGCTATTTTTATATTTAGATATTCAATACGATTTTCGTTTATAAACGATTTTATAAAATCAACAATGAGTTGAGATAAGAATTGAGCATCAGCTATTTTTTGAGATTCTTTTTCTGTATAATCAGTTGCAGTTATATTTCTGGTATAGTCAATCATATAAACATCTTTGTTGTTTATATCATTTCCTATTGTTTTGTGGTTTTTGTAAGACTTCAAGTCTTTAACTTTCCAATCCTTTCCATCAGAATTGAAAAATGAACAAAATTTATATTGTTCATTGTTGTTGTGTTTAAATTTCATTGTTATGGAAGGACTGTTTAGAGAAAAGTCTATTCCTATCAAAAAATCATTTTCTTTCATAGTAAGTTCAATTAGTTTTATTTTCCTATTCTGTTTCCCATCACTACACCTACAGCGGCACAGCATACTCTTGATGTAAGTAAATCGTACAAAATTCCTTTTTCAACACCAAGAACTTTTGCTACAGCTTTCATAACAGCAGTTCCGAGAGAAACACCAACAAGTCCTCCTACAATACTTCCAAGAAGTCCTTCATTGACGATTTCTTCCATTACTTTTTCAAGATCTTCACCGTTTTTGACAGATTCAGATATTTTTTCAACAACAGAATTTATGATTTCCTGTTGTTCTTCTGTCAATTCTTCAGACTGTATTGACTCTGTCAATTCTTTTGTTATATCATCATTATTGTTTAAATATTCATTAAAAGTTTTCATTTGTAATTTAATATTATTTCAAATCTGTTATATGCAAAAGTCATCTCAAATGTTTTGAAGTCAACCGTGTTTGATGAAAAGTTGAATTCTAGTCCAGACACAGAAGTAAACAATATGTCTTCAAAATGCAGTGTTGATACTACATGACTTTCACTATCTGTTATATTTATGTCAAATGAGCAAGGAAGATGAGTTTCTTTGTTTGCAAAATCATAATAATAGTTGAACAAATCAACAGCCATAAAATAGTTTACAAAGCCAGTAAGTGTCTGACAGGTTATAGTTATTGTACGTTCATACAATTCAGTGTCTTGAGTATGAGCTCTATATTGTCTAGTGTTTCCAGGGTGGTCTATTTGTGTTATCGGATCATATTGCAATTGCGGAACAGACAATGACTGAATGGCATAGTTGAATATATCAACAGGTTCTTGTACAAGTACTCCAGGAATTCTTTCAATATATGGTTTGTATTTGTTAATCAATTCATCCGGAAACATTATTTTCGGAAAAAGAAACTTGAACTGATTGTCACTTGAACTCAAGTACATAATTAATTATTGTTTTGATTTATTATAGTGTCTATCTGCTGAAGTATTTTTACCGCATTAGATGAAGTGTCGACATTTATTTTGCCAAGTGTAGCTCCATTTTTAGTAACAACAATGCAGTTAGAATTTACATTGTATTTTCCAATAAGTTGTCCATAGTCTTTTTCGGTATAAACTATATTGTATTCTATATTATTGTATTTATTTTCATTTACAAAATCTTGCATTGACTTATACAAATCGTTGAGTGTATTATATTGAGTCATTTCATGCTCGGTATCAAGATCTGCATATTTAGTATACATAAATGCATATACTAACACAACTCCTGTTTTTACAACAATATTTGCTAACGACAATTTTGCATCTCTTGCTGTAATCTTTTCAGGTGCAAGTTTTGTAGTTGGAGATATTTTTTGAATATCAGTGACTATAGGTTTGATACCTATAATATTTTGTTTCAATGCATTCAATGCATTTTCTTTCAATATTTTGTTTTTGTCATTTACTTTGGCAGCACTAATCAAGTTATATTCTTGAAGTTGTTTGTCTACATCTTCAATTGTTTTTCTATTTGACTGCTCTTCAACTTTTTCTTGATTTTCTTTTACGTTTTTGCACAGTTCAGTATACAGATTTTTGTAATTGTCAAGATCTTCTTGTACCGAAGCATATTCGTTTCTTAATTTGACTAAAGAGTCAGAAAGTTCTGTTATTTGAGTGTTTAACTGTGTTTCGTTTTTGAGCTTTTCTGCTTTTACTTCATCTAGTTCATTTTTGAGTTTTTCGATTTTATCAGTCAATGAAGTCAAGTTAGCTTCATTATATTCTGCAAAACGTCCAGAATATATTACAGTTTCGTCAGATTTTGAGTTTTCGTCACGCAAGAATGAAGTCACATAAAATATGTTAGTATCAAGAGAAAGTATTTTTTCTGCTTCCTCTTGAGATATTCTGAACAATATTTGTCCAATAGTAGGATTTACGTCTTTAGTGTTTTTGAAGTTTTCAATTTTTACTTCACTTGACTTGTCTTTGAATGTCAAGAAAAACGAACCCATATTGTGCAAATCAACTGGAACATTTTCAAGATTCAATTCTGAATATATCGTGAAGAGATAATAGTTGTCAAACGGAGCAATTTTCATTATTCCGTCGCCTTGTTCATATACTTTTTCGTTTTTTGAAAGATTAGTCACTCTTTTTGTGTTTCTTTCTAAAACAAGTCCTTTGTTTATTTGGACTGGAACCGGCTTTTCTGTATTTCCTTTTATGAAAACGTCCTTTGTCATTCTGTTATATTGTCAATTTTTACAGGTGATATAGATGCTCTTATGTTTAATCTGTCTCTAAATGATGTTACATAAGATGTCTTGAATATTTTTTCTTGTGATATGTTTATACCAACATTATTGTTTACCAAAGTCAAATCACTTACTTTGTTGTTGTCTAACTTGTTATATACATTTAATTGCGGCGGAACAATTCCAAGATTTACTTTTATCATTTTCTTGCCATACTTAGTGAAATTGAAGTTTTGATAAGTAGATCTTTTGATTATTTGAGTGTTGTTTGAATTGCAATAAATTCTTAGTGTATAGTCAAGAACGCAAGCAATGCAGTTTGAGTTTTTGATTACAGGTCTAAACAAAGTAGGCTCATCAAAATTGTCTGTTTGTGTTATGATATTGTGTGTAGTAATCTGCCAGTCTGGTTCATTGTTAGCTGTATTTGTTACGAGTTCGTTGACGGTTATGTCGTGCATAAGTATATAGTCATCTACTGTTCCCGGAAGATCTGCAATGAAATCGGAGAATGTTTTCCAAGTATTTTTTGTTGAACCTTCAAGCTTGAAATAATCATCAACTTCTTCTATATTTGCAAATACTGTAGCATATTGGTCTACAATTGAGATAGATGTTGATGCAATTTCAGTCAAAAATTGTACTTTAGATAGTCTATTATTAAAAGATGACTCTGCTTCTTTAAAGATTTTTGAAAATGAAATGTCTATTTTCGATGGTGTAGCAATATTGTCATCGAATAGCTTTAATCCATTTTCGTGTATTGAAGGTACATAAAATTCTATAACTTTAGTGTATAGACGTTCACCAATTAAAAACGGTGTAGGAACTAACTCAAATTCATTCAAAATATAATTTCCTAATATGAACTTGTAGCCATTTTCGCAATATGATGAAATTGAAATGGCATAAGTTCCGTCGGCTTCCTTTGTATAAGAAGATGTAAAATATATCTTTATTTTGTCACATGTAATTTTGATAGATGAAACAGGATAATCTGAATATTCTTGTGTTCCTGAGTTTATTGCATCATCAATATAGTCTTTCGCTGAGATATACACAGTTTCATCCCCATCATTTCTACTTACATATTGTTTTGAATTGTATGACGATGCTTGTGCTAAACAATAAAAACTGTTATCAACAGTAAAATTGCTTGATTTTATTTTATTTGTTGTTCTGTTGCTTGTAAGAATACCGCTTACAAGATATTTTACATTTTTTTCTTCATTGGTATACACATTACCAGAAATTGGAATTTGAAATTCTTTTCGTTCAGCAGAAGTAGATTCGGCTGAATTGAAATATTCATATTCCATTAAAACTTTGTCAGATAATTGTATGTATTTAGATGAAGTCATTTATACGTATATTTTTATTTATGGAAGAGGAATAGGATCTCCAGATATATTGTCTGAAATTGTTTCGGTTCCATCTCCTGGTTGATTTTCTCCGTCGTTTATATTTATGGTTCCACCAGTGTAAGAGTATTCAGCAATAGACGAATAGTTGTTTGTGGAATTTGTTGCTGCATCCTTTAATTGTTTGTGCATATCATCAGATTCGCAGTCTAAAAGGTATGAAAAGTAACCGTCTATTTCGATAAGTTTTTGTGTAGTTGAACCGGATAGTGTAAATGCAGTATTGTATACGTATGGACCTGTTATAATTTTTCCAACGGATGAGTTTTTCATATCACTTATGATAATAGAAGGTATTTTGTTAGATACTACATTATCATTGTAGGACAATTCTTTTTCATAGATTGCTCCGTCTGTCGAATATGTCAAATGACCAATAAGATTTTTAACATTAGTTTTAACAGTTGAACCGTTTTTAGTTAGTTTAATGACAGGAGGATAAATGTCAAGATAAATTTTGTTCAATGATACCATAGTAATTGGTATTAAAATTCCAGAAGATAAAGATCTTTCTGCGAAAGCGTAATTAGCAAGAGGAAGATTAGAAGAACTTCCATTACCATTTCTTAAAATTCCTCCGTTATCTAAGTATCTTGGAAGAGAACCGCTTGATGCAATATTGGCAGTAGGCCAAGAAACAATTATACTGTCATTGCCCTGAATTTGTGTTTCTCCGTAATTTGAGAGAGATACGACACTGATATTGGGACTTGTTTCATAGTCTCTTGCGCATATTTTGTTTGCATTTATTACACCGTGAAAATTGCATTGTACGACATTTCCAATTCTTACAAAATTGTATGTGATTTTGTCGTAAACTGTATCAGTTGAAGACGGACCATAGTTTCCATTGAATACAATGCTTCCAGCATGAACAGCGCCAAAGTTGTTCACGTTTCTGATTTTCATGTTTTGGTAAAAGTTGCAATATCCGTAAGTGTATCTTCCAAGTTTTACAAGTTTGCTTCCCATAGGAGCAGTGTAGAACTTGTTTTCTGTAAAGTTTATTCCAGAATCATAGTTGATTAAAAAGTCAGAGTACTCTTCTGAAACATTTGAAATTTTTGTCACTCCAGGATAAGAAGTTTTCAAATGGATGTTTTCTTTGTAGTCGTTGTTTGAATTGATTTCTATACCTGCATTTTTTTCATTCGCGTGTTTTGCGTATATAGAAATTTTGTTAGATTTTATATTGCATCCAAATTTGTCATGTTCAGAAGAACTTTCAGTGTCAAAATCATTTCCTATGCTTACTTCTTTTCCAATAAGTTTCAATAAAGGAGTTGTTTGAGTATTGTCTATAGTTATTCTAGCTTGATTATAATAAGTACTTAAATCTGAAACATCAAGGGTTTCTACTCCAGACTTTCCAATGCTGAACATGTTATTTGATTTAACAAACGTACTGTTTTTCAACAATTCAATTTCGCACGATGTTGAATTTTCTTCGTTGTTTTCAGCATTTCTTATAGCAATCCATTGACTTGACGCATTTACAATATCAGATCCTAATAATATTTCATCTGCGCCAAAATGAATTTGTTTTACGTTGTTTGTTTCATTTATTTGCAAATATACATGTTCGTCTTGCTGGGAGTCTTTTTGTGAAAGCTTTATAGTGTTTCGAGAAGTTGTTGAGATTAGAACATTTTCAAGTGAACTTACAATAATGTCTTTTTTCGCGTCAATTCGTATACCTTGATCTGGTGAAGTTATATTAAGATAATTTATATCACCGTTGAGTGATACTACATAATTTATTCTCGGAAAATTTCCAATCTCTTTGTTGGTTTCTCCGTTTTTGTAGAATACAATTCCGCAGTTAGGAGATCCAGAATTGTTGCTCTCTGACACGGATTCTGTATATACTAATGCAATATTGTTGTCGATTATGTCATCAATCTGTTGAGATGATATAGAACTTAGCGTAATATTGTTTGCATAGTCATTTAGTATAAGACCTCTTTTATTGTTGTTATTGATAGGAGCAGTACGAAGCAGAGAATTAGTATTTCCTATTTCGTTAAAATGTGTAGTTTGAGAGAATATAATATTATAGTCATTCGAAGGATAAAAATCCGGATCATTTGCAGCAGCAGGAGTTGTTGTTTCGTCTCTCCATTCAACTTTCCATATACTGTCTGTGTAGTTTGCAGTTGTATCGTCTCCTTTTGGAACCAATGCGATAATCATATCTCCATCTTCGTATTCGTCTCCATCTGGATCTGTTTCTCCAAGTCCATATTGAATGGCATTTTGTACATCAGCTAATGTCAATATGTGAAAATGCACTCCGCGTTCACCTGTGTCACCTTTTATACCTTGATCACCTTCATCACCTTTGACGCCTTGCATACCGGGATAACCTTCGATACCTCTTGGGCCTTCAATACCACCACCGTTGAGAATTAATTGGTCGAAATTAAAATTGATTTTATCGACCATCGATGATAGAGTATCAGCAGCTGTTATATTTTTTAATGTGATAGACATTTATGTGTTATTTGTTTATTTATTTTTTGGTTAAAACAACAGATATACCAAAGTATTCTGAGTATCCATTTTTTTTGTTGAATGTCAATATGAAGTCAAATGGATTGTTGTTCAAATCTTTTATAGAAACAACAGTGTTCAATTGCAAGTCTGATTGCAGCTTCATATCATTAGTCAACATTGTAGTTTCATAAACGTATGGAATATTTTCTCTAGTGTCTTTTGTAAAGAAATAGACATCGCTACGTTTATAAAGTTTGAGTATATTGTTTTCTATGTAAGATTTTACATCGTCATCAATTGACTCAATATTGTTGTATGAGTATTCTGGTTTTATGTGTTTTACAAAATAATCTTTTATCTGTTCTGACAAATACTCAACAAGTCGTTTTTTCAAAAATACGTAAAACTCAATAGAAGTTTCTTTTTCGTTGTGCATATAATGTCCTTCTATGTTTTCGTAATTTTGATATTCTGTGTAGAACATGTCAAATTCACTGCAAGGAACAAATGTTTCAAGAACAATATACTGAGGAATTTTCATATATTTAGAGCCAAAAAATGCTTTTTTCTCTACCATAGATTTTGTTCCGTGCTGCAATTCAACAAGTGACTTATCAAGATTTTTCGTAAAGTAGTTTGGATCCCAGTTAGAGTCAAATACATACATGTCTTTAATAGATGTTCCAATTTCATTTATTAAAGGATATACACTATTGAATGCAGAGTCATTTGAGAACTCCAATATTCCTCCTGCATTCTCCTCGTTTACTTTGTGATAGAATATATTTTTAATGATAGCAAAATTCTCGTTCTTTGTATTAAATTCTGAATTGTTGTATCTGCAAAGATCTACAATGTTTTTGTCTGTGTTGTTTTCGTCTTTTGCAAATATGTCAGCAAAGAAAAGACAAGTTCTAAATGCAGGTTCATAGTACCCACTGTGACGTGCAATAGGAATTAATGAAATATTGTCAATAGACAAGGAGTAGCCTATTGTTTCGTTGAAGTTGAAACTTGAAGGTTTGTTTTCATCAACAACACTTGTTATGTATTTTGATTTTAGAATGTTGTCTTGCTGTACAAGTTCTATGATAAAATCAGTTTTTTCATGAACTTTTCCTTTTTCATCAACAACGATATAATTTACGTTGTTTTTATCAAGCGAATTTATACTTTCAAATATATTTTTAAATCCAACTGTAGAAAATCTGTTGCGATAATAGTTTTTGTAGCCTTGGAATAGTGTTATATTTGAACCAATGTATTCAAATTCATTACTTATATACTGATATTCTTCTTCACCTATTTCTTTTTTGATTTTGAAGTTGTATAAGTATGAAGTGTTAGCAAAATCATCTACTTCTATGTATCCATTTCCGTTAAATTCAATAATATAGTCTTCTCCGTCATAAGAAAATTTGATACTATTGTATGTTCCGTCAGCTGATGTTGAAATGTTTGCTCCTAATTCTGAACCTCTTACAACTGCATAGCCATTGTCTTTAGATGATGCATATACTAATATATCAGAAATAGGTTTGTCTATTGCACTATAATCTATCGTGTCGTACAATGATTCTCCACTTCCAGAAGATGAGCCTACATATCCCATTATATCAGCATATTCTGAATTTAATGCATATAATGTTGTTCTGTCAAAGTTATCACACCAAGGTTCTACAGGAATATCATACTTCAATGTGCATACTACTGTTATTGTTTTCCACTTTTCGTTTTTGATTATGAAAATTCCATCTTTTTCATATTTCACTAAAACTGCTGAAAATTTATAGTTGTTGTATTTGCTGTTTAGCTTGTATGCTAAGTCATTTGGATTTATATTAGTGTTGACATAATCAAGTTCTTCAGCAAGTTCTTTTACAATTACTTTTACTCCTCTAAATAAAGTTTGAGCAAAGTTTTCATCATCTCCACCAAAAAATTCTGAATATTTGACAGAAGGTGTGAACATAACGTTTGCGTCATTGTCTTTGTAAATGTTGTCTAATATAAAGTATTTCAAAAATTTGTTTTCATCAACAGATTTCAAATCATCAATTATATCAGTTCCGAAGTCTTTTATGTAGTTATGCAAATGTTCATACATTTCATAATCGTTGTCTTCGTCTCGATAATAAGATGGAATTCCAAGAATATAATACCATTCGTGAGAGAATGCATCTGCATCTCTTTCATCGTAATATGTACTTGGAGCAAAATTGTATTGTCCAAAAGCAAAGTTGCAATTCAATCTATATGCAGTGTCTCTAACATTTTTTCCATCATTAAAATATACCCATTTGTTTATATGAGGAACTACTTTAGAAACTGTCGCAAGTTCTTTTATGTATTTTTCCTCCAAACGGTCATATTCATTTCCGTCAAAATTTTTAAATTCAAGATTTTTGAGTACAGAAAATCCTTCTGTATAGAAATCAATAATGTCTGGATTTTTTTCTATACCTTTATTGTTTTGGTCTGTTGTATAATATTCAATTTCCTCTAACAAATCATAACATACTTTGTATGTGTCATCATAAATGTCGAAGTCAAAATCTTTAACTGGAAAGAAAGCAAATCGTCCAATTGAGTTTTTGAAATCTTCGTATAATGCTATGACATTGTTGTTTGGAACTTCAATATATCCAGCATCACAGAATATAGTTTCATATTCATCAATTCCTTTATAGCCGACAAGATTTCCTTTGTCGTCATATTCAGGAACTTCTGTGTATGGAAGATGTCCAAGTATTTTTGCATAGCCAGTTCTTGTTTTGACATAAAGTCCTTCTCTGAAGCGAAGACTGTCATTTTTGTCAATTCTCAACATAGAACTTGGATCTGTTGTTCCGCCAACAAAATGAGCAATGTTTGAACTGTTTGTAGTGTAATATAGTTTAATAGCAGATGAGTCGAGATTGTTTACACGCATACGAAGTGCGTTCATTCTTTCTCCAGTAAACTTTGCTCTTACAAAAACTTTATTTTTTGCAGCTTCTGCTCTGAAAAATCTATGATCTTCATCTATTCCAACGTTGATTGCATTTGCTATCGCTTTTGCAACATTTTCAGGTGAACCGTTTATACAGAAATATTGGAAATAGTTGCTTCCTTCTTCGAATGTATGTAATATGTCATTTCCGTTTTCAGAATCTTCTCCAACATTAGTGTATTGTTCTCCTGCTTTTCTTCCATATACTTTGTTGTATATGTGAGTATACTTGATATAGTCAGGATCGCTTGGCTGCTTTTCTTCGTTTGGCACATCTTCTGAAAATATCAATGAATGAACATTCTCTCCGTGAGTTTCTTCCCAGTCGTAGCCAACATAAGAAGCGTCTCCAAATTCAATAGAAAAATAGTCTTTTATTTCCCCAAGTATTTCTATACAAGCAGAAGCAGCTCCAGGGTTGTCAATGACTTTGCATTTTGCGAAAGTATCTGGTTTTTTGAATCCTGTAAACTGTGAAATATCAACTTTTGTTTCTTTAAGTCTGATTTGGTTGTCTGACCATTCACTGTTTTTGGACTTTTTAATAGAATGGAAGTTGTTCAATCTGTCCTGTACATAAAATAATGAATTTCTGTTGTTTACTTCGTCAGATGATAAGAAACTGCCATCTTCTCTTATACTCGTTGAGTCAGTATTGTCTATTGATAGCAATACACCATTTGGATTTTCAACAACTATTGTGCTTTCAAGATTTTTGTTTATTTTGGATGCTTCTTCGTTGAAACGCGGCGTTTGATTGAAGTCTGGACACTTGAACATCTCATTTCCATTTATATCGAATTGAGCTTCATCAAGTTTGTTTACATAAAATCCAAAATATCTGTTTATTGTATAGTTGTCAGCAGTTTCATCCGTAAACAAGAACTCCAAGTTTATCAAGTTTGCACATATTATTCCATTTCTTTCAAATCCTTGAGTTATATAATATTCATTTTCAATAATTGAAGCATCTTTTACAATTAAGTCCTCATAAACAAAATTTGAGCCTTTTGAAAAACCTCCTTTTTTGAACGATATGCCGCACCATTCCCAAGGTTCATTTTCATTCCAAGTAGCATATATCGGTGATATAGGAAATCCTTTTTGATTTACATATCTTCTCAAATACGAACCGAGCAACGAGTTCTCAGTCAAGTCAAAGGTTTTTACAATAGTTGCATTATTAAGTATCTTTTCAGAAAATTCTTCTCTCGTGTTCTTGTCTTCTGTTAAATTGTCGTAATCAACGGAAGTAGGTCCGTCAAGTCTGAATATTATAAAATAGTTAGGTATGTTGTTTTTGTTAAGCCATAACGGAAACATCAATCCCATATCTTCATCGTAAGCTTCTGAGTCAATGGATCTTACACCCATGTTGTACATCATTTCGTATTGATTTCCGAAACTTGACAAAACAGAAGTTTCATCAAATTCTTCAAATACATCGTATGCAATTTCAGCCGGAGTATTTACTCCAGCATTGTAAAATCTATATATGTCGTGATCGTAAAGTCCTCTGCCGCTTATTTTGAAGTTTTTATAAGCAGCGTTTGCAAGTTGAGCATTTGCACTAAACGACTCTAAATAAAGATTTTCTCCGTTATATAAAAGCTTTACGTTTGTTGTTAATTTAGGATTTGTTCTTAATACACCAAATGATGTATTGCTTAACAAATTAGGCATAATTTCACTATTGTATTTTGTTTATTTATTTGACTGTTATAAAACAGAAAAGGTCCCATAAAGGGACCTTTTCCTTGTATATAGATAAGGTTTACAAGGTTTTAAGTGTTTTCTTAGTAGCAATTCCGGTAGTCAATGATTTCTTTTTGCCTGTTGACTCTTGAATTGAAGGAGCAACTTTATTCAACGTAGCTTCAAGTTTTGATACTGCATTAGATACTTGAGTGTTTGTGAACGACTGCAATGTGAATGTATCTTTCTTGTATTTTGCAGAAAACTCCAAGTCGAATTGAGTAACGGTTGGATTATTCAATGTTCCCGTGTAAATGTCAATTCCTATTTTCTTTTTGTAAGTAGGATTAGCATTGTCGTTTCTTTTTATGTTTGTCGAATTTTGTGTTACAAGAATTCCGTTTACATTTCCAAGACCACCATTTTTACCACTTCCTTGGCCGTAATAGTCAGTCATTCTGTACTGGAATGTTATAGGAATGTTTATAGAATTTTCTGGACCAGATTTTAGTGACTTGTATGAGATTTTAGAGTCACCATCTACTTGCAGATATTCATGATCTATTGGACTCATAAACAGATAGCATCCACAAGAGTATTCTCCTAGAAGATATTGGTCATTTACATCAAAGCAAATTTTAACAGAAGAATTGTTGTAATTGTCATCAGTAGGCTCAACGAATTCGTTTTGCAAGAATTTGTCTTTGTAGTTTCCAACAGCGAATACACTTTCTTTGAATATAAGTTCTGCTATTTCTTTTTCAGATTTTCCAGTTATATCAATATTATATTTAGAAGCAATAGAAGTTGTGTCTAATGCATTGTTTACTATGAACGGATGGTTTATATGTACACCCAAAAATCCTTTACCAGTGTATACTCCAGTTGTTGTAGATGAACCGGCTGGTCTCCATTCCATTGATGAATTTTTAGTTTTTGCACCTTCTCCAATAGAATATTCATATTTTCTTTCTCCTGTTGAAGCATTTGTTATCATTCCATTTGTGTAAAGATATTCTCCTGCAGCAACGTCTTTGTATCTTGCATATATGAATTGGTTTTTACATTGTGGAGATTGATAAGGTGCAACCTTTTTGACATTTCTATGGTTTTCTACATCCGTCGGATTAGTCAACAATATAGGAACTTGGTCGTATCTTCTAACTGTGACATATTCAAAATTATTGTCATTCGTTTCTTTGAATTTCTTGAATGCAAGGTTTATCTTTGCGTTAAGTTCGTTTTCAAATACGTTTTTGACAGCTGCAGCAAATATAGTCTTGTTTTCAAGAGGAGAAGTTAATTTCTCGGTGGTTGTAGTAGAGCCATCAATAACTGTACGAGTAAGATCTATTGCGTTTCCGGATTTTCCTTTAATTGTTGCTCCGTTTGTGTTAGATTTTATAACAAGACCGTCTTTTGCTAAATCTTCAAATATACTAGCTTGTTCGATTTTTGCATCTCCTACTTTGATTATTTTCCCAATTTCACTTATAGGATCTGTAGTGTTACCAGAATAGAATATTGCATCATCTTGTTTGATGTTCGCAATAACAGAACTGTTTACTTTTGTTGTTCTGTTTCCGGTGAATTTACTTATAAGTCTCAAAGGAGTATCTTCAGAATTTGAAATGTTCACATAATATGTTTTTGATATTATAGCACCACGAGGATCATCAAGATTTTTAACATCATCGGAATAATATCCAGCAAACACTTGTGTACAAGCATTTTTGTTTATAGGAGTCACATTTCCTTCGCTATCAACAAGAGAAACAACAATTTCGCCTTGTAGTCCAAGCAATGCTGCAGTGAGTTCGTCTATCTTGTTCTGCATTTCATTCAATTTAGTGAAAACATCAATAGGAACTTGATTTTCAGAAACAAATCCACTAGCAATGTTGGAAGCATTGTGAGCAAAGTAATTGTCGTTTGAGCTAAAACTTGTTTCAACATGTTTCAACAAGCCTTTTGACTCAAGATCTTGTTCAAGAGCAATTTTTGTAAGGTCTTCTTTGTTCTGCTTGATAATGTCGTCAATTTCATTGAATGAACTCATATCAGCAGGAAACTCTATAATAATAGGATCTGACCAATCACTTTCGAGACAATTTCCAGGATAACCAGCTTCAGATATAGATTTTACTTGGATTTCAACTTGCTCGCCTTTTGTGATAGGAATATCTAGACGGTTTATAGAGATTGCATCAGGATCGGTGTCTTGAATGTCTCCCCATTGCCATTTGCCGGTTATTGAATTTTTATAACGAGGTCTAAGAACAGACTCAACTATTGTGTAGTTAGAGAATGTTGCTTGTGTTCTCATATTTCCGTTTTGATACTCAAACTGTTCAAGCGGGTTTGCAGCACCATTACTGTCAAGATATCTGTATCTTGTTTTGAATTTGATAATTGCTTGGTTTCCTGTTTCGTCTGAATATTTTTCAGCAGGCATTTGCCAAAAACCTCTAACTCTGTATTTTGGTTTTGCAGATTCAATGGATGAGTCTTTTGTTTTTGAAAGAATTTCGTTTACAACTGAACGATAAAGTTCTGCTTGAGAATTTCTTTCTGATATCAATCCATTAAGAGTGTTTTTGTCAGTATCTTTTTCTACTTCTGTCGAATAGTTTTTTGTCTGTATTTTAGTTCTTGAACTTGATATGGTTGTATCTAACTCTTTAAGTCTATTTTCAAGTTCATTCTTTTGGTTGTTTAGCTGTTTAAGCTGCTTTACTGCATTTGACTCAGCAACGTGTGCATTTATCAAAACAACTTCAAAATTGTTTTCATACAAAACAGGAGCATCTGGAACAATTCCTTGTCTTACAGTAGGATAAAAGTCTTCGGCACAAGAAAGCAAAAATGCGCCAAAGTCTAATACACTGTCTCTATAATATTTGTCAAGTGTTTGAACATTTCCAAGAGTGTCAGTTGTTGAAAGTTCATTTGTGAAAAATGCGCAGCCCGGTGACCAGTTTACGGCGGGCATATTAGAGTCTGCGTCTATCGGTTTGATGAACACAACACATTTTTCATTGTACCCTATTGTGACATCAACATTTATAGGCGAATTGCTTGGAGTATTGACTTTGAATATGTCTGTTCCTATAGTAATTCCTTCATAACCTTCAACAAGTTCAAGTATGACAGAATTAGTTGAACTATCAATACTTTTAATGATATATCTTGTTGTGATTGGATCACTTATAACTTCAAGGCTGTCTCCTACTTTAAGCTGCATTGTGTCTTCGTATCCAGCATTTACATCAGAATATGTAATCTTGTTGAGTTTGTACAACTTTTTGATTGAAGTTACTTCGTTGCCGTTTATGATTTCTGTTTTTTCAATATTTGAAATCTTCAAGACATCAAAGTTTCCATAATATTGTTTATGTCTAATCGGAATGTCTACAACTTCCTCATCAAGAACATAATTTATAGAATGAGTGAGAAGCAATTTTTGAAAGTCATCAAATGAAATATTTGACTTTCCTTTCATTAAAGTGTCAAATATGGTTTCTTTAGCTGCAGTATTGCAGTCAAGAATATAACGGTCTACAAGTATTCGTTCAGTGTTTTCTGCAACTTGGTCAGAAACATCAAAACTTACATAAAGTAATGGACTGATAAGATTTTCAAAAAACCAATTAGATTTAATGTTGAACTCTGTTACTCCTTTCATCTCAGTCACATCAGGTGCTTCAGAAGGAAGTTTGTCAATCAACAATTTTCTATATGAACCATCTGACAATCTAAGTGTACTTCCTGTTCCATCTAAATTGCTTATTGCTTTTATGTTATTTTCTAGTCTGTTTATAGAATTTTTCAAATAGCCGAATGAAGGAATTGTTATTTTTGAAACAGTTCCATCCATTTCTTCAATATTTACAGTAACTGCTTCTTCATCAGTTGTGACTGCAGTGTTTATTTTTTCAAAACTCTCTAACGCATTTGTAAAAAGCTTAATCAATTCTGGCAATGTTGTAGACAAAGAATTGTATTGCATATCTTCTCAATTATTCTATTTTGTTTATTTATTTTATAATAAAAATGCCGCAAAAGCGGCAAATTTTAAATTACACCTTTGCTTATTAGTGTTTGTTTTAGTTTCTCAACTTCATCTGAATTTTTACTTATCAAATCGGTGAGCGAATCTGTATTTTCAAGAGCAGATGAATTTGCTTCAAGAGATGCTTGTAAATCATCAACTCGTTGTTTCAATACATTTACATCTGCTAAGTTATAATAAGCCGTTTCAAGTTTAAGTATTCTGCTGTATAATTTTTCAATAAGTTCTCTTTGTTGCAACAATACTTTGGTTGCATTTTGCATTTGTGTCATAGCATCCGAAAACAATTGCATTGAAAATGTATTGTATTCGTTTATGATATTGTGTACACCGGATGTTCCAGGAGCAACATCAAATCTCAAATTGATTTTAAAACCGAATGCATTTCCATTTTGTCCTGTAATTTTATTTGGCTTGAATTTTGGATATCTTTGAATGTATGCATCTGGCATACAGTTTTCTCTTGCAGAAACTGAATTAGTTATAACGTTATCAAGTATAAGTATTCCGTAAAGATTTCTTGCAGCTGTTTGGTTTGTAGCACTATCAATTACATCATAATACACAAGAACTGCATTAAACTCAAAACTTTCAGATTCTGCGCCTCCGTTAAATTCAGTAAATGTTGAAATTGTAGGATTATGTACTATTTTGTAGTAATGGCTTTCGTCAAAATCAATTCCTATTCCATCTAGCTTTGAACGAGTAACTCTATAACTTTCTCCGCCAGGTTCTCCTCCACCGTAATAAACTGTATATTTTTCATCAATTTCTTCATCAGAAAAATCGGTTTTGAAGTGATTGTCGGTTGTTTCAATAGTACCGCTTTTGTAACTGTTGTCGTCTTTGTTTATGTCAAGACCGTTTGGAGAAGTTGTTTCACGATAACCTAAAATATATTTGTTACCGCGCGGTTCATCATAAAATGCTCTAACGGATAAACCTTGTGAATGTTGTGTTTCTGCGTTTCTTCCTACAATATATTCACCATCTGCATTGTCTTCAACTTGTATAATTCCACCTTCTCCGAGTGCATTTATTCCATAGTTGTTGTCAGACAATGATTCAAACAATACCGTGGGTGTACTTCCAACTTCTGTGGGTATATTGATATACAACTCTGAATATGCTTCACCAGCCATATCAACGTTGTTAATAATATCAATATCGCCGATATATTTTACTACTCTATTGTACTTGTCCCAATTTACATTATTTCCTGTATATTGTTCAAGTTGTTCATCTGCTTCAGTGAAGTTTATATTTTCACCTTGTGTAGTTTCATTTTCTTTTGCGTGTCTAAATCTTATAGCTCCAGTTTCAATAAGCCATTTGAAAAATATACGCTCTGATACTGTTCTTGGAGTTGTGTTGTCATAATTTTCATTAGACAAAATAAGTTCTTCAAGATTTAATATGTAATTTTGCATTTGTTCTGCAAAAGCCATATTCATATCATTTTTGTGCATATACTGTGTATCTGTAACAGTTGCACCCGATGCAC
>Ga0326514_10000786_pt1 | contig 21057 bp, 22 predicted proteins | sample 3_2548_0518_D_FD_203653 | JGI IMG/M metagenome (GOLD analysis project Ga0326514, IMG submission 203653) | Bovine rumen microbial communities from UC Davis, California, United States - 3_2548_0518 | ecosystem: Host-associated > Mammals > Digestive system > Stomach > Rumen | place: USA... | reverse complement strand
CATATAAGCGCCGTCCCAGCTATCAGCCTCTTTCTCATTTGTCTTGTTTTCCGTCGCGCCTATCCCTGGACGCGCGTACCTTTATTAATATAATAGGCAGGTCTTCTGACTTTCCTCAGCCTGCTTTGCCTTCCCGTGACTCTCCCTCTTGCCTCCTCTACTAAGAAAGGAGGAGAAAGGACAGGGTGCTCAGTGGCGTTATACAAGCAGGCCTCTTAAACGAGGATTACAGCTGCAGGTACAGTTCCAGATTCTCACTGGATTCCCTTGCGTCGAGGTGGCATCCAGCCACCCGATTGCCTTTTTGTGGGTGCAAAGGTACATAATATTTATGAATAATGAACAATGAATTATAAAATATTTCGTACCTTTGCACCATGAAAGCACAATTTTTGATAGCAGCACCGATGAGCGGCTCTGGCAAAACGACGATCGCCAGGGGGTTGATGGCGCTACTGGTGCAGAAGGGCTACATCGTTCAACCGTTCAAGTGCGGCCCTGACTATATCGACACGAAGTTTCACCAAGCCGTCTGTAGCCGTCCGAGCGTCAATCTCGACACGTTTATGGCTACGCCAGCGCACGTGCGCGACATTTTCGTCCATTATGGGACGGGTGCCGACGTGTGCGTGGTGGAGGGCATGATGGGACTCTTTGATGGATACCAACGCGACAGAGGCTCGTCGGCAGAGATAGCACAAGTGCTGCAACTGCCTGTCGTGCTCATCGTCAACGCCAAGTCGGCTGCCTATTCGATGGCCGCGCTCATTCAGGGTTTCCTCCATTTCCGCGAGGACGTCCACATCGCAGGCGTCATCTTCAACCAGGTGGGGTCGGAGAGGCACTATCAGATGCTGCAAGAGGTGTGCAACGACTTGAAGGTTGAGTGCTTTGGCTATCTGCCGAAGGATGCTTCACTCGAACAAGGTTCGCGCTACTTGGGGCTCGACTTCTCCCAGCAGCCGGAGAACCTGAAGCTTGTGGACCTATTGGCACAGCATGTTGACTTGGAGGCCTTGTTGAAGCATGCCGTAGTCCCAGCTGAGACCAACAATTTTCATCGTAGGGAGGACACGACCGCATCACGTAGTCAAGTGGCCCTCATCGCCCGCAACGCCGAAAGCTTTTCCTTCCTCTATCATGAGGTCGTCGACAGCTTTTCGGCCGTCAGTTTCTTTGACCCCGAAAAGGAGCAACCCGATTTCTCCGGCATAGATCTGCTCTATCTGCCTGGCGGCTATCCGGAGAAGCATCTGGAGGCTTTGGTGGCCAACGAGGCCTGCAGGAAAGCTATCAGGGATTTTGCAGAGCGCGGCGGCAGGATAGTGGCCGAATGCGGCGGCATGATGTATCTCTGCGAGAGCATCGTCAGCGACGAGGGGGAGTGTCCTATGTGTGGCGTCTTCCCCTATCGCATCACGGCGAGAAAGGCAGACAGAAAACTGTCGCTGGGTTATCGTCGCTTCGTGCTCGACGGCAGGGAGTGTCGAGGACATGAGTTCCATTATACGCAGTTTCTCGGCCAGGCACCAGCATCGGCGACGCAGGTCTATGATGCCAAAGGGAACCCTGTGCCGACTCCTGTGCTGAAATATAAGAACGTGACAGCCAGCTATACCCATTTGTACCGACTATGAAGCAGATATACACCAAGACAGGCGACAAGGGCGAGACAAGCCTGCGAAATGGCGTGCGCGTAGCAAAGGACGACTTGCGCATTGAGACCAACGGACAGATTGACCAACTGAATGCCTTGTTGGGCGTTGTGCGAAGCATGTTGTCTGAGAGTGATACGGCTCGCCCACTGATACACACCATCCAGCGCGAACTGATGATCGTGATGAGTCATGTGGCCACCCCCGACGGAGAGGTCAATCCACGCAAGTTGCATACAGAGGAACTGACCCAGCAAATGGAGGGTGCTATCGATGCCGCGCAGGTCGAGGGAGGATTCGTCATCCCCGGCGACGGCTCGTCGCTTTCGGCTATGATTCATCTCGCCCGAACGCAGACACGAACGGTGGAGCGCCGCCTCTGGACGCTCAGCCGTCAGCATGCGCTGGACGAGGGCATCCTCAGGATGATCAACAGGCTGTCTGACTATTTGTTTGTATTAGCTATCGAAAAAGTATGAATACACATCTGCATCCCATCATGCTGGCTGGCACAGGAAGCGACGTAGGCAAAAGCATCGTCGCTGCTGCCTTCTGCCGGATATTCCTACAGGACGGCTATAGGCCTGCCCCCTTCAAAGCCCAGAATATGGCGCTCAACAGCTATGCCACACCCGAGGGGCTTGAGATAGGTCGTGCTCAGGCCGTACAGGCAGAGGCTGCAGGCATCCCTTGTCACACCGACATGAACCCGCTGTTGCTGAAGCCCAGTTCTGACCACACCTCGCAGGTGGTGCTCAACGGAAAGCCTATCGGCAACCGTGATGCCTATGACTATTGGAGAAGGTCTGACCAAGACCTCCACGGGGGTGCTCATATCGATTTCCGCAAAGAGGTGTGCGACGCCTTCGACCGCCTTTCGGCAAGATACAACCCCATCGTGATGGAAGGGGCAGGTAGCATCTCTGAAATCAACTTGCGCGACACCGACTTGGTGAACATGCCGATGGCTCAGCACGCAAAGGCCGACGTGATATTAGTGGGCGACATCGACAGAGGAGGCGTTTTTGCGTCCGTCTATGGTAGCATTGCCCTGCAAACGCCGGAAGACCGCAAACGCATCAAGGGCATCATCATCAACAAGTTCAGGGGGGATATGCGTCTCTTCGACAAGGGACGGCGGATGCTGGAGGAGATTTGCGGCGTACCCGTCTTGGGCGTCATCCCCTACTACAAGGACATCTACATCGAGGAAGAGGACTCGGTGAGCCTTGAAAAGAAGCAGCGCGAACTGGCCGAGGGTAAGGTGAACGTCGCCGTAGTGCTCTTGCGCCATATCAGCAACTTCACCGACTTCGACATGATGGAGAGAGACCCGCGCATCAACCTCTTCTATACGAATAACGTCTCTGACATCAGTCGTGCCGACATCATCATCCTACCCGGTACGAAAGCCACCCTCGACGACCTGTTGGAACTGCGCCGCAACGGTTGTGCGCAAGCCATCATCCGCGCTCATCGCGACGGACGCACCGTCATCGGCATCTGCGGCGGCTATCAGATGCTGGGACAGATGGTCGGCGATCCCAACGGCATCGAGGGTTCTATCGCCAGCTTGCCCGGCCTCGGCCTTCTCCCCATCCACACGACGATGACGGCAGACAAGACCACGCGGCAGGTCACATTCAGCTTTGACGGCCAGACGTGTCAGGGCTATGAGATTCATCAGGGTGTCAGCGATACCGATCAGCCCATCCTGCAGGCCGACAACTGCATCGGCACCTATATTCACGGTTTCCTCGACAATGCGCCCGTCATCGACTTCCTGCTCAAGGACAAGACAAAAAGTGCCGCACCCGTACAAAGCTATGCGGCCTTCAAGGAGGAGCAATACGACAAGTTGGCCCAACATGTGCGCCAACATGTGGATATGCAACGCATCTATCAAATACTGACTAATCATGATTGAGGGACACGGCGACGACGCATACAGATACAAAGGCATCAGGAGCGACTTCTCGTCGAACATCTGTGCGCACGGCAGTCATCAGGCGCTGCTCAGTCATCTGGCTGCCTGTCCTGAACTCATCGGACACTATCCTGAGCCGGAGGCGTGGTCGCTGGAAAAGCTGATTGCCGAGCGCCACGATATTGACCCGCGTTGCGTGATAGTGACCAACGGGGCCACCGATGCGATCTATCTCATTGCTCAGGCCTTCAGCGACTTTCAGCCGACCATTCCTTCTCCTACCTTCAGCGAGTATGAGGATGCCAGCCGCTGCTTTATGCATACGGAGCGACAACGCGAGCAGGGGAAGTCCATCCTATGGCTATGCAATCCCAACAACCCTACCGGCAAGGTCTATGACCAGACGTATATCGACCACATGATGATAGCGCACGATATGGTGGTCATCGACCAGAGCTATGAGCAATATACCGATGCCTGCTTGTGGACGCCCCGTTGGGCTGTACGAACCGACTATAGCATTCAGATACACTCGATGACGAAGACCTACGCCGTCCCTGGATTGCGACTCGGCTATATCACGGCCCACGCGCGTCTCACCGAATACCTACGCCGCTTTCTCCGTCCCTGGAGCGTTTCGGCCTTAGCGATAGAGGCAGGCAAGTTTCTTTTGCAGCACGACGAACTGCTATGCAAGCCCGACCTCGCGGAGGCGCAGCGACTACACAAGCGGCTGAGCGAGACGGCAGGCGTCACGACGCTTTTCACGCAAACCAATTTCATGCTTTGTCACCTCGAGCAGAATACGGCGGCAGCGCTGAAGGAATACTTGGCTTGCGAGAAGGGAATGCTCATTCGCGACGCTTCCAACTTCCGTGGGCTTTCCCCTCATCATTTCCGCATCGCGGCGCAGACACCAGCCGAAAACGACGCGCTGGTGGAGGCGATACAATGCTTTATCAACAGATAGACCAATGACTACGTGGATTTGGGCCATACTACCCCTTCTGTCAGCCTGGCTGCTTGACCTCCTATTAGGCGACCCCCTCTGGTTGCCGCATCCTGTTGTGTGGTTTGGAAAGATGATTTCCTTTGGTGAGCATCGGCTGAATCACGGTGCACACCGCAAGGCGAAAGGTGCCCTGCTGGCTGTTTTCCTCATCGTGGCAGTCTTCCTCGTCACAATGTTTCTCCGTCAGCTGCTCCCCGCTATTCCTCTGTTCCTGCTCGACACCCTCATCATCTTCTACTGTCTGGCTGGCACAACCCTCATCCGTGAAGTGCGTGCCGTATTCCTGGCCCTCGACCGCTCGTTGGAAGAAGGAAGGCAGCAAGTGGCCCGCATCGTCGGCCGAGACACCTCAGAGCTATCGGCACAGGAGGTGCGCACAGCCGCTTTGGAGACGCTGGCAGAGAACCTGAGCGACGGCGTCATCGCTCCCCTCTTCTGGCTCGCCGTACTTGGCGTTCCCGGTATGTTAGCCTATAAGATGGTCAACACGCTCGACTCGATGATAGGCTACAAGACGGAGCGCTACAAGGACTTCGGCTGCTGGGCCGCCCATATTGACGATGTGGCCAACTACATCCCTGCTCGCTTGACGGCCTTGCTGATGGTGGTTCCCTGCTTGTCGAAGAAGGCTGGCTGGGGGATTCTGCGTTTCGTGTGGAAGCACGGACGCCATCATGCATCACCCAACAGCGGTTATCCGGAAGCTGCTTTGGCTGGCATTCTGAACTGTCGTTTCGGCGGCCCACACTATTATTTCGGCCAGCTTTTCGAAAAGCCCTTTATTGGTGACAACGACCGCCTGCTGACCACCCAAGACATGAAAAAAGCCATTCGAGTGAACCGAATGGCTGAGGTGTTGGCGATACTGTTGGTGTTGCTTGTCAGAAGTATTTGGTAATCTTGGCGTTGTCGAAATTGTTCATCTCGTTCATCATACGAACGGCAGAGTCGATAATCGGATAGGCGCAAAGCGCACCGGTCCCTTCTCCTAATCTCAACCCTAACTGCAATAGCGGCTTGGCCTCCACGATGTCGAGCATCATCCTGTGTCCGGATTCGTCTCCGCAATGCGTGAATATCATGTAATCCTGAGCAGCGGGGTAGAGATAGATAGCAGCAATCGCGCAGGCCGACATAATGAATCCGTCAACCAGCACCACAAGATGTTGCTCTGCCGCACGAAGCATCGCTCCTATAGCGGTGATCATTTCGAAGCCGCCGAAATAGATGAAGGGCGCAAGGCGCGGATCTAAGTGCGGGCGACACTTCTCATAGCTCTCCAAAGACTTCGCCAGCACGTCGTATTTATGCCTGATTCTTGGTGTGTCGAGACCTGAGCCAGCTCCCACGCAATCGCTGAGGGGGATATCGCCTAAGAGGTGCATCCAAATACTGCTGGGCGAGGTATTGCCAATACCCATTTCGCCGATACAGAGGACGCGACAGCCCTCAGCTACGCACTCATCTACCAAGTTGCACCCCACCTCAATCGCCTGATTGAATGCAGCCTCACTCATCGCGGGTTCATAGAGGAAGTTTTTGGTGCCTCGCGCTATCTTGTAGTCGATGATACCAGGAACGGCCGACAAGTCATAGTCAATGCCGACATCGACGATACGTAGGTGAAAGCCGTGCTGACGACAAAACATGTTGACGCCGCCGCCGCCGTGAGTGAAGTTGATCATCTGCTGCCAGCCGACCTCACGCGGAGAAGCGCTGACCCCTTCGCGCTCAATCCCATGATCGCCCCCGAGGAGCAAATGGCACGGATGACTCAAGCAAGGTGACAGCGTCTGCTGAATGAGGCATATTTGCATCGCCAACTCCTCCAGTCGTCCCAACGACCCCTTCGGCTTGTTCAGGTTGTCTATCTTCTCCTGTATCGCTGCTTGCAGCGCCTTATCAGTCAGACCTATTTCAAACGCTCTCATTTTCAAATTTCCAATTTTCATTTTTTTATCTATTCTTGTTTCCCCCAAGAGGGGATAAGAGGAGAGGCCCTTCATTATATCCTCCCCCTCGGGGGAGTTAGAGGGGGACCTATAGAGGACCTATAGGGGGGCCGGGCCCTTTACCTGTACCCCTATCCCACTCACCATCAGGATCACCTCATCCGCTTTCTGAGCAATATATTGATTCATCCACCCCTGCAGGTCGGTAAACTTGCGCTGGATAGCATTCTCGCTGACCCCACCACTACCAATCTCGTTGGTAACAAAGATATAGGTGGCATCAGGCGTCGTGAACTTATCAAACTCGGCCTTCGCCATTTCGAGCGTCTTGTCGGTATCGGAGTCGTTGTTGAAGAAGAAGTTGGTGAGCCAAAGCGTCACGCAGTCAATGACAGCCACCCTGCCCGTCAGATCGTGCCGGCTCAGGTACATCTCCTCCTCGATATTCGTCCACTGCTCTCCCCTACGCTCCTGATGTCTGCGCACACGCTCCTGGAACTCCTCGTCCCAAATATGAGCCGTCGCCACATAGACGGGGTGGTCGCTCAGACTCAGCGCCATTTCTTCCGCCCGCCTGCTTTTGCCTGAGCGCTGTCCGCCAGTAATCAGAATGAGTCGTTTCATATCTCCCAATGATTCATTTCTTCTTTCGATTGCTCCTGCAAAGTTACGAATTTTTGTGATGTCAGACAAGATTTTCCGTTGATTATTTCTATTTTCTTTTACACCCCGTATGGAAAATACTGTCGCAGCTTTGTGCATATTGGAGATTTTTTCTATCTTTGCAAGCGATAAAGCAAACGATTATGGCAAGCAATGCAGACTTCGTACAGTATATCGCCGACCAATGTGCTGGGGCAGGCGAAATCGTCACCAGGAAAATGTTTGGCGACTATGGTATCTATTGCAACGGTAAAATCTTCGGACTGATTTGCGACGACTGCTTCTACCTGAAGCCGACGGAAGCAGGACGAAAACTGCTGAAAACAATAGACCTTCGCCCACCCTATCAGGGAGCGAAGGACTACTTCTATATTGCCGATGTGGACGATCACGACTATCTGTCCAATCTCGTTCGTGAGACGTGCCGTGAACTGCCCGACAAGCGTCCTAAGTCGCGTAAATAGTATCAGGTACTATTTCATCTTCCAGCGACCATCTTTTTCCACCATCGGGACAACGATTTCCTCCTTGCTGCGGTCGCCATAGTTGAGTATCAGGAATACTTGCACCAGGTTCATCGTGGTGTCGCGACGTGCATTGCTGGCACGAACCGCCCGAATGCCTCCGTGAGCCTTTTTCTGCTGATCAATAAACTGTTTGCAAGCTGTGGTCAACTGTTCGCGATAGCTCTGCGGAATGCTGTCCATTCCCTCGCGGCCATCGATGAACTTGTCATAGCGTCCCGCCAACAAGTGCTGATAACTCTCACAAGCAGTTTCCTTCGCTGCCAGCAGGGCTGCCTCTTCTGGCGTCAGTTCCTTTTCACCAGAACAAGCAACCAGGAGCACGGCCATCAAGGCCGCACATCCCGTCTTTCGAATAAAGGACATCATCACTTCTGTCGAATGAACACATTGATAGGCGTACCTGTCAGCGTCCAGTTCTCACGTATCTTGTTCTCAAGGAAACGCTTATAAGGCTCCTTGATATACTGGGGCAGGTTGGCGTAGAAAACAAAAGTGGGAATCTGCGTGTCAGGCACTTGGCTTACATACTTGATCTTGATATACTTGCCCTTAATCGAAGGTGGCGGCGTGGCCTCGACGATAGGCAGCATGACCTCGTTGAGCTTCGACGTGCCTATCTTCGCCTTGCGGTTCAAATAGACCTGCTTGGCGGTCTCCAGCACCTTGAAGATGCGTTGCTTGGTGAGCGCCGAAGCGAAGATAATGGGGAAGTCGACAAAGGGTGCCATACGATTGCGGATAGCGTCCTCGAAAGTCGAGATGGCTATCTGCGACTTATCTTCCACCAAGTCCCACTTGTTGACTACCACCACCAGGCTCTTGTTGTTCTTCTGGATAAGCTGGAAGATGTTCATGTCCTGAGCCTCAATGCCGCGAGTGGCATCAATCATCAAGATGCAGACGTCAGCATTCTCGATGGCGCGGATGGAGCGCATCACGCTATAGAACTCCAAGTCCTCCGAGACCTTGTTCTTGCGACGGATGCCGGCTGTGTCAACCAGGTAGAAGTCGAAGCCGAACTTGTCGTATCGCGTATAGATACTATCGCGGGTGGTGCCGGCAATGTCGGTCACGATGTGGCGATCCTCACCGATAAAGGCATTGATGATGCTCGACTTGCCCACATTGGGACGGCCCACCACCGCAAAGCGGGGAATACCATCCTCGGCATCGTCCTTTGCTTTTTCCGGTAGCAACTCTACCACTTTGTCGAGCAAGTCACCCGTTCCGCTTCCTGTAGCTGCGCTGATGCAATAGGGGTCGCCCAGTCCCAGCTTATAGAAGTCATACTGTCCGTAGAGGTCTTTGCCGTCATCGGCCTTGTTGACCACGAGGATGACAGGCAGCTCTCTTCCCGATTTCCCTGCGGCGGGCGAACTACTGCGTCGCAGAATCTGCGCAACGTCCATATCCCAGTCGGTCACGCCGTTCTTGATGTCGCAGAGGAAGAGCACCAAATCGGCCTCCTCGGTGGCAATGATTACCTGTTTGCGTATTTCCTCTTCAAAAATGTCATCTGAGTTGACAACCCATCCACCCGTATCGACCACCGAGAACTCGTGACCGCACCATTCGCATTTGCCATATTGGCGGTCGCGTGTGGTACCAGCCTCATCGCTCACGATGGCTTGGCGTGAATTGGTCAGTCTGTTGAATAATGTGGACTTACCCACGTTGGGGCGTCCTACTATGGCTACTAAGTTTCCCATACACAAGCCCCCTAAGTTTGGGGGACGTGGGTTTGAACAAGCGTTTATCAAACCCATCATAGTTAATTACCGGAGCCTGCGCCTGTTCAGACTCCCCGCCCCCTAATTGAGGGGGTCTGTATAGCCGAAGTTGCTCAGCTCCTTGAGCGACGATCGCCAGTCTTTGTCCACTTTGACGAAGACTTCCAGATAGATATGCTTGTCGAAGAATTTCTCCAGCGCCTTGCGGGCCTCTGTCGATACTTTCTTCAGCGCGACGCCCTGATGCCCGATGATGATGCCCTTCTGCGACTCACGCTCCACGTAGATGACGGCATTGATGTGAATCTTCTGCTTGTCCTCCTTGAACTGCTCCACGACGACCTCCACGCTGTAGGGTATCTCCTTGTCATAATAGAGCAGGATCTTCTCGCGGATGATTTCTGACACGAAGAAGCGGGCAGGCTTGTCTGTCAGCTGGTCCTTGTCGAAGAAAGCGGGACTCTCAGGAAGCAGCTCTTTGATACGCTTCAGCAACATGTCGGTGCCAAACTTGTTCTTGGCCGAGATAGGCAGGATTTCTGCGTTTGGCAGCAACGAGTGCCACTTCTCCACGATATTGCCCAACGTCTCCTGGTCACTCTCGTCAATCTTGTTGATGAGCAACAGCACAGGAATCTCCATCTTCTGCACCTTCTCCAGAAAGTCCATGTTCTTCTCCGGATTCTCCACCACATCGGTGACGTAGAGCAGTATGTCCGCATCGACGAGAGCGCTCTCAGAGAAAGCCAGCATCGACTCCTGCAACTTGTAGTTAGGTTTCAGCACACCTGGCGTATCAGAAAAGACAATCTGCATGTCATCGGTATTCACGATGCCCATTATACGATGGCGCGTGGTCTGCGCCTTGAAGGTGGCAATGGAAATACGTTCACCCACCAACTGGTTCATGAGCGTCGATTTCCCCACATTGGGATTGCCTACGATATTCACAAATCCTGCTTTATGCATCATCCTCTGTATTTTCTGTAAACAGCAAGTTAAATACTTCTACCTTTAATTTTTTTGCAAATTTCGGAAATAATATCGAAATATGCAAATTCTTGCTTCTTTTTTTGTAATTTTGCAGCAGTTATGGGAAAAATCGTTGTAGCAGGCATAGGACCTGGCAGTAAGGAAGACATCACGCCCGCCGTGCTGGAAGCAGTACGAGAGGCTGATGCGATTGTGGGATATAAGTTCTATTTCCAGTTCATAGAGGCCTACGTGAAGCCGGCGTGCGAGTGCATCGACACGGGGATGAAGAAAGAGCGTGAGCGTGCCGAGCAGGCTTTCCTTCTGGCCGAACAGGGGAAGAACGTGGTCGTTATCTCTTCTGGCGATGCCGGACTCTACGGTATGGCGCCACTTATCTATGAGATGAAGCAGGAAAGGGCTTCGGATATCGAAATATGCACCTTGCCTGGCATCTCTGCCTTTCAGAAGGCGGCAGCCCTATTAGGTGCGCCCATCGGCCACGATATGTGCATCATCTCCCTCTCCGACCTGATGACGCCGTGGGAGGTGATTGAGCGTAGAATAAAGGCGGCTGCCGTAGGCGACTTTGTGACCGCCGTCTACAATCCTAAGTCGCATGGGCGCTATTGGCAGCTCTATCGCTTACAGGAGCTCTTCCTCAACGAGCGTTCTGCCGAGACGCCAGTAGGCTATGTGCGGCAGGCAGGTCGACCAGAGCAGCAAGTACAGATGACCACGCTCGCCCAGTTTGACCCAGAGGAGGTGGACATGTTTACCGTCATCCTCATAGGCAACTCGCAGTCGTATCTGGCAGACGGCAAGATGATCACTCCAAGAGGCTATTACAGAAACGTGCCTGCTGAGGGGAAGATAGGACAGAACATCATGATTGAGTCGTTCCGCACGATAGAAAAGGAACTGCGGAAGAAGGATATTCCGCTGGGCCGTAAATGGGCTTTGCTGCACGCCATCCACACCACCGCCGACTTTGATATGGAGAACATTCTCTATACCGACGAGGGCGCTGTGGAGGCCCTCTACGACAAGGTGGCGAGCGGACAGCTGAAGACCATCGTGACCGATGTGACGATGGTGACCAGCGGCATCCGCAAGGGCGCACTCACTCGTCTGGGCATAGAGGCGAAATGCTATCTCTCCGACCCTCGTGTCGCAGAGATGGTCAACGAGGAGGGTATCACTCGTACGCAGGCAGGCATTCGTCTTGCGGTGGCAGAGCATCCTGACGCCCTCTTTGCCTTCGGCAATGCTCCTACGGCGCTGATGGAGCTCTGCGAACTGATACGCAAGGGCAAGGCGCATCCTGCTGGTATCGTCGCCGCGCCTGTGGGCTTTGTTCACGTTTGCGAGTCGAAACACATGGTGAAGCCTTTCAGAAACATTCCCAAAGTGATTGTCGAGGGCAGGAAGGGTGGCTCGAATCTTGCAGCCACGCTGTGCAACGCCATCCTCACCTTTGACGATGCTGCCCAACTGAAGCCTGGGAGAGACCTTTGACGTAGGGAGGGAGGACACGTTTAAACTAATCGAATTACTATGAAATTTATTGTGATAGGGATTACGGATGCGCCTCATCCGTTCTTTCCGCCTGAGGTGCTCCACATCATCGAGCAAGGGACGATATTCTCTGGTGGGCTGCGTCATCATGAGATTGTGGCCTCGATGCTGCCCGCAGGGGCAGAATGGATAGATATTACCGCTCCGCTGGATTCGGTGTTCGAGCGATATGCTCACGCCTTGCCACATTCCACAATCATCGTCTTTGCCTCCGGTGACCCGCTGTTCTTCGGCTTTGCCAATACCATCAAGCGAAAGATGCCTGAGGCCGACATCATCCTCTACCCCACTTTCAACTCCCTGCAAATGCTGGCCCACCGACTTCTGTTGCCCTACCACGATATGCAGATCGTATCGCTGACGGGTCGTCCTTGGCCGGCATTCGACCGTGCGCTCATACAACAGTGTCCCAAGATAGGCATTCTCACGGATAAGGAGCACACCCCTGCAGCCATCGCCCAACGTATGCTCGACTACGGATATACCTCCTACACGATGCACGTAGGCGAGCACTTAGGCAGTCCCTCGCAGGAAAAAGTCACCACGCTGACCCTCGAAGAGGCCACCGACAAAACCTTCTCCCATCCCAATTGCCTCATCTTAGTGGCAAGCAACCATCCACGATCCACCCTCCACCATCCACTCTCCACCATCCACCATCCACTATCCACCATCCACCATCCACTATCCACCCTCCACCATCCACTATTCGGTCTTCCCGATAAGGACTTCACCCTGTTGGATGGCCGTGAGAAGATGATTACCAAGATGCCCATCCGACTGCTCACCCTTCAGTCGCTCGACCTACCCAAGAGACAAGTCTTCTGGGACATCGGCTTCTGTACGGGAAGCGTCTCCATCGAGGCCCGCCTGCTATTCCCCCATTTGCAGGTTTGCAGTTTCGAGATACGCCCTGAGTGCGAGGCAATCATCCAGGAGAACGCTCGCCGCTTTGGTGCGCCCGGCATTGACGTGCATATCGGCGATTTCCTTGAAACCGAAATCTCGCAGATACCTCGTCCCGACGCCGTCTTTATCGGAGGTCACGGTGGCCACCTGAAGGAAATCATGGAAAAAGTGCTGACGGTGCTGGCCGATGACGGCATCATCGTCTTCAACAGCGTCACAAGTCCCAAGGTGCCCGTCGACAGCCGAAAGCTTTGGCAAGAAGCATGTACGGCTCTTGGCCTGCAGCAAGACGAGCCCCTGCGCATACAATTAAATAATTACAACCCCATAGAGATACTACGATGCAGAAAATAGCCATTATCCCAATCAGCGAGGAGGGAAAGCATATCTCCCGATTGCTGTTGAGTCAGTTCTTCGCACAGAAGAAGGAAGCAGAAATCATCAGTCGTGCGCATGTAGGCAAGCGCTGGCCCGATTTCGACGCCTTTGTGTTCATCGGCGCCCTGGGTATTTGCGTGAGAACAATTGCCCCTTACATCAAGGACAAGCACGAAGACCCCGCCGTCGTGTGCGTCGATAGCATGGGACTCAATGCCATCTCTGTGCTCAGCGGTCATGTAGGTGGTGCCAACGACCTGAGCCGTGATGTGGCAGCAATCATTGGGGCCCGCGAGGTCATCACCACGCAGAGCGACAACGCCGGTCTCTGGGCGCTCGACACCTTCGAGAAACGTTTCGACTGGCCTGTAGCCAGCGACATTTACGACATGAATGCCTGCATCTTTGCCTTCGTCAATCGAATGCCTACCGCCCTGCTGCTGGAAGTACGCGACGAAGGCACCGACTATCTGGAGGCTACGAAGCCAGCGCACGTCACCATCATCAACGACATCAAGGAGGCCGACCCCAAGAAATACAAGTTGCTCATCATCGTCTCACCTTATATCCGCCATGTTCCTTATGGCATGCTTGAACTCCATTTCGTGCCGATGGTGGGAACTATTGGATTCGGCTTGGCCCATCATCCTGATGACTATGAGGAGATCTATAACGAGATAGACCAGGCTTTCGACGAGAAAGGTCTCCTGCCTTGCGCCCACAAGTATTGCACCATCGACGTGAAGCAGGACGAGGAGTTCGTGGAGATGCTCAAGGATGAGTACCAAGAGGAGGTGGTGTTCTTCACAGCCGAGGAACTGTCGCAAGTGGAAGTCCCCACCCCCAGTGAAACCGTAGCCAAGCACGTAGGCACACCCAGCGTCTGTGAAGCGGCAGCCATTCTCGGCTCCAATCATGGAAAGCTGATTGTTCCCAAACTGAAAGGAAAGAACTGGACGGCAGCCCTCGCCATCGATAAGCAGCATCTGCGTCAGCGTAAGGGCCATATTGAGATTGTGGGTGCCGGTCCTGGCGATCCCGACTTGGTGTCTGTGCGAGGCCGTAAGATGCTGGAGCAGGCCGACCTCATACTCTATGCTGGCTCATTGGTGCCAAAGGCCCTCACGGAGTGCCACAAGCGCGGTGCTGTGGTACGCTCGTCAGCCGACATGAATTTGGAGGAGCAGTGTGCCCTGATGAAGGAGCACTACGACAAGGGGCACTTCATCGTCCGACTGCATACGGGCGATCCCTGCATCTTTGGGGCTATTCAGGAGCAGATGGCCTTCTTCGACCAGTGTAGGATGGACTATCACATCACCCCAGGCATCTCCTCCTTCCTTGCTGCCGCCGCCGAGTTGCAGAGCCAGTTCACGATACCTGAGCGTTGTCAGACCATTATCCTGACTCGTGGCGAAGGGCGCACTCCTATGCCAGAGAAAGAGCAACTGCATCTCTTGGCTCGCAGTCAGAGTACGATGTGTATCTTCCTCAGCGCCTCCATCGTCGATGACGTGCAGCGCGAACTACTACAGGAATATCCAGAAGACACCCCTGTAGCAGCCTGTTATCATCTCACCTGGCCCGATCAGCGTATCATTCGTGGCAAGTTGAAGAACCTCGCCCAGATTGTTCACGACAACCGCCTCACCCTCACCACGATGATAGTCGTAGGCGAGGCCATAGACAATCGTGAGGGCCTGTCGGAGCTATACAACAAGCACTTCACCCATCTGTTCAGAATAGGTGAGGCATAGCACTTTTTGACTTAGTAACCATACACCAGCCCGTACTTCTCATGCAGTTGACGGAGGGTGCCGTCGGCCTTCATCTGGGTGATGATGCTGTTGACGAGGGAGAGGAGATCATCCTGTCCCTTACGCATCAGTACGCCGATTTCGCCGTGAGTGAAAGGAGCGTTTAGCAGCGGGGCAGCGAGGCGCTTATCGTTTTGCACGTACCAGGGGGCCTCGGTGATTTCCGTAATCATCACGTCGGCCTTTCCCTCGGCCACCTGCGAAGGGATTTCCTCGTTCTTCTGATGGACGATAATTTGAGCGTGAGTCAGATTCGCCAAGGCAAACTTCTCGTTCAGTCCGCCGGGGTTCACCATCACGCGCACCTCGGGCTTGTCGATGTCGGCCAACGACTGGTAGCGGTCGGCCTCGTCGGCGCGACAGAGGATGGTCTTTCCGTTGCATAGATAGCCGTCGCTCATCAGCATCGTTTCCTTGCGGGCATCGGTGATGGTGATGCCGCCAATGGCGAAGTCGAAAGTCTGCGGCTCGGCCAGTACATCGGCGGTCAGCGTGGGCCATGAGGTCTGCACGTACGCGATGCTTACGCCCAGCTGCTCGGCTATCTTCCCGGCCATCTCAATGCCGAAGCCCCAATAGTTTCCGTCAGCCTCTTTATAGGACAACGGCCGGTAGTCGCCCGTGGTTCCCACCAGCAACTTCCCGCGTTCTGTAATCCGCTCAATGGTTGGCTGTTTCCCCGATGAATTGTCATTGTTCTCACATGAAGCCAAGACTGATATACTACAAAGAACCAGCCATAATGTAATTGACCAAAACTTATATTTTTTCATAATTTCAATTTTTGTAAGAATTTGCTATTGAAAATGCTATTTAAAAAAGCCTTCAATATAATTGATGGTCTCTTCGTTCAACTTGCGGTCACGTTAGTGGGTCCGTTGTCGTCAGTATATGTTACTGCCAACTGCGCCATAATCCCGTCCTTTACATTATGATTATGATGGCATTATACCATCATTTCAACTGCAAAAAAACAAATTATTTCTGAAACTTCCAAATTATTAACAACTTTTTTTATTACTTCGATAGCGAGTCATCAACATGCAAAAAAGTAAAGGACATTGTTGAACCCGAGATGATTTCAGTTTTCCCATATTTAGTAGGTCTTTTCTGTTTTTATTCTTAATTTTGCAGCCGTAACAATAATGATTCAGAGACAATGACTTCAGTACAGTTGAATGCACAGATTTGGCGCGACATGGGAATCCTTGCCGATAGTGAGCCCATGATGAAGCGGGTGGCAAAATATTTGCGCAAACTGGTAAAGGAAGAAGAAGACTCCACCTTGATGAAGAAGGAAGAATTCTTCGCCAAGATTGAGCGTGCAGAGAAACAATCAGGCAAGAGTTTCGCAAATGTTGATGAACTTGATAAATATATACGCAGTTTGTGAGTCATATAAGGTAATCATAAAGGGTTAAGGTAAAAACCATTCAACTTTTAGGGAAGTATAGTCGACAACTTCGAGGAGAGAACGAGCGAGTAAAGACCGCTCTCGTTGATGATAACAGCCTTCGGCTTGCAGTTCAAACCAGTGTCGCGAATTGCGACGGTGGTTTTGTCCTCCTCGTCCACGTGTTTGCTCAGAGCGTCCACTCCTTTTTTTAACTGCAGCACTGCAACACCGCAACAGCATTTGTCAAAGATGTCTTACCCTGAAAAGCGTTGAATCAAACCACATATTCAGGGTAAGACAGCGTGAAATCACCTTTAAAATTTCAGAAGCTTGCGTCTTTTGGCATCATTCTGTTCAAGTTTTAGAAGCCTTCTTACCCACATTTATCGTCGTACTCTTCGGAAAGGCGATGCTGTAGGCGCTGTCGAGGGCTTTCAGGTCAATCCTGTAATAGCTGATGCCCAACTTCACCGACACGATGGCCCTCAGCAGTTCGCGGTGCTTGCGCGGGGACAGCGTCGGGGGCGGTAGTTCGTCCCAGCCAGCCTGGTCGCACCTGTAGCACACCTCCCAGATGAATTTGTCGGAAGCCTCTACGCCGAACCACGTTTTCAAGACCCTGCGGATGCAGAAGCGCTTGTACTGCCCCTGGAGGAGGCGCCTTGTGCGCTCCAGCCGAAGCCAGAGCTGCACAAAGCATGCTTGATTGTTCTGAATGTCCATCATGTCGTACCTCCAAACTTTTGTTTATACACTTCCGTCTTGCAGTAGCGGCCAGTCACCTCGTCATAGGCGATGTACCCGCGACTCAGCCAACAGCGCAGCGTGCTGTCACCATTGCCCGTCTTGCCCTGCTGCTGGCGCATCTGGCGGTATTCCTCTTTCGTGAACTCCTCCTGCAGCAGTGCCAACAGGTTCTGAGGCCCCGACTGACGCTGTATCTCTATCTCCTCGCGCAATTCCGACTCCAACTGCTGACCGAAGTATAGCATCTTGCACCAAAGGTTATAGGCCTGACTCCACTTTACGAAGTTTGCAATCTCCTTTGACCATTTGTAGCCGTGCGCCACGTAGAGCACCATCCCCTTCAGCCAGGCAATCACGTTGGCACGATACGAGAAGATGCGGTAGGCCTCGCTGTCATAGAGCTTTGCAGTGTCCATATTCTCCTGCTTCATGCTGAGCGACAGGGTTTTTGCCTGCTGGCATTCTATGAGGCCACTGGCCGTGTCCAGGCGCTCGATGTAGGGCTTTAGCTCAGCCGCAAAGGTGTGGTCATAGATGCCCAAGATAGGAGCCGTATCGTCATCATCGTCGCGGATGATGGTCGAGATGTCCAGTCGGCTGACGGTTCCATCATTGACCATCTTGGCAAAGAACTTGCGGGCATTAGGCGGAGTCGTCGAGGCGTTGAAGTTCCACCTCAAGGGCGCGATACCCGAGACAGAGTCGGCCCCCACGCGCTCCTGACCGGCATCCGAGTTGTCAAACGCCTTACGGATCAGCAGGCCCACCTCGTCAGTCGAATTCTTCGACGTCACCTTCTTCAAGCCCTCTATCTCGTCCACGATGGTATAGATGTAGCGCTGTCCGTTGTTGTTGACATCCACGATACGCTGATTGAATACGGCGTCCGTCAGGTTGTCAATCAACATCTGGATGCAGATGTCCGTCGGTCTCGGGTCTTTCTTCGGCTTTGACCCCGGGTTCCTCTGCTTCCAGTCCGCCTCTCTCTGACGGTTGGGCATGTCACGCTGGCGAATATCCTCCATGATGTACTCGATAGGCTTTTTTATCGTACCCTTACCGATACTCTGACGTCCAATGAGGACATTCATGAAGGTAGCCTCGTGGTCAACGTTGTCCCAATAGCGGAACTTCACTCCGTGCAGGTGTGCACCTAATGCGGGGAACACCGCATTTGCCACAGCAGGCTTGTAGAACCAGGGTACGTTTTTCGTCAACAGCTTGATGAGTGGCGGCAGCTTCTTCGGCATCGGTGGAGGTGAGGTCAGCGTACCGCCACAAGCCTTCACTCCCTGCTGCGATTTCAACGCCTGCAACACCTGCTTCAACCTGTAGGGCATACCCTTGCGCGGCTCCTTCAGGGCGTTCTCGATGGTCTTTTGCCACTCGGCCAGATCCTCCTGCGTGCAAGTGCCGTCGGGCTTTGCCCAATAGTTGGGGATCACCGCCATCATCTTCTCCAGCGAGTAGCCGCAGATGCTCCTGAGCGTCATCGCCAGCTCAAAGGTCAGCACGTTGCGGTCGCCGTCGACAGGCTCTTTCCCGTTGTTGAACAGTCCCCAGTACTTCGCGATGATATCCTTAAACAGCATATCGTTGTAACTGGCCTCGGGGTCGTAAGTCACCTGTGAAACACATGTTTTCGAACTGCAACACTGTAGCGCTGCAACAGCGGGTACATCAGCACTTGGCGTAGCATCAAAGATGGAGTCGTCCAGAAACAGCAACTCATCGTCGTCACCAGTCGTTGTAAAGAAGACCCTCGTGATGTCCTTTGCCTTGTCATCATACTCGACGCCAAGCAGTTCACTTGCCCAGCGAAGGTTTTCCTCCTGCGAGAGGTCTTCACGGCGACGGAACACCAAGTGATACCCCTTCGTGGCCGACCGCTCCAGCATCAGCAAACCCAGTTCCTCTTTCTTACCCAGTACCAACGCAGGGACGCCCGCCATCCGCTTGTCCAGCCACGCCTTCTGCTCTTCAGCCGACAGCTCTTTGGGAGCCTTGAAGTCGATGTCCATACCCACTGAGCGCGAGGCCGTCCTGCTGCCTTTCAGGGAGCCGTCAGGATTAGGCAGGCACGAGTAGTTCATCTGCGTCAACTGGTTCTTCTGAGCGGCATCCTGCTCACGCACGGTCTTCAGCGTTTGGCGCTGCTTGTCCGTGTTGTGTCTGCTCAGGTATTCCTCCCTGTTGCGGATGGGGCGCATAAACTTTGCGCCACCATCCCCTTTGTAGATCTCGAATACACTCATACCGTCTTACTGGTTACAGATTAATTCTCTCAGCACCTTCTGGGCAATAGCACTTGCCTGTCTGACCAACTGCTCAGGCAGTTCACCGATACGGTCCTCGTCGAGCGAGAAGTAGAAGTACCACCGTCCGTCCCGTCCTTGCGAGAGCGAGCTGTTGTCATCGCGGAAGATGGCCTTGTTGCGCACCCTCTTTGGTTTCTGCTGCATATAGACGTTGCCGTCTCGCATACCCTGTACGCGGAAGTCCCCCTTGAAGGGCTCAGCCTCCACATCCTCGCAACACTCAAAGTCCAGCGTGCGCAGTCCTGTTTCCAACATGCCGAATGCCATCAGGCCCTCGACGATTACCTGTTCTCTTACTGATTTTGTGACTTTTGTTTTCATAATTTCTGTTTTTGTTTAGCCTGAGTCTTCGGGAGGAGCGAAGTAGTTAGTTGAGCTCATTTAAACCGGTACGCTTCCCTCACTCAGCCGTCAAAACTCAGAAATTGTTGATATTTACTTTTTTAGAGGATAAATGTCCTTTACGGTGATGTCCTGAAAAATATGTCCGTTGTTGCTTTTCGTCTTAAATCGCAATGTCACCACCACGAGATCGCCTTCGTACCACACCAGCGAGGCCGCATTGCCCAGTACCGACACAACGTACTCATTCTCATAGTCTCCTCCCAGTTCCTTCAGCACCAGGATGCGCTTTTTGAGCTACCCTGTTCCCGAATTCTCACTCTTCACGGTTAACTCTTCTCCGCTCTTGATTACCTTTAAAATTTTTGTTTCCATTCGTCTTTTTGTTTATTTGTTACTCAACTTGCTTTGTAGATAAGGGTATTGTCCTCTGTCTTCCTCTACCTTCTTAAAAAGCGATTCTCCTTCGGTTGCCCGTAGCCTTCACCGCGAAGTGCAGCCACAGTTTGTTTCCCTTGCGTTCCAGCAGCAGCTCGTCGAAGTCCTCCTGGCTCTCGTCGCTGATGTCGAGCAGGATTACCGCATAGCGTAGAAGCTGTTCCGTGCCGCTCACCCTGATGTCGGCGGCGCAGCCCCTCAGGTGGTTGCTGCCCTTCACACCGCCCACCGCCTTGTTCACCGCCACCGATCGATACCCGCTGTTGATGACGATGGGGTCGTCGCCTTCGCCGTAGCGTCTGTTCCACTCCCCGCGCAGCATCTCCAGCCAGCCGCACACCCTTTTCAGGTTGTCGATGGCCTCCTGTGTCGGCCTGTTGTCCACGTCCCTGACGCTTGTGCGCGTCATCTCCTCCAGCGTGAAATGTTCTGTCAGTTTCATAGTTATTCTAATTTTGGTTTAAAAAGAGGTTAAGTTGAATGACCTTCGAACGTCTCTCGTCCGATGCAAGTAACTGCTCATTCAGGAAGCGCACTCCCTCAGGAGTCCATACCAGATACGTGCGTGACTTCTGAACGCCTTTCAGAGAGTAGTAGAGGAAGTGGCGGTCTTCGGTCAGTCCCATTCCCTCCAGCTCTTTCGATAGTTGCCAGCGTCCTTGATGACGATGCTGAATCCCCATGTGTTTGAGCAAG
>Ga0326514_10000784_pt1 | contig 21062 bp, 50 predicted proteins | sample 3_2548_0518_D_FD_203653 | JGI IMG/M metagenome (GOLD analysis project Ga0326514, IMG submission 203653) | Bovine rumen microbial communities from UC Davis, California, United States - 3_2548_0518 | ecosystem: Host-associated > Mammals > Digestive system > Stomach > Rumen | place: USA... | reverse complement strand
AATGTCATAAATTCTTGTAATCGGTATTAAATTACTCATCTTTATTTCTCACTTTCTGCCTTATCTGCTTCTATGATTGTGTCAGCATATTTCATTCTATCGTACCAATTACAGAATCCTTCGCTGATTCCATCACTTATAATTTTATCTGTATCTTTCAACGCACCATGTCCTTTCGGAAGGGGTGTGCCATTTTTAACTGCATTTATAGTATTTACTATATCTATACCTAACATATCAGGCACACTTTTTGCTTTTAATATGTGTTCATAAACTTCTTTGGGTATTTTAATTATTAGCTCTATATTTGTCATATTATTCCTCACTTTCCTGCGGTTCAACTACAATCTTAGAATAATTACATCTGTTATACCATATTACATCTTTTGAATCTACCGGGTTTTCTGACATCTTACCGTCATTTGTGTCGGGAACATCACAAGACTCTTGCGGTTTGACGGATGGTAAAGCATGAATACCTCTAACAACTTGTCCCATACTCAAATCATAATCTGCTATTAAATCAAGCACCGCCTGTCTACTAATAGTGTCCTCGCATGGCTCTTGCTCTAAATATTCGAGAATGTCTTTACACATAACAAATATGTTGGTATCAAATGTATTAACAGTATCATTCTTATGCTTTTCCATCGTGTATTTAAGATTTCTGATGATTTCTTCTCTTGTCATACTTTCTCACCTCTCATATCAGCACCACAATTAGGACAATATGACCATTTATGATTTCCATTTGAATCACAGTTTGAACAAACAGCTTCGTGTACATCACCATATTCATCTTTCAGAATAATCCAATGCCCTGTCTTTGGCTCTTGCAGTTTGACAGATGGTAAATCCTTAATCGTTTGTCTTATCTCATAATAACATTCCTTACTATCCTCTTGTGCTTCATAGAATGATATAGCATTTAATTCAGATATAGTATTAAGTACCACCTGTCGGCTTATAGCATCCTCACATGGCTCTTGACTCTTAGTAACCTCACATTCATCACAGCCTACTCCGTTGTATTCATTCTTGATACAGATATTGCGGTCACAGTATGCAGGCTCTTGCTTTGTAGCTCTCCATTCTGCTGTTCTAATACCATTACTAAAACCCTTCCAATAATGCTCATCTATAATTTTATTTTCACGAGATGTCTTAAAATAATGTGATTTAGAATGTACAATATTGGATATCATCTTGAGTTTAATTTCTGCATCGGCATCACAATTTATTACTTCCTCTATTTCTTCCATATCTTTGCTTGGCTCTTGTTCTAACCATTCAGAAATTACACGGCACGATTCTCTCCATTTATCTGGACTATAATATGTACCGTTATCCACTTCTATATATCCCCGATTAAGAAATACTGCTTTTGCTTCTTCTCTGGTCATTTCTTATTACTCCTTTGCATATCTCTTAATATTTTCTTTATTTCTGTAATAGAGCATAAAACGTAAACTACAAATCCTATGTGACATAGTGAGTTTATTAAAGTTCCAATTTCGCTCATTTCTTATCACTCCTTATCTTGTTAAGAAAAACCTCACTTGCTGACGGTATTATTTCCCGATACATTTTAAGTTCTTTCAACCACTCGGCAAGCTGTCTGTGTTCTTCTGCACACTCTTTACAAGAGTTGTATGCCTTTCTCGCTAAATGATGCTCATACTTGCTTTCAGGATAACGTTCCCATATTTTTGCAGATTCTATTTGTTCTTCTGCCACTTCCTCGGCATGTTTTATTGCTTCATCTATTGTCATTCTTCTTCTTCTTCCTCCTCACATTCTTCACCATCTTTTCTATTTTATATAAATATTATATCATATTTTTTTACAAAAGTCAATAAAAGCAGCACATATTGTGCTGCTTAATACTTCTCAGTGAGAGATACTATCATTATATTTATTATTGCACAAACCGCCCAAACAAGAGAAAGAAAAACGTCATTGGCGGCGGCATATGATATAGCTAAAATTGCTCCCAAGCCTATAAAATATTTAAAAATATATAACTCTTTCAATAGAATAGAATATATTTTTAAATTGGGGCTAAGTCCAAAATATTCTAATGAGCGGGAACGGTTATAAATTAATATTAAAAATATTATTGTTAGTATAAAAATTGCAATAGAAGTAAACATTTTAGTTATGCGGGAAGGCTTGCTTGAATGAAGCATAGGGGCAAGCCTTCCCGTCCTTTCATCATTTTTTAGATAAATCTGTTTAGGTTTTTAAGACGAATTTTCCGGTTTTTTATAGCAAAGTTCGTAGATTTTTATGAGAAAAGATAATCAAAAAGTGTATCATAAAGCTTACTTATTGAAGGATCTTTTACTTCATTCTTATTCATCATATAATTAATAAAATTCAATTCTGCATTGAATAACTTTTCTGCATCTGCTGGAAGTTTTTCACCATTGAAAGCTATATCCCAATATTTCTTGTAAGCATCAAAAATATCCTTCTTTGCTCTTGTAAGAATTTCTTCCCTTACCTTTGCCTCCTGTTCTTCCTTTGCCTTTCTCTCAGCTTCCGCCTTAAAGTCGGCTTCCGCCTGAGCAAGATCCTTTACAATGTCATCTGTTGTCTTTCCTTCATTCATCATTTTAATAAAGTATTCATATGTTGTCATTTAAAAACACCTTCCTTTTATTTTATATAAATATTATATCATATTTTTTTTGAAAAGTCAAGTTTGTGGAAGTATTATAGGCAATTTGCACAAAATAGTGGGTATATTTTTGTTAATTATTTTTGGACAAAAGATGGTAAAGAATTTAAAATAAAAGTTATAGATATTAGAAGGATTTTAGAAAAATTTTAGATAAGGAGTAAATATGGAAAACTATAAAGAACTTTGGGACGATCCTTATAAAGAGTTTTGGACTATTGAAGAATTGGCGGATGCTCTTGGTAAGTCATGTAATTCTTTAAAAGCTCATTTTAAACAACAGCAACAATATTTAAAAGAGCATGGGATTATTATTACAAAGTACGGGCGGGGGCAGAATGCTCGCTATACTTTGGATTATGGGTATGATGAAGAGGAATATTAAGGAGGATTTATTTAGATGCAAGATTGTTCAGATGCCAAGGAAAAAGTTATTTTTTCAAGACGATTAAGACTTGAATTGAGACGAAAAGGTTTTGAACCTTTTATGGAAATGCCGCATTTAACACATCCAGGTTGGTTATGTTGGTACTATGATAATACACCCGAGTTTCAAGCCGCATTGAGCGAAATCTTAGGATGCCCAAAAGAGAGGTGTCCGCATGAGTAAGATTGTTATATTGGAGGACTGGATAGAAGATATTAAGAATGATAAAAATTTAGCTGGGGGTATTAATGAAGAGGCTATTGCTTATATTTTGTATGCATTATATCAGTATAATGTTACGGGGGAGCAAGTTGATTTAGGAGCTACTTTTGGGGGTGCCGCGGGGATATTAAATTTTGTTGTTTCGGGGCTATATTCTCAAGTAGATAAAATAAAGGGTGTTCATAAGGGGAGTAAGGGAAGTAAATATGATAATGAAGCTATTGAGGAATTGGCGGCGTCGGGTATGGGCCCCAAGGCTATATGTGAGGAGTTAGGATTGGATCCTGCAAAGGCGAAGTCACTGTCGAGTAATAAAGGTTATAAGGCGGGAAGGGAAAGGTATTTAGCTAAGGAGCAGCCTTTACCGCAGACCTTTGGCTTCTAGCGAGACAGAAAAGTACAGAAATTTTACAGAAACGGACAGATTTCTGCCTAAAAATACAGACAGATTACAGAAATTTAGGCAGAAATCGACAGAAATTTCTGTCCGATTGGACAGATTTCTGTCTCTTTTCTGTAATTTTCCGGGTTCTGGGGTATGGATCGCGACAGAAAGTCTACAGATCTGTCCGATTTTTACAGAAATTTCTGCCTCATTTCTGTCTAATTTGAAGCAAACGGACAGATTTTAGGCAGAAATTTCTGCCTCATTTCTGTCTAAATGGATTTTTTTAACCAAAATCGGGCAGAAATACAGACAGACAGAAAACTAATAATAATATCTGTCTGTCTTGCGACAGACAGATTGGCGAACTGAGTTCGCTGCTTCGCAGCAACTCAGTTCTTAAGGCGCCCCGACTTCGTCGGAGCGCCATCAAGGATTGGAGGAGGGATGTGTATGGGTTCCCGCATTGGGTGTTTATTGCTTGTTCTGTTGTGTTGGGAGGTAGTTTTATGGTTGGTGGAGTTTATTGGATGGGAAGTTAGGGATGATTAGTTTTTGTTTTTTCTATTGTTAAGTGCGGAGGTGGAGGATAGTTAAATAGTTTGTAATAGTTGGGATAAGTAGTGGGTAAGGTAATTTATAATAATTAAGACAGAGGAGGGTAAAGTAGAAGTACTTAGGGCAGTTTGTAGTACTTAGGGGAGTTTGTGATATTTAGAATAGTTTAGGATAGCTTAGGGCAGTTTGTGGTGCCCCTGGACCAGCTCTTTTCTCATTAATTAACTACCGCTATCGTCATCGCTCTATATATAAAAATTATATACCTAACTTTCCGCCACCCGCTCTACATTTCTTTACCACCTTATTCACTATTGTTAGCTGTACTGCCATTATTTATAGTGATGTGAGTGTTTTTTCACCCCTTACGACTTTTGCTTCGTAAATGGCAAATCCTGCTTTTGTATAATGTAATAAATAACATGTGTTATTTATTATTAAGTTTTTAATAACATATGTTATTTTATTATTTTGTGATTGATAACGTGCGAAGTTATATTGTGACATTTTTATTATTGTAAAAATTATCTCGTGACTTAATAAATAACAGTGTTATGTATCAATTTTGATACCATAAGTGGTAGTCGAGGCGCCACCCCCTAAAATTTTCTAGACCCTAAGTTACTAGCGGGTTACAGGGGTCATGATCCTCTTCCAGAGAATGGATCCATATGCAGATTCCCGCTGAAATAATCCCTGAGCTGGCCCCGGATCCCGCAGAGCGATCGCTGGCGCCGCGCTGAAAGAGGTACCTCACTTTTGGGATCTGGAATGGCGCATATGAGGCCTAGATTTGGCCTGAAAAAATTGGCATATGGAAGTTGGGTGGTGGATTCGGGTCGCGCGCGACCCGCCAAGCATTTTAGTCACAAAAACACCCAAGACCTAAGTCTTGGGTGTCACATTTTACTTTTTTTCTCTCTTTTCTATCAAATCAAGGGTAAATGTCTTACCATTTAACTGAATTGTCATCTTTTTGTATGGAATTTCAACAGAAAACGCATCATATTCAGAATTTTTCGTGATAAATTCGCAAATATCACTAAAAATCTTTCTTTTTTCGTCAGAAACCGCACGTTTTCTTGACTTTTTAGCTATTTTATCAGCATTTTCAGCACTTTCGACGTAATTTCTTATATTTTTATTGGCTTTTAGCTCCATTTCCGCCATTTCTACGGCTTCCGCCATTGTAACAGGCTCTCCGTCTTTTGCACACTGTTTAAAAATGCTTTCCGCTAACTTTTCTACTGTCACAACATCACCCCTTTTCTGAGGGGCGGAGAATACCGCCCCAACTACCGATTACAGACTACGCAACAGTGAACAGCTTACGCTTTCCGCTCATGGTAGCAACTACCTTGTCACCAAGCAACTTGATGAGTGCGGTTGCCTTCTGATTAGAGAACTCAGCTCCAACCTCAGCTCCCAATGCCTTAGCGACATCGGTTGCAGTCATACCCTCAGTTGAGGTCGCAAGGATTGCATATACCTTGTCCGCAAGGTCAGCGTTCTCAGCCTTCTTAGCCTGAACAGCCTTAGATTCACCATGCTTACGGCTCAGCAACTCAACTTCATGCTCCATAACCGCTATAAGGTCATCCCTGCCTGCGTCCTTAAGAACCTCAATGATTGCTCCAAAATACTCTCTTTTAGTAGTCTTGTTTGCCATAATCGACACCTCTTTCTTTCTGAAATATTGTTTATTTGTTATCTTATGTATTTATTATACCATATTTAATTTTATTTGTCAAGCATTTTTTTGAATTTTTTTAAGAAGTTTTCAAACTTCGGAATTGACTGAATTGGTTATCCTACGTGCGCACTCGATAGGTTCTTCCTATCAATAGGTTGTCCAATCTCTTTTAAGTCGTTTCCTTTATCTTATGTATTTATTATATCATATTTTTAAATGCTTGTCAAGAGATTTTTTAAATTTTTTAAAAAATTTTTTTCGGAAGATTTTTCTTTCTTTCCTCATCTCTTGAAATAATTATATCATATTTTTTTTGAAAAATCAAGTCGGCGGATTGCACTAATTTTAGGATCATTTTTTGTGCAAAATTTTTTCATTTTTCTCTTGACAAATTTTGCGGGATGTGGTATAATGGAAAATTCCGCGCGATCCGGTCGGTCGCGCGGCGCTGACTTATTCAGTCAGCGTCCGCCATTTATTAAAGAGAGGTTCAAAATCCTTTTTCATTTTTTCGATTTGTTTTGCGTGGTTCTCCGCATACCATACCGCCCATTGAGTAGCCATTATTTCATCGGGCAGATTGAAATATTGATATTCGAGCTGTTTTCCAAGCTCTAAGTTATCAGCTTCAATAGCTACCATGGTTTCAACGTTAATACGGAGCTTCTCATTTTGGCAAAATTCGTAAATAGCTCCCTCTATTTCTTCATTTGCTATTGCGTGCCCGCACTCATGCAACAGGCTCATAATAAAATCTAATATAGGGGTATCTATTTTAAAGCTGAACCTATCAGACAAAAAATCTCTGAACCATATGTCTGCGTAATATTCTTCATCAGCTTTATCTATTTTAAAAGTGACCATATCCTTATCGTAATAGTAGGAATATTCATCTTTTAATTTAGCCTTAGCGATTCCGAGGGGCTTGAGATGGGCGGTAACGGTCTTATTTATTTTCTTTTTCAGCTTTTTCTTTTTCATTTGTTTTACCTCTCTTTCTAAAAATATTATATCATATTATTTTTAGGATGTCAATCTATCATTCAAAAAATCTTCTCTTAATTTTTCAAAACGTTCGCGAATATTCTCATAAATCGGATTAATTTCATCAAAAGGCAGGTCTAATTCCTGTACGAAAAATGCGACACCTAAGCACTCTTTGATATAGTGGTCAATCCAATTAGCTTGAGCGCGATCATTAGTCTTTAAAGACCTTTCACAGTTTGCAAATTCCTTTTCATACCAATATGTAATTGTTGATATTAACTGTTCTTTTGTTATATTCATCATTTTGTTTACCTCTCTTTCTGTAATAATAATACCATAATTTTAGGATAATTGCAATAGGTAATAATGCACAAAAATCGTGTGAGAAATTTGTGCAATCTGCGGGGTTGCGTAAAATCGGACGGCGTGCAGTGAAACGATCGCACGCCGTCCGGGCGCCCATCCGTAAAACCGAACGGAGCAACCTTTTAGGTCGCTCCGTCTTTTTAATCGCTCCACATTTTAGGATTCATTTTCTTGTGTTTCGCATAGCAGTATTTTAAAATCTCCTTTTCAATCAGCACATCTTCAAGTCCTGTGTGGCTTTCCGTAAAATCGTAGTCGCCTGTGATATATTTATAAATAATTTCGGCTGTCAGTCTTGGCTGTCCATTTTTTGTTAAAAATCCCTCACGCTTGCAAAAATTTTTATATGTCGGCATAGGTGCTATTACTTGACGAGCCATTTTCAAAGTGTCGCATATTTCAACCCCATACGGAAAGAAGTATCTATATTTTGATTTTGTGAGCCAACGTTGTGTATTATTTACAGTGCCATAATCAAACCGCATATTATGAGCAAAAACTTTTTTAATTCCGTACTTACGTATTACATCATCAACCGCCTTTTTTATATTATACCAACTTGTAAGAGTGCGAGAACCATTTTTTATATCTTCCCAATACTTAGGAATTTTTTCTGCGTAGTAAGCGGATTTCATAAGTGACTTTTCATTTAAGAATATATCCGCATTTACAAACGAAGCCGTTTCATATACATGACCTCTTTTGTCAACTACCGCAAACCCTAAATCATATACGAACATATTATACGGATTTACGTCCTGTATATTTTTATCCGTAGGTGCGGTTTCCGTGTCAAGTACCAACATATAATTTATTCGCTTATCCATATTAAAAATCTCCTTCCTTGTCTATCATTTCTAACAACAGCTTTATTATATCATTTTTTGCATCTACTGTCAAGCCATTTTTCCAATCTTTCAGATTTTTTTCTTCATCATCAAAAAGTACCTGAAATCCACCATATGACTTTGTGACAGTTGACTTATCCGTTCCATAAGGTACGATATTAAGTATATCATACGGAAAATCGTATTTATTTAACCATTCAATTTTAGCACGTCTTACACGCTCATCATACTCATCAGTTGAATTTTTAGCAAGCCACGAAGTGACAGCTATCTTCCAACCTAAAGCCTTGAGAACATCAAGCGCAAAAGTCAGCGTGTCCATGTCATATAAAGGCTCCGCTATTGCATATGGTGTTTCATCCTTAGCAACGAGATAATCAAGCCAATTATCAACCCCATAGAGGTCAGCTATTGTACCATCCATGTCGAAAACCAAAAGTCTGTTTGCCATTTCGTTTACCTCTCTTTCTTTGTTATCCCCTCTTGATGATATTATTATAACACCCTTAGCAGAAAAAAGCAACCCCTAAATTAAAAAAATTTTGCACAAATTGCGGGATAAAAATTTGTGCAAAATTTTTGTAATTTTTGCTTGACAAAATCTGCGGGTGGTGGTATAATAAAAAATTCCGCGCAGTCCGGACGACTGCGCGGCGACAAAAAGAGAGGTGGCGGGTTCCCGCTACCTTTTTACATTTCACCATTCATTTTTAAACAATTTGTAAACACTCTTAAAGTGTCTACCCAACTATCCCAATCTTCAGCAATAAACCGATAATCATCTTCATTAGCTTCGTCAGGCACTCCAAATGAAAGCCAATAATCTGTAATTTCATCATCACCTATTTTTTCAAGAATATGAGCATTCATTTCTTTTAATGCATTAATCTTAAATTCTAAATCTGTCATTTTGATTACCTCTCTTTCTGTAATAATAATACCACATTATTAGGATTTTGTCTATTGGTAAATATTCACAAAAATCGAATGGAAAATTTGTTGAAATTGCCGACTTCCGGAAACTCGGCGGGCTTGCAGTGGAACGATCGCAAGCCCGCCGAACAAACGATCGAGCGAGTATCATTCTCGATACTCGCTCGAAAGTTAAATCGGGGTTTAACAATCACTTAACGTGATTGTCAGCGACTCTCCCTGTGGGGAAAATCACATTGTCACCGATGACGGAAAATCCGAACACCTGTGCCCAATTACGGAACACATAATCCCCCTTATACTTTTTTACAAACTCCTTACGAGTTGTCGGACAATTCCTGTAAAATGCCTGCTTTGTCATACAAATCACTCTCCTTTCTTTGCTCTGTGCTTGATAAGTCTGATTGAATAGTTGCTACCCTCAAAATCGAACGCTAATTCGACCTCGTTCTTGAATTCCGTGTTAGTTGCGCCTAATCCTCTTAAAAGACCGTCAATGTCACGGAGTAACCGACCTTTTGTTTCGTCAATCTTTCTCGGTCTTGGCTTGCGAACCTTTGTCTTTTCCTCGGCGTCCTCGGACAAAATGCGCTCTTTTGTGTGGCTTTTGGCTTTCAATTCCATTTCAGCCATCTCGCGCGCCTCTTCCATTGTTATAGGCTCGCCGTCCTTTTCGAATTCCTTGTACAACCTCTTTGCAAGGCTTTCAATCTGATTGATTGTCATACTGTGATACCTCATTTTGAGCCTGTGGGGTAGGGTATCCTACCCCACGTTTACAGTTACATTGTAGCGATTAGGCTACTGAGAAGTAGATGTCTTTCTTCTCTGTGGTACGAACCACCTTGCCATCATTCTTAAGCTGAGTGATAAGGGCAGAAACCTGCTGTGACGAAGTAACCTTGTCACCGAGTGCCTTTACAATCTCACCGACCTTTGCTCTCTCAACAGTGCCGAGATATGCAAGAATGTCAGCCTTGATACCCTCGTTCTCAATCTGCTTCTTTGAGGGCTTATCGGATGTAGACCTCTTCTTGCTAAGAAGTTCTACTTCATGGTCGATAAAGGCGATAAGTTCGTCCTTATCCTCTCTGTCAAGTACCTCAACGATAGCCTTGAGTGTTGCGAATCTGTCTTTCTTTGTTACCTTTGTTGTGTTTGCCATAATGGACACCTCTTTCTTTCTTTAAATTTGTTTTTTGTTCTTTACTATGTATTTATTATATCATAAGATTTGAAGTTTGTCAACACCTTTTTTTAATTTTTTTGAATTTTTTTTCTTACTTGATGTGTTTGTCACTTCTTTATCTTATGTATTTATTATAACATAGTTTTTTTAATTTGTCAAGGATTTTTTTAAACTTTTTTGAATTTTTTTCAATCAGTTTTTTATTCTTTCCTCAACTTCTATAAAAATTATAACATATTTTTTTTAGAAAATCAAGTTGGCGGATTGCACAAGATTTTGGGATCTTTTTTGGTAGTTTTGACGGACAATTTTCGCTTGACAAATTTTGCGGGATGTGGTATAATGGTAATTTCGCCGCGCCAGCGATAAAAGGCAATCGCTGGCGCGGCGACGAAAAAAGAGAGGTGGCGGAAATCCGCCACCTTGTTGTTCTTAATTAAGCAGGTAACAGCTTTATTAACTTAGTACCGTTAAACTCTTCGAGGTGCATGGCGATTATACCGAGTTCATCGCTAGGAACATTTATAGGTATATCATTATCTGCGTCCCAAATATTGCAAACTTCATCACTATAATTATCAATTACAGCCTCTGAAAGGCGATCAAACAGTCTAGTTACTGTTTCGATAGCATTCATTTCTGTTTCATTAAGATTGAATGTAACTGTGGTATTCTTTGATGTTGTAACTGTCATTTTTCAATTCTCCTTTACTGTTATGATACAATGGTTAGCCGTTACTTTTACAGAGTCAACAACCTTGTCTGCATTATCCCACCAATTATGGCTGTTGGTGTTAATAACAATTATTTTCTTACCATAGCGGTCGGGTGTTCTTCTTTCTACGTACTGTCTAACTGTAAGAACGTTTTTCTTAAACATGGCTGTCACCTCTCTTTCTGATTATATTATATCAAATGGTTTACTTATTGTCAAGTCTTTTTTTCATTTTTTTGAAATTTTCATCAAATTCATCAAAAGACTCATTTGCAAAATCTACAAGCTCACGAGTGTGAAACCACCAAGTTAATTTTGAAGCACATTCTATCATCCACTGATAAATAAATATCGGGTTGGATAAATCACCTTCAAAACCTTTCGGTATTTCAAAATCTGAAAAATAAAAAACACTGTCAGGATGTTTTGTGCTTGAAGCCCAAAGCTCTAAAATTGTTTCATGGTCAGATATTCTTGAATAAAGTTTCATACTGTTTACCTCTCTTTCTAAATACAGTATAGCACACAATAGAAAAGAAATCAAGTATAAGTTTTGATACATGGGCGCCCGGGCGGGCTCCCGCCCTTATTTTTATGTTAACTCTATAACTTCAGCGTAAGCTAAGGCTTTTAAAGAATCTATAACGTCTTCAAACTCTCCTGCGTCACGAAAAATATCATCTATCTCATAACCATCATAACTATTGTCATTGCCTACGTTTATTAAATCGCTAATAAGAGCAATAACTTTTTTTATTGACTCTTTTTCATCTTTATCGAATTTTACAACTACCTGCTTTACTACTTCTGTTTTCATTTTTAATCACTCCTTTCTTTATCCTTTATTTTTCGCTTTCCTTAACCCATGAAGTACCTACTGCATGATTTATGTATATCCAATTCTCACAACAAGTACAAATTAACCTATCATTATATTTAGATAGTATTACTTTTTCTTCTGAGCATATCGGACACCTTTTAGTTACGTCATACATTCTCTTGCCTATTCTTACTGTTATTATCTTCTATTCCTCGCCTTCTTTCTTATTAAGGATTATCTATTATACTTCAAACTGTTCACCTGTTTCTAAATCGGTAACACATGCTAGTCCGTCTACGTCATAAGGGCAATTATTTTCTACTATGTCAGCCGCTTCTTCGGGACTATTTGCTTCTACCGATTCACTATAAACTACCATGTAAGCAACATTATATTCTTTCATTCTATTTACCCCCTTTCTTTTTCTATTGTGAAAGCCGTACAGAAATAGTGTTCATTTTTCCAAATATCAAAATCTAAATAATCAATAGAAGAGTCAAAGTAGCCAATATCAAGTTCAACCTCTGTTGCTTCAAATTTATACATTGTTGCGAGTAACTTCTCAACCTCATCTCTTGTTATCTTCATGTTGTCTACCTCTCTTTCCTTAACTCTGTAATTATTATAACATGGCGGAAGTCGATTGTCTATTAGTAAAATTGCACAAAATTTCAGGATCAGTTTTGGTTAGTTTTTTATGTAAAAAATGCTTGACAAAATTTGCGGGTGGTGGTATAATGGAAAACTCGCCCGGCTCGCAGTGAAACGTCCGCGAGCCGGGCGCTCAAAAAAGAGAAGTGCGGGTTCGCCCGCACACTCTGTATTATCGTTTTTATTTTGGGGTATCGGCTACTTAGCGATAGCCTTTACTCTCATAGCCCTGCGCTTATCGGTCATCTTGATAGGTTCGGGGTCAACAGGCTCGTATCTTACTGTATACCTCTGACCGCTTGCCTGTGCCTGTGCGTATGAAAGTGTCTTTGTACCGTCAGCTAAAATGTAAACTACCTTTGTCATAATTGATTACCTCTCTTTCGTTTGAAAAACTGTTTTCTTAACTTTCTATAATTATTATAATATATTTTTTTTAATTTGTCAAGTATTTTTTTTTACAAGAGTGTTAGCAAATAAGCATTTAAAACCATTCCCGCCCCATGCATAACAAAGCTATTTATTCTTTTATCCTCTTTTGATTTAAGGAAATCGCCTATCAATCCAGCGGTTGCGATTCCTAACCCGAACCATGAAATCACAAGACCGAACCGCATTACAAGGATTACGTTTACCACTTGCCAAATCGCTCTAATATCATTCATTTCAAATTCGTACTTATTCATCATCATCACCCCCAAAAATTGACTCCTGACACTTAGGGCAGATACCACTTATTATTATTTCTCTTTCTGTTGCGGATAATTTGGGGAAAGCTGTCTGAACGCTAAAGCCATTGACATACTTGCTCCAACCTTCCATTGTAACTGCTACTTCAGATTCTCTTCCACAAAAAGGACAATTATTTGTTAATATCATAGTGTTTACCTCTCTTTCTTTTGATACATTTATTATACTATATTTTTTAAAGGTTGTCAACCTCTTTTTCTTCTTTTTCTTTCAGATAATTGGTTAATTCTTCAATAACCTTTTTAACTCCATCATCTGTTAAAATAACTTTACCGCCCCAACCATCTGTAATATTAATTGTGTAAGGATAATTGCGCTTCTTTTCTTCTGTAACGTACATTTTGATTACCTCTCTTTCTGATATTATAATACCACACTTACAGGAATAATGCAATAGGTAAAAATACACAAAAATCGCGCGTAAAATTTGGCAGATCTGCTCTATTGACAAAACTCGACCGGCAGCGTGCATGAGTGTACGCTGCCGGGCCGCGGAAAAACAGGCGTTATTATAACGCCTGCAATTCCATATTGGAGTTTAATTCTATTATTACATTACAGTTGTTACATTTATAAAAATAATATATTTCGCCGAGTGTACCTCTTTGAACATTTATTAACTCATAATGACCATGCCCGCAATAATAACACTCGCCATTATTATATTTTTCATTGTCGAAACCTCTTTCTACTGAAGCGCACATATAGGCAATTCCTACAATAAGGATTATAATACCAATCGTTTTAATTAAAAGCTCTGTTAATATTTTTATAAATTCTTTCATTTGTTTTACCTCTCTTTTCATATGTTTTACTGAAAAGGGCTTATGCCCTTTTCAGCTTTGCTATCTGTTTTGTGTTGCAAAGTGTTGCGCTATCAAGTTTTATCTGTATCTTGCGACCGTCTACTGTTATATCGCCATCCTCATAAAAAGGAACTGTATCTTTTGTCCAAACTTGACCGAAGAACTCGGTGATATACTTCTCAAAAATCTCGCCTTTGTTGTATTTGCTCTCGGTCAATATGTCCTTTGAGCCAAGGCATATAGCCTTTTTTGCAAGGCGATTGCGGTATTCGGCTTTCATTCTAAGCCTGAGGTTGAAGCCCTGATTCCGTGACGCCTGTTCTACATTAAGGAACCTCGGAGCGATTTCCTTTACCTCAGTAAAGTATACCATACCATTTGCAACAAAACCTATAATGTAACTATCAGCTACACTGTACTTTCTGTAATTCCTAATCATTGTCTGCTTTGTCATTTCCCTTACCTCACTTTCTAATAAGATTATACCACCTATTTTTCCGGTCGTCAATACTTTTTTGAAAAATTTTTAAAAAAGTTATCCACAGAGTTATCCACAGGATCCATTGGCTGTGGATAACTATTTAGCTTATGGGATAACACCTGTAATTGATCAAAAGGCAAATTTGACTTAAAAATAACGAGCGATATAATAACACCTGTTTTCCGGCGCGGAGCGAGTGCAGGGAGCGAAACCGCGCCGCCGCCAAACGCAAACAAGAGAGCCGAGTCTTAGCTCTGTCGCTCTCTTGTCGCTGAACCACCCTGCCACTTCAGGCGGTTCCTTGGTCGCATTCCCACGCGCCCCATTTAAGGTGGCGACCTTTGGCGCGTCCGCATGGCGGATACTCTATTCTATTTTTTTTACTTGGGCGGTGACCTCATACCTCGTGTTCCCCTTTCTTGACTTAAGTATACCATGATCTTGGCTACTTGTCAACCTCTTTTGTATTCTTTTTTCAAACAAAATCTAAAAATTTGAAAAAAACCATACGCACAACGATACTCTACTATATTTTCATGTGTGATTTCTGAGGCTTGCTTGCAGTTTCTAACTGCCTGCTTGCTTGTAAACCAAATCCAAAGACCATAATCTGTTAAACCAAAGTATACTGTTTTCATTTCCCTTACCTCACTTTCTGAAATTATTATATCATGCGGTAATTGATTTGTCAACTACTTTTTTAAAAATTTTTTCTTGCTCCTATACGTAAGGGGCAAGCCTGCGCTCGATAGCAGGTATATCCTCTATCCGCGCGGTGATAGTCACCTCGTAACTATCTTCGTCTATGTCGCGGATTTTGGTGAAGCAAGGAAATCCATGCTCGATACCATACACTGTGCAAATTGAAGCGTCTTCCCAACTAAGAATGTAGCTAACTGTCTTCATAACCTTACCTCTCTTTCTGTTCCCCTCTTGATGATTTAATTATAGCACACTGGGTCAGCAAATGCAATAGGTAATATTGCACAAAATTTCAGGATCAGCTTTGTACAAAATTTCAGTAAAAAATGGTTGACAAAAATAGGCGGGATGTGGTATAATGGAAAAACGCCGCTCGCACGATGAGAAGCAATCGCGCTCGCGGCGCCGTCAAGGCGGTGCGTTAAATTTTAAACGCACCCGCCACAGCAACCCCAAGGAACGTTCTCATTCACTACTTCTTCAACTTCCTCGGTGTACTTTGCGTACTCGTCGGGCAGAGATACCTTCCAAGGGCCTGCTTCAACATGTTCGCTCCAGCTTTCATCAAACCAAACGTCACCACCTGAGGTAAGGCAACCGCTTGCAAAAGTTACTTCTTCTCCGTCAATCTTTACTGTGAGTTCCCCATGACATGCACAAGGATATTCGCCTGTATACTTAATAAATTCTACCATAATTATTACCTCTCTTTCTGATTATATATTATCATATTTAAGGCTAAATGTCAACAACTTTTAAAAAACTTTTAAGCCTAATTTAATAACTTCAATCTTAGTGATGTATTCATCAGGCAGACGAATCTTATTAAAACTTGCCAGAACGTTATTCTTGGCACCATTTATGGTGTATGCTTTTGTTTCATATTCGTATACCTGCTGAAGATTTGTATAAAACTTTACTGTATAAAGTTCAGGTACTGCCCAAATAGTATTTGCCATGTTATTTACCTCTCTTTCATTTTCTAATTATATAATATCATATTTTTTATAAGATGTCAAGGGGAAAATTAAAAATTTTCCACCTTGATTTCCTTGACCTCGTCAAGGTCAACACCGCACTGGTATATGGCCTGCTCAAGTGCCATACCCGCCGCCCGTTCGGTGGTGGTTGCGGTTACAGGGAAGCCCATTACCAAAATATCAGTTACTATTGTCACCTTGTAATTCTTCATCTTAACTACCTCTCTTTCTTCTGTTCCCCTCTTGATGATATAAGTATACCACTCCCGCCACAAAAAGTCAACCCCTGGGTGAGAAAAAAATTGCACAAATTTTAGGATCCGCCACCTTAAAAATTTGTGCAAATTTTCACTTGACAAAATGGCTGGAGCTGTGATATAATGGAAATTCGACGCGCTGGCGATGAGAAGCAATCGTCAGCGCGTCGACAAACGCAAATAAAAGAGGCGGTTAAAACTCAACCGCCTCATCCTCTAAAAACTCGATACCGTAGGCATCTGTTCCGTACATTTCCTCTGAAGTTACCTCAACCAAAATTTTAAGCTCGTTCATTTCGTTCTCCTTTCTGTGTTCCCCTCTTGATGATTTAATTATATCATCTTGTTACTGGATTGTCAACACTTTTTTAAAAAATTTTTTTATTTTTTTATCCCTTTGGGATAGGATTAAATCCTATCTCCGTAGGGTTTGGTCAAGCTCAATTTCTTTGTAGTATGCTTCGTACGGAGTTTCCTCAATTGCCTTTTCAGCCTTCTCTATTGAAGAATAAACACCAACTACTACTTCTTCTTCTTCACCAATAAGGTCAATCCACATCGTTACTAAATACATTTTCATCTTTCTACCTCTTTCTTTCTGAATCCGGTTTATTTTCTCTTTCTGATTATAGTATAGCACACTCCGCAGAAAATACAAGTAGTAATATTACACAAATTTTTTAGATCTTTTTTAGTGACTTTTTACAATTGATAATAAAATCATCTTTTATTCCGATTGTATCATTATCATTGAATGTAACTGTCACAACATCACCAACTTTAAATCCATCACCGAAAAATTCAAAATAATCACTGTCAGTCTGTATTGTCACAACATCACCATCAACATCAACAACAACTGCCTGCTTAATGTAGTGGTTGTTTACAAGTAAACAACCACTGTAAAGTACTATTATTGCACACAAAACCTGAATTATTTTTCTCATGCTCTCACCTCATAGATTGTACCATCAGCTAAGCTCACATAATACCTGAAGCCGTTCTCTATACCTACTAAAACTACGTTCTTGGGAAGTCTATTTGTTCTTATCATTTTTCTTACCTCTCTTTCTGATTATATCTTACCATACCCGAAGGGGTTTGTCAACCCCTTTTTATATTTTTTATTTCTTCTTCGGTCATTTCTCTGATTTCATAATCATACCAAACACCGAATTCTTTTTTAGCTTTGGTCAATGACCTTTTTGCTTTTCTCCCAGTATCGCGTACCGCATACACTTTCCACTTTCCCGCTGGTGTAAAGCTACCCATACCAGCGATAGCACTTGTTCTATAAACTACCACGAATGAAACCTCAACCTCAACCTTCTCAACCTTGATTATTGTTCTCTCAACCTTCATTTTTCTTACCTCTCTTTCTCTCTCTTGATGATTCTATTGTATCACTTTTATTCCGGTTTGTCAACTACTTTTTTTAAAATTTTTTTAATTTTTTTAAGTGGTTATCCACCGCTCAATCAGCCGTCAGAGCCTATTTACTAACAACCAACCGAGTCTTGGCTTCGTGACCTCTTTTCTATGATTTAATTATAGCACCATGCAAGCGGAAATGCAATAGTCAATGTTGCACAAATTTTAGACTACCGGATTGTGCAATTTGTACAACCCACTGGTTCAGTATTAAACAACAGGTGATCTGTCTGACAGGAGTTGGATAGCATGTGTTACATAACTTGGGTTATGGGATCCGGCTTGTAGCATAACGGTTGTGATTTTGGTTTAAAAATAACGCGTATTACATAACAGGTGTTTTCACGGCGCGCTCCGGAGAATGGCTGTCGATGGCGCGCCGCCAAAATAACGGGTGTTATATAAAGCCTGTTATTTAATTCATAAAAATAACAGGCGATTAGATCCCGCCTGTTATTTTTCTATGCGTATAACTCGTCTGTCTTATTCAACTCCCACTCGCTTATATCATAATGGTCGTTATCTTTCCATCCTTTTTCTTCCATAACTTCGGTTGCCTTTTCTATGGAGCCGTATATTCCTATGATTTCAGACTCCTCATAATCGAAATACTGTAATACCCAAACCTTCATATTTTTATCTCCTTTCTTTGTCTTACTGTGAGGTGGTTAAAATTCAACCACCTCGTCCTCTGAAAACTCGATACCGTAGGTATTTACACCGTAGGCTTCCTCTGAAGTTATTTCGATTAAATCTCTAAGCTCTTCCATTTCGTTCTCCTTTCTGTGTTCCCCTCTTGATGATTATATCTTATCACTTTACTTTCTATCTGTCAACCCCTTTTTTAAATTTTTTTAAAAAATTTTTTTTAGGTGTCCCACAAGGTTAAAACCTTGTGGGTTTGAAAGCAATAACTTTGCCGTGCTTGTAAATCTCCATTTTCAGCTCTGACCCTGAAAGTCCTGCGAACCATGCCTTGTAACCATCTGCGAATGTGTACCAACCCTGTGTATTCTTTGTCATAACCCTTACCTCTCTTTCTTATCTCATTTTGATGGTTTAATTATATCATCTTATTACTGAATTGTCAACATTTTTTAAAATTTTTTAATGAAGATAATCTTCATAAGAATAATCATCATCTTCTGCATAATCAACGCCAACCTGAACAAAATCACCTATTATACCCTCGTCTATACAAACTACAAATAATCCTTCAGTAGTTTCAACATTAAGATTTACAGGGTCAATACAGTCATCATCATAAGTCCATCCCTTGACATTTTCACACATTTGTAATTCTTCTATGAAATCCATTTCAGTCTTGCCTATCATCTTTTCAAAAAATTTTATCATTTTGTTTTACCTCTCTTTCTTAGTGGCTTGTTCCTTTTGATGATTTAATTATAGCACACCGGCACGGGATTACAAGTCGTAATATTGCACAAAATTCAAACTTCCGGATTGTACAAAATGCACAAACTGGAGTTTTACATTTATTAAATAGCTCCTGTGATCTTTGGCACTAATTCAATAACCACTGTAATCTAATGACATAATGAATAACATCTGTATTCAATAACTGGCGTTATGGGATCAGTAGTGTTATATAACGGCTGTGATTTTTGGTTTAAAAATAACTGGCGTTATAATAACACCCGTTTCACGGCGCGCTTCGGAGATGGGCTAACGTGAGCGCGCCGTCAAAATAACGGGTGTTATTATAACACTTGTTATATAATACCCGCCATATAATTTCTGTGCATTTGATCCATAACGTGTGTTACGAAAAAATGTATAAAAAAACAGGTGGATTTAAATCCACCTGCTTTCATTTGCTATGTATCTTTTGTAGTCTTCAATTTCTTTGTTTTTTCTTGCGATTCCTTTTTCGGTTTTGCAGTTCTTTTTTGAGGCTTCAATTTCTTCAATCTTTTTCTGATATCCTGCTATTCTTTCTTTTGCTTTTGCCTCAAACATATTGAACTCTTTTACAACTTCATTTGTTACACTGAAAGTTGTTTCGTCTATTGTAGTTGCAATTATCTTATAGTCGCCTGAATGAACCATATCTTCCTTAATTTCGTCTGCTATTGCCTGCGCTTCTTCTACCGTTGCTACATACTGATTTGATGTTGTCCATTCTGAATTTCTACCCTCGCAATCTGTATAAACTCTTTCTTCTACCTTAAACATTGTTTTCATAATTTTTCCTCTCTTTCTTGAATCCGGTTGTTTTGTGTTTCTTGATGATACTATTGTAAACGATAGCTTTTCATTTGTCAATACATTTTTTCAAAAAAAAATAAAATTTTTTTGTTTCATCATTTTGCACAATTGAACCGTTCGGCTTTTGTGCAATTTTGCCTAATTAGTTATTCTGCACAATTTAATTAACTGATTTTTGTATAGATTTCACATGCTATTTTTTCTTGCATTTTTATATCACATTTGTTATTTATTTAGACTTCATTAGATCTCATCTGTTATTTAAAGCCTGTGGTCGAGTCATTAGATAACATGTGTTATGGCTCTAGACTTATAGGATAACATGTGTTTCGATAACGAGCGTTATTTGGCTCTAAAAATAACGTGTGTTATAATAACAGGCGTTTCACGGCGCGCAGCGAGTCTTTGTGAGCGGAAGCGCGCCGCGGAAATAACACACGTTATCATAACTCTAGTTATGATAACGTGTGTGATCGAATCCCGCATAACGTATGTAATTGAAAACACCTGTTATGTATTAGACAAATAAAAAACAAGTGATTTAAAATCACTTGTTCTTTACTTCGTATATCATTCCATTTGTAAGTGATACATAATACTTGAAACCATTTTCCTCACCTACAAATACTACGTTTTTCGGAAGCTTTTCTGTTCTTATCATTTTGTTTACCTCTCTTTTGGCTTGTTTACTTTTCGCTACTTAAAAGGTTATCCGTCGATCGAACCTAAACCGTAGTTTTGTATCCGTCTTAAGTTCGATCCTTGACTTCGTTACCTCTTTTCTATGATTTAATTATAGCACTTTGTTTTTGTCCTGTCAACATTTTTTTTTTTTTTTTTTTTTTGAGAAGCTTTTCAGCTTCTCACTTTTATTATCTCATTGAAGAAATCCGTTGAAAGTCTTACATCTTTTCCTTCTTTCTTTCCAAGTTCTATTGCGAAATCCTTT
>Ga0326514_10000783_pt1 | contig 21081 bp, 24 predicted proteins | sample 3_2548_0518_D_FD_203653 | JGI IMG/M metagenome (GOLD analysis project Ga0326514, IMG submission 203653) | Bovine rumen microbial communities from UC Davis, California, United States - 3_2548_0518 | ecosystem: Host-associated > Mammals > Digestive system > Stomach > Rumen | place: USA... | reverse complement strand
TGGGTTTATCCTGGGATAAAATCAACTGGAAAGAATCTACGATTACCATTGACAGACAATACAACAAAACAAAAACCGGTAAATTAGTTATGCAGTCGCCAAAGAGCCGGAACGGATATCGGGAAATCCCCATCCCTGCCACACTGCTGGCTATATTTAAGCACTATCACAGCACCTATCCCATGCAGTTAGACCGAAAGCTGTTCGCCCTTCCTGTTATTGTTGTTCGCCGTGTATGTGTGGCAATGCGTGCTGTTCATCCGGAGCTGTCTCCCCATTGCCTGCGTCATACCTACGCTACCCGGTTGTTATCCCAAGGCATTGACGTCCGGACCGTGGCTGCCTTAATTGGTGATAGCACCCAGACGGTAATCCGGACATACATCCATTATACGGATGATATGCGAATGGCTGCGGCAAAAGATATTGAAAAAATTTTTGCTGGAAATTTTTGACGGATTTTTGACGATAAGTGGAGAAATGTAGCAACCATGCGTGATTCCAAGAGTAGTAACAAATTAGCAACCAAATAAAGCCGGGGTAACTTTCAGTCACTCTCTGTAACAGAAACCCCATAAACACTACATTCGTGGAATTATCGTTTCACTATCAGAGACAATATTCCACGATATTTTTTTGACGAATTTTTGACGGATAAAAAAATAAACGTGCAAGCCGTTCCGGGGAGCCTGCACGTTTTTTTGATGCATTACCAATGTAACACTATATTAAGTTTATCACTATTTCACTGCCAGTGCAATGGCCAGACAGGCTGCAGCTGCCGCCCATCCATTACGCTGGGCCTTAATTCTTACCCGGGTACGTTTTGCCTCTATTGCGTACTCTTCCAACAATTTGTTGGCATTCGTCAATGAGGACTCCTGCGTCTGTGACAGACTGCGCAGCTGCTCCAGCTCTCTCTTCAATGCGTCCAGCTCTTGCCGCAGCCGCGTCGCTTCGTTCGACTGCTCCCGCAAGTCCACTTGTAATCTGTTGTTGATGCTGGACAGCTGTGCCAAGTTGTTCTCTAATGTCGTCAATTCGCTTTCCGTTATCTGATACATCGGTTCCGGCGTTCCGGAGGCCGAACAGGTACCCGGCGCAAAAAATAGCCACCAGCACAGCAACGCAGACAAGAATAGCAATAGCAGTTTCTTTTCTGTCAGGCTTAAGTTCTGAAATATCATACACCGTCCTCCCTCCTTTGTTTCCAGTAGTTCAGATACCACAGTGCCATACCACGCCACAGCTGGCCACCGTCTACCAGCTGGCCGCCGTTGTTCGGATCCGGCAGGTACCAGAGGTCCCAGCGCTCGCAGGTGGATGACGGCCCATAGTCGTCTATGTCGGCTGCTTCCGCGTGGGTCATATAGTTATCGTCGTTGATCTCCAACCCCAGCTCCTCGGACAGGACTGCAGTCACCTGGGCCAGCGCTGTGATCTGGATGTCGGTTGGCGGTTCCGGACCCAGCCAGGCATTGCTTCCGTTCCTCGCTTCCGCACGGTAAGCGCACATCAGGGCGATGCCGATGGCGCCCGTGTTCCGGTGCCAGGTATGTGCCAAAATGTCAGTGAAATCCTGCGTGGTCAGATACACGCTGCCATCATAGTCGATGCAGATATGGTAATCGTCATAGGCTTGAGAATAGTGGCCGGCAGTCCAATGGGCATATACGTGATGGATGATACCGTGGAAGTCCGCTGCAATGTCCCGCAGTTCTTCCAGCGTGACCTTGTAACAGTTTTCCAATGGGATATAGCTCATTTAATCCCCTCCTTCTTTTTCTGCAACAGTTCCCGGAGTTCACCGCCGATTTTAATGCCGGCGCTGTCTAAGTTCTCACAGATGGATAATCCCTCGGTGCATGCCATAACTCCGCAGAATAATGTCAGTGCCACCTGTGGCGCGTGCCGGATGGCGAGGATGGTGTCGATAGCCTGACCGGTGCAGATAAGCACAAAATACACGATGGTCTTACTCAAAAAACCATCTTTCAGCATGCCGGAGTCAACGAACCGCCAATGGTGTGCACTCCATATCCACTTCGTATAATTCAGCAGGTTTCCGTGGCGCTCGACGATACGCGGGTCATACATCTTTTTCCACAGCAACGATGATTGATACACGCAGGCGGTATAGATGTCGATTACTTCAAGGAACAGGAGCAGGCAGAAGATGGTGCCAAGATCATAGATGGTAGCGCCGACAGCTGATGCCACCACCTTTTCAATTCCCTTGTCCGCCACGCTCTTCAGCGTGCTGTTCCAGTTAATTTTTTGTAGAACTTCTTGAATGATGTTTTTCATTTTTTACAAATTGCCACCATTAAGGATTTTAATAGCAACCGCACTTGAATATGTGTTGGTGATGGTAACAGAATTGCTATTTGCCGATTTTGTTATGGTGATAGGGTCTGTACCTGCGGAAAAGAGTTTGACCGAACCTGCCGTCCAATAGTCAACCATGTGAACAGAAACATTTGCACCTCGTTTGGCGAAAACAACCGCACCATTTGTATTGCAGGAAAAAGTGTATGTGTTTTCTCCTGCGGTTGATACTAAAGATATTCCATAACTTCTTTCGGGTATTGATTTTCCGTTCCAAGTTAATGTGCCATCAGATTTTCCCTGTAACGACTTTGTTCCGTTCACTCCATCGTTGGCATAAATGGAGAAAACACCTGCATTGGTGCTTCTGTCTTTGCCACTTAAAGTTATATATGCACCATTAGTATAACCACCGCCACCATAGATACTTACAAAACCATCATTAGTACTTAAATTGTTTTGGATTCTTGCTTCACCGCCCGTATTAAAGTACAGAGTACCCGTCATTGTTCCACCGGATAACGGAAGATTTCCGCTGGCGGTTCCGGTGACATCACCGGTAATCGTTCCGCTTACGGACAGGTTGCCATTAATGGAACCGCCGCTTAGTGGCAGGTAGCCAGCTACCGTTGTGCTGACAAGTGATTTAATTTTTGTGACCAGCCGAGCCAGCTGCACGCTGTCCAGATATTTATTAGGCATGGTTAATTATCCTCCCATATCTCATCCAGTTCGCCGGCACTGATGGCTGCGCCGGCCAGGTTTACTACCGCGTCAAAATTATTCATAATGTAGTCCAGTATCCCCATATTATCAGAAGTTACCAACGGCGTCCGCTTGCCGTAGGCCCCATTACGGATAATGGTATCCGTACTGTCCCGGAGTTCGCCGGGCTGAAAAGCTTGTGGTGTCATCTTGCCCTCCTCAGTTATTCGTCCAAATGTCGTCCAGTTCAGTTCCGGTTATTGTTTCTACAGACACCGTCTCACCCTGAGGCCCCTGTGGGCCTGTTGCGCCCGTTGCTCCACGGATACTTGTCGTGGTGTAACTTGTGCCGTCCGTGAAAGTGAGCGTCAGCGTATAGTCTGCATTCAGCACAGCGCTCGCTATACCGTTGCCTGTTGCACCTGTTGCACCCGTAGCCCCTGTTGCACCGGTAGCGCCGGTGGCACCCGTTTCACCTTGTGGGCCTTGTGGTCCGGTCGGTCCGGTAGCACCCTGCGGACCCATAATATTCACCGTGGTAGGGTTCTCCAGGTCACCGTTGTTTGTCCAGGACAGGTTTCCCAAAGCATCCACGGACGGAGTAAAACAGGGTCCTTCCGGACCAATCTCGCCCTGCGGGCCTTTCTGACCTTCCGGGCCTTTGATATTTACAATCTCCGGGGACTCCATACCCTGTTTACTTCCGACCCATGCCAGATCACCCACGTTGTCCACAACAGGGATGTAATACCCGCCATCCGCACCGGCAGAACCGGTAGCGCCGGTCGCCCCTGTTGCACCGGTCGGGCCTTTGATGTTTACTGTCTGGATCGGCAGCATATCCTGCTGGCTTGGCGTCCAGGACAGATTCCCGTTTGCGTCAACTGATGGATAGTAGGTTCCGCCGGGATCACCCTTCTCACCTACCACTCCGGAAAGCGCCCTGACAACAAACGCAGTCGTCGCCACGTTCCGGGAGTTATCGCCAGCTGCAGGGGTGTCTGCTTTCGGCTGGCCCTGGAAATTCGGTGAATCTATTGGCGCATAAGTGTCTTCAATATTGTTTCCGTCGCCGTCAGCCGTCGCCCTTGCTACCGTTGCGCTGGCCGTGATAAAGCCCGCATCATTCTGGAGCACACTGACCCGGACTGGGATGAGCGCATCCACTTCCGACTTGGTATAGTAGTCATCCAGGACAATCTCCTGCGCGCCTTCTGTAATAGCGTTATATAAAACTTCGAAATTGTTGATAATATAGTCCAGGATGCCTTCATTATTGGCCGTGATGAGCGCTGTGTATTTACCATAGGCCCCCACTTTTATAATGACATCGTTTTCATCCCGGACCTCTCCATGTTGGAAGGCTTGTGGTCTCATACTTTGCCTCCTAATAGTTTGTTACATTAATGATGGAATACATTGTGCGATTACTGTTGGCCCCGCACAACAAGCAGAAATTATAGTTGACCGAACCACCCACGGGGAATTCTGTGTGTTTCAATGTTGCTACACGGGCAGAAGATGCAGATAAGATGCAGACCTCTGAATATTGGTCGTGTACCCACCAGTTATTATCCCCTGATGTGTTTCGGTTCCACTGTCCACCACTCCCGAACATGCTGCACCAGTATGCTATAGCATGTCCGCTGTGGTTATGCGTTTTATCAATCTTTTTCCAGTTATCAGAGTATTCAACATTGTACCAATTCCCGTATGCACAATGCTGGAAATTGACCACATCTAAAACCTTTAAATAATTGCTGTTGCTGTCAAATATTTTTTTCCCCGAAGCATTAAAACATTGTAGCCCTACTGCTCCTGTTCCCCCAACGGCGTCCTGCTTAAACAGATATACATCCAAATTATCAGCTTGAGCTTTTGTACAATTAGAAACTCCTACAAGTTTATAAAGCCCCAGACCTTTTTGGGTTTTGAAATCCGTGACGTTATTAATTGTTGTAAAAACATGGACTGCGTTAGAAGACGGATTCCCTATATAACTCACAATATTGGTAGGTAACCGATAAATATACATCGTGTGGCTGGTGTTGCTGCCGCCATCAATCTGATATTTACACGTTTGTGACGTTTCATAATAATTACTCAGTTTTTCTTTGCTGACCAGATAAGAAATTTCTGTATCATCCCTAACCTGCAGAACACCAGAAGGAGTCTTTGCTTCAAAATACACGGTCATTTTGGGACACCTCCGTACCAGAAATACATATCCACGTATCCGTCATAGCTCGAATATTTGCTGGCATATGACCAGGATATCTTACCTGCAGTAATGCGGAAGTTGGGCATGATGGCTTCCTGTGCCGCAATCCAATCGTAGTTGAAATCCCCGGCGCCTGAATATCCTGTAAGGGCGATTTTATAAGGAATGATAACAGTGCTTGTAGTTATCTTACTATTACTGATGCTTCCGCTTTTTCCTCCGACAGCATGGCCTGTACCATACATCTGATACGTCGGCTCTGTATAATCCAGCACCAGCTTCCCGCTGGCATTGTAAACCTGCAGTCCTACCGCCATAATTTTCACCGTGCCTTCGTATTTTTTCCCGTCAACAATTACATATCCCGGAAAGGTCGTAGCTTCATTGACATTATTGACTGGTTCATCAGCGCTCGCGTCCGATTCCGTTTTGCGTTTTTGCTTATGGACCACTACCGCCACAGCTATTACTGCAACTATTGCAACCGCCAGCAATATTAATTCAGGAATCATCAATCAGAACACCCCCAGTCTCACCCTCAAGACATTGTTTGCGTCATACACACGTATCTGATTGCTGCTTACTTCCAGCCGGGCTCCGCTTGTAGCCGTCCGCAACGTGCCTATCGTGGCGCAGATAGCAGACAGGCTGTTGACGTTGATCTTGTCGGACGTGATCGCGTTGGCCTGTATCATGCCGCGGGCAATTACGTTGTTATCAAACACTGTGTTGCCGGTAATGTGAATGTATTTGCCATCGATGGTGATTGTCTCCGGAGACATGTTTATCTTACTGATAATCTCGTTTTCGGCGACACGGAGCTCTATGGCGTCCTGCATCTGGGCAAAGGCGCTGTAAGCATTTTGGGCCCGCGTTGCGCTTCCGAGGTTCGTTACGATACTGGTAATACTGTTTGCGTTCTGCGTGATCTGGCTGGTCAGCTCCTGCTTGGTGCTGGTTACCGTAGACCGGATATTGTCGTCCGCCACCCGCAGTTCCGCGATGTCTTCCGTGGACCGCTGTGCCGCTTCCAGCATCCCCTTGATATGGCTGTCCATCTTCGACAGGCTGAGGCTTTCCGCTTTTATCAGTTCCGGGTCGATATATGCCAGAACAGTCACCCGTGCCTCTGCAGACTTCGGACCTTCTCCAAAGATATCCGTATAAGCCACCTGCACATCATAGATGCCGGGGTCGCACATATACGTCATCGTGGCGTTCTCTGTGGTGAGCATCTCGTTTTTACCGGTGCCTGCAGCATCGATATAGATATGCATCCCGTTGCATCCGGCAGGAACGCTGTCGGTAGTGATGTTAAACCCGCCAATCTTGGCTCTCAGTATCGGCGGATCCGGACGCCTGGGCGCCGGTTTAAAATATTCTAATACTGCCGGCGCAGAGTATTTTCCTACAGCAGACCTGGCATACAGGTAAAGAGTGCCGCGCCGGGTCGTCAGCGGAATTACCACGCTGGTCCCGTTCGTCCTTGCCAGCAGGTTCGCCGACTCAACACCGGGATGCTGGTCGTTTCGGATCTCATAATACGCAACGTCCGCGTTTGTGACCTCTTTCCACGAACCTACACAATTCTGACCGAACGTAATAGCGAAATCGTCGGGCGTATTTGGCACGTTGGACCGCAGGGCCACCACGATAGTGGTCTGCGGCGACGTATCCGGAGACGTAAACGCGCCCCACTGGTCTTTTGTGCAAACCGCAATCCGGTAAGTATCACCGACGACGGCCTGCGGAATAACAGCCTGGTCTTTACCACTCCCCGCGAAGATCCATTCACCCTGATAACCCAGTTGATCGGCAGCTATCCCTTCTTCAACAACCAGTAAATCCGCCTGTGCGTGATTGCTTTTATACCATACCTGGCCCTCAAGATAGCTTTTCAGGTTAGGCGGCTGCCACTTCACAACAATGTCATACCGGGCAACACCGTCATGGATCTGACGGTACCGGTTATATGCGGTCAGGTTGGTGACCGGCGGAATGTAGTACGGCAGGATGGTGTATTCATACGCCTGCACCTCTGCCAGTGTCTGTTCCGCCGCACCGAAAATGTTGTAGCTGCAAAACTTCAGATATATTGTTTTGCCAATGTCTTCTTTCAGGAACGGCTCATGGAGCAGCGCCTCATCGCACCGCACCAGCGTGCTGCCGGAACTGTGCGCCGTTGCGGTAGTGTTGTACTGCCCACGGATGAGACCCGTCAGCTGGTAGTTGCCGTTCTGTAATAACGTAGCTGTCTGATAACTCAGGCATTCTCCGTCTATCCACAACAACGTGTTGGCGCGTTCTGCGTCCTGATCAGATCCGGACAGCATCGTACCGTTGATGGTAACTTCCAGCGATGTTCCGGAGGCCGTCAGGTTGGAAGCCAGCGTGCCTATCCTTGCGCTGTTGGTAATCTGGCCTGCCGTCCTGTAGTTCTCATTGTCATCCGAGACATAGACCGTGCAGCCTCCCCAGTTACTGGTCAGGCCCTTGGCCGCTATCCACATCTCCAACCCGTTCTGTGTCAGATCTGCCGGAGGCTGGAATATTACCGGGGGCGCCGTGTTGCCCGGGTCCGCATTAAAGTCTACATACGGGCGGTCAACTTCGTGTACGTCATACTCTGCCGGTCCGTAATTCGCCTGGAACCAGCTGATGGCAGTCACATCCAGAAAGCCGTCTGCGCTCTCCTGGATATCTGTAATCATGACCGGCTGGTTATCAATGCCGGATGCCTCGTCGGTGATCCGCACCAGGTCGCCCGGTTCCAGCCTGCAGAATGCCCAGCCCAGCTTGAATTTGTACTGGTTCTTGCCAATCTTGCTTCGCCGTGCAGCTGCAGTGGCAATCTTGACCGCCCTGCCTTTGGTGTAAATGTAGCGGGCGTTAATGGTCGGAGCCTGTTTTACGCCCCGCTCTGCTATGTCTTCCGTGTCCTCATATGTTACGGACTCTTTTTCGTAAGCGTGCGCCCGGTTGAGATACTCAACTGTCCAGCGGTTGTACTGTTCGCTGCTATCCTTCCGGGACCAGATGATGCAGCTGCCGTTTTGCGGGATGAAATCATCCGGCGTCAGATCATAACGAATCGTTCTGTCCGGAGTCCAGCTGCCCACAGGCCTCTCTGCCAGCGGGACGATTTTATAAGCATTGTTACTCCAAAAGATATAAGCACCGCACAGATCGGCAATCTCATTGACGATCTTTTGCGCTTCTTCGGTACCGCTTGCATCAGCAGGCGTGGATATTAACAGATTAGCGTTTGCGCAGAAGCTGCGGAAGTTTTCTTCGCCGTTGACAGTTACGTTCTGACCGACTTTATTTAGGACATACTTGATGTAGTCCATAGGGTTCACGTCGGTTCCGTCGCCAGTGCTGAGCAGCTTACCTTTCACCTCAAAGTTAAAATTTGGAAGGCTGCTGGAATCGCCCAGGTCAACTACGCCGGCCATGTATGCCAGGTTGGGATATGGCATAGCCTTGTTTGGATGCTTGCCAACCACATAAGACCAGGGCTGCTGGTTCGCAGTTCCCGTGAACAGGGTCAGCTCGATTCTTTCGTCCGGATACGTATAGCTTTTCTTATCCCGCCACACTTTCCCGATACCGCTTATCGGGCCTTCGCACAGCCCCAGGATGACTGCCACGGTATACGTATAGGTGATGCTGGTGCTCTTGCTTCCGCCGCCTTTACCCGTCCGGACCGTTTCCTTGTGTTCGTGGGCCGTGAAATCATCATAATAAATGACATTGCCGGACACACGGGTGGTCCCCAGAATCTCCATTACCGGAGCGCCATATTCAGCGGTGGCTACGTTGAAATTTGAAATTTTATCCGCTCTCGTGACAGTATGCTGTCCTCCACCAAACAGGCCCATTAGACATCCCCTCCGTTATATCGGTAGATGCCCCTCAGCCGGCTGCGGCCTTTGGCATCTAAAAACATTACGTCGTTAATATTGCTTAGAATCACTCCATGATTCACCAGGGAATGGCAGATAACACCGTCCCCGATATATACGCCGGCATGACTGACGCACCGGCCATACTGGTACAACAAAAAGTCCCCCGGCTGTAACGTGTCAACCGGAGAACAGTATTTCTGGAACACTTCCAGCATCTTTTCACCGCTTTGGTGCAGATGCCATTCATTCCCGTAGCCTTCCATTCGGATGGTGTCCATAGGCATCAGTCCCGCGTCCTCTACGGCTGCCATACACAACTTTGCGCAGTCCACACCTTTGCCGCGAACCCGGGCCGCATTGATGTGCGGCGTACCCAGCCAGCCCAGCGCAGCTGCTGCAATCTTTTTCCCGTCTTCCTCGGTGATCATAACAGCACCTCACGCCTGGGCACGAACGGGGCGATCAGCGTGGTGTCCGTCGTGTCCGTGCTGGCTGTGATTTTACCGTTCTGCGCTACACTGTAAGCACCTTGCGGATAATACTTCCTGCGCGGAAACTCCTGGGACAGTCCCTGCGTCTTAGCCTTCACCGTCAGCTCCAGCTTGATACCTCCGCTGGATTTGATCTCTATGTCTCCGCCGAACAGGCTTATCACACCGATGACCGATACGGAAGGCAGGCCGGAGCCCTGCTGGAAGAATGCCCGCTTCAGCCTCAGCTTTGCGCCGTCCAGCACACCGGAGTGCGCCGCCGCCATTACAGGCTGGCTGTCAATCATATCAGCAGAATGCTCACCGTCCGTGTAAATGGTCACGCCCAACGTGTCCACGGTTACCTGCCCCTGCAGCCGTATCTGTTGCCGCTTGATCAGCAGCGCATCGTGCTGGTACACGTGGTTGTTATAAGTAATGTCGCAGTCGGTATTGGCGTAGTAATAAGTGTTTCCGTTCGCCAGCTCTATCTCGAACAGATCACAGCTGGTAAAGTTCTTTTCTGTATTCAGATGGTTTGACAAAGCATCGCTTACAGTCTTCATGTTATCGCCAACTTTCGAACTTAATTGTTCCGGTCTGCTTCAGGTTTGTAAATACATGGTCAATCGATATTCCGTCATCCGGCAGGTGCACTTTCCAGTAATACCTGTACGTCGCTGTTACCACAGCCCCGCTTGCCGGAGCGGTATTAAACGTAATCGTACCGCCGGAAACGGTATAGGTGCTGGCAGCCTTCAGCGTGCCATCTACATAGACCTTCAGCTGGTCCACCTTCTCAACAGCTTCGACATAGCTTCCCATCTTCATAACACACTGATAGGACCCATCCGTGTTTTTCGGAAGCTGTATCCCTGTTTCCTGATAGTCTTCCGGATCCAGCCACCAGAACGGCTTGTGGGCACCCTTCAGAGAAGCTACAAATCCCATGATGGTTTTATATCTCTCATCATCCAGCCAGGCATATTTGACGCTGATGTTCCAGGAAGGCAGTAGCTGGTAGGTGTTGGAACGCATCCGGCCGCTTCCGGATTTTTCTATTGCAGTGTTCCATTTTTGGGATTTACTCGACCGAATCGCAATGCCGAACATAACCGGCCATACTTGAATTGCCATGTCACCACACTCCTACAGACGAGGCAAACTGCCTCTTATCCTCAAACAGCGCTTGCTTCACGGTATCGAGCCCGCCGCGGTTCAGAAAGTCTCCGAAACTGGCAGCATCCAGAGCAGATACCTGCAGGCTGACGGAAGGCCCGGCAGAAGACACCGCAGCAGGGCCGCTTCCGCCACCATTGTTTACGCTGACCAGACCGCCGCCGGCATAATGCACAGCGCTGCCCCGGTTCATGGCATCCAGCAGCGGAGTGCCAATCCGGTCAACCGCTGCGGCGCTCATGACATATTCACCATTAGACAGACGGGCGAGAACACTGTCGCTGGTTCCTGTTCCAGGGCCGCTGACGTAACCACCGGTTGCTAGTCCAAATACGCCACCGGAATTGGCGCCAATCGATACGCCGCCACTAGAACCGCCCTTCCCGGTAACACCGAAAACAGCCTGCGTTGCAGCTTGGGCTGCTGCGTGCGGATTACCTAAACCGAATGCCATAAAGGTCAGATAAACCCCTATCCATCTTGATAACATTTGTGCCGCATTCTGCAGCAACTGTTTGGTAAATGCTTTCAGGGCTTCACTTGCGGATTTCTGCCCAGTGATGATATCTGCGATACAGTCACCGAACTTACCACCAACATCGACAGCGTAGTCCTTAATTACGTCATGCCATTTTTTGGCTGACTGGATGCCGCTCTCGTTGGCTGCGTTTGCTGTTGCAATAGTCTCGCCATATTTGTTCGCGAAGCCTTCCAGAGCCATCGACTTGCTATCCAGTTCTTCCGCCAACATATCAGGCGGCGTAGCCAGCAACTGAGCAAGCACCGAACCGCCCATGTCACCCGCACCTACGCCTCCAGCCATACCGCCTCCGGCAAACCCGGAGAGCTGGCCGTTGTTGATGGCGTTTAATGTGCCCACGCCTACACGATTAACCGCTCCGGCGGATACAACGTACTCACCATTGGAGAGCATTGCCGGAACAGAATCGCTGGTGCCGGATCCCGGTCCCTGTACCTTGCCTCCGCTTGCATATCCACGAACCAGACCGCCGGCTGCAAAACCGAACGACGGAAGACTTATGGACGGCAGGGAGTTCTTCAGATCGTTGAATTTTTGCTTGACCCGTTCCACCATTCCACTGATGGAGTCAATGATGCCCTGGGCGCCACTCTTCAAACGGCCGACCAGATTATCCCAGGCGGAAGTCAGCTTGCCAATCGGATCCTGCAGCCAGGCTAATACTTCGCCCTGCTTTTCTGCGCTTACTCCAAACACATCCATGATGGACTTGGCCGCACCAATCGGATCCACCAGCGCCCATATCACAACAGCAAGGGCAGCCCCTGCAGCAATGAACGGAGCCAACGGAGCCACGGCTGCAATCGCTGCAGTCGCCATGGCAACCAGTCCGGGAACCATTGCGCCCGTCAACGCGCCAGCTACAGCAATTATTGCCGGTTGTAGTTCCGGAGGAATTAATGTTTTTAAGACATCCCCGACGCCACCGCCCTGCTGGATCACCTGATTCACCTTGTCGATTTGACCTGCAAGCCCGGACAAGATTCCGGCAAGATTTAGGCTTTCTGAGATTTTAGTGCCGGCGGAAATAGCTGCCATTTCCAGGCCGTCCATCAGGTTGCTAAATGAACCTGTAACAGTTTGAGACTGTTTCTCCATCATGCCGCCGAACCGCTCGTTCATTCCAGACACGAGACCGGCAACACCGTTCGCCGCATCTACCTGGCGCTTGGATACCATGTCCATGGCTCCGGACACGTCAGTGTTCAGCGTCTTGGCCAACAGTTCCCACGCGGGGATACCAGCTTCGGTCAGCTGCCTCATTTCTTCGGCCTGTACCGTGCCCTTGGCATACATCTGGCCCAGTGCGGTCGTAACGCGGGCTATCTTATCCTGCCCGCCGCCAACGGCAGCCACAGCATTACCGACGGCCGTCAGAGTCGGGATGACATCTTTGGCAGCGATGCCGTAGGCCATCATCTGCGAGGCGCTTTCCGTCAGCCCTTTAAATTCAAACGGGGTCTTGGCTGCAAAACTTTGCAGATCCTTAATGAACGCGCCGGCCTTTTCCGCACTTCCCAGCATGGTCGTAAACGCGATTTTGGTGTTCTCCATCTGGGAAGCCAGTTTTACAGCATACACGCCCAGACCGCCGATGGCCGCGCCGGCAGCCGCAGCTCCTGCAACGATTCCTTTGCTAAGGTCAAGTGCTGCCCCGCCGAAAGCGCTGTTCATCTGCCGTTTGGTTGCATTCAGTTGTTTTCTCAGCTCACTGGTATCGGCGCCGATTCGTACCAGCAGATCAGCTATTGTTTGTGCCATACTTCTTCACCCTTTCGCGCTGTTCCGGGGTCAGTTCCTTGAAAAATGCTCGCCTGTCTCGGACCACCTCGTCTTCATCAGGCGATATCAACTGTCCCATTAACTTCTCAACTGACACCTGAGATTCTCTCCGCAGGTGTATATTCATAAGGTTTGCGACGGCAGTGAACTGCTCCCGCAACCTGATTTTTCTACGTTCTTCCCATCCGTCCAGCAGCTGCTCCAGTTCACCGATAGTCAGCTTGTCGAACTGTTCTGGCAACAGGTTCAGAACACCGTATGCCGTTCGCTCTGCAAAGCGGACGTACTCATTCCACGTCGGGGCTTTTTCCTGCCCCGTTACGCGTTTTTTAGCTTTTCTCTCTTTTCTTCCTGGACCTTCATCCACTCTTTGTCTTCTTCCGTCATCTCTTCCGGGAAGGTCAGGAAGTACAACTCCTTACCATAGAACCGGGAAGCTATGATGGCCTTGGCGACCAGCGACTGGATATCTGCGATGGACTCCATCTTACCCTCATCCAGCAGTTCCTGGATGCGGTTCCCGTACCAGTTCGCGTCATGGTTGCCATACTTCCGCAGGCCTTCTGCCAACAGTTCGCAGATCAGCTGCGTATCCAGGCTTCTTGTCAGGCTGAGCAGCTCACCAATGGGCTTGCCCATCCTGTCCTGCAGCCGGCTGTAGGAATTGATCGTCAGCTTCAGTTCCTGCCCCGGCTCAAAATAATCGCAAATAACCGAGTTTTTCATGACACCCTCCTTAATAAAAAAGGTGCGGAATGATCCGCACCTTCATCTTTTTAACCTCAGCCGTTGCTCGGCGTAGTGATCTCGGAGATCGGGCCGCAGCCGCTGATCGTACCGGATACCGTCACGACGTCGTCATGCGGTGCGGATACACTGAAATTGGTAATCGTGCCGTAACCGGTCTGATATTTCCCGCCTGCATATTCATATTTAAAGAAGCACTGGGTTCCGTTGCGGAATGCAGTCTGCAGCGCCTCAACGCCTGCATCGCTCATGATATATACAGATTCCAGGTCGATAGACCAGCTCTTCAGACCCTGCAGCGTAACTTTCCAGCCGCCGGAAGTCTTGTGGGAAGCGTCAATCTCGTCGCCTTCCTGGTTCAGGTCACCACTCCGCTGGCCGCCGATCAGAGTCCAAGTCGGGCTCTGTTCGGTTCCGTCCGTAGCAATGTACAGCAGAACGCTTTTGCCGGCCATAGCGTCGCTGGTATTGGATCCAACAAATGCCATGTTCGTTTCCTCCTTCATCTAATGTCTTGTACAGTCACTTTGATGGTCAACGTACCACCGTAACCGTACAGGTCTTCCTCATAGGTTTCATAACTTTCGATACCGCCATCAACAACGACCCAGTCGTCGGCGCCCATGTCGATAGTCGTGTCCTGTGCCTGCAGCAGGTCGCAGATGTCTTCACCGATACGGTCCACCTCTGCTTTACCGCGGTACTCTGAAAAGATGTGTAAATCCACAGCGCACCGCAGAATCTTTTCAGATTTCACCTTGGTCTCGTTGCTGGTCACATTACCGATGACAACATAAGGCAGCCCGACGTTGTCGTCTACGTGATCCGTAACCGGTACGGAAATGTTATTGCTCAGCAGCGCGTACAGCGCCTTCGACAGAGCATTGTTCGGCAATCGCCTCATGATTTCACCGCCTTCTTAATGTCATCGATGATTTTGCCCACGTTCGCATCATATGCAGGTTTCATAAACGGACGAGGACGGCGGGCTGGTATCATTGTCCACTTTCTGTAATAAAGCTTCCCGGCGGAGCGGAATCTCAGAACCGTCTTTTTCTGCGGTTCCGCGACGGAAGTCTTCACCCCGTTCTCGATCAGGTGCGCATGAGGAGCCATCGCCTTCACAAGCCCGGTACAGCCCCGACGTTTAAAGCTGCTTTTCAGGGATTTCCGCAGGGTTCCTGTCCGTCTTGGGACCTTCCTGCGGGCGTCGGACGCAACGCGCTTTGTGCCTCTGGATACGGCATCCTCCACCTTGAGGCGGGTTTTGCCATCCCAAAAGTCTATCTGGTGCAGCGCCTTATTCAGTTCGGTACGGTCTACCTGGGCATAAAAAGTATAGCCATTCGCCATATCAGGCACCCCGCTTCCGGAGAAGCTTCAGGCCGAAAATGTCGTAGTCAGTCTGGCTGTCGTCAATAGCAACAACTTCGTATGTCCTGCCGTTGTCCCACTCGATCCGGTCAGCCAATACCGCGCCACTGTGTTTCCGGACCCTTGCCTGCACCTGCTCCACGGACTGCACGCCGCCCTGGATAACCTGCTGGGAAAACTTGGGCACAAGCATCTGCGCCCAGATTTTCCCACGGCTCACCCATACAGAAGCGTATCCGCCGGAAGCATCTACCGTCTTATTCTCGCGGAACAGTTCCACCCTGTGACGTAACTTGCCCAACACATTAAGCGCCATCACTATCACCGCTTTCTTCATATGCTGCAGACAGTTTGATGTGTGTCAGCATGGCCTGCACGGAATGAGGCATCTCAATGATGTTGGCGGTCGTGGCTACGCCTCGGTTTTCATACCAATGCGCGACTAATATTTTTTCGCAAAGATCGTATATCTCTGAACCGGAATCCGCCTTCCCGGTCGCGTTCTGGATGTACTCCGAAGCGGCCGAGATTAAGGCGGTTATCAGTCCATCTTCATCCGTTACGTTGGATTCGACTTTCAGATATACCTTTGCTTCCTCCAACGTAATCACGATTACGCACCTTTAACCAGTTTTACCAGGGAGTGGGTGTCAACCGGTTTGCCGTCAGCAACGACAATGGACTTGCGAACGATATCATCAGTATCGTTGTCTTCGTAGGTCTTGATGCCGATACGGAAGTTGGTGTTCAGGCAATAATCTTTCATGCGGAACAGGAAGGCGAAGCAAGCACCGGAAGTTGCAGTGTCGAAGCTGGCCACGTGGTCAGTCAGGGCAACAGGACGGCCCAGCAGGTAACGTTCCGGAGCGCCGTTGATACCATGGTCAACGCGGGCGATCGGATGGCCGTTCTCGTCGGTCATACCAATAAAGCCCATGAAGGTCTTTTTGCTCATTACCCATACAGCACCGTTCTCATATGCAACCGGCAGAGCAGCTTCGGCATCGGTCAGCACGTCATAGGACAGCGCAGATACGGTCTGGGATGCACCAACATTGCCGTGCAAGATACCAGTCGGTTCGCCACTGGCGTCGCCAGCGATGATGGCAGCTTCCAGAGCAATCGCCATTGCTTCAGTAATGTTGTCAACCAGTGCGTTTTCGAATGCGCTCAGGGACATGTATTCGGATTCCAGGGAAACGGATACAGCGCAGCGCAGTTTGTAGTGGCTGAATACGATAGAGCCGACAACCTTCTTCTGTTTGTCGCTGCCAGCGCCTTCAGCAACCCAGGTAGCTACGGGTTTAGTGGCGGAAGTCGGAATAGCAACGCCGGACCGGTAGTTGGTGTTGGTTACCAGCGGCAGGATGTTGCCGTAATGTTTCAGTTCTTCAACAATGCGGTTCTGGGTTTCCGGAGGAATCACAGCACCGATATCGCTGGTCAGAGTGTTGGCGTCGCCACGCATTTCCGGAGCCATTACGCCGGTGGTTACATAGGTCATAAATGCCTTGCGGTATTCAATAGAATTCAGGTCCATTTCTTTACTCCTCTCTTCAACAACGGCAGGTTTCGCAATCTCGCGAACTTCTGCGGGTTTGGTTTCTTCTGCATTAATCTCGGCAGCAACTTCGTACCGGCGGCGGATCTCCGTGGCTTCTGCTTCCAGATCAGCCAGTTCTTTTTCCAGTGCATCCAGGTCGACTTTTTCTTCGCCCTGCAGCATGGACCGGATCTCCAGTTTGCGGTCATTAATTTCTTTTAACCGTTTATCCATGTTTTTCTCTCCTTTACAAATTTGTTGAAACTTGTATATAATTGCCGCTCTCCAGCGTTACCGCAGCCACTCTCCAGCAGCTGCTCGGGCAATAAAAAAACCAGCTCTCCAGCTGGTAGTTTTTAAAAATAGGTCATCAGGAGCAGTTTTTTGCGCTGCTCTTTTTCGCGGATCTCCGCTTCCAGCTTCTGGAAGTATTCAGCGCCGCGTGCTTCTACGGTGGAAATCTCCGTACCGTCATACGCCGGTACATCAACAGCAGATACGTCAAAAATCTTGTCAAACTTGAGGATGTTTCTGGTGCAGGTCTTTGTTTTCTCATCGTAGTCCACCTGTTCCCGTTCCACAGTAAAGGCGAAGCTCATTTTGTCCAGGTCGCCCCGGCGGATCAGTTCATACACATCCTTGCCGGTGCTGGTCTGCGCAATGTCTGCCCGGATGCTCAGTCCGTGCTCATCCGTTTCCAGCGTCAGCGTTTTGTTCCGCGTCCTAGCCAGAATCATCGCCGTGTCACCGTGGTTGTATTTGAAGCACACATCGCTCATGTCCGCGCCTTCAAACGCTTTCGGGTCCACCCGTTCAAAGTATCTGTACCCGCTGTATTCACTTTCCCAGATCAGCGTCGGCTCGTTGAACACGGCCGCATAACCCTGTACAGCCAGCTTGCCTTCTTCATCAGCACTGTTAAGCTGCGCAGATCTGATTTCCTTATTCCGTTTTTCCGTCATCGTTGTCTCCTTCCTCGCCGGTCTGGTATTTCGACTGGTCCGACGCTTTTATATAGTTAAGGCTGACAATCCGTTCATCGCCATCCGGAACCGGCGCATATCCGAACAATTCCCTGGCGTCATTGATAGTCAATATCCCTGCCGGAAGCAGCTGCTTGGCAATATTAATCTTGCTGGCCACAGAAATGTAGTTCAGCCGGTTCGTCTCGAACATAATCTCATTGCCGAAGCCCTGCTCCCGCTTGGTGAACAGCGCCACCGTGAATGCCTGGCTAAGTTTCACAGCCAGCGGCTCGATTACGCTCTCATAAAACGCAATGAATTCGGATTCGTCATAAGTGCCGTTGATAAGTTTCTCGGAAACTCCGAAATACTTATAAACATTGTCTCTGGCCAGCTGCATCTGGGCCGCATCGAACGTGGTGTTGTCGACGTGCAGCTCCTTATAATCGCTGGTGTTGTCCATAGGCGCAATGCCGCTGCCGTTCTTCACGTCGCTGACAAAGTTATTAACGAACGACTCGAAGTTCTTTTTCATGTCTTCCGGGCGCAGCGTCTGCATGTATTTCACAATGCCGCGCAGCCGTCCGTAGTTCTTCACCACATTTACGATGGCCGTCTTTACAGACTTCAGCAGCGTCAGGTCTTCCTGCAGCATCCGCGCTTCCGGATCGCCGAACATCTCATCCCGGTTATAATGCCGGCGGATGTGCACGATATCGTCATAAGGTACGGTGGTCTGCAGGCCAACGCCAAAGGTGAACTTGACGTAAATCACGTTCCGTCTGTCTTCGTAGAGACTCACCTGCGAAAAATCCAGCGGCCACAACGCGACAACTTCAGAAGTCGCATCCCGCTGGATATAGACGAACAGATTATTGGTCGTGTAGTACTGGTTTACAAGTTTTTCGATGAACTCCGCGCTGGTCATCAGCGGGTTCGGCTGAACCGAAAGCAGGTAGTTCAGCTTGTCGTCCAGCACGCGCCGGACCTTGCCTTCTTTTTTTACGATGTGGCGCGGATTCAGTTTACTTGCATGACGAGCGATGGTGTCCACGCAGGAACGCACCGTCGCGTTATCATAGGCCGCACCACTGAAGGGTACATAGTCATTACTGTAACCGTTCAGCATCTGCATCCTGTTCAGACCCTGCGGCGGCTGCTTCTTCTTCCCGAACACACGGGAAAGCATATCTCTAATCTCCACGCGTTCACCTCCCTCAGATAATATTTTCGTAATCCCGCTCAAAACGCAGGAACGTAACATAGGCATCCAGCAAGGATGCGAAACCGTCGATGCGGTTCCGACCAGATACCTTGCATGGCTGGATGTTCCCGTTCCTGTCTTCAATGACAGACGTGTTTGCCATACACCACTTTAAGACCGGGTTGTTACCATAATTAATTCTTTTGGCGGCCAGATCTGCCTTCAGGGCCTTCATGGGCGCCGACAGTGTCTGCACGCCCTGGGCCACCGGATCCAGAACCGGCTTGCCGAACTTCTCTTCTATATCCTGGACAAAATAGGTGGCGCTCCACCTGTCATAGCCCAGCTTGTATAAAAAGACATCGTCTTCCTGCTGTTCCAGCTGGAACCATTTCACCAGTAAACGATAATCAATTTTGTTGCCCGGAGACAGGTCTATATATCCCTGATCGTGCCAGATGTCATAGGGAACATTGTCCTCTCTGATCCGCTGCTCGAACAGGTCCTCCGGAATCCAGTATTTCTGCTTTACATATATGGTCGGGTCACCACGCACCTGGAACAAAAGTGTTGCACAGGTCAGGTCAGTGGTCTGCGACAGGTCCGCGCCGTAGATACCGTACCGCGGGCACAGCGCCTTAATATCAAAAGTCGCCTCGTTGTTCAGCTCCTCAAACGTAAAGAACGCCTGGGAGGCTGTCTCCCGGACGTTGAAATCCTTACACAGCAGGTTCTTCACCAGCATCGGGTTCGCCTTGGCGCGTTCGACTTTATTGGCCAGCGTTTCCTCGTTCTTAATTGTTCCGAGACCCGGGTTCGCCTTTTTCCAGCAGGCCGGATCCGTCCACTCGCTACGCTCATCCAGTTCATAGATGATAGGCAGCACCGTTTCATCGTGGTACCCTTTCGGATCATCGTATCCGTCGATAATCCGCCGGCATTCATCATACTTCAGGTCGAAGATGTTATCACGCACCGTGCCGGCCGTGGAAGTAATGATGGACAGCGGCTGCGTCCTGGCGCTCATGCCGTCGACGACAACGTCGTACAGATTCTTGTCTTTGATGGCGTGCAGTTCATCAATCAGGGCCCCGTGTACGTTCAGTCCGTCCAGCTTCATGCTGTCGCTGCCCAGCGGCTCGAACGTGCCGTTGTTGTAGTCGGTCTTTATTTTGGATACCAGGCATTTCGCGTGGCGGTTCAGCGCCGGAGAGTGTTTTATCATCCGGACAGATTCGTTCCAGATGATTTTGGCCTGGTCTTTTTTGGTAGCTACGGAATAGATTTCCGGACCGCCTTCACCGTCCGCCATCAGCAGGAGGTTTCCCAGGGCAGAACCGAGCAAAGACTTTCCGTTCTTACGCGCGATCAGGAGTATCAGCTCACGATATTGCCGGAGTCCGGTCTCCTTCTGTTTGAAACCGAACAGCGCGGAGACCAGTGCCTTCTCCCATAGCTCCAGCCGGATCGGTTGGCCTGCCCACTTGCCTTTACTGTGGCAGCAGAACGTCTCGATGAAGGTGATGGCGTAGTTCGCAGCCTCCTCATCGAAACGGTACGGCGATTCGGTATCCTTCAGCTTGTTGACCAGGTGCCTGTATGTCCGGCGCACCTTGTCTGATACCGTCTCGCTGCCCGAAACGATAGCTGCGTAATATTCCTCTATGTAATTCATTTTCTGCTACGCAGGAAGTCGCCGAAGTTATCCTCCGCCGGCTTCTGCTTCTCTTCCGGAAGGCAGGACAGCAAAGTTCGGATCACTCCGGTGTAGTTTTTAACCATAGTGCTGTAAGAGCGGCTGGCCGTGGACTCCTTGGTGCCAAATTGGTGTTCCCCGTTCTGGTACGTCTCCGTGAAACCGATTTTGCGCAGCTCCTCTTCCAGTTTTGAGATGTGCGCCTCCATATCCACGGCCATGAGCACCATCCGGTTGACCATTCTGGATTTGTTGTCCGGAATATCCTGGAAAATCTCCTCATATTCTTTTAGTCGTCTCTTCTTTATGGTTTCTTCCTTTATCTTTGCCATTATCTCACCACCCGGGAAGAAAAAGTTATCCACACCCCCCTCCCGCACGACCTGTGTATCACGCGAGTGGATGGCGCACGGTCTGG
>Ga0326514_10000782_pt1 | contig 21093 bp, 19 predicted proteins | sample 3_2548_0518_D_FD_203653 | JGI IMG/M metagenome (GOLD analysis project Ga0326514, IMG submission 203653) | Bovine rumen microbial communities from UC Davis, California, United States - 3_2548_0518 | ecosystem: Host-associated > Mammals > Digestive system > Stomach > Rumen | place: USA... | reverse complement strand
TGTTCTTTTTTTCGTGTGAGGAATGAGAATAGGCCCATGTTGTATTGTTTAATTGTTGATTGTTTAATCGTTGAAATGATAATTCGACGAAGTCAATTGTTGAGAGCCCTGAGCTTGTCGAAGGGCCGTCTCGTGTCAGATTAAACACAAAAAGGCTCTCCCATATTGGTTATGGAAAAGCCTGATTTTCAATTGATAACTTTACTTATCTCTTAGCAAGATATTCTTGAACCTTGTCGGCGGGAACAACAATCTCGTCGAAATAATAGGCACCAGTCTTCTCAGAACGCTTCATTCTGATGATCTTGCTATAGGTCTTGTCTAAGCTACGAAGGGTAGCAACAGCTTTCTTTGCCATAACTCTAAATTATTTAATCTCCTTGTGGAGGGTCATTTTCTTGAGAATCGGGTTATACTTCATCAACTCCAAACGGTCGGGAGTGTTCTTCTTGTTCTTCATGGTGTAGTACCTTGAAGTACCGGGCATTCCGCTGGCCTTGTGTTCGGTACATTCGAGAATGACCTTCACGCGCGCGTCTTTCTGTTTCTTTGACATTGCTTATATCCTTTCAAAATTTAACTTCATCGATTTGGGTTGCAAAAGTACAACTTTTTCAGATACCCGCAACCGATTTTTCAAAATTTTATTCCCCTTGGATGACCTTGTTCACAATTTGCAGAATTTCAGCCTCTTGCTTCAAAGCCTCAGCCTCAATTTCGGCGGCTTCCTTCAAGATTTCGGCTTTGAAAGCCTCGTCTTTCAGCGAAGAAGCGTTGATTTTGACGTTCAAATGGGCGCCCATGACGGCGGAACGGGCACACAAAGCACCCACGCCAGCGTCGGTGACGGAGTTAGGATTGCCCGTTTCGGCCATAGCGCGGACAACCTCGAAAGCCTTGAAAGCGGCCTTCATCGTGTGGAAAGGCACCTCCGTGGCATATTTCGTGGCCTCTTGGATGGCGGCACTACGGGCAGCCTTCTCCTCGTCGGTCTTTTTCGGCAGGCCGAAAGCGTCCATAATCTTGTTGAAGGCGTTGGTGTCTTCATCGACCAGTTCGAGCAGCTCGTCCTTGATGGCCTGACCCTTGACGGCCCAGTTGGAGAACTCTTCCCAACGCTCGTCCCAGCCCGGCTTATGCGATGACAGGTTAGCGACCATCGTGGCCAAAGATGCACCGAGGGCACCCATGTAGGCCGAGATGGAGCCACCACCCGGAGCGGGGCTTTCGCTGGCGGTCTCGTTGGCAAAGCCCGTGCAGGTCATATCGACGAGTCTCTTCTGGCTGTGGTCTTCGATGAGGTATTCGATGACCTTTTCCTTCGGGTCGAAGGGCTTCAGGTCGTCGAGGCCCATTGATTTGATGGCGATCTTCATGATTTCCTCTTCGCTCACGCCGAGGCTGCGCTGTTGCTTGGCGAGATAGAACCTGCCAGCATCCATCAGCACCTTCTTGGGCACGAGGCCGACGATTTCGCAGCCGGTGACGCGCACGCCACGGGCAGCGGCCTTGGCACAGACCTCCTCGAAGCAGACGTGGACGGGCGACACGCTGATGTTGGTGATGTTCATCGACACTTGGGCGATGCCGTAGTCCTCGATGAACCAGCCGATGGCCTTGGTGGCCTTCAGCGTACCAGGAATCATGATCGGTTTGCCGTTTTCGTCCTTCATCGGCTTGCCGGTCACCTTGCCGCCTTCGCGCATCGGGCGACCTTTTTCGCGCACGTCGAAAGCGATGGCGTTGGCACGGCGCGTCGAGGTGGTGTTGAGGTTATAGTTGATGGCCACGAGGAAGTCGCGGGCACCCACTTGGGTGGCGCCCGTGTGGGCAACATGTTCGTTCCATTCGTTGGGACCGAAGTCGGGCTTCCACTGCTCCGTGCCGAGGCGCGAGGCCAAGGATTCATATTCACCCGTGCGGCAGTAAGCGAGGTTGCGGCGCTCCTTAATGTAGGCGGCCTCTTCGTAGCAGTAGATCGGGATGTTGAGTTCATCGCCGAGGCGTTTGCCCAACTTGTGGGCATACTCGACCACTTCTTCCATCGTGATATTGCTCACGGGAATAAGGGGGCACACATCCGTTGCACCTTGGCGCGGGTGGGCGCCGTGGTGCTGGCTCATGTCGATGAGTTCGGCGGCTTTCTTCACCACACGGTAGGCGGCTTCAAGCACAGGCTCAGGCTCACCCACGAAGGTGATGACGGTGCGGTTGGTGGTCATACCGGGATCGACGTCAAGCAGTTTGACGCCTTCCACTTTCTCGATTTCAGCGGTCACTTGGTCGATGATATTCTTGTCGCGGCCTTCGCTGATATTCGGCACACATTCGATGAGTTGTTTCATATTGTTGTTGAATTGTTTATTGTTTAATCGTTTAATTGTTGTTTGACGCGGGACTTCGGGACGCTAAACGCGGGACTAATTTTACCCGCTTTGCGTCACTGCGAGGCACGAAGCAGTCCAGAAAACAAGTTCTTTCTTTGGATTGCTTCGTCGTACCTCCTCGCAAAGACGCGAAGCGACCCTCATTGCGGCTGCAAAGGTAGGGCTTTTTTCGGCACGAAAGGAAATCAATCCAACTTAAAATTGACTGGGACTAAATATTTCACTCTTACAGCCTTGCCCCTTTGCATTCCGGGCTGCCATTTCGGCATGGATTTCGCTACACGCAGGGCTTCTTCATCGCAACCATATCCGATGCCTCTCAACACCTTAAAATCGGAAAGGCTACCATCTGGCTCGACAATGAACCCTATAAACACTCTTCCTTGGGCACCAGCCTTTTTGGCCTCTGCGGGATACTTAACCTGTTCCGCAATATATTGCATCAAGGTTTCTTGTCCATTTGGGAATTCAGGCATTTGCTCAACAATCTGATAAACATCATGTTCTGGATTTCCAACCTCGCCCATTTCTGGAACCACACACCCTTCCAAAACCACCTCAGTAGTATCCAATCTCAAAGGATCCGGTTGCTGCGCCAAGGCCACTTGGCTCGCGCCCAGCAAACCAACGGAAAGACCTGCCACAACTGCCGCCTTGCCCATCCGTTGCCGTTTCTCCAATTCGCGTTCCAAATAGCGCACTTCGGCCTCGCATTTCGGGCAAGTTCCGAGACAGTCGCCTTGGTAGGTACATTCCTCGATGACTAGCTTAATATCGTTCTCCTCTGCGATTTGCTTGCGGATTTCCTTCAGGATTTTGCAGGTTTGTTTGCCTTTGGCCATAACGTGTTATTTTAAAACATTAATTATCATCAATTTGTCACGAATTGTTCATTAATTCGCCTTTCGTTTTCAATGAGTAATCATCGGGAAATGAAGTCTCTGCACGCATTGGCAAGCGAATGGGATTTTCTCTCCCGATTTCATTTCCCAAATGGCGGGCTTCCATTCCATGAACTTGAACAATGCCGCAACTTGGGCATCCAGTTTTTCATCGACACCTTTAATAATTTCAATGTGCGACAAACGGCCATTGGACTCCACCGTAAAAGCCACTTCCATATCGCCGTAAGCGTTACCATCGGCATTCTTGCCCAAGTTTTGGGAGAGGAACTCCACAAGCATCGACTCACCGCCTTCAAACTTTGGAGCATAAAGACACTTCGTCTTTTCAAACAAGGTATCTGGCTGGGGTTTCCACTCCCTGTTGTAAAGAGATTCTTCTTCAGGACATGTCAAATTTCCACCCACCACTATCAGATTGCCCGATTTAGGCAATTTGCTTATCGCCACATTACTTATCTCCTCTTGGGTCAGCACATGACAGTAGGGAAAAGTTGGAGGAGGATAAAGAGGGATAGCTCCATACTCAACAATTGTCATGTCCCCTCGCAACGTCCCCAAATTATTTTGATTCATGTTCAAACTGTCCGGCTCCTGCGCCAAAGCCACTTGGCTTGCGCCCAACAAACCTACGGAAAGGCCTGCGACTACGGCAGCCTTGCCCAACCGTTGGCGTTTCTCCAATTCGCGCTCCAAATAGCGCACTTCAGCCTCGCATTTCGGGCAGGTGCCGAGGCAATCGCCTTGATAGGTACATTCCTCGATGACCAACTTAATATCGTTTTCCGCCGCTATCTGCTTGCGGATTTCCTTCAGGATCTTGCAGGTTTGTTTGCCTTTTGTCATAGCATTAGTTTTTTAGGTTAACGCGGCAAAAATACGAATTATTTTATACAAAACAAGGTTTGAAGTGATTTTTTCCTTCACCTTATTATATATTGGAACTCGTCAATGCTCGTCACGCCCATCTTTTCAAGACGTTCTTTGCTTCGCTCAACATTCTCATCCGTGTTGAAGTCGGGGATGTGGGGCACTCGCACCATGATACGGTTTGGGTCGCCATGCTGCAAAAGCCATTGCAAATTGCTTAACACCAAAGCATTGTCTTTTCCAGTATAGGCTTTGCAAATCTCAGGATTCATGTCCTTGATGTCGACAATGTAGCCATCCAAAACAGTATCAAGCGTTTCCACATTTTCAAACGGCACATTGAGGCTGGTTTCGGCCAAAAGTTGCCATTGCGAGCCACAAAGCTCACGAAACTCCTTGATGAATTCTACCTGCAACAATGGTTCTCCCCCGCCGAAAGTGATGCCGCCTTTGGTTGCCAAAAAATAGAGTTGGTCGATTTTCACCTCCTCGAAAAGCGTTTCGGGCGTATAAAGACGCCCCTTATCGGGTTCCCACGAGGCCTTGTTGAGGCAATACTTGCAGCGCAAAGGGCAGCCGCTGAACGCCACCAAAGTGGTGACACCCTCGCCGTCCGTGGTCAGGCGGTGGCGGCTGATGCCAAAAATCTTTGCCGAGTCCATAGGCAAACCCAAAGTGATGTCAATTCACCGCCTCTCGCTTGAAAATCATTCGTATTCGGTGTTCTTGTCCTCGGGCCGCAAAGTGAACACGATGCCAAACTGCACATGCATTCCGCTTAGGTTCATCGGGGAGAAAAAGCCGATTACATTGTTGGTTGTCAAGTAGATGTTGCAAGTCTTAAACAGCCTGCCTGAAATGCCCAAACCGATGTTGTCGTAACTGTTGGGCATAATTGTATAGGTGGCGCAAACATCCAGTTTCTCAAAGAAATAGCCATTGTAGGCCAAAGTCAAAGCCGGGCGGAAACCGCTGCCATTGAAACGGCCTTGCACTTGCGCACTGAAACGATTGTGGGCATCAAGGTCGTAATTGCCACGAAGCAAAAGATTGGTATTCAAGGCGGTGAAGTATCTCTCTCCCCTGTCGAAGCCGAGATGGAAGTACTGCTGCAAAGTGTCAAGGAACAATGCACTGTTAGTTTCATCGGCAAGCATTTCCAATTGGTTGACATTCAATCCATTGAACAAGAAAGAGCCATTGTCATAAAACTCACCCATATCCTGGATATTGTTTGTCATCTGAATGTTGTTGAAGCCCCAACTGATGAAACCCAAATCGCGGACGGCGGCCACGGCACTAAACCTGTCGTCGAAACGGTATTCGGCAGCAAAATCGACACCGAAACCGGGATTGTGGAACAAATCACCAATTCCGAAACCGCCGGCGCCACCCAACACGCCATCTTGGAGCGTTATGGTGCTGGGCATGGAAGTGCGCACCAACACATCATCCACAAGGCGAAGCGCGTAGCTGTCGGGGTCGGTAAACAACCGCACATCAAATTGCTTCGTGTTGACATTGACCACGCCGAACAACAGTTTGGCACGACCGCCGAGAGATAGCCGCTCATTCACTTTCATCTGATAGCCCACCGCAAACTCCTGAAACATAGTGGCATTGGCTTTCAGGCCCACATTGACAGGATTATCAGAACCCAAGAAAGCCGAGTTGCCGTAAGCCAACAGCTTGAACAAGTCGGCTCTGAAGCCCACGTCTGACTGGGTGCGGATATTATGCTCGTAAGTGAAAAAGCCATGCTTCGTGCGGCGACCCAAAATGAAGAAATTGAGGTCAAAGTCAACGCCGACGAAATTATTCTCTTTCAGGCTGTTGGCCAACTTGCGAAGATTGAGGATTTCGGGGCGACCTTGGGCGTCGAAATCAAACAAGTTGTTGTAGCGCAAAGTCGTGTTCTGGACACTCAGGCTGGTGTTGCCAATGAGTATCGACATCACGCTCTCGTAGGGCAATTCAGTGGCCGGATTGGCCTTCAACTGGTATGGATTCATCCGCATGAAGTCGACAGGAGTCCCTACTTGTGCCTGAGCGACGTTCCACGCCAAAGCCGCAACCATAGCGGCAAAAACCTTAAATATCCTTTTCATAATTATTCATTATTGGTTTCAATCACTCCATCATATTTCACTTTGGCTTTCACTATCGCCTCCAATTTTTGGTTGGCGTTCAATGCCACATCGCGTGCGTCGGTGTCCACTTCATACATCATAAAGATGCGGTCGGAGTGGAACAGGTTCTCAACACGGTCTTCGGTGATGGTGAAGCTCACATTGGTCGTGGTGGGCTTTCCGTCAAAAGAAGCCGAAATCAAATTGCTGTCACCGATAAGGGTATCAGTAACCACATCATGCTCGGAATCATACAAATAGAACTTCCCGTTCAAATTCAAAGGCAAGGTAGAATGGAACGTCATTTCCAAAGTAACCTCCTTGATTATCTCTGGAATTTCGACTTCGGAAAGCTCGAAATCAAGCGTATCCATGTACCAGACATCATCGACACAGAACTTCAAAGGCACATCGACATTCACAATCATGTCAATCGTGCTCGAATCAGACAATTGGATCAAATCCTGAAGCCCTTGAGGATTGAAAATGACATCCGAAGCAAAACACAAACCTATGGAATTCAGATTGACCTTGGCGTTCAACTTGCGATGAAGCACCTCGGCATACGTAGCCGGCGAAACAGGAAGGACAGCTTCAACCGGAAGAGGCTCGAAAATGTCGTAAGTTTCCCAGAAATCATACACGAACATCGCCGTATCGACTTGCAGGCCCGCGTCCATTCCAAAACCATTCCTTCCCGACATCGACACCTCGGCACCTTTCACTTCCAACGAGCCAAAAACATTGTCCTCGAACACAGCAAACACGGTATCCAACCTGTTTCTGACCCTAACAATATTCGCCCATCCGCTCATTTCTTGAACACAGATTTCGGTCGATGCGAGATGGACATCGAAAATGAATTCCGAAACCGTTGTATTCTCGATGGAAACCCGCAACTCGTGGCTGAAATTCAACACATGCGTTTCCTCAGCCTCAAAATACAGTCCCGCCAAGTCAATCACGACAGAATCGGAAACCGGGCCTGTGATGATTTCCAACGGCGAGCCGTCGGCCTGTTTAAGATCATCCGAGCGGATTATCATTGAACGAATATTCGCCACATTGGACCCGACGCTGAAACTCAGCACACCTGAACGGATCTTGCCGCTCTGCACCGTGACATATTCCGACTCCAAATTCACGGAATAATCAAGCCTGACCGTTGTATCAATCGGTTGCGGAATCACGAAAGGATAAGGATTTTCGATGGAGTATTTCTCCTCGAAGACAAAATTCTTGAATTTCATGAAATCACTTCCTTTTAACACATCGGCCTGCGTGTAATCATATTCAAAATACATTCCGCCGCCTTCTTCAAAGACAATGACGCTGTCGACTTGGAATCTCTTCAGCAAGTCTTCAATCGTGTAGGAAGCGTTGATGATGGGCAGCAGGAATTCGCCTTCCAACTGCGCACCATGAACATGACTGGTGTCATAATGGTCTTTTTTGCAAGAACACAATGCCATCGCAATGACAAATAGCAACAGTAATTGTTTGGCTTTCATAATGTTATTTTTTAAAGTTATTTTCAAACAAATTTTCCGTTCAGGATCATCTTGGCCACTTTGTTCGCGCCGTAATAGTAGGGCATGAACTCCAATTGCGTCATCGGTTGGGTGATGATGAGGTTGGCCAACTTGCCTTTGGTGATGCTGCCCACCTCGTCGCTCACGCCCATTGCGTAGGCGGTGTTCAATGTGGTGGCGTTCAGGGCCTCTTCGGGAGTTAGCTTGTAGCGGATGCAGGCCATCGACATGATGAGTTGCATGTTGCCCGAAGGCGAAGTGCCCGGATTGAAATCGGAGGCCATCGCTACCGGCAAACCCGAGTCAATCATCTTTCTTGCAGGCGAAAGCGGCAGGTTGAGGAAGAACGCACAGCCTGGCAAAACCGTCGGCATGGTTTCCGTATCTTTCAGGCAATCAATCTCTTCGTCGCCCATTTGTTCGAGGTGATCGACGGAGATGGCGCCGTATTTCACGCCCACCTGCACGCCGCCCGATATGGCCATTTCGTTGGCGTGGATTTTCGGCTTCATGCCATATTTGATGCCCGCCATGAGGATACGCTCGGTGTCCTCGACGGTAAAGAAGCCTTGGTCGCAGAAAACGTCGATGAAGTCGGCCAAGTCCTCAGCCGCCACGAGCGGAATCATTTCGTTGATGACCAAATCGACGTAATCTTCTTGATGCCCGCGATATTCCATCGGGATACCGTGCGCCCCGAGGAAATTCGACTTGATGACCAATGGCGAGTTTTCTTTCAGTCGGCGGATGACGCGCAGCAGTTTCAGTTCGCTTTCGGTGGTCAAGCCGTAGCCGCTCTTGATTTCGATGGCACCCGTTCCCATGCGCATCACCTCGTAGAGGCGTTGCTGGGCCATGTCGTAGAGTTCGTCCTCGGTGGCCGCCGCCGTTGCCTTGGCCGAGTTGAGGATGCCTCCTCCCCTCTTCGCGATTTCCTCATAACTGAGGCCGCGAATCTTATCGACAAACTCCAGCTCGCGCGAGTTGGCATAGACCAAATGCGTGTGCGAGTCGCAAAAAGCAGGCATGACCACGCTGCCCTTCACATCGTGAATGCGGTGGTTTTCGGCAAGATATTTCCTACAAGCCTCCGAGTCCATCGGGCCGTAGTCGGCGATTTTCTTTCCTTTAATCAATAGGAAGGCGTCCTTGATCCTTCCCGTTTCGGCCATTTCGGGGCCGCGTTTCAGCAGTCGGCCTTGTTCCTCGATGCCGACGAGTTCCTTGATATTGACGATGAGCATATTCAAAAAAATTTGCGGCAAAAATACAATATTTCACTGGATTTGAGGAAACATCATAGCTTTCCAATACAAATAATCCCTCAATGAGGGAGATTTTTTTGAAAAAAAACACTCATTGAAGGATTTTGTAACCTTTGGACGCAAGCTGGTGGCCTACGGCGGCACTCCGACAGGCAAAAAACGTGAAAAACAATCTACCTCACAAGCTCTATCAAGTCAAAATACATCAATCGGCTGTTGAGCGGTCGGTCGGGCTTAACACCTCGAAATTCACGCTCTTGTTCCTCGGTGCTAAACAGGTAACTGAAACCGTTTCGTTCGTAAAAGGCAAGATTGCGTTCCTTGTTGTATGAATCGACAAGCAAGAAACGGCATCCTGTTTTGTTCAAAGGGTCAACGAACCACGCCTTGATGAAACTGAGCACGTCACTCCCAACATGCTGGCCCTGAAAATCCATACTGATTCCAAGCCGACCAATCATCACTGCGGGATAGCTGCTATAAATCTTCTCGCGAGGAATGTTCTTTTCGACTTTTTTCTTGCGCGAACCAGGAATCTTCTTTATGCTGTCGTTAGAAAGGGTGAAGGCTGCAACAACGGCCTTGAGATCTGCTTCGAGGGTAAAGCAATAATTCTTGCACAGCAATTCTTCGCTCTGCAAAAACGCATCTTTCTGGAAGAACTCGTCGAGGTCATCATCACCGCAACGAAAGGGCCGACTTCCGTCAGCCTTATCCCGTGTATAAAAGCCGAATCGGCACTTGTCTTGAAGAAAACTCATGCGCTTGCAAGTTGAAAATCAGCTTTTTCCAAAATAGCGCGAGCTTCATTGATTTCGCTACTGAAATCCACAGAACCTCGGCGTTCTTCGCTCATCTCCATCAACAAGTCAAAACGATCAGAAGCCTCTCCTGTCAAAACCGGTACTGCTGCAATGGTTAATGCCATAGTTTTATCCTTTCCTTATTTGTTTTCCGACCACAAAAATACAAACAAATTCCAAAACACGGCCACATTTCCCGCAAAAATTCCCGCCATCGGCCATCTCACCCAAAGTCACGGAGTGACGGCGGAGATTAAGCAGGGGTGAAGTCCGCAAGGACGGGAACCCCTGCACGGCTGCCGCATGGATGGTAACCCCCTGCGCAAAAAAATGCGGCTGCCACAGTGTGACAGCCCTACAGCCACACACATAAAAACACGTAGAGACGCGCCATGGCACGTCTCTACGATTTTCATGCGGGATTTGCGAATGGCAAGCGGGACGCTTGCAAACCGCTAATCCGCAAAAGCAAGGCCCGTCATCTGTTGACGGTCAGCAGTATATCGTCGACTTCCAAAAAGAACTCGTCGCTGCAATTGAAGTGACGGATGGCGATGTACTTCTCTCCAGAGTAGGCGCTCAGGTCGACGGTATATTGATACCAGTTGCCTATGTCACGGGTGTTGCCGTCGCGGCCATTGCCTTTGTTGCCACTCGCGCCTTTGGCGGTCATCGTCCACTCCTGAACCAGCGTCCAGCCGCTCGTGCCGTTGTCGGACACATACACGCCAAAGTGCTCGGCGGGAAAATCGGCATCCTGGGCGCAAGCCCAGAAGCTGAAGGTGCTGCCCTGAACCAAGTTCACTTTAGGCGTAACAAGGTAGTTGTCGGGAGTAAGGGGGCCAACAGATCCATGGTATGAGCCTGAAGTCATCCCTACGGTTCCATAGTGGCCATCATTGTTACTACTATAGCCATAGGCTGCCATTTGATTGGTAAGCACCCAGTTGTAGCCGTCGCCATCGGCGTCGATGGTGGTCCAGCCTTCGGGAAAAACAGAATTATTGAAGTTCTGTGAGAATGAGGTCCCGGGTTCGGGGTCGCCCAATCTGATATTATCGACATTCAAAAAGAATTGGTTGGAGCTATTGAAGTGACGGATGGCGATGTACTTCTCTCCGGCGTAGGCACTCAGGTCGACAGTATATTGGTGCCAATTGCCTTGGTCACGGGTGTTGCCGTCGCGGCCTGCGCCTCTGTTGCCACTCGCGCCCTTGGCGGTCATCGTCCACTCCTGCACCATATCCCAGCCGTCCGTGCCGTTGTCGGAGACGAACACGCCGAAGTGCTCGGCGGGATATTTATAGTCTTGTGCGCCAGCATAGAAGCTGAAGGTGCTGCCGCTGCGCAAGATCACTTTAGGCGACACAAGGTAGTTGTCAGGATGGAGAGCACCTGCAGTTTTATGGTACGAGCCAGAGAGAATCATGTGGCTGCCATTGAAACCTGCATTGCTTTGGTTATAGCCATAGGCAGACTCACATTCCGTGTCAAGCACCCAGTTGTAGCCGTCGCCATCGGCGTCGATGGTCGTCCAGCCTTCGGGAAGGCCGTTTTCGAAGTCTACGGTAAAAGCAGTGATAATTGCCGCAGTCAGGTCAACGCCTGCATTGAGGAACGTGTTCATCTCGATTGCATCCATTTGGGGGCGGGTGCCGGCGTAAGCATCGTCGGCGGTATAAACTGAGCCGTCCTCGCCTTCAGCCAAAGCGTCTTGCGGAAGCACGATGGCCCAGGTCGTGTCGTTTTCCGAAGTCACGCCGGGCATCGTGATCAGTCCGTCGCCGTCCTTGCCGTAGCTGAACCCGTAGTTTTCGTCGGTCGGGTTGCTGAAGTCAACCGTCACGGTGTTGTTCATCCCCGTGATGCAGATGGCAGCCGTGGAAGGCGTGGTCACGTTGAACTTCATGATGGAAACCTTGTTCTGCAACTTGGCCGAGTAAGCACCTTCACCTGTGAAAGCCTGCTTTGAAGGTGCATACGAAATCACGGGGTATTTTGTGGTTTGGTTGGAAATGTTCACCGTGGCAGTGTTATTGGTTTCATCAATGGTAGGTGTGAATCCCACGCCGCCGAGGAAATAGAAATGCAAGGGCTTTATGCCGTCATAGCTATCAATGTTCACCGAGCCGCTGAAAGTGCCATTCGAATATGTCAGTGTGCCAACGTAGGCGTTGTTGTAGCCCACATAAATCACATCGCCTGTTTCAAAGTTGACAGTGGCATAATTATACTGTCCGTTATTACCAGTGGGGTCAACAATCACCCTTGAATTGCTGTTGCCGCCGTTCACGTTAAGCGTAATGCGCACACCTTGGGTTTGGGGTGTGGGTTGTTCTTTCTTGCATTGGGTGAAGCCTAAGACCAAAGCCAAGGCCATCACGAAATAGGTCATTCTTTTCATTGCTCGTCCTCCTTCTTTTTAAGTGCAACATAGCCGAGGCCTGCGCCAAGCAGGATGACGAGGCCGCTGCCCAACGGAACCTCGCCGATGCCGCCGTTGGTGATGCCGTCTTCGGTGTTGACGTTGATCTTGATCAAGCCACGGTTGTTGAACGTCTCATTGTCAGCAGAGGCACCGCGACAGAAAAGACCGCCATCCTGGGCGGCCAGATTGTTGGCCGGCAGCAGCATCGCCGCCAGCCCGAGCGAAAGCGCTATGGCTTTCAGGGAATTCTTTTTTATGAACATTTTGTGATGATTTAGTGAAACATTTAAAGATTTAAGATTTAAGATTTAAGATTCAAGGATTCCGAAGACCCGCCTTGCGCCGCTCCGTTCGCAATGGCAGACACAAAAAAATCCAAGGCAAGCCACTTCGTCCTGCCTTGAACTAAGGGGATGGGAAAGCATGGAACGAAGATTTGCCCCCCCACCATTACATTGATAATCAATGATTTACAAGTGTTTAACATAAAAATCGACCTTGATTTGAAGCTGCAAAAGTAGAAAAAAAAGCGAAATTGGAACATGTTTTGCGGCAAAATTCCGATAGTTTGATTATTTTTGCAGCCGTAAAACCACAAAAATCAGGTATCATGGCAAACACAGCAAACATTCCTGCCGAGGGGCAATTGATAGTTGACATCAAGGACATGTCGCTTATCAACGACATCAAAAAGGCCATCAGCATGACAGTCTAGAAGATTTCATCAAAGAAATGGAAAAATGAAAAGCAAAAAATAAAAACCATTATCATGAAAAAAACCATCCTAATCGCTATTGCAATCCTTGCCTTTGGCTTCGCAGCCAACGCGCAAGAAAAGAAAGAAGAATCGAATGTCAAGCATTTGACTTACAACGAGTTTCTGAAGAAAGTCTGGGACTTTGAGAAAAACCCGAACACCTTTATCTATAAGGGCGAACTGCCTGCCATTATCGACTTTTACGCCGACTGGTGTGGACCGTGCCGCCGCGTGGCTCCCATCATGGAGAAGTTGGCCGAGGAATACGACGGCAAGTTGCTGGTTTACAAGGTCAACACTGACCAAGAGCGCGGCCTCTCCGCAGCATTTCAGGTGAAAAGCATCCCCATGGTGCTGTTCATCCCCTTGGAGGGCCAGCCGATGATGCAAGTCGGGGCCTTGCCGGAAGAAGGTTACAGGAAAGTCGTTGAGGAACAATTGATTAAATGACACTTTTCTCGACAGCCTACTTCCCAAGCATCAGTTACATGGCTCGTTTTCTCGTTGAAAACGAGCCTTTAATTGAAGTGTTTGAAACCTACCGCAAGCAGACCTACCGCAACCGCTGCCGCGTGATGACGGCCAACGGCGTGGAGAGCCTAAGCGTGCCAGTGGTGAAGGTACACGGCAACCACACGATGACCAAGGACATAGTAATCAGCCCCGTGGAGCCGTGGCAGCACATCCACAGCCGCTGCTTGGAATCGGCTTACAAGGCTGCGCCTTATTTTGACCATTATTATGATTATCTTTGTCCGATTTTTGAAGGGCATTTCGATCGACTTGTAGATTTGAACGACGCGGCTTTGAACGCAATCCTCAAAATGCTGAAAGTCAAGAAGGAAATCGTGCATACTACGGACTATGTGCGCGAGGCGGAGAACGACTTGCGCGAGGCTTTCAGCCCGAAGAAAGAGATTGAAAACACCTCATTTCCAGCATATCACCAAGTTTTCAGCACAAAATTTCCCTTTGCGGCGGATTTGAGCGTTTTGGACTTGGTTTTCAATGAGGGGCCGGAAGCGGTGGAATATCTATCATCCATGTGCAGACTATAACGCGAAGGTTGCACCTTCACTTGAAATCGAATCGCGTTATTAGGACTCACTTCTCCGGATAAGCAATCCTGACATGATAAATGCTCATCAGCTTCTTTTTCAGCACTTTGCGGCAGGTTTCGATGTCGCGCAAAGTCAAGTCGGTGTTGAGGAACTGGCCTGCTTCCATCTGTTTGTTGACGATGTTGTCGACCAAGTCGCTGATTTTCTTTTCGTCAGGCTCCTTCAGACTGTGCGAGGCCGCCTCGATGCTGTCGGCCATCATCAACACGGCGGTCTCGCGTGAGAATGGTGCAGGGCCATGATAAGTGAACGGTGCAGGGTCAATCACCTCGTCGGGATGTGCTTTTTGCTCGTTGATGAAGAAATAATCCGTGCGGCGCGTGCCGTGGTGGGTGCGGATGAAATCGATGATGCGCTCTGGCACATGTGCCTTGTGCGCCAATTCGATGCCGTCGGTCACATGGGAAATGATGATTTCTGCGCTCTCCTTATTGGAAAGACCGTTGTGCGGGCTATATGCTCCATGCTGGTTTTCAGTAAAGTACATTGGATTTTTCGTCTTCCCGATGTCGTGATACAAAGCTCCAGTGCGTGCCAACTGCGAATCGCCACCGATTTCAAAAAGCACCTCCTCACAAAGGTTGGCCACTTGGATGGAATGTTGGAAAGTGCCGGGGGCAGTTGCTGCCAATTGTCGCAATAGCGGACTGTTGGTATTGCTCAACTCCAAGAGCGAGAGCGAAGTAGGCACGCCGAAAATGCGCTCAAGCATGAGGATGAGCGGCTGGGCAAGCAGGGTGAACAAAGCGTTCAGAACCAGCAGGAAAACATCCCACCAGTCGATTTCGGAAGTGGACAAAAACGTGAACGCCGCATAAACCAACAGATAGCCCACAAACACGAATAAGGCCGTTTGGATGAAACGGTGGTGTGCCCGCTGGTTCGACATGCTGAACACCGTAAGCACCGTGGCCACCAACTGCATGAAAATGAACTGGAAAGGATTGGGTACCACGAGCGAAATCAGCATCACGGCAAAAACTTGGGTGGAAAACGCCAAGCGCAGGTTGAAGAACGAACTTACCATGATGGCGAGCAGGCACACCGGCATCAGATAAACCAGTCCCGGCTCAAACTTGACAAGGACATACGAGGGGATGATGACAATCAGCATGAGCGTCAGCAAGAGCACAATGTTCTTCAACTCCGAAAAGACTTTTTTGTGTAACTTATTGCCGTACAAGCCCATAAGTGTAAAGATGAGTGCCACGAGGAAAAGTTGGCTCAGCAGCACCCGCAGCGACTCATCGCTCGACATTGAGCGAGAGGTGTATTCATGCTGCAACGAATTCAAAATGTCGAAGGTGTGCGGGCTAATGATTTCCCCTTCCGACACGATGATTTCGTCCTTCTGCACCATGCCGTAGGTGAGCGAAATGGCCGAAACAGCCTTCTCCTTCTCCAATTTGGTAATCTCAGCATTGTAGAAAACATTCTGCCGCAACGCGCCGTTGAGCAACTCCGAGAGCAGTTTTGTATCTATCTGTTTCTCAATGTTTTCCAATGCTTTTGCAACCGCCTCAGTCGCCTCGTTCATCGAATAGAAATCGCCATAGCGGACGGTGCGCATCACCTTGTTGCGAATCACGCTCACTTCAGTTTCGGGCGCGAGGTTGCTCGTTGCATTGTCATAGGCCACAATTCCTTGATCCTCAATGGAATCGTAGAGAATAAACAATTCGTCGAGGTTGTATTCCTTATCGGAATTGCCGCTCCATTTCGCCTCAAACGCATTGAACAAAGCATTGCGTGCGGCAGTCATTTCCTCATCGTTGAAGACGAAAATCGGCTTCACCTTAGCAGCAATCGCCTCTGTTTCAGCGTTCAACGTCTCGTCATCCTTGTAAATCGGGAAATCGAAGGGTGCATACAAGGTTTCGTGCTGCCACGGTTTGGAGAGTTGGTATTCATATTTGAACTTGCCTGTGCGCGGCATCTGCCAACAAACCAAAACAATGGCCACCAAAAAGGCAATCACCTTGGCAACAACATAATAACTATGCCTTATTCTGTTCAGAAAATCCTTTATCTTACTCATAACCAATTATTTAAAAATTACAATCGGCTTATAATCCGTGTGCTAAATTAAGAAAAACTCCAATCGCTTGAAAAAAATCGTCGAAAAAAGGCCGATTGCACCGATTTGTTACCTAATTTAGCGGTCAGAAAACAAAGAAAAATCATGACCCACGGCATCTGCAATTTATCCGCCATCGCCTTGCGCAAGGAAGCCCGACACGCCTCCGAAATGGTGAGCCAACTGCTTTATAATGAAACCTATACCGTTTTAGACAAAGCTCCAGAATGGCTTTTGATTCAAACAGAAAACGGCCCTTCGACAGGCTCAGGAACAGAGTTTTACGAAGGCTGGATTCAGGCGAAACAGTTTTGCGAAATCAGCGAAACAGACTACAATGCCTTGAAAGGCAAAAAGCCATACCTTATTAATAAAACCGTCGCGGAATACGAGGGCAAATGGTTGACTTTGGGCACGCCACTTTACGAGCCGTATCCTGACGCGGTGGAAATGCCACAGCATTTTCAGCCTAAACTGATGGTTGAAAACGCCAAAAAACTGCTCAACGCGCCTTATCTTTGGGGCGGTCGCACCGCATTTGGCATTGATTGTTCAGGCTTGGTGCAAATTTGCGCCCGCTTGAGTGGCTTGCTCCTCCCCCGCGATGCTTCACAGCAGGTGGCTTGTGGCGATTTGGTGTATTTCCTGCAAGAAACCCGCGTCGGCGACTTGGCCTTTTTCGGCGACGAGGATGGACGAATCACCCATGTAGGCATCCTCATGGGCGACGAGCAAATCATCCACGCCTCGGGACAAGTCCGCATCGACTTCCTCGACCAGACGGGTATTTTTAACAAGGAGCGGAATGAGCACACGCATCGGTTGCAGGTTATTAAGCGAATGGGGTAATGTTCCCGAAAAACCAAATCAAATTACCCGCGAAATACCTAAAATGCCGTTTCGTGGGTAAATAAGAAAACGATAATTACCCACGAAATGATAAAAATAGGGTTTCGCGGGTAAATAAAATACAAAAATTGTTTTGCTGGTTTGGAAATATTCCGTAGTTTTGCAGCCGTAAACCAGTCATTTGTAAGGCAATGAGCAACATTATCGGGCGAAAACAACAAATCGAAGAACTCATGAGGCTTTTCCGCAAGAAACAATCGCAATTGGTGGCCATATACGGTCGCCGAAGAGTGGGAAAAACCTACTTGATAAGAGAACTGTTCAAAGATCACCTCGCATTCTACCACACCGGCGTTTCGCCTTTGGAGTTGGAAGAAGGCAACCTGCTCGAAGCCCAACTTGAGGCTTTCCATTCCTGCCTGATTCAATATGGTGCCAAAACAATCTCGCGCCCAAAGAACTGGATGGAAGCCTTCGACCGACTGAGGGAACTGCTTGAAAAACAAGACAAAAACAAAAGATTAGTGGTGTTTATCGACGAGATGCCTTGGATGGACACGCCACGGTCGGGCTTCGTCACTGCCTTCGAGCATTTCTGGAACGGTTGGGGGGCCGGACAAGACAACCTGATGCTCATCGTGTGTGGCTCAGCCACCTCATGGATTCAGGACAACCTCATCAACTCGTATGGCGGACTTTACGACCGCGTAAACGCCGAGATACAACTTGCCCCTTTCACACTTCACGAGGCCGAGCAACTGCTGAAATCACAGGATGTTACCCTTTCGCGTTACGACATTCTCCAACTCTACATGGCCGTCGGCGGCATACCGATGTACCTTAGTTATGTACAGCCCGGACTGAGTTTGGCCCAAACCATCGACAGCCTGTATTTCGACCACAAGGCAAAACTGAAAAACGAATTCGAAAGGCTGTTCAACTCCTTGTTCAGGTCGCCCGAGCCTTACAAGGCCATCATCCGACAACTTTCCAAACGCCAAAGCGGATATAGCCGCGAAGAAATCGCGGAGAAAACGGGCATTGTCGCGGGCAAGTCGCTCTCGCAAGCACTTCACGCCTTGGAAGCCAGCGACTTCATCGAACGCTACAAGCCTTTCGAGAACAACAAACGAAACCTGCAATACCGCCTCATCGACCCGTTTTGCCTTTTCTACCTCGACCAAGTGGAAGGACGCGGACGGGGCAGACATTTCTGGCGCGACAACGAGAACCATCCCTCGCTCAACCCTTGGCGGGGACGGGCATTCGAAAACGCCTGCCTCGGCCATATCGAGCAAGTCAAGGCTGGTTTGGGCGTGGCTGGCGTCAGTTCCGAAAACTCCCCTTGGACAATGCGCGGGATTGACGGACAGAAAGGGATGCAAATCGACCTCATCATCAGCCGCTCCGATAGGGTAATCAATCTCTGCGAGATGAAATTCGTCAATAAGGAATTTGAAGTCAAGGCCGACTATGAGATGCAGCTCCGTGAGCGCCTGCAATGGATGATTGAGCATGTGAGCCGGACGCACAATGTGCAGATGACCCTCGTCACCACTTACGGCCTGAAATATGGCCTGCACAGCGGTGTATTCCAAAGAACCGTCACTTTAGACAGCCTCTTTGAACCATCCCATTAAAGCCCCTTTATTGCGAAATTTTTCGCAACGAAGTTTTTCGCAATGATTTTTACTATATTTGCACCGCAAAAATCTTGAAATTCTAAATCTTCAAATCTTTAAATAAATCATAATGAACAACGCACTGATCACATTTGCGAAGCCGGAAAACGAGCCTGTAAAAAGCTACAAGCCAGGCAGTCCGGAAAGAATCGAACTCCAGAAGGAACTCGAAAGACAATCCAACGAAATCGTTGAAATCCCCGCCATCATCAACGGCCAGGAAGTCCGCACGGGCGACATGGGCGAAGTGGTGATGCCTCACGACCACAAACACGTCATCGCACGCTACCATAAGGTAGGCGAAAAGGAAGTCCGCATGGCTATCGACGCCGCCCAAGCCGCCAAGCACGACTGGGAGAACACGCCTTGGGACGAGCGCGCCGCCATCATGGCACGCATCGGCGAGATGTTGGCCACCAAGTATCGCGCCCGCATCAACGCCGCCACCATGCTCGGACAGTCGAAGAACTGCTTCCAAGCCGAAATCGACAGCGCCTGCGAAACCATCGACTTCTTCCGCTACAACAACTACTACGCCAGCAAGCTCTACGCCGAGCAGCCCGCTTCGGCCAACGACCAGCTGAACCGCACCGAATACCGTCCGCTGGAAGGCTTCGTGTTCGCCATCACGCCTTTCAACTTCACCTCCATCGCCTCCAACCTGAACATGACCCCCGCCCTGATGGGCAACACCACCATCTGGAAGCCCTCGACGACCGCCCTGCTGTCGAACTACACCGACATGCGCATCTTCATGGAAGCCGGCCTTCCCGCTGGCGTGGTCAACTTCCTGCCTGGCAAGGGCAGCGTGATCAGCGGCGTGGCCCTGAAGGACAAGAACTTCAACGCCATCCACTTCACCGGCAGCACGGGCACCTTCAAGAGCCTGTGGAAGACCACCGGACAGAACCTCGACATGTACAAGGCCTATCCTCGTCTCGTGGGTGAGACCGGCGGCAAGGACTTCATCTTCGTCCACAACAGCGCCGACCCGCAAGAGGTGGCCGTGGCCATCGTGCGTGGCGCCTTCGAATACCAAGGCCAGAAGTGCAGTGCCGCCTCGCGTGCCTACATCCCCGCTTCGATGTGGAACGACGTGAAGAACCGCGTGGGCGACATGATGAGCACCATCAAGATGGGTGACGTGAAAGACTTCTCGAACTATGTGAACGCCGTCATCGACGAGGCTTCGTTCGACAACTGCAAGGGCTACATCGACCGCGCCAAGGCCAGCGCCGATGCCGAAATCGTGTTCGGCGGCAACTGCGACAAGAGCGTGGGTTACTTCGTGGAGCCCACCGTCATCCTCGCCAAGGTGCCGAACTACGAGAGCATGGTGGAAGAAATCTTCGGACCCATCATCACCATCTACGTCTACGACGACAACAAGTTCGAGGAGATGCTGGATGTATGCGACCAGAGCTCGCCTTACGCCCTCACTGGCGCCTTCTTCGGCAACTGCATGAAGGCCCAAAGGATTGCCAACGACAAGCTGCGCCACGCGGCAGGCAACTACTACGTGAACGACAAGCCCACGGGAGCCGTGGTCGGTATGCAGCCCTTCGGCGGCGCCCGCGCCAGCGGCACCAACGACAAGGCCGGCGGCCTCTGGAACCTTATCCGCTGGACCAGCCCCCGCGCCATCAAGAACACCTTCGTTCCTGCCGCCGCTTACGGGTATCCTTTCCTTGCACAAGACTGACACGAATCGGAAATGTAAATGACGATTAATATTAATCACCATTTACATTATTTTGAGAAAAAATGCGTCAAAATGTTTGGCGCATTTTTCTTTTTTGTATTTTTGCGGCATAAATGTAAATGATGATTTATATAAATTACGGTTAATATTATGAAATTCTACGACAGGGAAATGGAACTGGATTTGCTGTTGCAGAGCGAGAAGCAAACCGAAAGGTCGGCGGTGTTCACCGTGCTGACGGGGCGCCGCCGCGTGGGAAAGACCTCGCTGATTAACAAGGCTTTGGAAGGGGAAAACATCGCCTATCTCTTTGTCTCGAAAGACAGCGAGGCCGTGCTTTGCCAAAAGTTCCAGCAGACCATTCAAGAGCAGTTGAACATTCAGGTTTACGGCCAAATCAGCCGTTTCCGCGACTTGTTCGAGGTCATCATGAAAGAGTCGTTGCTGCGTCATTTCACCGTTTTTTTCGACGAGTTCCAGAACCTCCAAAAGGTGAATCCCGCCATCTTCAGCGAGATACAAGACCTTTGGGACCGCTATCATCGCGAGTCGCACCTGCACTTGGTGGCCTCGGGCAGCATACAATCAT
>Ga0326514_10000781_pt1 | contig 21099 bp, 19 predicted proteins | sample 3_2548_0518_D_FD_203653 | JGI IMG/M metagenome (GOLD analysis project Ga0326514, IMG submission 203653) | Bovine rumen microbial communities from UC Davis, California, United States - 3_2548_0518 | ecosystem: Host-associated > Mammals > Digestive system > Stomach > Rumen | place: USA... | reverse complement strand
CATTGCTGTCAGGAACGGGAACCAGGGAACGACTTCACCGTGCCATACATGCTCAAATGCAAGCAGAACTGCGCCGCCCCACAGTAGTGCAGACAGCCACTTCAGCTTAACGCTCATCGGAATTCTGACATCCGCTGTCAGCTCTTCCTTCTTGGTGTGTTTCGAAACTGCCGAAACGATGATTGCCTCTGCAACCGGTACTGTAAAACATGCCATAGTATTATCCTCCTTTGACAAAATAAAAGGCATACGTTCTCTTCAGAGATACAGCATGCCTTCATGACATACATTAATGACGTGATTTCATACAAATCCATACTTCTGTATGGGAGCAGAATGCTTCAGCATTCCCTCTGAGAACAGATTAGCATATTACTCTGCCTCTGCAAGCTCTTTTTTCAGATGCTCCACCGCATTGTTTACAAGCTGTCCGGTCGTATACTGTGCAGAACCGGCAATATATGTGTCACAGCTGCAGAACGGAATCAAGATCCGCTTTGCAGGAGCCTGCGCTACGGCAGCTGCCACTTCAGCTGTGATCTCTCCCAGCATCGAATCTGCGATTACGATACCAAGCGGGCCGATAATATAATCTGCTTTTTTTACGCAGACCCGCACTGCATTCTCGCCGGTAGCCGCCTCATCCGCACCGGCCTTCAGCATCGTTCCTGTCGCAGTCACATTTGTGCCGACCGCTGTTATATGCACCTCCGGCAGCTCTTTCCGGATCCTGGCGATCAGCTGCTTGCCAAGACCGCCTCCCTGAGCGTCAATAATCAGAATACGCATCGTCTTGTCTGCACTCAGAACGGATGATCCGTTCTCGATTCGGTTCTGACTCTGCGAATTACGATAATGTACATCGCAATGACAAACACCGCAAATACAAGCATCGCTGTATCGGATCCCAGCATTGCGCAGGAATCATAGAATGCATGCAGGGCTGAGGCAACCAGGAATCCTGCGAACAGATTGGCTTTGGATGCCTTATGCTGACCATATACATCCAGATACTTCGCCCGTCCATAGAACGCACCCATATAGACCGCAAATGCCGTATGTGCAGGCACCGCCAGAAGCGCTCTGGAAACCGCAACCTGAAGACCGTAGCTGAATACATAGAAGATGTTTTCAAATGCCGCAAATCCAAGGGATACTGCGACTGCATATACAATTCCGTCAAACCGGTAATTGAAGTTCGGGTTCTTCCAGCTGAACCATTTCAGGAAAAACAGTTTGGAGAACTCTTCGGAAAGACCGATCATTGTGGCTTCCGCAACAACCATCACGAACTCACTCCTGTAATCCAGCTGTGAGAGCACACCGCCGAAAAAACTTTCCAGAACAATTGCCAGCAGAGCCGCAAGAACACCTCCGCCGGCAAGCTTCATCAGAAGATTCATCGGCTCCCGTTCCTTACGGTCCTGTTTATAGATCTGCCGTAACAGAAATACTGCCGGAAGAATCGCAGATACGAGATAAATTAATGTAGACAGACTCATTTGATTCTCCTCCTCATTTACCCTCAGTTCTCTTTCGTATGAACCAGTTCATAGAGTTTATTACGGGAAATGCCGGTCTCACCCGCCACCTTCTTGATCGCATCCGATTTTGACAGTCCCTGCATTACCTTGTCATTTACCATGTTCAGCAGAGTTCCGTAATCCACATCCTTGCGATAGTCGTCTTTATTGCCGTCAATCACAAGCACAATTTCACCTTTGAAACTGTCACATTCTTCCAGAACTTCCTTCAGAGTGCCGCGGATGAATTCCTCATGGATCTTCGTCAGTTCGCGTGCAACGCAGCATCTGCGGTTGCCCAGAATTTCCAGACAGGTTTCAAGGCATCTCTGTATGCGGTGGGGCGCTTCATAGAAAACCATTGTCATCGGATAACTGCGGTATTCTCTCAGCTTTTTGGCCCGCTCGTTGTCTGACTGGGGAAGAAACCCGATAAACAGAAACGGTTGCACCACCAGTCCGCTTGCGACAAGCGCATCCAGAAATGCAGAACTGCCGGATACGGGAACTACATTGTAGCCATTGGCCGCAGCTTCGCTTACCACCCTCTGGCCCGGATCATTGATGAGCGGATAACCCGCATCGGAAATCAGCGCAACATTCTGTCCCTGCGACAGCAGATTCAGAATTCCCTTTGCGCTGGGATCCTCATTGAAGTTCTGATAAGCGATCAGCCGGTTGTGAATATCAAAGTGCTTCAGCATCTGTCCGCTGGTGCGTGTGTCTTCACAGGCGATCACATTCACACTCTTCAGTATTTCAATCGCCCGCGGACTCATCTCGGAGAGATTTCCGATCGGTGTAGCCACTAGATATAAGGTCGGTTTTTCGTTTTCAAAACTTTTCTGCCGGATCATTTCTTTTCATCCTTCGCTGCTTCCGTCGCTTTTGTTCTGGAAGACTTGAAGCTTCGCACCGTAACGTTCGGATTTGAGGTATCAGCCGCACGTCTTGCGTGATTGTCACGGCGGCGGTTGTTATTGTTGTTATTATTATTCGAATTACTGCGCTTTGACGAAGCCCGGTTCCCATTGGAGCGGTTTTCGGCATTGCGTGTATTGGCAGAAGACTTGCCTCGGCGCTCTGTACGCAGCGGCTTCAGATCCGCATTCTGCTGATGCGTAGTATCCTTTGACTCTGCAGAAATACCGCGGCTCTTCTCGCTTTCGCTTGCGCTGAACGCTGCCCGCGGCTCCCTGACTTCTCTGACTCCTGGAGCCACATGACCCAGACGCTGTCCGCGTCCTGCCGATTTGCGTGCAATCGCAACACCCTTGCGGACAATTGTCTTTTCTCTCAGGTCATCAATGGTAATGACCTGATACGATTCACTGTTTTCGAGCCGTGCTTCGTTCGTCATGACATTCATCGATGTCACGCGGTACATCTCTCCTTCATATTCGACATGCGCTCCCATCTTCGGAAGTCCTGCCGTCAGTTCTTTATAGTTTGCGTCTTCATATTTCAGACAGCACATCAGTTTTCCGCACATGCCGGAAAGCTTTTCGGTGTTTAATGCCAGCAGCTGATTCTTGGCCATATTGATCGAAATAACATCGGTCTTTGTTTTGAATCTTGCACAGCAGCATTCCATTCCGCACAGGCCGATGCCGCCGACCATCTTCGCTTTGTCACGTTCTCCGATCTGACGAAGTTCGATCCGACAATGCAGCTTGGCGCCTAACCGCTTGAGCAGTTCCCGGAAATCCACACGATGTTCTGCCTGATATACAAACAGGATCTTGGAACGATCCAGCATGTACTCCGAGGACAGCAGATTCATCTCAAGCGCCAGATCTTTGATTTCTTCTTCGCAGATTGAAAACGCCTCTTTTGCGTATTCAATATTCTCATCGTAATTCCGCAGATCCTCTTCATCCGCAAGACGAAGCACCGGTTTTGACGGCTGTTTTGTCTTCTGCAGATAACGGGTGCGGATGCATGCATTCTGGCAGATGCCAAGTTCGATTCCCTGGCTGGTTTCCACTACGACACGGTCACCAAGTTTATAATCATCCCGGTTCGTGCCGAATGTATAAGAGCGGCCGCTGTTCCGAAACCGCACCGACACTGCATATTCATACTGTTCCGGGGCCGGTGTATACGGCTCGTCCCTTCCCCTCAACGTTTTATCCATCATTTGAAACATCCTCCAAACGAACAATTGCCTCCGCTAACACCAGACTGAGGTCATTGTTCCGGTTTACGCGGTCTCTTGCTTCTGCCGCGATTTTCATCTGTTCTGACAAGACACGAATAAAATCCGCATCTCTGCGCAGTTCATTTACTGCTTTATGATACCATGCCGGTTCTGCCGCGTCATTTTTAAGTGCATCATGAAATGCCAGAATCAGCAGGCTGAAAAACATGTTCAGGGTATCCAGGTTTTCATCTCTGGCGTCTTTATACCGCACCCCTTCTCCGGCATCCTTGTCTGCTTTGGAGCGATACCGGTATTCATAATCCACAAACAGCAGGTCTCTGCTGCCCTCTGCATTCAGGTACTGCCGTAGCATCTTTTTGGCTGTCTGATAGCTTCTGCCCGCCACTGCTTCCGCAATCTCGGATGCACTCAGCTGCAGACCGGAAATAAAATGCACATCTTCCTCATCCAGACCCTGCTGCCGGCATAATTCCCGCAGCATCTCTTTTCCCAGCGGCTGAAACGGAATCAGGATGCACCGTGAGCGGACGGTCGGCAGGATGCGTTCCACATTATCTGCAGTCAGGATCGCATAGACATTGTCTGCCGGTTCCTCCAGAAACTTCAGCAGTCCGTTCATTGCCCCGAGGCTGGAGTTCTCCGCATGGGATATGACATATACCTTCCGCCCGGAAACGGCAGAAGCAGTGCGTGAGAACCGCCTCTGGATATCGTCCACTTCTTCCTTTTTAATTGCCTCTTTCCGGTTGCCGTCCAGAAAGATGTAATCACTGTGGTCTCCATGGTAAACCTGTGCAGCAGCTGCCCGCATTTCCTCAGTCGCTTCCGATTCTTTTAAAAGACCTTCGCTTCCTGTCATGATGCTGGCCGCAAACAGTTTTGCCGCTTCTTCTTTCAAAGATCCTTTTGGTCCATGAAACAGATAGGCATGGAAGACATTCCCGTTTTTCAATGCCGTATTCAGCTGTTCGAACACCGGCGATGAACGAAATAAGGCATAGAAGGCCTCCCGCTCCTGAAGCTGCTGCGAATCTGATTCGTCCCGCTGCTTCTCCTGCGCAATCGCTTCCTTGTCTTTGGCTGTGAGTTTCACTTTACTCGCCATCGAGGATACCTTTCACAATCCGGAATGCGTCTTCCAGAACAGCTTCCCTGGATCTCGACGCATCAATTACAATCATCCGGTCCCGATTCGCGTTCAGCACATTCTGATAGCCGTTATAAACCGCTTCATGAAACAGCCTGCCTTCCTGGTCCATGCGGTCGGTCTCCCGATGATTCGCCCGAATCCGCTCCAGTCCGATTTCCGCCGGAAGATCCAGAAAGATTGTTTTTTCCGGCATCACCTGATCGATGGCAAACCGGTTGATCGCAAGCACTTCTTCTGCTCCGATCCCGCGGGCATAGCCCTGATATGCAATCGAGCTGTCTACAAACCGGTCGCAGATTACATGCGTGCCGTTTTCCATGTTTGGAAGAATGATTTCCACAAGATGCTGGCGGCGGCTGGCCGCATATAAAAGCGCTTCGCATCGTGCATCCATGGAAGTGTTCTTCGGATCCAATATAATATCGCGTATGCTTTCCGCAATCGCAGAACCACCCGGTTCTCTTGTGTAGCGCACCGGGTATCCCTGTTCTTTCAGACGTTCACAGACCGCTTTGGAAACCGTCGTTTTCCCGCTTCCGTCCGGTCCTTCAAATGTGATAAATTTTCCTTTTTTCATACCGTGATTATAGCACGCAGGGCCCGGCACTCCGGACCCTGCAAGGCGTTCTTCCTGTTCTGCGGTTTATCTGGTTTCTGTGGTCTGTTCCGTCTGATCCAGGCCTTCCGAATATTCTTCATAGGACGGTGTATTGCACATCGTCAGACTCAGAATCATAAGCACCAGAATAATAAACGTCATTGTCCGCTTCACCGCTTCTTCCTTCTGGCGTATTTCACTGCTGGAATACTGTGGTTTTGATTTGTCAAACAGTTTCATATGCGTATATCCTTTCTGCTTCATTCCTGTTCCGTCTGTGTATGGTTCTCTCACGCAGTCAGCTGTTTCAGCCCCTGGTGCAGTTCTTCCAGCAGCCGCTCCGCTTCGTCTGCGGTTTTCCCGGCCACCCCGTAATACACCTTTATTTTAGGCTCTGTACCGGAAGGACGGATACAGCACCAGCCGTTTTCCAGTTCGTAATAAAGCACGTTGGATTCCGGCAGGTCCATCGGAGTTTCACAGCCGGATCGGTCGGTCCGGATTCCGGTCTGATAATCCCGGACTGCAGTAACCGTCTGTCCTCCGATCTGATCCGGTGCACTGGCCCGCATCCGCTTCATCAGATCAAGGATGTACTGATTTCCGGCTTTTCCGGTATGCACCGCAACCATCAGCCCTTCCAGGTTGTATCCGTAACATGCGTATAGTTCTTCCATCGCATCCGCAAGACTCATTCCGCGGCTCTGATAATATGCCGCCGCATCCGCAATCAGCGCCACTGCACACTGTGCATCCTTATCACGGACATAGTCTCCGCTTAAGATGCCGAGGCTTTCTTCAAATCCGAACACAAATGTCCGGTCCCCGGTCTGCTCAAACTGATGCATTGCCTCACCAATATACTTGAATCCGGTGAGCACCTCCTGCAGTCGGCAATGATACCTGCGTGCAATCGGCTCTGCCATCCGGCTCGATACGATCGTCTTCATCACCACACCGTTTTCCGGCAGCAGTCCCCGCTTTTCCTGTTCAGACAGTACATAATTCATCAGCAGAATGCCGATCATATTGCCGCTGAAGGACAGATACCGGCCGGTTTTCCGATCTTTTACATGCATGCCGATGCGGTCGGAATCCGGATCGGTTGCCATCACAAGATCGGCATCCACCTGTTCTGCAAGCGCCAGCGCCTTCTCCCAGGCTTCTTCCTCTTCCGGGTTCGGTTTCCGGCAGGTTGTAAAATCACCATCCGGCTCTTCCTGTTCTTTCACCACAAACAGGTTTGTAAACCCCATGGATTTCAGCAGCTGCTGCACCGGCACATTCCCCGCACCATGAAGCGGCGTATATACGATCCGTATCTCTTTGGCGTATGTCTTAAGTGTCTCAGGATTCAGAAGGACGGATCTGACTGCTTCCAGATACTGCCGGTCCATCTCGTCCCCGAGCATCTGAAACAGCCCCTCTGCCACCGCATCCGCTTTCTCCATGTGCGGGATGCCGGTCAGAGGCACCTGTGCGGCATAGTGCATAATGTTTTTATCATGCGGCGGTGTAATCTGTCCGCCGTCTTCCCAGTACACCTTAAATCCGTTATATTCTGCCGGATTATGACTTGCGGTGATCGCAATACCGGCAACTGCGTGAAGCTTCCGAATCGCAAACGACAGTTCCGGTGTCGGCCGGAGGGAATCAAACATCCAGGTCCGGATGCCGTTCGCATTCAGACAGAGCGCTGCTGCTTCCGCCATCTCAGGGCTGTTGTGCCGGCTGTCATAGACCAGAACGACGCCCTGCTCCTGTTTTCCGGTTGAACGGATATAATCCGCAAGTCCCTGTGTTGCTTTTCGAACGGTATAGATATTCAAACGGTTCGTGCCCGCCCCCATCAGGCCGCGCATTCCGCCGGTCCCGAATCGCAGGTCTTTATAGAAACGGTCTTCCAGCTCAGCATCTTTTCCGGCCAGCGACCGCAGTTCTTCTTTTGAAGCTTCATCGAAGTACGGAGAATTCATCCACTCCTGATACTTCTGTTCTGCATTACTCTCCATCTTCTTCTCCTTCCGGAGTTTCATTCATCAGGTCATCAAATACCGGCACGATCTGCTCGCAGACTACTTTTGCGGTAATCGCCAGTCCCACAAAGCCCCATGCGTACAGCGCATATGCAAATACATCCGGAACCACCAGGAACAGAAGAATCATATAGGTGTTCATGATCAGAATGATGGCGCTCTCCCGCAGGTTCATCGTCATCAGTTTCGCCGCATTGGTCATCATCGCAGTAAAGCTGTTGTCGAATTGCGCGAACAGCGGAATCGCCCAGCCAAAGCACGTGATCACAAGTATCGCTATCCCGGTCAGCAGTCCGACCGCAATCATATTGTCATCGTAGCTGAACAGAATATAGCCGCTCAGGATCAGGATAAAACTGATAATCATCAGAATCGTATATGGAATGCTTTTCAGAAAGTTCTTTCCGAAGAATCGGAAGAACGGTTTCACCACTTCCTCCGATTCGCCCCGCACCAGCTTCAGCATCACGGAATAAAGCGCCGCAAGGGAATCCGCTATCGTAATGACAGGTATACAGCAGAGCAGACAGAGAAAATTCAATATCAGAATATTGGCTGCTTTTGTAAAAAAGGATATACCCGGAACGGTCTTTGTTTTAGGTTCACTCATGTTTCTCTCCAGTAACGCCTATTATAGCGCAAACAAAAGGTGCTGCAGATACAGCACCCTCATGTCCGCTAGTCGGCGTAATCGCCGCCTTCAACTCCGAAATATTCTTCGAAGGTATAGAATTCATCGACATTGTAGATTTCCGTCGCATACTCTGTGCCGATGTAACGGAAATGCCACGGTTCATATGCATATCCTGTGATGTCCTGTTTCCCTTTCGGATACCGCATGATAAATCCGTATTCATGCGCATGTTCCCGCAGCCAGATGCCGCTGTCTGTATTCTCAAAGTTCTGATTGAAGTTAATGCCGTTCATGGAGCCATCCTGCTCCACAAAGTCCGCAGCCAGTCCGGTCTGATGATCGGAATAGCCCGGCCGGGAGCTGATGGTATCTGCGGTCTCACTCCCGTAGCTGGCACTGTAGTTGTTGTACAGAGACCGCTGATAATCCTCTCCGCGATACGCACTGGAAATCTTGAGCGTCACACCGTCTGCAGCAGCGGCCTGCGCCATTGCGGCAATTGCCTCTGCGGCAGGAGCACGCATGGTGCAGTACTGCGTCGCTGTGATATTGGGTTCAACCAGATCCGCCGGAACATATCCATCCGGAAGTTTGTGCTTCTTGTTGGCTACGACAAGCAAACTGTTGGTATCCGTGAACTCAGAAGCGTCAACTGCCGGTTCTTCCGGTTCTTCTTCAGCAGGCGGGGTGAGTTCAGCCGGTTCAGCGGATTCCACCGGTGCAGCTGTTTCGATCACCGGTTCAGGAACCGGTTCTTCTGTTTCGTGCTTTCCCGTCACAAGTCCGAAGATACTGATCCCCAGCAGGATCAGAAGTAAAGCCAGTACAAACGATAACAGACGCTTCATTTCTTTTTACTCCTTGGGATTCGTCTCCCGGAAGGCTTCGATACGCTTCAGCATCGGAAGCAGCAGCCATCCGATTAAAACGGAAATAAATTCCCCGATCGCAACCTGACTTCCATAAATGACTGCCATGGACGGAATTTGATCCGGGTTCAGCATCCAGGCCAGTTCCAGTCCGACAAGCACACCGTTGAACAGAACCGGCATCAGGAGCGACAGTACCGGAACTCCCTTGATCGTTCGGTTCCTCAGCCGATACGTGCAGACTGCCGCAAGAAACGTCGCAAGTGTTCCGACGACAATGTCAATGGGTCCGGTCGCGCCAAGATGCACCCCAATCAGATTGGACAGAAAGCATCCGACCGTCAGCGAAATCACTGCAGGCTGCCAGATCAGCGGAAGCACGGTCAGTGCTTCGGAAATGCGCACCTGAATCGGCCCGTAGGATAACGGGGCAAATACCAGTGTTACAACAGCATACAGAGCCGCAACCATTGCAACCTGGGCAAAACGTTTTGTTTTCATTACTGATGTCTCCTTATTTTAGGTTTACGTCGGGTAGCCGCTACCGACGACGGTCTGAAACCGCATCACCCATTATATCGGTTTTGTCTGTAAAGAAAACAGTCATTTCTCAGGACAGATGCCGCAGCGCATCTTTGATGATCAAAGCGCTGTGATTCGCTGCTTCCTCTTCGATCTGATTGTAGGATTTATGAGGTTCCTCATTTGCCTTATCCGAGATAAAGCGGACCAGTACAAACGGAATCTGATTCAGCCATGCAGCATGCGCGATTGCGGCTCCTTCCATCTCAACACAGAGACCGTCAAAGGTCTTCCGGATGGCATCTTTCTTAGTCTGGTCGGAAATAAAGCAGTCCCCGCTGATGACCCTTCCTGCAAATACATGAATATCATCTGCCGCACGGCGCACTGCTTCTTCAATTTCACTGCGGAATGCCGCATCCGCCGGAAATGCGAATGTTTTCATCTGCGGCACCTGCCCAGGCTGATACCCGAATACCGTAGCGTCCATATCGTGATAAACCGCATCGGTAGATACGACTACATCTCCGATATCAATCTGATCATTCAGAGAACCGGCAATGCCGGTATTGATAATATGCGTCACCGCAAAACGATCGATCAGAATCTGTGTGCAGATCGCTGCGTTCACTTTTCCGATGCCGGACTGCACAAGTACTGACTCCACCCCGTGAATCGTTCCCTCGCAGAATTCCATGCCTGCGATCTCTGTTACACTTGCAGTTTCCATCGCTGTGCGAAGAAGTTCCACTTCCATTGCCATCGCACCGATGATGCCGATTTTCCGCTGTGTCATAGTTTCTTACCCGCCTTGAATTCTTTAATCAGGAATGTCATCGCTACGGTTTTGGCATCATCCACTTCACCGGAAAGAATCTTCTCTGTAATTTCATCCAGCGTTAGTTTTGTAAGATTGATATTTTCATCCGCATCGAGATGCTGACCGACAAACTTTCCCTGGCGTGCATAATACAGTTCAATGACTTCCGTATCATAGGCCGGTGTCGGCACCAGAGAGCCAAGCCGCACAAAGTTTTCCCCTTCATACCCGGTCTCTTCGACAATTTCCCGTCTGGCAGTCGTCAGCGGATCTTCACCCGGCTCTTTCTTTCCTGCCGGATATTCCAGCATGATCTTTTCCTGTCCATACCTCCACTGTGTTACAAAGAAGAACTTTCCTTCTTCATCTTCCAGCGCAATACCGACTCCGCCCGGATGCACAACCACTTCACGCGGCGCAGTTGTACCATCCGGAAGCTGTGCTTCATCCAGACGCACTTTAATGATGTGGCCGTCATATACAGTAGTCTGTTTTAACGTTTTCTCCCGAATCTCATCCATGATCTGTTTCCTCCGATTCCTTCAGCGGTGCCCGCTTCAATTCTTTCAGCAATACGATCTGACGCGAGTCATGCTGGTTTTCAATGCAGGTCTGCAGCGTCAGAAAGTGATCCGCCGCTGTTATTTCCACACCTGTGTCGAAATATTCGTAGCGTTCAATATTGGACTTGTACAGTTCCATATATTCCGCGTCATATTCCAGAAGGTTGTATTCAATTCCATACATGGCATACTGTACGCCGTCGACAGTCTCAAGCGGCGCTTCATACACACTTGCGATTTCATAGTAGCGCACTTCATCATTCAGAATCAGTGACACATAGCGGTTCTCTTCGTAAATGGCCGGATCCTTCAGAAAATCAAGCGAGGAAAATGCCAGTGTGCGATCCGGATTTTTGCTTGGATAAACATAATGTCCGTAGATGATGATGTTCTGATCATCCCCGGCCAGATTGTTCCGGCTGTCCAGCGTGATCGATCCATAGGAAAGGTATTCCTGTGTCTCCCAGTCCCGGTACAGGTAATAATCCTCGGTATCTGACTGCAGAACCGGTTTGTGGATCAGCTCACTGTTAAAGTGCAGCAGAGCTTTTACATCTCCATTCACCGACTGATCCTTTTCCAGTTCCTGCCGGAAGGACTGCAGTTCTTCTTCACTCAGTTCATACGGTTCCGCAGGTTCCGGAGCAGGCTCCGGTGTAAGCTCAGGCAGCACTTCCGAAACCGGAGTCTCCACCTGTGTTTCTTCCGCCGTTCCTGCGCCGCATCCGGACAGTATCACACAGGCCGCCATACATATCAGTACATAGTGTTTTAAATCGTTAGAGTTTTTCATCGGAGTAATTATAACCTGTTCCGAATCAAATTCCTGTATGCCGGCAAACGAAAGCCGGATCCGCTGTACGAAGGTTCTGCGTATGCGGAGATCTCATCGCAATCCTGCAAATGTGATACAACAGTGATTATGAGAAACGGAATGAGGACAGACAGTCCGCTGATTACCGGATCCATTCCGGTCGTAATCACAAAGTTCATGGTTCCGATTATGATCGGGCAGCTGTTTCAGCAGATGTATAATGCGGCAGACGCTCTCATTGTCGGCAATTTCCTGAGTGCACGCTCCCTTGCGGCAGTATCTTCCACCTCTTCCCTTGTCTATCTGATCATCGGCTTCTGTCTCGGCTTTTCCACCGGTGCCAGTGTAATTGTCGCCAGACGGATCGGCGAGGGAGATGAGGAAGCCACTTCCCGGGCTGTTCATACCGCAGTTGTGATCGGCATTGCGATCAGTATTCTGACCACACTGTTCGGCACCCTGTTTGCGGATGACCTGCTTGCCCTGATGCATACCCCTGCTGATATTCTTGGCGAAGCCGCATCCTATCTTCGCATCTATTTCGGCGGATGTGCTTCGGTTGTTCTGTACAACATGTTTGTAGGCATCGTTCAGGCCTCCGGTGACAGCCGTCACCCACTGTATTATCTGCTTGCCGGTTCTGTTCTGAACATCATTCTCGATCTGTTATTTATCGCTGTCTTTCATACCGGCGTGGAAGGGGCCGCAATTGCGACTGTAATTTCGCAGTCCGCTGCAGCCTGTCTTGTTCTGATTCAGCTGATCCGGAAGACGGATGCGACCCGGCTGTCGCTTTCAAAACTCCGTCCGGACACCGAAAACCTCCGCCTGATTCTTCAGAACGGATTCCCAGCCGCCGTGCAGGACTGTGTCATCGATCTCTCCAATATTCTGATACAGAGCTATATCAACTCGTTTGGCAGTGCTGCGGTTGCCGGCATCGGATCTTCCATTCGTGCAGAAGGTTTCGCCTTTATTTTCATTACTGCTTTCTCCATTGCGATCACGACGTTTATCTCCCAGAACATCGGCGCCGGAGAATATGAACGGGCTGAAAAGGGAATGCGTTTTACACTTGTGACTGCTGTAGCCGCAATTGAAGCAGTCGGCATTCTCATGCATTTCAATGCGCCGCGGATCATCTCGGCGTTCTCTTCCACCCCGGAAGTATTGTTTTACGGAACCATGCGGCTGCGGATCTGTTCTCTGTTTTACTGCCTGGTCGGATTCTCGCACATCTCCAGTGCGGTCATGCGGGGAATGGGAAAACCGAATATTCCCGTTCTGGTTATGGTCACCTGCTGGTGTCTGACCCGGGTCATCCTGCTTGCGACCGTCGGTCAGTTTTATCATCGGATCGAACTGGTCTGCTGGATTTATCCATTCACCTGGTTTCTCAGTTCCGCAGTCTATCTGTTTCTGCTGCGAAAGATCAAACTCGTTCCGTCCGCATAACAGCTGTGCTGGTTCTGTTTTTCCTGCGAATCCCGACAGTGCATTCCGGTTTTGTCTGACATAAAAAAAGGATATGCGTTTCCGTCATACCCTTTTCAACGTTCATCGGTTTACAGAATCGGTATCCGGATCGTGCAGTCACTCAGAGGCCATGTACTGCATGCATGGATATATCCGAACTGCTTGTCGGCTTTTCTTCTTCCATCGCCTTCCGGAGCTACGAATACCTCTCCCTTCACCAGTTCTGTACGGCAGTAGCCGCAGGCACCGGACCGGCAGCGGGAGTTGTTTTTGATGCCGGCACGTTCCAGTGCGACCGTAATCGGTTCTCTGGAATCCGCATCAATTACATCTTCCTGTATGCCGCGAAGAACCGTCAGCTTGAATGTCTTCGGTGTGAAGTCTTTCGGATAGCCTTCTGCCGCCGTCACATCACGCGGAGCCCCGAATACTTCCATGCGGATCCGTCTGGCCGGAGCCTGCAGCGCATCGAGTTCCCCTTTTACAAAGTGATACATCGGCAGAGGTCCGCATACGAAGTAGGTTGTATCCGGCTGAGAATACTTCTTTATGATGTCACGGGAAAGGAATCCCTTTTCTCCCGGATAGTCTTCTTCACCGCTGATGACATTCACGAATTTCACTTTATCGGAGTGAATCTCGTTCAGCTGCTTCTCAAGAATAATATCTTTTGTGGAAACAGAGCCGTAGAGAATCGTCAGATTCATATCCAGTGTTCCATGCTCGATTTCCTTTGCCATGGCATAGAACGGAGTGATTCCGCTTCCTCCTGCCAGAGCAACCACATTCTTCGCATCCCGAAGCGGTTCGTAATAGAACTCACCGAACGGCAGATGGGCAGTGAATGCATCTCCGACTTTGCAGTTGGCATAGAGCCAGTTTGCGGCGAAGCCGCTGTCCGGCTTTCCGTTGCGGATGGTCAGCTGAAAGAACGGATGCTCACCGGTGCGTGCTTCAAACGGAGCACTGGATATCGAATACGGACGTGTTGTGACTGTATCTCCGATCTTCAGATCCAGTGAGCAGTACTGGCCTGCCTGGAAGGGCGGGAGCTTGTCCCCTTCTGCCGCTTCAAACGTAAACCTGCGTGCCGTCGGAGATACATCCTCCACAGCTGTGACAACCACATGCGTCACTTTCGGATGAAGCTCATTCGCTACTTCTTTAATGTGATCGCTGTAAATATTTTCCGGGCTTCCGGATTCAATCAGTTTCCGGCGAGCATTGGTGACACGGTTCGCACCAAGAACATCTTTCAAAAATCCAAAGACTTTCATTACGCAGCCTCCTTTGCCATCTCTTCCAGAATAATCTTGGAAGCGATCCGTCCGTTGTTGATATTGCATGCCATGCCGTCACCTACCAGCTGATGGCTTGCACAGCCTACCAGACCTTTAATGTACTGTTCCCGTTCCACATCTTCCAGACGTCCGACAACAGAATTGTCCATCGAATGCTGGTAACCGTAGATACCTCCCTGATACATGCCGGTATAACGGGCAATCGTCATCGGAGATTCGATTTCAATCTCAACAATATGATCCAGCAGGTTCACTCCGAGATGCGCACTGACCTGTTCGATCATCTGCTTTGCGATTGCACGCTTCATCGCATAGTAGTTATCCGCATTCACATCATCAAACGCTTCCGGAAGCGGAAGGTTTGTGATGGAAAGGCTTGTCATGCCTTCCGGAGTGCAGTCCGGGTTTGCATAGTTCAGACAGATTGTCGTTACATAGCTCCAGCCGTCATGTTTCTTTCCTTCTGCCCAGAATACGTCTGTATCAAAGGGAACTTCACTGGAGAAGACGGAATAGGATTTGATATTCAGATCTTCCGGCTTCCGGTCCAGCAGCATGACAACCGAGAAATTGGTGACAGACATCGGCATCGCATTCGCATATTTTCTTGCCTGCACCGGCACTTCCGACTGCGGTTCAATCATCGTGCCGTATACGGTATTCGGATACGGTGCGCTTGCGACATAGCGTGCATGGATTTCATCGCCGCGGGACGTGCGTACACCATAGACATGACCATCTTTTACGAGAATCTTTTCCACGTTCTGACAGTACTCATACTGTACGCCCATCGCTTCTGCCCGTTTCTGCATAGCCAGTGCCATCTCATGTGAAAAGCCCCGTGCCACAAAGCTTCCGCCCTTCATATAGTCTGCCATCAGAAACGCATAGATGGTAAACGGAAGTGTGCTCAGCGGCTGACCGACATAGATCCAGTAAGCCGCAAGGATCTTTTTCACGCTTTCCGGAAGATGGAACGCATGATCGAGCACTTCTTTCGCAGAATATCCCGCTGTCTTAACCAGCTCTTCATGATGCAGCAGCATCTGCAGTTTGCTGAGAGTATGCTCATTCAGGTACAGCGTTGATTCATACACTTTCAGGCACAGCTCCAGCAGCCGGTTGACTTCCCCTTTTGTGCCGGGATACTTTGCCTCAATTTCATCTGCACATACCCAGGTTCCATCCGGTCTTCTTCCGGCATGCAGTTCAATATCGATATTGTCTTCCGGGGAATACAGATCATATGCTTCCGGTACACGCAGCCAGTCAATCGCAACCTTCATTTCATCCAGGTACTGACGGATGTAAAGCGGATCATCGGTCGGGCCAAGTGACATCATTTCATGAAGCGTCGCTTCCATCTCAATTCCGTTGCGCACAAAACTCGTCGCAACACCGCCCGGCAGATTGTGCCGTTCAAGCACGAGCACGGATTTGCCTTCACTCGCCAGACGCATTGCACAGCTCATACCGGCCAGTGCACCGCCAATTACAATCACATCGTAATTATCTTTGTAGAACGCCATAGGTTCTCCTTTCTGGTTTAACCACAATTATTATAATCTGCTCTCTGCTGTAAGCGCTCACAATTTTGATGAATATCGTTGTTTTCACCTGCTCCAAAAGTTACACTTTAGTTATCTGGTTTGTGGTTAAACCATAAGTGGAGAATGCTATGAATATCGGTATCATTGAAGCCCCTACCGTCAAACAGCTGTTCATCGAAAAGATTGCAGGTATGATTCTGAACGGCGAACTGAAGCCCGGCGACAAGCTGCCCAGTGAGCGGGAGCTTGCGGCGCAGGCACGCATTTCCAAATCTGCCGTGCATTTTGCGATGGCGGAGCTGGAACGGCTTGGATTTGTAAAAACAAACGCAAGGCATGGCACTTATGTATGCGACTATGCCAAGACCGGAACGATCGACACCCTCAGCCTGCTTATACATTTCAATAACGAAAGCTTTCTGGACCGGGAACACATGAAGGATATGCTGGAAATGCGAATCGCGATTGAAGGAAAAGCGGTGGAGCGCCTTGCCGTAACACTGAATGACGAATCGGTCGCCATGCTGGAAGAAGATATTGCCCAGGCCGTTAAAACAGCCGAAGAAAAAACAGATCTGCGTTCGCTGGCCTTATGCTTCTTTGACTTCCATCACGACATCTGCTTTGCGTCCGGCAACTTTATTCTTCCCCTGCTGTTCAATTCCTTCCGCTCTGTAACACTTGCTTACTGGGAACATGCCATTCGCATGCTCGGCAAGGATGTCTGCATTCAGCTGATGAAGGATCTTCTGGCTGTTCTGAAGCAGAAAGACGCAAAGCGTTCGATCGACTTCCTGCAGGAGCAGTTCCGAATGTATATCAAAATGACGGCTGAGCATTAATGCACAGAATTGGAGGCAGCCTATGTTCACAAAAACAGACGCACGAAATATGATGACTACCGGCATGGAAACACAGGGATTCTTTCTGGTGTTTCAGCGTGGAATCACGGATCTGCAGTATACCGATTCGTATCCGGTTGTAAAGATTGCCGCAACGGTCAGAGATAACAACAGCTTTATGTTTGCTTCACTTGAACTGGATGAAAGCCGGAAACGTCTCTTGACCAGCAACTGCATGTGCGCAAAAGGACGGCATTCCAATACGATTTGTCCCCATAAGGCAGCTCTGCTGCTGGTCTGGGCGCAGAATCGTGAGAACGGCCTGATTCAGCTGCGCGGAGAAGCAGGCGGCGAAACGCCGACCGACCGGGCGGTGATGCAGTTTCTGAGGAACCGCCGTCTGGGGTTTCAGGCCGATCGCAGCGGAACGATCTTTCTGGAGCCGCATGCGGAGGCCGTTTCCACACTCAAACATGCGCTTAAGGTCGAGTTTCGGATTGGCCGTGAAGGCACGAAAGGATATGTGCTGAAGAGAATCGGCGATCTCATTAGTGCTGAAGAGAATGAATCACAGATGCGATTCGGAAAGAATCTTGAATTCACACCCTGCGAAGATTCATTCAACTACGCTTCCAAACCTCTCTACCTGTTTTTCAAACGCCTTGCAAAAGCGAATGATACCTTTGAGTTCGGTTATGACAGATATGGATACTACAGCGATTACTATGACAGCCGCAACGACTTACCCAGGGTTCTTTCTCTGCGCGGTCATTACCTGGATGAATTCTTTGATGCGATTAAGGATCTGCCGATTTCCATCCCGGTATCTTCCAGATCAGGATTCACCAAACAGCTGTTTCACCTCAGCAATGAGCCATATCAGCCCGCAATCAGACTCCAGAAAAAAGGGAAGGGGCTGACTGTTTCCAACTGCTGTTTCACTTATCTGCAGGGTGCCGGATATCTGTATCTGATCAATACAGACACCTGCACGATACACCGTGTTCAGGATGATGGAGATCCGATGCTGAAACCGGTCCTTGATCTGGTCTGCCAGACGGATTCCGATCCGCTTTACATTAATTCCAGAGATGTTCAGGCATTCACCGAACAGGCTTATCCGGTTCTCAGCAGATATTTTGATCCGGACCTCGTTCAGTTCGATCCGGCCAGATATCTCCCACCGGTTCCCTCATTCGCATTCTATCTGGACCTTCCGCAGGATGGCTTATTAACCTGTGAAGCGTATGCATGTTATGACGCTGACCGCTATAACATCTATGAAAGCACACTGACCAATGAGGAAAAACGAAACATCCCGGAAGAAAAAGGGATTGATACCGCGATTGCGCACTGGTTCAATTCATTTGATCCCGCCAACCGGAGGATGGCAATCATTGATGACGATGATCGTATAGTCTCCTTTCTGACGGATGGAATCCCCTTCCTGAAAGCCAGAGGAGAGGTATACATTTCAGACGCTTTGAAACGCCTGCAGATTCGTTCTCTGCCGCGGGTGTCCATTGGTGTTTCGCTGTCCAATGATCTGCTGCAGCTGAATATTGCAGGAGAGCAGAAATCTCTGGAAGATCTCGCGGATATTCTTTCCCGCTACACACCGAAAAAGAAATATTACCGTCTGAAAAACGGAAGCTTCATCAAAGTCGACAACGAGGAAGAACTGAGTGAACTTGCACGCATCACCGAAGATCTGGAGCTGTCCGGAAAACAGATCCGCTCCGGTGATATTTCCATTCCTGCTTATCGTGCCATGTATCTGGAGAAAGCAGCCGAAGAATCCGGTCACCTTCAAATCGACCGGGACGGATATTTCCGTGACCTGATTCATCAGATGGATGATACGGATCAGACCTATGAGGTGCCGGATCATCTGAAAGAGGTGCTTCGTGATTATCAGAAAACCGGATACTGCTGGCTCAGACGGCTGTATGACAATCATTTTGCCGGTCTGCTTGCGGATGAAATGGGACTTGGCAAAACGCTGCAGGTCATCGCATTCCTGGCTTCCCTGAAACAGCGAAAACAGGCTCTGATTGTCTGCCCTGCTTCTCTGGTCTACAACTGGCAAAGTGAATTCCGACGGTTTGCGCCGGAGCTTCCGGTATCTGTGATTGTCGGCAGTGCATCCCAGCGCGCAAACACGATTGCGGCCGCCGCAGAAGATGCAGTTCTGATTACCAGTTATGACGCATTAAAACGGGATATCGACTGTTATGAAGGCAGACCGTTTGAAGTCGAAGTTCTGGATGAAGCACAGTATATCAAGAACGCCAATACCATAGCCTCTGAATCCGTCAAAGCGATCAACGCAAGGTTTCGGATCGCCCTTACCGGGACACCGATTGAAAACCGTCTGTCTGAACTGTGGAGTATCTTTGACTATCTGATGCCGGGATTCCTGTATCGCTATACCTACTTTAAGAAACACTTCGAATCTCCGATCGTAAAATCACGGGATAAGCTGACCCAGGAAGCGCTTCGCAAGATGGTAGGGCCGTTTATCCTGAGACGCCGGAAAACAGAAGTGCTGACGGAGTTGCCCGAAAAACTGGAAGAAGTATACTACGCCCCTCTGGAAGGAGAACAGCGTGAACTGTATGAAGCACGCAGACAGCGGCTTCGCATCATGCTCGGCAAAGAAAGCGAAGCAGAATTCCGCAAGAACAGAATTGCTGTTCTGGCAGAAATCACACGTCTGCGTCAGACCTGCTGCGCTCCTTCTCTGATTTATGAAAACTATAAGGGCAATTCCGCCAAAGAAGATCTCTGTATTGAACTCATTAAAGCAGCAGTCGACAGCGGCCATAAGATCCTCCTGTTCTCACAGTTCAAAACGATGCTGGAACAGCTTAACCGCCGTCTGGAAGAAGAAGGCATTGCCTATTACTTCCTGTCCGGTGATACGTCAAAAGAAGACAGGGCAGGTATGGTTGAATCATTCCAGCATGATGAGACACCGGTATTCTCCATATCCTTGAAAGCTGGCGGAACCGGTCTGAATCTGACCGCTGCGGATATTGTGATTCACTATGACCCCTGGTGGAATACAGCTGTAGAAAACCAGGCATCCGACCGCACCCACCGGATCGGACAGACCAAGGTCGTCACAGTATATCGACTGATCGTACAGGATACGATCGAGGAACGCATTCTTCAGTTGCAGGAAAAGAAAGCTGATCTTGCAGGTGAGATTCTGTCCGGTGATGAACTGTCCAGTTCCTCTCTCACAAAAGATCAGCTTATGGAAATACTGTAATTTCACTTCCGACATGCGTGCAAATGTGCGCATGTTTTCATTTTCTGCCTGCTTTCACTGTATTCAGCCTGCGGAGACAGGATCGCCTAAAGTTGAAACAGACAGGCCGTCTTCCGGGACAGGAAGAAGCTTCTCAGCCCTGGCCAGAAAGACGCATTCAAAAACAGGCACCTTATCCGTTTACAGCTTTATGTACAACTACCTGAGGGAACGGGATTTCGATTCCCGCAGCATCAAACAGAACCTTCAGTTCCCGGTTCAGTCTTCTTCTGGAGCGGAATACATTCTCTTCTTTTGTGAGCACCTGGAACTTCAGGACCATACTGCTGTCCGCAAGATCATCGATCCCCAGATATTCCGGTACATCCAGAAACAGATCCTGATTTGCCGCATAGATGTTCGGCATTGCGTCTGCGATCACCCGCTCCATTTTCGGAATATTCGTGCTGTAGGAAACCCCGACAAGACATACTGCATAGGAGTCATTTTTAGAACGGTTCTGAAAGTTGCGGATATCCGAGTTATTGACTACCTTGAGGTTCTTGCCGACATCTTCAATGACAGTCGTACGTACTCCGATACTGCGCACCACACCTCTGAAGTCATCCAGAATTATGATATCCCCTACTTCATACTGCCGTTCAAATATGATAAACAGTCCGGTAATGATATCTTCGATCAGTGACTGTGCTCCGAAGCCGATAATGAGTCCGATGATCCCTGCACCGGCAAGAACCGCTGTCGTATCGACACCCAGAATGCTTAAGCCCCAGATAAAGCCGATGATTACCGCAAGGTAGCGAAGCAGACCGGTCAGAAGAATCGCAATTGTCCTGGAGTGACTGTCTTTCGCGGTTTTCTCAAGAATGGTCTTAAGGATCGTAAAGAGGAACCAGAGAAAAGCAACTGCACCCATCAGCATAAAGATATGCGCAAACGTTACCTTCCCGCTTCCGTTAA
>Ga0326514_10000780_pt1 | contig 21101 bp, 42 predicted proteins | sample 3_2548_0518_D_FD_203653 | JGI IMG/M metagenome (GOLD analysis project Ga0326514, IMG submission 203653) | Bovine rumen microbial communities from UC Davis, California, United States - 3_2548_0518 | ecosystem: Host-associated > Mammals > Digestive system > Stomach > Rumen | place: USA... | reverse complement strand
CTTTGCGCTGAACAGCATTTAGCCCATTTTCATCTTTGCCATATAGAATGTAGGAGGCCATTTGTTCCAATTCTGTGTAATTGGGTGTATTGTCAAGCGTGTCAAGGATGTGGTTGACGGCGGCTAAGCGGTCAACATCACGCTCTATACTATAGTCAAGGGAGTATTTCTTTTTCATTCATAGCGTCATCTCCGTTTAGAGTGAGGGTTATTTTTAACCCTATTTGTATTTTAACATATTTTTTTAGAAAAGTCAAGTATTTGGGTAATAAAAGTTGTAGTTTTAAAAATAAAAAGTTGGTGGAAGATTCTAAAAATAAAAAGTTGGTGGAATTTGGGCAGGCCCGGATTATTATGGGGATATAATCATTATTTTTTCCTAAAAATAACCCGCCCCACACATTTATGGCACAATAACAACCCAATTTCATAACAATTATATACTCATATCATTATTCATCGTGCATATTCCTCATGCATTGAAAAATTCCGCTCATATAATTTTTATAAACACCGCCCAGTATTCATTATGAATAATAATCATTAGAATTAAAAAAGAAGGGCTTTTAGCCCTTCACTGCGATTGCTTTTTTAATTGTCTCAACGTTTGCTAGGCTTGCGCGATTAAATTTAATTTGATATTTTATATTATTTACAGTCAAATCACCATCCATATAGTAGGGAATAGAATCTTTTTTCCACTCTTGACCGGCTCTTTCAGTCACATATTTTTCATAATTAACACCCTCATTTTTTCCGGTGCCGATAATGTCGATATATTCGCCGATGTACTGCGCGCCCATTGCTAGCAACTTACGTTTGTTAATTTCAGTAGGATTAATGCGGATTTTTTCGGCGCCGCCGTGGGAAGTGCTTTCTTTGTCCATCGTAACCAGCCACGCAGGAAGAGCTTTCATTATAATGCGATAAACTTTACTGCCGATGGAAAAACCATAATCAACGAAATTCGCGGCTGTAGTGGATTCGTACATCGGAAGTAATTCCGAAACAGAGTAGCTAAAAGTCCGTGCCATGTTGTCAACCCCTTTTCTCAAGTTCTGTACGTATTATACACCCAAACGCGCCGGATTGCAATAGGAAATTTGAGATTTAACAATTTTAACATTGCAGTCACATTTTCAAACTACTCAAAAACTTTACAAACACAGTAGTATAGAATTAACATTTATCGGTTATAATATCGGGGGCTCCCATGGTTAGATTTATCTAACCGCTATTAATTTATAATTGTAGCGCTTTACTGCGCTAAAGCCCTGATATACTTATGTATACATAACAATTCGTGCTTATGTATACATAACAGTTTAATACTTATGTATACATAATCGTTCTGTTTCAAGTTAGTTATACCTAACTCACAATCCAGCCATTGCGCAGTTAGTTATACCTAACTCACATTTTTCAATATATATCTAATACTCAGGTTAATTATGACGAACTCTTCTTTATCACCAAATAACTATCGAGTTAGTTACAACTACTCCAATGTAATAATTATTATGACAGAATAAATATTTTCCAAATTAGTTATATTTAACTCACGACTCGGTGACGGCGCAGTTAGTTATGACTAACCAACGATTAAATATAACTAACCCAATTTATGAGTTAGTTATAACTAATTCATCAATCACCAACATATTTTATTAATTATAACTAACTGCCATATTGGGGTTAGTTATAACTAACTATTCTTTCTCTATAATCACTACTTTTCGAGTTAGTTATATCTAACTCATCTTTATCTATACACAATCAATCGGTTAGTTATCTCTAACTCACTATTCTCTATAATAAAGATATTCACTGACGCATATTATTTAACCAATTCTTAACTTGCTTTTCCGGTCTGGCTGTGGTATAATGTTCACAGAACAAAGGAAAGAGGTGCTTAACAATGACACGGGAAGAAATGATTCGGAACTATAACAATCTGGCAGCGGCGCACAAGTACATCGTGGGTTTCGTTCAGGGACAGAAACTTTATTACACCATCATGAACAGCTGCATCCGCGATGACATGTTGAAGCTGGACAGAGCTTCTTCCAGCAAAGGCGGTATGCTCAAGGTTCGCGTGCGCGTGTCCGCTAAGCTGAAGGCGATGCTGATTAGCACGGGTAAGGCTATCGTGTGCGGTATGGTGGACGAGCTGGTCAAGGACAGCAAGTACAATAAGGGCGAAAACTTCGAGCGTGTTATCACTGAAAAGCTGACAGGCAAGGCGTGGGAAAAGGACAGCGTGCCGTTCAATGTAGCTGGTGACATTGAATGGAACGGCGAGCAGGTTCAGATCAAGTTCGACGGCGCGGAACTGACAAACGAGAGGACGCTGGCAAGGGCAATAGCCTAAGCCAGCGCCTCGACCGGCAAGCTACTTAACAAAGACTTAACTTGACAGATAAGCTACAAGATGGTATAATGAATACAGAAAAAAGGAAAGAGAGGATACGAAAATGAAGAGCATTGAAAAGAAAGTGGTACAGGTTGAAGAGCTGAATTGGGATTTGGGCATCGGCATTTGGAAAGAAACGGAAATGACCTATGAAGACGCTGTTGAAGTTTGGGGCGATATGACATTGGGCGTCCGTGAAGTGGTAATGGGCTTCAATCCTGACACCTTCAAAACTTACATTAAAAAAGTAATTCGCAAAACAGAAAAAGGTCTGTATGGCAAGGTTGAGACGGTTTATTAAACCGTCTCTTTCTATTATGTATAGGTTAAAATGCGCGCCGGCCTCGAACTTAACAAATACTTAACTTGACTTCCACGCGCTTATGGGTTATAATATACACAGAAACAAGGAAGAAAGGAAGTTGAAATTATGAAGCGTTATTTCCTCGTTACTTGCCACCGTGGACATTGCGGCAACGGCCACAGTTCGACTATCACTTTCGCGTTTGAAGCGTCTAATCTGATTGAAGCCATGGATATGGGTAAGAAAATGCCGAGCGTGAAGCATACGAGAATGATTATCAATGGGAAAGAGATTTCATTCGAGGAATATAAAGAGTATAGAGAAATCAATGCTTATCAACGTTCTTTCCAAATGAGCGCGAAAAAAGTTAGGAGGGGTTAAAAGTGAAGTTCTGTCACACTATTACTATTGTAACTATTATCGCGGTGCTGATTTTCGCAAGTGCTATTAATTATACTCAGGCAACTTTTCTTTACTCACTTCGCGGCGAAGTGATAGAGATTGAGGATGAAGTAGTAACTATTATTGATGGAGAAGGATATGTGTGGGAGTGGGAAGGCGGTAACTTTCAGATTAATGATGAAGTAATAATGATAATGAGTAGCAAAGGAACGACAGAAATCTTTGATGATGAGATAATAAATATTGAAGTCACCGCGAGGTGACTTCTTTTGTTAAATGCGTGTTAAGAAGTGCGCCGGGCCGCAAATTAACCGTTTCTTAACTTGACTTCTTAAAAGGTAGATGGTATAATATATACAGAAACAAGGAAAGAGGGATTGAAATGAAAATAGGCAATAAATGGGTAAAGCCTTACAAAGACAATTCAGAATTAGATAGATATATTAAAAGACTTGAACAAAATGATATTGATTATGATTTCGATGATTTTACCACACCAACAACTATTATTGTCACAACTGATTATTGTGAAATGACTTTTTCTCGTTGGTATGGGAAAGAGTTAGAAGTAAGAATAATTAAAAGGAGATAATAATTATGATTATGTACATTATTCATTGCGGTGGTTTTCAGGGCTCTTCATATTATAAAACGCGCGAAGAGGCACAGCAGGCGGCAAATTTCAGAACGTATTGCACAGGAACAAAATGGGAAGTAAAAGAAATTCTTATCCCATAATTAAAGAAGAATTATAATGAGAAAATGGGAAGAACTTGATTCTCAAACGCAAATTTATTTGTATTGGGAATATTACGCGGCTAATCCCGAAACTGAAATTTCATTTTCAGAATTTAATGAAATGATGCAGGGATTCACTTTCGAGTGAATCCCGAATTTCATTTGTTAATTTCATTTTAATTTCGTGGCCGGGCGCAAAGTTTACATACCTTTAACACACTCCCATATTGACAATTTCATTTTCGTATGTTATAATGTATTCAGAAAAGCGAAAGGGGATACGAAAATGATTAACATGCTGATTGAAGAACTGATGATTGCAGAACTGTGGCCCGTTTACGCTCTGTTAGCCATAACCGCTCTTTATTTTATCGTGTGGGGCATTATTGAGAAATAACTAAGACTTAACTTGACAAACGCCGGAACCTATGATATAATGAGTACAACGAAATGAAAGAGAGGGAATAAAACATGAAAACTTATGATGAAATTACCGAAATTATCAATTCATTAGATACTGAACTTTTCGCGGCCATTAGTGAAGCAGACTATAATAGAAGTGACTCTGATAAAATTATCGCTGCTCAAAATACCATTATCATGGAAAAACTTTTACATAGTATTGGTTTAACAGTTAAACAATATGATGAATGGACTTTGTCCTAAAGGCGGTTTGACCGCCTTTTATTTGTTAATTTCAAATTAAAAACGCCACCGGCGCGCGAATTTACAATAACTTTACGCAAAACCCTATTGACAACCCGCTTCAAACGTGATATAATAAGTGCAACGAAATGAGAAAGAAGGCAACAAAATGACAACTTTTCGAGTATTTATAATCGGTGATGGCGACAAATATAATCGTAATTGCATGCGTATTTTTAAGAATGAACAACTAATTGAAGCAAAAAACTTCGCACGTAAATATGCGGCAGAAAGTGAGTACGGCGCTATTGTGGAAATTATTATGTATCGTAACAATAAGGCAGAAAAGCGAGTATATACTGTTCGCCGTAAGTAAAACGAGGATTTGTAAAATCCTCGTTAATTTCCGCACCGGGCGCGAAATTTACCGAAAGTTTACACTTCTTCCTATTGACTTTTCCGGCTTCGCGTAGTATAATATACTCAGAAAACAGGAGAGGAGCGGTTGACAATGACTCGGCAGGAAATGATGGATTATGTGGCTTCTAATTGGGGACTGGAAGATTGGCGCACGATTGAACTGTTCCGTATGGAAGAACGCGGCGAAAGCAATGAGGTTATGGCCTACTTCATTAAAATAATGGACGGCCCTGTGGAAGATTTCGGATTTGAACTCTAAAAGAGGCACGCAAGCGCTTCTTTTATTTTGTTAAAAGAGGGTCAAAAACGCGCCCGGCACGAAAATTTACTATTTCTTAACTTGACTTCTCGCGCAATAGGTGGTATAATGATTACAGAAAAAAGGAAAGGAAGTAACAAAATGTATCAGATTATTATTGCTTGGGACGATTGCTCTTGTAAGACCGAACACGGTAACGACATTCTTTCAGTTCTTCGCGCGGCAGAAATCTATATCGAAGACCCACACGTGGATGTTATCCACATCTGGGATTGTAACAAGAAAAGCGATATCTTTACATGGTCGCGCTAAGCGGCCATTTTCTTTTATTAAAATAGTGTAAAATTCCGCGCCGGAGCCGAAATTTACACATTCTTTACTTGACTTCTCCCTTAAATTGTAGTATACTAATAATGTCGAAAGGGGAAAGGAGCGCTGAGAAATGGAGCCACCGCAGTAGTGTAAGGGACAATGCGTGACGTGGCGGTTGTAGCGTAATCCCATTTACGAAAGAAACCGACCTGTGGCAGAGTGGCGAACTGACCGCATACGAAGCCAAACCGCGCGGAGTAGCTAACCGCGCGGTTTTATTATGGAAATGTTAAGAACGCGACCGGCGCGGAACTTAACATAGATTTAACTTGACTTCTACCCCATCTAATGTTATAATACATACAGAAAGAGGAAAGGAAGTAAGAAAGATGAAAGACGCGAAGTGGATTTGGTTCGATTGTGACGGAACTATTGCGAATCTGTATGGCGTTGAAAATTGGCTCGATATGCTTATGAAAGCTGACCCCACTCCCTACGCTGTCGCTAAACCGCTCGTGAATATGAATCAGCTCGCGCGCAAACTGAACAAGCTACAACGCGCAGGATACAAGCTCGGCATTATTTCGTGGCTTGCGAAATCGTCCACGCCTTCCTATGATGAAGCCGTTACTACCGCAAAACTGAAATGGCTTCATAAGCATCTCGCAAGTGTCCATTTCGATGAAATCAATATTGTTTCTTACGGTGTTAATAAGTGGGGAGTATGCGGCGCGGGAATTTTGTTTGATGATGAGGAAAGAAACCGCGAATCGTGGCAAGACAAGGCGTATCACCCCGATATGATGATGGAAGTTTTGAACAAGTTGATGAAAGGGGTTTAATTTATGAGTAACTCCACCTTTACTGATGAAGAAATGAAAGCGATTGATAAATATTTAGCATTTTGTGTTACTAATAATGAAAAATGTAAAACGTGCGTATGTAGCCACATTAGCATCTTAGATAATACTAAACGAGTTTGCTATTTTGCCTCAGGATGTTTTCTTAACTCTCAAAGTCTTTATGTTGAAAATAAAAAGTTAAGCGCGGGTTAATTCCCGCGCCGGGCCAGGATTTAACACCAAATTAACTTGACTTTCGCGGCAAAATCGTATATAATAGATACAGAAACAAGGAAAGAAGGTAACACGATGATTATTACATCCGCGCTTATCGGTTTCGTTATCGCAGGAATGTCCGCGTGTTTTGAAATGGAAAATGGCAAATCTAAAAAGATTGCCATTCGTCACAATATCATCGTCGCGCTTGTCCTATTCGTTCTTTGCTATGGTTTCTTTTGCGGCATCAAGGGCCTATGCCCTTATCTTCCTCCACGTTAATAAACTCTTAACTTGACTTCTTCGCAAAACTGTGTTATAATAAATACGTAATCAAGGGAAGGATAAACCCTTAAAAACCAGAAGGAGATTTTCATATGAAGATTTACGGCTATCTCATTCAGTACTTCGACCACACCGACAGCGAATCTCACAAGTCTTATGGTCTCGTTCCTGCCACGAGTATGTCAGATGCTACCGCGAAGGTTGAAGATGAATATGATTTCGACCCCTTTGTGGTGGAAGAACTGACTATCGTCAACCTTATGGACGATGAAGAAACCGCAGTTGTCGATCAGTATCAGTTGGGCTTCTTCATTGACGCTGCGCGCCAGAACGGTTACGACGCAGATGAAAAAGAGGATTAAATCCTCTTTTTTTTTATTTAATTTTATGTTAAATGCGGCGCCGGGCGCAGATTTTACAAGAATTTAACAATATGTATAAAAAAAGAAGGCTTACGCCTTCTTCTTCGCAGCCTTTTCGGCGGCCTTCTGTTCCTTCTCGAATTTCTCCGCTTCCCACTTCGCAATAGCGGTTTCAGGATTGAACGCGGGCGCAGTCTTTGTATCCTTCCACGCCTTAGTCTTAACGGCCACTTCCGCGTAAACCGTCATACCATCCACGCTAACAGGAATAGCCCACGCACCGTCCTCGAACTGAATAGCGTTGTTTTCCTTCAGAAAATCTTCCATCTGACCCACAACAAACTCACGAACCGCCGCACGAACCTCATTAGTATTCATAGCCATAATCATTACCCTTTCTGGTTTTTAAGTGTTTCCCTCACTTGTTGGTTTTATTATATCACAGGTTGTTAGGAAAGTCAAGTTAAGAGTTTGTTAATTGCCGATAATCGCATCGGAAATGTCAACCCAATAATCAGTGTAGCGTTTGATAATCTTAACATCATCAGGTTCAAGAACACCGCCGCAACAACCGCAAATCACATTGATAAGAACATCACCATTATTCCCACCAAAAATTCCAATGCCACCAAACACTTCTCCTACCTCGCCAATATCACTATTGGTAATTTCAAATTTCACCTGTTCATACATTTCAAATCCAAACCCCTTTCCTTTTTTCTGAATATAGTATATCATAGAATTTCCCGAAAGTCAAGTTAAGAGTAAGTTAAAAGCGCGGCCGGCCGCGAACTTTACATACAATTTACAAATCAAATACTTGACTTTTTCGCCGTTTTCGGTTATAATATATACAGTTGAGAGGGCAAGGGGAAAAGTGATGAGAACAGGAAGTCCACGCCAAGTACCTTAATCCCTATAACAGATGCCTGTATCTGAAAGGACTTTGCCTTCTCAACTTCATAAACTTTTAACTTGACATTATATCCAATCCGTGATATAATAAATACGTTAAAAGGGTACGCGCTTGTAGCTCAGTTGGCAGAGCACTTGACTTTTAATCAAGGAGTCGCGAGTTCAAGCCTCGCCAAGCGCACCATTAACAGATTCTTAACTTGACTTCAAGTAGAATCTGTGATATAATAAGTATGTTAAATGGTTAAGCAATGGTTCAAATCCATTTGAGGCAATGCGTGAAACACAGGGCGATGTTACTATTCGCTTAGCAGTCTCATAGCCAAGAGGTTAAGACGGGCCATTTAACAAACTTATTACTTGACTATAGCACGAAAACGTGTTATAATATAAAAGAAATAAGGGAAGGACACCCTAACAAACCAAAGGAGAATTTTATTATGAAGATGACTAACGCTATCGCCCTTCAGAACGCCATTGACACCCTGTCCACCGTTGAGCAGACCGAGACCGTCACTGCTACTATTGAGCGCCTTGCCCATATGCACGAAACTCTTGTTGAGCGCGCCAAGGCCATTGCCTCTAGCGAAAAGGTTAAGGCCGCGAATGAGAAGCGCAAGGCCGAGACTAAGGCCGCGCGCGATGCGCTTATGGCCACTGTGCTCCCTGTGATTCGCTCCGTAATCACCGACGAGGATAAGACCGCCGAGAAGATTTATGAGGATTGTAAGGCCAATCTTCCTGCGGGCTTCACCGCCAAGAAGGTTCAGTACATCCTGATTCACGAGCTTGCGGGCGAAGTTGTTAAGGTTGACAATGGCCGCAACTCCAAGACTTATAAGAGGGCGTAAACCCTCTTATTTTTTTATTTGGAATGTTAAATCGGTGTAAAATTTGCGGCCGGCCCGCGAATTTACAAACTCTTAACTTGACCCCGCACTTAATTTGTGGTATACTATAGTCAAGAAAGAGGAAAGGAAGTAATCCCAATATGAAGAATGATGTTAGCGCTTTCACCCTTGACCAGATTGATGCGGCGTATGTGAACTCCCTCGTTGACCTTATCAATGCTTGCCGCGTAGCAGGCGTGGAAGTGGATAAGGTTTGCCATTTCCAGAATGGTTGGCACGTTACCTTTAAGGGCTTTAAGGGCGCGGACGCGATTTGCCACGATGGTAGTTATGGCAGTCCTATTTACAACCGCTTTTTTCAGAAAGATAAGTACCATAACGATTGGAACGAACACGGCGATTGGGAAACCATCGGCTTCCCGTGGGATTACGATGATGTAAGTGTTCATTCCGCGCAGGAACTCGCGCTTTACATTTCAGCGCTTAAAAATGGCACTAATGTTTGGGAGCGCGACGAGAACGAGGACGAGGACTGTTAAGTCCTCGTTAACTCGTGCGCCGGGCGCGCAATTAACACACACTTAACAAATAAAACTATTGACTTTTCGGGCAAATTCTGGTATACTATAATTGTTCCAAGGGGATGAGGCCGCGCAGCCAACAAGGTGCGGCGTAAGGCCCGAGAGCCGTGGTTACTGATAATCGTAGTAAAGTTGGCACAGATTATTAAGCCCGCGGCTCACAGAACATAACAAATTCTTAACTTGACATTAAGCACAAAACATGCTATAATGTATACGTCAAGGGGAGCGAACGTGGCATCAGGGGAGCCACCGCGGTAAGTCGCAAGACGATTGCGTAGGCCACTTACAAAAGAGGGTCGTCCCTGAAGAGGGATGGAGTTCAATTCTCCCGCTCTCCACCAGATTATAACAGATTCTTAACTTGACTTCTAACTGAGAATCTGATATAATAAAATCAAGAAAAGGGAAGGAAACCCTCTAAAACCAGAAAGGCAATCAAAATGAAGAAGTCCACTCTTGAATCCATCCGCAACTACCTTAACGGCGATGAGACCATCGACCTGTCTATCCTCAAGAAGGAAATCAATGACGAGTGGGAACGCACTACCGCGAAGTCTCGTGCTAACGCAGACCTCTATGCGACTGCTTCGCCCATCGTGGAAAAGGTGCTTGACGCCACTCCGCGCACAAGCAAGGAAATTTTCGCGCTGTGTGAGAGCGAACTGCCCGAAGGTTTCACGGCCAACAAGGTTCAGTATCTGATTCTCCATCAGCTTGCGGCTAAGGTCGAAAAGCACGAGAACGGCAAGAACGCGAACACCTACACCCTCAAGGTGTGAGAAAAGCCCTTCGGGGCTTTTTCTTTACGCGTAATGTTAAGATTGCGTTAAAATCGCGGCCGGAGCGCTATTTTACATTCTTTTAACTTGACTTCCTTCAATCTATATGTTATACTATATTTGAAAGTGAGGGGACAATGATGAAGAAAAATACTGAACGCGGTGAAACCTTCGTAGGATACCGCCCTTCGGTGATGATACCGAAGAAGAAGAACAAGAAGCAAGACCGCAAAAAGAACAAGCAGATTTGCCGCGATACAATGAAAGGAGATAAAGAGTTATGAAGATTTATGTGTTAAGTTGGTTTGGTGACGATAAAGAATTTGAAGATGGTGTGTATGGTGCTTATTCTTCTTTGGAACGCGCCGAAAGTATGATGAATAAATACGCGAACGACTTTAATGAAACTATTTTAGATACTGCCTATGATACCGATGAATGGCTTTTCTTTACCAACAAAGGCACTTATAAAATTGAAGCGATGTTCCTCGATGATAACGCGGGTGTGTAAAACCCGCGTTAATTTTCGAGCCGGGCGCGAACTTAACAAAGATTTTACTTGACTTTTTTCTAAAATTATGGTATACTTTTTACAGAAAAAGGAAAGGAAATCCTTAAAACCGAAAGGAGAAAATCTGATGATTATTACTGTAACTATTGATACTAATAACTACGCTGTTGTGGCGACCGATGAAGACCAAGAAACTTCCGTTGATTATTCCTCTTGTGACTTGTCTGCACTCACAATCGAAGAAATAATGAACGATTTTTAACTTGACTTCCTCCCCTTCATATGTTATAATACTATCGAAAGGTGAAGGAAAACACCACAAACCAGAAAGGGCTATCATATGAGTAAGGCTTCGATGGAAACTGCAATTCGTAACACGATGCTTGAGAACATCACGAAGATGATTGATTCTGAATACGCAACCGATGCGCTCCCTGTTTCCGCTTCTGAAATCGCGGTGCCTGTCGTGGATGAGGAAGGTAACGAAAAATTCGCGCTGATTAAGGTAAGTATTCCGCGCGGTACTCGTAACGGTGATGGCGGTTATACTCCCTATGATGGCTATGCCGCCGCTGAGGACTACAAACTCGACCTTGCCGATAAAGCCGATAAGGCGCGGGCGCGTGAGGAAAAGAAGGAACGCGCGGCCAAGGAAAAGGAACGCAAGGCCAATGCGAAGAAAGTTGTTAAGGAACTGAACGAAAAGGGCCTTGATAAGATGATTCACGAAGAGGGCGAGTAATCGCCCTTTTCTTTTGTTAAATGATTGTTAAATTCGCGGCCGGACGGCAACTTTACAAACACTTAACTTGCTTTTTTGCCGAGAATGTGGTATTATATATACATCAAAGGGAAGGAAACCCTACAAACCGAAAGGAGAAAAAAATGGGTTCTATTTACGCAGGAGACCAGCCGCTGAATTATCGTAATGCTATTATCAAGGTGGGAGAAAGCAAAGATGAAAAGCCTACTAAACGCAATTCTTCATTGTGCAGAGAACATACTAATTGGCATATGCGCTATTATATATCCCTTTATAATGAAACTCAAAATGAACGTAGAGTAGTCGAAGCAGACGTCAGATTAGCCCTTGAACGCGCTTTTTGCGAACTTATTCCATTCGGTAATGACCATTTTAAATTTTTAAGCAATCGTTTAGAGCATAGACAGCACGCGGATATGTATGAACGTTTTGCAATGGAAGCCGCCATTAAGAGCGCAGAACTTCATGGTATTGCGCATAGTGAAATTAAAGAAGCAAATTTTAAAACTAAATAAAGCGGACAAACCGCTTTATTTATTTTATGTTAAAATCCCGCCGGGCGCCAACTTAACATACACTTTACATTCAAATCTATTGACAAATGCGCCCCAATGTGGTATTATATAATTGTTCCAAGGGGAACGAAAGAAAAGCGGAAGGACACCGCGCAAACCAGAAAGGGATTTTATTATGACTAAGAAGGACGCTCTCACCATCGCTCTGAATGCTATCAAGGCCACTGATGACTATAAGAACGGCACTTCTGCGACCTACGAAAGCGTTGTAGTTATTGAAAAGATGCTTGAACAGCTTTCCAAGCCTCGCACTTCCTCGGACGAAACCAAGGCCAAGCAGGCGCAGGCGCGCAAGGATGAACGTGCGAAGGTACTTGCGGAAGTGGTTACGCCCATCCGCGCGGTTATGGACAAGAATCCGCGCACCGCGGACGAGATTTTCCACCTCGCGAAGGATATGCTTCCTGATGATTGGACTATCGCCAAGACCCGCTACCTTCTGACGCATAAGGAACTCGGCGACGATGTGATTTCTATTGACAATGGCCGCAATCCTCACACCTACCATCTTTAATAAGAAGGGCTTCGGCCCTTCTTTTGTTATAGGTTTGTTAAGATGCGGGCCGGGCGCGCGGTTAACATTCTTTTAACTTGACTTCTTCTCTTACTCATGATATAATACAGCTATGAAGTGAAGGAAAACACTTGATAAACCAGAAAGGGTAAATGCTTATGATTGATGAAATTGTGTGTGTTACTGACGTGGAGACCGCAAACGATACCAAAGACGCGCTAACTTATGATGTTAGTTGTCGTTTTATCAATCCTGCAAAAGAAATTGTGATTGATGAGCGCGCGTATGTTGTGCGTGATGTATTTGTTGATGAGCACGATTTAATGAAGCAAGCCTATTATGCTTCTAAAATGCCTGAATACAGCGCCGATATTCGCGCGGGCAAGCGTCAGATGATTGATTTTATGGATATGAGACAGGATTTTCTCGAATTGATGAAAAAGTATGATTGTCATATTGTTGCGGCGTACAATGCAGCATTTGATACCAACGCATTGAACACGACTTTGCGCTATCTTACAAAATCTAAATATAGATGGTTTTTTCCTTATGGTACACAGTTTGTATGTATTTGGAATATGGCTTGTAATACGATTTGCCAAACTTCTAATTATAAGAGTTTCGCAGAACTTAACCGCTATTATTCCAATCACGGAAAAAACTATCGAGCCACCGCTGAAACAGTTTATGCTTATCTTACACAAAATCCTAACTTTAATGAAGAACACAAAGGGATGGAAGATGTAAGAATTGAATGTGAGATTATGAAAGAATGTTTGAATATGAATGATACAATGATGAGTATTAATAGAGGTTGTTGGAATAAGGTAAAGCGCGGGGCCTTGTGCCTCGCGCAGTGACAGGAGGGCCGCGCAATGACAATTATCTGTTATAAGACAAAGGAACCAGTTATTTACAATAAAGGCACAAAATACGAAAGTCGTTGTGATGAGTTTCTTTCGTATTATACGTATAAAAATAAGAACGACGCACACAGTGAATGTGATGAATTGAATACTGTAAAGCCTAACAAACTATGGAATGGTCAGGAAATAAATTGGAATGTAATTGATTATTTCTTTGTAGATGAACAGGAACCGATGGAAGGTTAAGACCGCGTTAAATCGCGGCCCGGCCCCGATTTTTACATTATTTTAACTTGACGTTTTTCATCTTGTATGCTATAATATTCTCAGAAAGTAAGGAAAGCAATGCGCAAGTACGCCCGCAAGCGTATCAATAAATGGATAATGGAGGTTAATTAATATGGCAATTAAAACTTTCCGTAAAGATGTTGGCGGAGAAACTTTTGCTCAATTTCATAGACATTCGCGTATTTATAGAAAAAATTATGCCAAAATGCACTCTATTTATTGTAGACGTTGGCGTACTTGTTCACACGCATTTTGGAGTATTAGAAAACAAAATAGCAAAATTGCTTTTCTTATGCGTAATAGGATTATGTGTAATGAAAAAGAAAAAGTTAAATGGCAGTAAATTCTGCCGCCGGCATGCAACTTTACATTGTTTTAACTTGACTTCTTTAGGGAATAGTGCTATACTATATTCAGATAAGGAAAGGAGATAATTAAATATGATTAAGTGCCACGTGGAATTTAACAACGGTATCAGCAAGAACTTTTACAGCGACAAGAACGAAACCGAAATTCTAAAGAAAATCTTGGAATTTTGCGAACGTTATGGCGTTGAAACTGTTGAGGGTCGATGGAGCCGCGAATACGGCAAGAAGTGGGACAGGGATGCGGACGCGGGCACAATGAACGGTGAAAAGACTTATTGCCCCGTTAATGGTTGGGATTGCCCATACTATAAAGATGGTATCTGTCATATTAGCAACCCTCAAGAAGATTGTGATGATTGGGCCTCTGTGTTTGAATGTTGGGAAGATTGGGAGGACGCGTAAGTTAATTACGCGTTAACTTCCCGCCCGGCGGCGAACTTTACACAATCTTTACATTCAAAACTATTGACTTTTTGCCGCGCTTGTGGTATTATATAATTGTTCCAAGGGCGAGAGGTTCAAAAAGAACTTCATTCCTTTCCTCTTCTGAATCGGTTATCCTTGCTTCTAACTGATTCGCCTCTCGCCAATGTAACAAACTCTTAACTTGACATTATAAGCACAAAGTGCTATAATGAATACACAACAGAGGAAGGAAAACCTCACAAACCAGAAAGGCATCTACTATGACTAAGAACGTTATTACCTACTCCGTGGCTCTTGATTACGTCCTGAACAACTATCCTGTGCCTGAAAATATCGCGGAGCGCCTGACCGCTCTCAAGGCTTCCGTGGAGAAGCGCAACTCCACGCACGGCAGTGATGAAGCCCGCGCAAAGCAGGCCGAAAAGCGTAAGGCCGAGACTGCCGCGAAGCGCGCGGAAATGACGGCGCCTGTTATCCCCGTAATTCGCGCGGTAATGTCAGTTGATAAGCCGATGACGGAGAAGGAAATTTTCAACGCCGCCGCGGACAATCTGCCCGCCGATTTCACGCCTATCAAGGTGCGGAATATCCTCCTGCGCGAGATGGAGCCGATGGTCGTTAAGAACGATAACGGCAGGAATCCCAACACCTACGCTCTGCGTGGGTGAAGAAAAGGGCGAAAGCCCTTTTCTTTTTGGAAGTAATGTTAAAATTAGGTTAAATCCGCGGCCGGGCCTATAATTTACAATTTCTTAACTTGACTTCTTATAGAAAATCGGTTATAATATATTCAGAAAACGAAAGGGGATATGAATTATGATTGAAAAGACTATGTATATTGCGAATGATGGTAAGGCTTTTGAGGATGAAGAAGATTGCCGTGAATATGAAGCACGAATTGAATTTTCAGACATTCTTCAGTCCATCACTCTTTTCTCGGAAGATGGCAAAGTAATTGAGTTTGGAAATACTCTCTTCACTTTTGATGAGGCTCTTGACGATGCAATCTTTATTCTGATTCCTTCATATCTAAGAGATGAGCGAATTAAGTATTTTTCTGATACTGTAAGCGAATTAGATGGTAAACTGTTCCCAACTGCTACAGGTCTTTACCGTTGGGATTATAATATGGATGAATGGGTTTCTTTCAAGGCAGAAACACATCGCCTTATTGAAATGTGGGAACCAATGCTAAACATCAAAATTACTTCCGAACGCCGCTAATGTGGCGTTTTTTTATTAAATAAATGTTAAATTCGCCGCCGGCCCGCGATTTAACACATTCTTAATTTGACTTTTCTGAAATTCTGTGATATAATAAATTCAGAAATGAGAAAGAAGGGTACTCAATATGGAAGTTTATGTTGTTTCTGTGCATAGTAGAGACAGTTATGATTGCGCGGTTATTGGCGTATGTTCTTCTTTAGCACGCGCTATCACTCTTTTCCACAACGAAATTACAAGAGAAAATTATTCTATTGATGACCAATATGAAGAAAAAATAGGAGACCGTGTTATTTATACTTATTATTGTGGTGATTATATCGCAATGTATCAAATTGAAAGCGCAAAAGTAGACGACGATTAACAAATACTTAACTTGACTTCTCCACTCCACTATGTTATAATACTTACAGAACAAGGGAAGGAAAACCCTTCAAACCAGAAAGGGATTGAATATGGCTATTAAGTCCACTAAGACCGTCACCGATACCGCTCTCCGCAACCAGATTTTTGACTACCTGTTCAATGGCGGCGAAGCCCATCTGGATGGAAAGTTTGTCAAGGTGAATGACAGGCAGTGGGGTATCATCCTCACAGACCTTAACGGCGTGGAACGCTATGTAAGAATTGGCGCGATTGTAGCAGAGGAACGCGAGGATGTAACCGCGCGGGAACTGATGGAAAAGGAAATCAGCGACTACAACGCGAAACAGGCAGTCAAGGCGCAGAAGGCCGTCGAACGCGCAGAGAAGGCCGCGCGTGATAAGGCAGAGCGTGAAGCGAAGAAGAAGGAAAAGGAAGCGGTGTAACCGCTTCTTTTCTTTTGTTAAATGTATGTTAATTTTCGCGCCGGCCCCACAATTAACATAAACTTAAAAAAGAAAAGCGCCTTACAGGCGCTTTGCACTTTCACTAATATTATATTTGCTACCCTCGGGGAGTATCTTCTTCAAATTCACGCTATCTTTAGAAGTGGGACAATAGACTGTAAAGAGAGAATATTCACAATCACTATTCCAACCATAACTATGATAGATCAATTTATTTATATTCAAAGCACCCATAAAATCATTTACTTTTTCATTAGGCACACTAACATTAACAACCCATTCCACTTCACGCGCGAACACCTTATTGAAAAGCATATTTGCAATATACACGCCCGTAAAATTCGCGGCCGCAGTAATTACCGCTTTACCCCACAGGGGCAGACCATCCGCATTAGTAAAGAAGATAACATATACATACAAACCATACGCAACCGCATTAACACACGCACTAATAAAAGTGGAACATTTAACAGTACAGAGAGACTTGACGGTCTGAATGACAACGTTAACGAAGGACAGAGCGCAGTACAGGACAAGGAAATTCATATTCATATAATCTCAACCTCACTTTCTGTACATATTATACCACACGCCGCCAAAGAAATCAAGTTAATAGTATGTTAAATTTGCCGCCGGGCCGAAACTTTACTTAAAGTTTACTTGACTTTTTGCCGCAAATCAGGTATAATATAACCAGATGAAAGAAAGGAGTAATCACTACTATGAATGAGGTAATTATTATTCGTGAATTTTGCCATGGTGATGTCAGTATAGCCGCAGATTACAAGAGTGCGATTTATTACTTAATGAAAGAAGGATGGATTGCTGATTATACTGATGTTTATGATGAGGATAGTAACAGGGGTCTCCCAATTTCAGAAGTACTTGGAAAAGATTGGCGGACAGTGCTATTAAATGCTAATGAAGATTGGTTTAATAATGTTTTTGTTGACCAATTTAGACTTAGGCGCGTAGAAATTTATAAACACGAATAAGGCGGCAAAACCGCCTTTTTATTAAATTACTGTTAATTTTGATGCCGGGCGCCAAATTAACCAAACCTTAACTTGACTTCGCCACAAACCTATGTTATAATCTATACATCAAATGAAAGGGGCGATTACCTTATGACGATTCTTCTCTCTATTCTCGGTATCCACATTGTAAATGTTTTCTTCATCTTCTTCAATGTCGCGCGAGTTGCGGCAAAGTGTGGAATGGAAAACGCCTATAATATGCGTTATCTACTTTGGCTTTTTTGTCACCCGTTTTTGAATTGTCTCGCGGTTGTATCTATCTTTATCAACGGCGAAGAAGTTTTGACTGAAATTTGTAAAAATAAAATGAGGGAGGAGTAATAATTATGAAAGCATATGTAATTTATATTATAACCGATTATGCACATCCTGTCGCGATTACTACAGATAAAAAGGAAGCAAGCAAATATTTACATAAATGTGAGAATGGAGACAGTTATCATTGTTATTCAATGGACATCATTAACATTTCTAACCATATAACAGAATTTTCTTGTGAATAAGCGCCTTCGGGCGCTTTCTTTTGTTAAATATATGTTAAAAACGCGGCCGGAGCAGAACTTTACACACTCTTAACTTGACTTTTTGCCGCGCATAAACTTAAAATAGCGGATTACTTTCCGCTATTTGTCGCTTTCTTATACAAACTGATAAATCTCTTACGATACTTCATATTTTTATAAAATCTATATATCGCAACGCAGTAACCAAAATGGGGTTCTAATTTAAGATTGATATACCGACGTAAATTATTATATTCATAGTATTTCATATCGCCCATATTCATAGGACTTCTTCCACCAACAAGATACCTATATTTCTTATCATGTTCTCTCATTCTATGATAATAACCATGCGTAACCTTTTCCCTTTTCATACTCAATACCCCTTTCCTTTTTCTATAAGTATTATACCATCGCGCCTTCTAAAAGTCAAGTTAAGATATTGTAAAATTCCCGCCCGGGCGCAAACTTTACCTACTTTTAACATTCACCATCCCGCTCCCTTAACGAAACTATGGTATAATATCGGGGGAGTCACCAGTTAGTTATGTCTAACTCACTATTCCTTAGGGCGGTTAGTTATGTCTAACTCTTCTTTATATATAAATAAGCATTCGAGGTAGTTAGTTATGACTAATCATTATTATGCCATAAGAATTAGTCTCGTCTAACACATTTGACTTTATAGTGAATTTGCGGTATAATATTTATAGAGAAGGGGAGATAGGATATATGTATTTGCGGGCAAGCTGGAAGCTGGAAGCTGGATTTGGGGAGCTGGAAATGGAAGGTAAGCTGGAGCGGGGAGCTGGAAGCTGAGTACATAATTAAAATCGCAGTTTTACTTTTTAAAATAAAAATATATTATTTTTATGACAAAAATATTACCCCAGTCAAAGCTAAAAATTCTTCTTAAAATGTCATAAAAATTTTTTGTAAGTAAGTGAGAAGAATGCGTCATTTTCTATTAGACAAAAATACTTAGAAATATAAGGAGGTGACGCAAAATGTCAGAACAAAATAACTCTTCTGATAATTCAGGCGTTTATTTAGATGAAGCTTTAGTATATGAAAGCTTTCAATTGGGTAAATTAAATTTAATTACAGCACCGTGCGGAAGTGGAAAAACCACTGCCGCATTTACATCTATTCCACAATATTTAAATGTAGAGCCGCGCAAAAGTTTAATCTTAACAAATACAATTTCTAACGCAGAAGAATTTGTACAAGATGAAAAAGCATATTATTATGATTACACAGGTAAAGAATGGGATACTGCTTTTGCGCCTTTACACGATAAACCAACTGTAATAACATATGCACTTTTCGGCGCGAAAGTTAAAAAAGGAGAATTAGACCCGTCATATTATGATTATATAGTATGCGACGAACTACACGTATTAAATAAATATATAGGAATGGCACGTGGAAAATTAAAAAAACAATATCCGCAAGCTGCTCCGTGGGAAATTAATGATATGCTTCAAATTACTTGCTTTACTTATATTGCTCTTGAAGCTATTATACAATTAATAGAAGCTGGAGAAAATTGGATTTTTGCTTTAACCGCCACACCAGACCAACTATATAAAAATGATTTAAAAAAATTAAGCACTATTATCAATGAAGTACAATACAGTCAAAAATTACACGCCTACGACATTTTTTGTAAATTTGAATACGCAGAAATTGAACCAATACTACGAAATTTACTCCCTGAAAATCGAAAGCGTTTGTTCTATTTTAATACAGTTAAAGAATTAAAAAAATATAAACAAATTTTATTAGATTGCGGTCGAGCCGCAGAAGCTATTTGGTCAACTGAGCACGAAAGTGCTATGAACTCACATCAATTAACAACCCGCGATTTTATAATTCAAGAACATCGTTTCCCCGATGATGTTCAAGATTTATTAATAAATGGCGCCTATGAAACAGGCATTAGTATTAAAGACCCATTAGTGCGCGAAGCCTACGTACATACTGGTAATAAAGATACTCGTGACCAATCAGTTAGTAGATTGCGGCAAGATTTAGAAATTGTTGGGTACTATAATAGAGATAAAAATAAAGCAGCAAAAAACGCCGCCGCGAAAAAAGCTGCGCATAAGGATTATATTCCTTTAATTCCAGAATGTTATTTTAATGTTAAATTATTTTCAGATGATAAAGAAAATTTAATTAATACCATTCATTTTCCAGCCAAATGGACAAGTCTAAAGAAAGCCCTGGTAAACGAGGGATATGAAGTTATTGATAAAAGTACTGGACAAGCTCGTTATAGTATTATAAAAAAATCTTTATAAGAAAAAAACCTTACAAGATTTTTACCCCACTCTATATAGAGAGTGGGGTAAAATTTTTGTAAGGAAAATTTTAGCTGATTTTTTACTGTACCCCCCCTCTAAGTAGGTAGCCAAAAAAATACTCAAAAATTTTCCTTATAATATTTTCTTATATATAAGTAAATAAAAATAATCAAGCATAGTGAAGTTATTTTTTTATTTATATCACAAAGCGGAGCGACATAAACCCGAAAAGCTTGCTAATATAGTGAACGCATACTTCTTATTATTATTATTATATAATAATATTTACGCTATTAATACTATAACAAAGGAATTTCATTTCTAATTTCAATTTCAATTTTATTTCTTATACCAAAATAATAATTTCCCATAAATACCCGAATTTCATTTTCAAACCCCGCACATTATTTGGTAACTGCCAGTATAGTATGAGAACCTATAAGTAACCCCTATTGTTTTTTATTAAATAATTATAATAATATAAAAAATATTCGTGAAATATGAAAATAATTTCAAAAAATTGACAAATTTTTATCATTTGACATAACGCGAAATCCCGC
>Ga0326514_10000779_pt1 | contig 21116 bp, 18 predicted proteins | sample 3_2548_0518_D_FD_203653 | JGI IMG/M metagenome (GOLD analysis project Ga0326514, IMG submission 203653) | Bovine rumen microbial communities from UC Davis, California, United States - 3_2548_0518 | ecosystem: Host-associated > Mammals > Digestive system > Stomach > Rumen | place: USA... | reverse complement strand
GTACAAAGGCTGCGGGAATGCTCAGCAGTCCCACTTTCAAGCTCTTGTTCTTGATGCTGGAGTCGATGAAAATGATGAGACTGTAGAAAAAGACGGGTGCAAGCGCTGCCAGGCAAATCCAATACCAAGTGTGCCAGTTGGGTGCATCGTAGTGAATCATAGCGCGAGCGACGGCAGCCAGAAGAATCAATGCAATCACACCTACTGTGAATACTGTTGGCAGCAAGTGAACTAGTTTGAGCGTGCCGGGATGACGTTTTTCCAAATTGATGCGGGCTATACCACTATTATAAACCTGACGGAAGAATTTGCGGAAATCGGTGCGGCGCTTGTGCCATACCCAAGCATCGGGGAATAGTTGCGGATTGTAACCAGCTTCCACTATCCGGTAGGAGAAGTCAATATCCTCACCGAAGCGCATCTTGGAGAATCCTCCAAGTTTCAGATAGACATCACGGCGGATGCCCATGTTGAAAGAGCGGGGATAGAATTTATCGAGCTTCTTCTTACCTCCACGGATACCACCCGTGGTAAAGAAAGAGGTCATCGAATAGGAGATAGCCTTTTGTACGGGAGTAAATGACGGATGAGAAGCATCGGGGCCGCCAAAGGCGGCGAGTGTAGAGTGTAGAGTGTAGAGTGTAGAGTTATGATTACTATCATCGGATGATGCTTCCGCTTTGTTTTTGGCGGCAGCAAACTCTACACTCTCAACTCTACACTCTACACTCAAGCCGTTTTCAACGGCTTGCAGATAGCCTTTGGGTAGGACTACATCGGAATCCAGGATGATGAGCCATTCGCCCTTAGCACGTTCTGCTCCATAGTTGCGTGCCTGTCCTGGACCACCGTTTTCTTTGACGTAATAATGCAAGTCAAGGATGTCTGCGAACTTGTCGCAAACATCCTTGCAGGGTTTTTGTGAACCATCTTCCACGATAACCACCTCAAAGTCTTTCAGTTCTTGTTCCGTAAGGCTTTGCAGGAGTTCGTCCACTTCATCGGGACGATTGTAAACGGGAACGATGATACTGTATTTCATTATTCCTTCACGCGCTGCAGGTAAGAACCGTCGCGAGTGTCAACCTGGACGAGGTCACCTTCGTCAATGAACAGGGGCACGCGAATTTCCACGCCAGTCTCCAGTGTTGCAGGCTTCGTGCTGTTGGTTGCAGTGTCACCCTTGATACCAGGCTCTGAATGAGTCACGCGAAGAATGGTCTTCACGGGCATCTCGGCGAAAAGAATAGTAGCAGTGTCAGCATCGCTCACCACTTCCACGATATCACTCTCCTTCATGAAGTCAACACCCGTTACGAGATCCTTGGCGATAGGAGCCTGATCGTAAGTTTCCTGATTCATGAAGATGTAGTCGTCACCGTCCTTATAGAGGAACTGGTAGGGACGACGCTCCAGACGAACGTCATCAAGCTTGAAGCCTACCTGGAAGGTGCGGTCCAGTACACGACCATCGGTCACGTTCTTCAGCTTAGTGTTCATAACGGTGTTACCCTTGCCCGGCTTACGGTGCTGGAACTCAATGCAAACCCAGATGCCGCCGTCCATGCGGATGGCAGTACCCTTCTTGATGTCTTGTGAATTAATCATATATACCTTATTATATTATGTATTGTTCTCAAAAGCGCTGCAAAGGTACGATAATTTTCGAAAAAATCATAAAACTTTCGATTAAATTTAGCATATTTCTTTGGTATTTCGAAAAATATGAGTAATTTTGCACCCCAAATCGGTAGATAATAAATAAAATTAAATAGATAAAGCAATGAAAAGAACATTTCAGCCCCACAATCGCCGTCGCGTGAACAAACATGGCTTCCGTGAGAGAATGGCAACCAAGAATGGCCGTCGCGTTTTGGCATCTCGCCGCGCTAAGGGTCGCAAGAAGTTAACTGTTTCTGACGAGAACCACGGCAAGTAAGCCTCGGCGTTCGCAAGAAATCTTAAGGAAAACAGAAAGAAGTAAGGTGAAAACTTTGCTTCTTTCTGTTTTTTTTATACCTTTGCAAACAAAAGTACGGTTAGAACTTAGATATGAAGGTTTCACAATTCTTCGGGAAGTTTCTCAGTAAATATCTTTGGGGAAATTTGTTGGCGATGATGCTGTTCGTGGTTGCAGTTTGCTTTGCAGTCAAGTACGGCATTGACGTCTATACTCATCATGGAGAGAAGATAACGGTTCCGAACGTGGTTCATAAATCGTATGCCGATGCTGAGCATATCTTGGAAAGTCTGGGACTCGAAGTGCAAATCAGTGATACGGGCTATGTGAAGACGCTGCCGCCGGATTGTATTTTGGAACAGTCTGTCAAAGCTGGAAGCATTGTGAAGTCCGGCCGTATTGTCTATCTCGTGATTAATGCTTCAAGTACACCGACGATAGCCATTCCGGATGTCATCGATAATAGTTCCTATCGAGAGGCACGGGCCAAACTCACTGCTATGGGATTCCGGGTCAGTGAGCCTCAGATGGTACCTGGTGAGAAAGACTGGGTTTATGGAATCAAGGTGCGTGGAAGAAATGTCACCAACGGCCAGCGTGTTTCTGTAGAGGATATTCTGACCTTGCAGGTGGGTGACGGTATGATTGACGCAGCTGATTCAGTGGCTTTCGCTGATCCTGTATATGAAGAAGAGGAGGACGTCTTTGAAGAGATTGTTGAAGAACCTGCAGAAGAATCTACTGGCGGTACTACAACCACTGAACCTGCTAAACCGGCCACACCCGCTAAGCCTGCTGCTCCTAAGGCTCCTGCTACAGAGGAGAAGGATGAGTTTGAGGTGGTGACGGGTCCTTGAACTTAGGAAGTGCGTTTTTTGAAATAATGCTCAAAGGCTGATGGACGCTGAAATCAACGAGATAGAAGAGCAGGAACTCTATGAGCGGTTGCGCATAGAAGTGGATGCGGGACAGGTGCCACTCAGAGTCGATAAGTTTCTGGTGGAGCACATGCCACATTCCAGTCGTAACCGCATACAGACGGTGGCTGATGCCGGAATGCTCTTTGTGAATGAGCGTCCTGTAAAAAGCAACTATAAAGTGCGTCCAGGCGATATCGTCACCATGATGATTGATCATGCCCCTTACGATGATAAGATTGAGCCTGAAGAGATTCCATTGGAGGTGGTCTACGAGGACGACCAACTGCTGGTGATTAACAAACCGGCAGGAATGGTGGTTCATCCGGGATGCGGCAACTACCACGGAACATTAGTGAACGCCATTGCCTGGCATCTGCGCAATAATCCCGACTACGACCCTAATGACCCCGAAGTGGGACTCGTTCACCGTATTGACAAGGATACAAGTGGATTGCTGGTGGCAGCGAAGACACCGATGGCGAAGACATCTCTGGCGGCGCAGTTTTTTAAACATGAGACCCACCGGTCCTATAATGCTCTGGTATGGGCTAACTTCACGGAAGATGAAGGTACGATAGAGGGCAATATCGCCCGTGATCCCCGCGACCGTCTCCGTATGTGTGTCTTCCCGCCGGAATCTGAAATTGGAAAACCTGCCGTCACGCATTGGCGTGTTTTGGAAAGATTTGGTTATACCACGTTGGTGGAATGTGTACTGGAGACAGGCCGCACCCATCAAATCAGGGCTCACATGAAACACATCGGACATCCGCTTTTCAGTGACGATCGGTACGGTGGTGACCAGATACTGCGCGGTGAGCGTTCCGCGTCTTACAAGGCTTTCATACAGAACTGTTTCAGTCTCTGTCCCCGACAGGCCCTTCATGCTAAGACTTTAGGATTTGTTCATCCGGTAACCCGGGAACAGATGGATTTCAACAGTGAATGGCCTTCCGACTTACAGGCAGTCGTGGATAAATGGCGGATCTTCATTAAGGGTACGACCCGCGATACATTTGAATTATAAAGATAACAACATAAATATGAAAAATTTGAAAAGAAACATAGCCATCGTCTGCGGTGGCGATTCTTCGGAGCACGATGTTTCTATGCGCTCCGCACAAGGTCTCTACTCCTTTTTCGACAAAGAGCGTTACAACGTCTATATCGTGGACGTAAAGGGTATGGACTGGCGCGTTAACCTTTCCGACGGCACAACGACTCCCATTGACCGCAATGATTTCTCTTTCCAGGAGAATGGTAAACTGGTCATGTTCGATTATGCTTATATCACCATCCACGGAACTCCGGGAGAGAACGGTATCATGCAGGGTTATTTTGAGCTGATTCATCTGCCTTATAACACCAGTGGCGTGCTGGTGGAAGCTATGACTTTTGATAAATTCGTTCTGAACAACTACCTGAAGGGATTCGGCGTTTCCGTTGCGGAAAGTCTGTTGATTCGTAAGGGTTATGAGGAACTGGTCACTGACGATGAGATAGAGGAGCGTATCGGTATGCCCTGTTTCGTAAAACCAGCTGCTGACGGCAGTAGCTTTGGCGTGTCGAAAGTGAAGAATAAGGACCAGTTGGCTCCAGCTATCCGTAAGGCTATGATGGAAAGCGACGATGTGATGGTGGAGAGTTTTCTCGAAGGAACTGAAATCACGGTGGGCTGCTATAAGACAAAGGATAAGTCGGTGGTATTCCCCATTACGGAGGTGGTTACAAAGAATGAGTTCTTTGACTACGATGCCAAGTATAACGGTCAGGTAGAAGAAATCACACCTGCCCGTATCCCGGAGGAGACGGCAGAACGTGCACGACAGATCACTTCTTACATTTATGATATCCTTCATTGCAACGGCATCATCCGTATCGACTATATTATCTCGAAGGATCAGAAAATCTCCATGCTGGAAATCAACACGACTCCTGGTATGACTGCCACGAGTTTTATTCCGCAGCAAATCCGTGCAGCAGGACTGGATATCAAAGATGTGCTGACTGAAATCGTAGAGAATCAATTCATTTAAGAATGAATAAGGAGGAGCTAAAACGATTTGATGAAATCAGGCCGTATGAGCCGGAAGAAATGCAGCAAGCCTTTGAAGATTTGCTCAACGACCGGCAGTTCTCCCTGGTGCTGAAGGGCTTCGTTCCTTGGTTGCCTAAGGGAGTGCGTAATGGCTTGCTGCGACTGGCCTTCAAGGGCGTCAAAACTCCGCTGGATTTCCAGAAGCGGTTTATGAAGCGTATCGTACAATATATTACTAAAGTTTCCCACTTGCCATTTTACCGGCTTTCGCGAATAATCAAACATTGCAATATACTGATTGACAATCTATTAACATTTCGCAAATAGAAGTTAACGCGCTGTGTTAGCGCGTAACCGCGGCCTCAGAGGGGGACAAGACACTCAAAATTGCCTCGAGTTCGCTGACGGCTTGTGTACCTTGCATCAAATTCTCCATGGTATTAGCCACATTGATGCAGAGTTTTACTGCCAACACGTTAAGCAGATTCTTGATGATCTCAAGTGTACGACGCCATTGTGTAAGTTCGAACATTTCTCGCCTTGTCGCACGGAACAACTCGCCAAGCGCCTCATATTCGTTGAACCTCTGTCCCAATGTCAGTACCATGTGTGTCATAAGGCAGAGCGTGCAGTCGGCAATCTGTTCGTCGAAATCCGTTCCCTGGTATGAGCCAAGTCCAAGATATTGCCGGCACTCCTTTATCAGCACTTCAATGTTCCAGCGTATTTGGTATATCTCAAAGGCTTCCACAAATTTCATGTGGGTGTCCGTTGTGACGATAGCGTCCCAATTCTTATTCCGTCCGACTCTGATGAAGAATATCTTCACGCAGGTGTCGCCCATCATTACCCGTTGCTCGAAGTACATGCACTTGTACTTGCGGCACACAACGGCCTCACGCCCATGCAAGGCGATGAGCTCATGGACATTGTAATGTCGTGAACCGACTGCATACCTGTCCTTTCCCATGGCAATACGGCCTACGACATGTATGGCTCCGCCGCCTATCTTCCTGACAGTGCAAACCAGAGGCGGTTTCACAAACCATGTGTCCATCAGTGCGTAAGCGGCACGAAGGCCACCCTTATAGGCCCTTTCTATCATTCTTATCACGTTGTCACTCTTCTTGGTATCCAGCTCCTTGAAACGTTCATAGTCCGGGTTGCCTTCAATACGCTCTTTGTGGAACTGCATGGAACGTTCTTTCTTTGACAGGCTATAGTCACCCTTCTTTCCGGACTCCCGGTGTATGGACATGTCCACGGTGTATGTGCTGCGCCCGTCAAAGAATGCCAGAATGAGCAACTTGTAACCGAGGACGCATTTGCCGAGGACATGATCAAAGACACGGCTAAGACCTTCGAAGTGCAATCCTGTTTTGGACACGGTCGTGTCATCGATAATATAGCATTTGGGCGCATCTGTCTCCTCTGCCTTTTCCTTGCGTACTATATTTTGAAAACGCCGGGCCATGGACAGAAGCAGAATACGCCAGTCCATTTCCGGACGGGCAAGCAGACGGTAGAAGCAATTCTTGCCAACTTCAAGAATGCCGTAGAACTTTGTTTTGGACATGAAGCCTATGGTCTCACCAAGGATGCGGAACACCATCATGGCCAGTATCTGTTCCGCCATGTCCCGACCGCGCATCTTGTCCAAAGAGTGTTTGGAAAGGATTCTTCCTATGCCAAAACACGCCATGAAGTGCATAATTGAGTCACAAGTCTCACTTTTAACACTCAAGATCTTGGTCAACTCGCCGATTTTGTTTAATTTTGCAAACATATAAGGAATGTTTAATCGTTTATGTATCAATGATTTATTTGCACTACAAAGATACAAAAACTTTTGGACATTCCTTCTCTTTTCCCTTGATTTTTAAGACTTTAAGGACGAGCTATTTGCAAGTGGGAAACTTTAGATACCTTCTCAGCTGGCAAGGGAGAACAAGAAATTTGTCTATGGACTCGTCCGTGAGGGTGCGCGTGCACGTGAATATGAAGATGCACTGCTATGGCTTTCTGATGCAGGGGAGATCATCCGCACGCAAAACGTGGCAAAGCCCGACGTACCCTTGAAAGCGTACACTGATTTGAAAGCCTTCAAGATATTTTTGCTCGACGTAGGACTGTTGCGATATCTGAGCGGATTGTCGCCTAAAGCGATCATCGATGGCAACCGCATCTTTGAGGAATTCAAAGGCGCACTCACCGAGCAATATGTTTGTCAAGAGCTTCAACTCCAACGCGGACTGCAAGCCAACTACTATTGGACATCCGGTTTCAAGGCAGAGGTGGACTTTCTCGTGTCCGACGGCATGTATGTCTATCCGCTGGAATGCAAAGCCGGCAAGACGATGAACGCAAAGAGCTTGAAAGTCTATTGCGAGAAATACCGTCCCAGACTGGCTCTGCGCACAAGTCTTTTACCCTACGAGCGCAACGAAGAGGCACACATCGTCAACATTCCGCTCTATATGCTCTTCGTTCTTTCTGCCGAGCTGGATGGAGAGTAACCTACGGCTCTTTATTGCCTTTTCAGTTGGAAGCCAACGGCTTCTTGCTTCATGGCTCGCTGCACATCGACAGCATCGAAGGGCAGAGGACCACGGCCGAGCTCGGGCACGTTGAAACTCTTGAGGTTCATATCGTAGAACTGCGAGTCCTGTTGCGGCAACACAAAAGGTTTGTGGGCATGCCCCAGACGGTCGACATAGCAGAAATAGGGCTTGCCATAGAGTCCGTCGTCGCGCTTGCTGGCAAAGACAAACCACCGGCTGTTGCTCGACCAGGAGTGATAGGTGTCGCGTCCATTCGGGAGCGGCCAGCTTGCCCAGTCCGGGTGCGGAGAGGATGTCGCCGACGTTCATCATGTAGCAGGACTTCGTCAGCGGCAAGAGCAACAACGACAAGGCCGTGGCCACAACGTGGCCACAACAGACAACCCAAGCGGTTGATGACGGCGGTGAGCGATGCTATATATAATAAGGAGTAGCAGGCAGAGGAAGCCACCGTTGCCAAACAGCCAGAAGGTGAGAGTGGAAGCAAACAGCAGCACGACGGCCGTGAGCATCCTGCCACCTCGGGCAGACGACAACTGAGGCAGCAGCAACATCACCAGCCAAGCCAGCGCGCATCCGCCGTCGGCAGCGATGACAGAGGCAAGCCGGTAGCTGTGCTGCAAGGAGAAAAGGGCAAAAAGCGTCATCAGTACGATGGCGATGGCAAAGGTTCCGTGTCGCAGTCCGATCCGTTGCAGACTGCGTCGCGTGAGGTCGCCCAGGACGAGCAAAGACGCTGTGAGAATGGCCGCTCCGGCGTAGCGATAGTAATAGAACTGTGTCAGGAAGTCGCCAACGAGGCTGGCCAGCCATGCGGGGCGGTGCAGATAGTCGGCACAATAAGTCCAAGAGAGCAGAAACAACTGATTTTGCTCTTGGTAGAAGAAATGGTAGGCGTAAGTCGTCTGAAAGAAGACATAGCAGGCAATGGCCCAAAGAAAAACACAGAGGTAAGGTAAGAGGTGCTTAATCGAAAGGTGAGGCAAGGCGAGATTCATGGTTGGTTGAGTAAATGATACCGGGTATTCTTGATGAGCGGCGTGCTGAGGTATCCGCGTACGGTATAGTATTCCGGTTGACCGTTTTGGTTATGGGTGAGCATCAGATAGATGTCGTCGGGTGCCCCGTTGTCGTGTTTGATGATGGTGTCGACGACGAGTCCTACCTGCTGCGCTTTCTGTTTCTCATCGGTCTGTCCGGTCTTCACGTTGAAGGCGACATTGAAGTATCCCCCACCCTCCCATGTGCTCTCCACGGTGATAGCGTCGGTAGAGAGCGTGGCGGCCTTTTGTTTGCTCACCGGCTGCGTCACCAGCACGGAAGTGGCAGAGAACATTTGACGGGTAGTGACATCGTAATAGACCAGCGCGCGGTACAGCGAGTCGGCCTTAGAAGCCCAATTGAGTTTCACCGGTGTGGCGATTTTCACAGTGTCACCGCCGTCAATAAGCAGATAGTCAATGGTTCCCTTGTCCGACGTGTGCATCATGCAGAAGTCGGCACGAAGATAGGAATAGCGGCTGTCGCCCGACTCATAGGAGTCGTTTTTGCACGATAGCAGGAGCAGAACTCCCGCTATCAGCAATAGGACCGCTGCCGGTCTTGGGATTCTCATTGACATGCTGATGGTCTTAGAACTTAAACGTGAGTTTGCTCATCAGCGACTTCAGTCGGCTGGACTCGGCGTCGCGCGCGTTGTAGTAGTTCTTCACGGGGTTGGCATACTGGTTGAGCAGGCACTCGCGGAGGAACTTCTCATCCTTGTTCTCGATGTCGATCTTGGCCAACTGACCGTTGATATACTGCTCGAAGATCGAGCGCTGCTTGGGCGAGTACATGTCGTCGTGCTCCTTGTTGCCCTGAAGCATGTCGAGAGCGACGTAGTTGCCGGGGTACAGACGGTAGTTGTAGTGGATCTGTGTGTCGATATACTTGGCGATGCTGTCGAAGAGCTGGTTCTTGGGCGTGTTGGCGTTTAGTTTGCGCAACCAGTCGTTGATGCAGGGCGCGCAGTGGTACTGGATATGTCCCTTGAAGCCTTTGATGCCCACGCTCATGCTTTCGATGTCGTCGCCCGGTGTCTTTTTCCAGAATGGGACGTCACGCTTGAGCTGGAACTCACGTGCCTTGAGATAGTCGCAAGGGTCGTACTCATACGAGATCGTCAGCGGCACGATATGCAGAGCGGCCAAGCGGTCGATGATGCTACCTTCGCCGCCCATGACCATCATCTTCAAGATGGCAGGCTGCGTATTGTCGGTAGAGTCCTTGGAACGGCCCTCACGTTGTGCAATCCACACGTTTTCGTTCTTCTCGCTGATGACGAAATGCATATATTCCGACATACGCTTGCTGGCCTTGTACATCTCCACGGCATGCAGGGCACGCTCCACGGTAAACGACTTGTTGATGCGCACGAGGTCCTTCACCCATGGAATGGTGAGCAGGTTGTCGCCGATGGCGATCTCGCACGTGGTGCTGAAGCCCACGTCGAGCAGCAGTTTGTCGAGCAGGGCTGAGTCGAGGACGATGTCGCGGTGGTTGCTCACAAAGGTGTAGCGGTGGTTGATGTTCACGCTCGAAGCGTCCATGCTGCAACCGAAGCTGGCCTTGTGGATGAGATCTTGCAGTACCGGATAGCAAAAAGCTTTCTGAAACTCCAGGTTGGTCTTGCAGCTTTTCATCTTCTTGCCCAGGTCTTCCAGCGATACGCCGGGGAAGAGAGTGGTGATGACTTGCTGAAACTGTGGGTCGGCCAACAGCCGGTCGTATACTGCGGGAAGCTCCTCTGGGTTGAAGGGGCGGATGGGATCAAATTCTGATGGAATGTTCATATTGCTTAATTTTAGAGGTGTCTATGGTTTCAGATGGTTTATCTCTGACGCAAATCAGTCTTTCATCTCGGCGACAATCAGCTCGATGCCCAACTCCTCGATGCGGTTTTTGTCCGCGGGGCGGATGTTTGAGTCTGTGATGATCGTGTCGACAGTGTCCATATCGCAGATTTTGGCAAAGCCGCGACGGCCGAATTTCGTGGAGTCAGCCAGTACGATGACGTGCTGGGCAGCCTTGATCATCTTCTGATTGAGGTGAGCCTCACGCATGTCGGTCGTGGAGATGCCGAAGTCGAGGTCTATGCCGTCCACGCCAATGAAGAGTTTGCTGAACGAGCAGTCCTCGAGAATCTTCTCACTGTATTGCCCTACGACTGAGAGACTGCTGTGACGCAGCATGCCGCCGAGCTGGATGATGTCGACATTCTCGTTCTTGGCCAGCGATATAGAAGCCTGCAACGACGCCGACACGACGGTGAGACGATGGTTGGTGGTGATGCAGTTGGCAAAAGCATGGATGGTCGTTCCCGAAGCGATGATGATGGAGTCGTTGTCTTCTATCAGCTTGGCAGCCTCCATACCGATGCGGTGCTTCTCTTCGGGACAGTAATGCTCTTTCTCATTCACCGAGCGATTGTTGGCAAAAGGATTGATAGCGATGGCCTTGCCATGGCTGCGATAGAGCTTGCCTTCCTTTTCCAGTTCGGTGAGATCCTTGCGTATCGTGACCGACGAGACCCCGAGTTTGTCGGCCAGATCCGACACGAGCACCACGTTCTGCTTGAAGAACTGATCCATGATAGCCTCGTGCCGCTCTTCCTTGGTCATATTGCTTGTCACCATAACGTTACTTTCGACGATTGTTTTACAAATATACGACTTTTTCCTATTACACGTTTTGCTGTAAAGAGGTTTAACAATAAATTAACACAGAAACCAGCGTTAGAACAGCAATAAGAAAACGTGCTGATACCTTGCGCCCATCGTAGACACGAAAAAAGGGACGCGGTCACGATGACCGGTCCCCAAATTAACTACAATAGAAATTAAGCGAGATTATGAAATACAGTAGTTACGAGAATGTCATTGTCCGCTTATAAGTCCAGCAAAGTGATGCCTACACGGAAGTATCCCTTGTTGGCCTCGGGATTCCAAATGCCCTGTGCAGTGACCGGCATAGGATGCTTGCCTATCTTGAGCTTGTAGGTGCAACCCAGACGAACGTCGTTGATGCCGCTGCTCTTGCCGTAGAAATGGTCGTTGGCGTTCTCATCATAGTTGTTGAGAGCGAACGCTCCTGCCACGCTACCGTCTACGCGGAACTGCTCATCCTCGTAGAACTTATACGAAGCCTGAACCCAAGATGAGTAGATATTCTGCTTGTTGGCAGTGCCACGATCGCGGCCAGCAAGTATCGTAGACCAGTAAAGTGTCAACGGGAAACCTGCTTTCACAGCGAAATCATAGCTGACAGCAGCGTCGATGAAGTGGCCGGTAGTGCGGCAATTGTAGTTTCCAATCTTATACCAGTCTGAGCCTTCAGGAGCAAGACCGTCTGAGAAGTTGTAGATATCCCATACGGCAAGATTGAAACCGCTGTGATTGAAGTTGACATAGTAGTCAAACTCCTTGTAGTCGCCATTGATCTGCATACCACCCCACAAGCCTACGCGGAAGTGATTGTTGTTGTCTGACAAACTAAACTCGTTGTCAAAGGTCAGTCCCTTGCTGACCTCCAGACCGCGCCAAAGGTGTGTGGTCTCCAAGCCTGCGTTGTAATGCAGTTTCTGAGCCTGCATACCCATTGGAACAAGTGCCAGTAACGAGAATAACAATGATTTGAAAATCTTTTTCATGATGCTTAGGTTAAAAGTGGATGAAAAGGTGTTTGAACAGGCAGTGGAGCCAAATCATGGGATTCCACTGCCCTTTAGTGATAGTCAGAACAGATTAAAGAGACATCAGCCAAATGCCTGCCAAACCTGCTACTGCACCACCCGCGATAGGACCAAGAACAGGTACCCAAGAGTAAGCCCAGTCGGGATCTCTCTTGTCCTTAATCGGACAGATAGCGTAAGCAATACGTGGAGCAAGGTCACGGGCAGGATTCATAGCATATCCTGTGGTGCCGCCTAATGACATACCCAACGCTACGATAACGTAGGTAATAGGCACTGGACCCAATGCAGACAGACCAAAGGTATGAGACTCTGGGCAATAGCAGTTGCCCTTTGTGCCGAAAGCTACGATCAGGAACACCAGCAGCAAGGTTGCGATGAACTCGCTGATGAAGTTGAGAGGATAGTTGCGGATGGCAGGAGCTGTACAGAATACGCCCAGCTTCGTGTCTTTATCGGATGTGGCATCGAAGTGATCCTTGTAGAACAACCATACGATGATACCGCCAATAACGCCTCCGATCATCTGACCGGCCACATAGGCAGGAACAGACGCCCAGGGGAACTTACCGGCAACAGCGAGACCGACAGACACGGCAGGGTTGAGATGAGCCCCCGTGTAAGGGCCGGCGATCAACACACCCATGCACACTGCAAGACCCCAACCAATGGTGATTACGATCCAGCCTGCTCCTTGAGCTTTACTCTTGTTCAAACTTACGGCACAGCAAACGCCGTCTCCGAAAATTACCAGTACCATCGTACCGATCAGCTCCATAAGGAACTGTGTTGTCATTGAATAATCCATAAAAAAAGTTTTTAGTTGGTTTTGTTCGTTAAGATTGATAGTTGTTCTCGCATCAAGCGAGGGGAGGATACTATGCCCAAGACAGACTATGTCCTTTCCCCTCACTCAATGGATGTCAAGAGACTGATTACTTTTCGGTCAGTGTTCTTTGGATAGCGTCAGCCCAACCCTTCTTTGCCTCTTCGATCTCCGGGCTGTCCTTGACAGGCTCAAAGGTACGCTCCACCTGCCACTGCTTCTTCAGCTCGTCGATGTTCTCCCAGAAGCCTACTGCCAAACCAGCGAGATAAGCAGCGCCGAGAGCCGTTGTCTCTGTGATCTTCGGGCGAACAACGTTAATGCCCAGCAAGTTGGCCTGGAACTGCATCAGCAGGTTGTTGCGTGAAGCACCACCGTCGACCTTCAATTCTGTCAATGGGGCGTTCATGTCCTTGGCCATTGCCTTTGCGATGTCATAGGTTTGGAAGGCAATGCCGTCAAGGGCTGCACGGGCAATATGAGCGCGGGTGGTACCACGGGTAATGCCGCAGATCAGGCCGCGAACGTATGGATCCCAATAAGGAGCGGCAAGACCGGTGAGGGCAGGCACAAAGTAGACACCACCACTGTCCGGTACGGTAGATGCCAATTCCTCTATCTCGCTGCTGCTCTTGATAAAACCGAGACCGTCACGTATCCACTGCACCACGCTACCGCCAACGTAGATAGAACCCTCAAGGGCGTAGTTGACCTTATCACCAATCTTCCACGCTACTGTGGTAAGCAGGTTGTTCTTGGAAAGCACAGGCTTCTCGCCGACATTCAGCATGACGAAACAACCAGTGCCGTAAGTATTCTTGATGGAACCAGGCTCGGTACACATCTGACCGAAAAGGGCTGCCTGCTGGTCACCGGCAACACCGGCGATAGGCACTTCGTGGGCAAAGATGGTGGTCTTGGTATGTGCCATAACCTCCGAACTGCTCTTTACCTCAGGCATCATAGAGCGTGGAATATCGAGAAGCTTCAGCAGATCATCGTCCCACTGCAGCGTGTTGATGTTGAAAAGCATGGTACGCGATGCGTTAGTGACATCGGTGACATGGGCTGTGCCACGGGTCAAACGCCAGATGAGCCAAGAGTCCACATTACCAAAGCGCAGCTTTCCCATCTCAGCACGCTTGCGTGCACCAGGTACGTTGTCAAGGATCCACTTGATCTTGGTACCGCTGAAGTAAGCATCAATGATCAGTCCGGTCTTCTCACGAACTTTGTCGACGAGGCCCTGAGCCTTCAGCTTGTCGCAGTACTCTGCGGTACGGCGATCCTGCCATACGATAGCATGGTAGATAGGCTCCTCGGTGTCGATGTCCCAGACGATGGTGGTCTCACGCTGATTGGTAATGCCGATGGCGGCGATATCCAAGCCGTTGATATCAATCTGAGTGATAGCCTCGGCAATCACGCTGGCCTCACTGGACCATATCTCGTTGGCGTCATGCTCCACCCATCCCGGTTTGGGGAAGTACTGTGTAAACTCCTTCTGTGCTACTGAACAGATCTGTCCATTGTGGTCGAAGACGATAGCTCTCGAGCTCGTCGTGCCCTGGTCAAGAGCCAGGATGTACTTTTTTTCGCTCATAGTGTTATTGGTTTAAGAGATTGTATAACTGTTTTTAATTGTTTCCAATAGGATTGGGCGTATAGCCTTAGCAATTCTGATTCAATGCTTTTGTCGCTTCCACATCGAGTGCGTCGGCAAGGATGGAGATTGGATTCATGACGGGATAGCCCGTCGACATCTCTATCTGCCACTTGCAAGTCTCGCAATCAGTAGAGACATAATCGGGATTGACCTCTTGGATCTGCTGGAAGAGAGGCGCACCGATCTTTTGTGAGCGCTCGTAATTCTCTTTCTTGAAGCCGTAGGTACCGGCAATACCGCAACAGTGGCTGTCGAGCATCATGAAGTCGAGCCCGGGAATCATCTTCAGCAACTGGGTGCTATAGAGCGTCCAGCCCATTCGCTCCATGTGGCAAGCGGTGTGATAAGCCACCTTCTTATGATAGTCTTTGCGGAAGACCAGCTTGATCTTACCCTCATCAATCTTCTGACAGAGGAAGCGGGTAGCGAGCATCAGACTGTCGCGAACGCCCTGGTTGTCGACCTTAAGCAGGTCGGGATACTCGTCACGCATGGTGAAGGTGCAAGTGGAACTCGTGGTCAGCACGGCTTCATTACCCTCTGAGAGTGAGCGGCGCATAGCCCGCATGTTGTTCTCGCCCTGTCGCTTGGCCTGACCGGAGAGTCCGTTGGCTATCAGCGCGACACCACAGCACTTCTCTTTCTCCAAGAGATGAACACCATAACCGCAGGCATTCATGATCTTGACAAAGTCCTGCCCCAGCTTAGGATAGTTGTAGTTGACATAGCAACCATGGAAATAACCGACAAAATGCTTATAGTTCTGCTGCTCAGCCTCAGCGTGACGATGGAACCAAGTCTCGAACTTTGTGCCACTGTAAGCCGGGAACTGACGATGATGATCGATCTTCATCACTTTGTCCAACACTGTCTTTGCGGGAGAAAGGCCAAGGAAGAAGTTGGTAAGAGGTGCCACCAGTGTAGCCATCGAGCCGACGAAATCGGTATTTGCCAACATGCGGTCACGCAGACTGGGGCTATGCTGACTGTACTGGATGCGGGCTTCTTGGATGATGTCGCCGACTTTGACACCATGCGGACAAGCTACTTCACAACGCTTACAGTTGAGGCAGAGCTTCAAGGTCTCGTTGAAGAAGTCGGGATCCTTCATGCGGTAGCGCATCAGATCCGGACCGGCATGCTTAGGTCCGGGGTAATTGGGCTCCACGGCAGAGACGGGACAGTAAACCGTACAGATGCTGCACTTCAGACATTGTTCGAAGTCGTGGGCACTGAGATTATGGAGTTGAATCTTTTCAGACATAATAGATAGCGTTTAAAGAGAATGTGTTGCAATCACAAAACAGCCAAAGCTGTCAGCAAGTCAACGCCCGTGGCATCAGCCAGATGCTGTGGGTCATTGCCACTGAGAATAGAACCAATAGCATAGAGGTTGTCTATCGTCGTGCCATCTTTGCTGACTCGGAACTGGTTATCGGCTTTCACGCCGAAGCTCTCGTAGGGTTGCTTGTCAAAAAGCTTGTCTGTTGTCCAGTCGACATGGCTGGCAGCTCCGTTCAATTCTACGTCCAAGCCAAAGACAGACTCGCGTACACTGTAGTAATCCGAAGAAAGACCTCCACCGAGGAACGACCCCGTGGCCAGTACAAACTCATTGGCTTCCAGACGTGTATCGGCGAGATTCTCGGTACAGACATACTTCAGACGGTTGTTCTCAAAGCCTCCTCCCTTGACCGTGTCGTTGGGAAGCAGTGTTCCACCCAACTGCTGGAAGCGGCGTCGCAACAGACTCTGGATACGTGTGCCGGGCACCGAAGGAGGGATCGTAGCCACAAAGCGTAGCGACGTCTTCACGCTTTCTTTCAACAACTTCACCGCACGGTCGTTGGCAATGCCGAGGATAGCAGGCAAGAGTAACAGGTCGCACTCGCGGGGAGTGATGGAGTTCAGCCGGTCAGCGACCTCTTTCACATGGCTGTCATCATCGAGATATTTGGCAATGTTCGTCGCTCTCATCTCTGAAGGACTGCGGCGTGCGTTCTCCAACAGCGGTGTCGTGAACGAACGGACTGTCACCTCGGCACCCATATCATGCAAGGCATCGGCAAGATAAGGCACGGTGAAATCGAGGAATCCCACGATATTGACCAGTCCAATCTTCTTACCTTTCAGCTCCTCGGCACTGCCTACGGTGAACATATCTTCCATTGTCAACCAGGTGGGAACCAACTTTCCTATCGGCGAAAGGCGGAAATGATTGTGATGAGCATCTCCCTGCGTACCAACGCCTGCGTCGGCAAGCAACTGACGGGCTTGCGTTGCCAACTGCTCCACATCGCCAAGACGATGGTAAGGATGGCTCTCGGGAAGTGCGGCAATAGCGGTCACGGGGTCACAGACCGGCTGCCCCTGCTGGTAACCCAATAAGTCGAACGAGCCGGAATGGAAGTGGAGATTGCTTTGTCCTGCCGCAATGACAGCCACTCGCTTGCCTTTCTGAGCCTGAGCGATGGCACAAGTCATACCACTCAGGCCACCACCTATTATAATAGTATCGAATTTCATAATCTACAAGAATTAGGTTTTAGTTCATTCCAAACAGTTCCTGATAGATCTTCAGCGTCAGCTGATTCTCTTTCAAAGCATCGCCCCAAGCAATCGGTCTGTCGCCTTTCCAGCGTTCCTGAACAAAGACGCTCAGATCCTCAAGTGCTTTCTTGGCTTCGGTATGACCGAGTTGGCAAAGCACGCTCGACGCACGGCAAGCACAAAGCTCGCCTTGGCAGGTGCCCATACCGATGCGGGTACGGCGACGAAGATTGGTCAGACCATGAACATGAAGCTTGTCAATGGCGAACTTCACCTCGCCGACGCTCACCTCTTCGCACTCACAGACAAGCGCGTGGTCCTCTATCTCGCTGTAAGGAATCTCCTTCGTGAAGGTGCCATGACGCCCGATCTCTGCCATCCGGCTTGTGGAGGCTGTGAGATTTCGGAAGTCGCTTTGCAACTCATTCTTAATTTCTCGCGCACTTTCCTCAGAACCCGGCAACGGTGTGGTGGCGGTCATACAAGGTTTGTCTACACCTAATTTCTTGCAGGCCAAATTGGTAGCTTGCTCAGCCATCAGGCGATAGGTCATCATCTTTCCGCCCGTGACGGTGATGAAGCCCTTGAGTCCATCGCGCTGCTCGTGGTCGAGAACAATGATGCCACGGCTGATGCTGCGGCCAGAAGGATCGTCGTCAGAGGCTACCAGCGGTCTCACGCCGGCGTAAGCGCGGAGGATGCGTGAGGTGGAAAGACTGGGGGCCAACTGCATGCCTTCCCTGATGAGCAGATCCACTTCCTCCGGTGTTGCCCTCATGTCATCGATCTGATCAAAAGGAACCCGGTCACTGGTCGTACCAATCACGCAGACTGCATCGTCCGGAACCAATATATCGCCATTGGCTGGCTTGCGGCAACGGTTAATCACCATGTGGTTGACACGATGCCCGAAAATCAGCAGCGTACCCTTAGCCGGGAACATGTTGATCTTGATATCAGCGAGCTGAGCCACCAGATGTCCCCAGATACCTGCTGCATTGATGACTAATTTGCAATGAATATCGGTTTTCTCTCCCGTATGATTATTGCGCAGGTGCACGCCTTTCATCACTCCGTTCTCTATGATGAAGCCTACAACCTCTTCGTAAGTCATCACTTCCGCACCATGCCGCTTGGCATCCAAGATGTTGGCAGTGGTCAGACGGAAGGGATCGACAGAGGCGTCGGGCACACGAACTGCACCTTTCAATGCTGGGTTCACGGCAGGTTCCAACCGACGCGCTTCTTCCGGAGAAAGCACATCCGCGCGGATTCCGGCCTTCTGACAAGCTTTTACAAACTTCTGCTGATACGCCAAGTCATCCTCAGGTAAGGTGATAAAGAGACCGTCGGTCTCTTCCACGCAGTGCCGGGCAATGCGACGGAGAATCTGATTCTCCTGTATACACTCCTTGGCAGACTCCTGATCAGTGACAGCATAACGGGCTCCGCTATGCAGAAGACCATGGTTGCGTCCCGTAGCTCCATTGGTGAAATCGCGTTTCTCCACCAACAGCACCTTCAAACCACGCATGGCACAATCTCTTGCAGTACCTGCTCCTGTGATTCCTCCGCCAATGATGACGACATCATATAGATTGTTCTCGTTCATGTCAAAAGACCTTTTTAGGTTGATATTCTTGGTTGTCGATACACGCTCTTTCGTTTTATTTTGTATGCAAAACCGTTATATCTTCAAACCGAAACAAAATTAGAACAAAATCTCTAAAGTTGTTTCTTTTGTTAATACTAATTAACATAAAAGTGCATTTGGTGTATTTTATCCTATCTCAAAGTTTCATTTTAAAGCACAAAACGAAACAAAAACTGAATAAAATCGCCACAAGCATACTTTCATCAAGCAGATTTTACAGTTATGAAAAAAGGCGGAGCAACACGCCCCACCTTTTTGAGATAGCTTGATTTGAATAAGTTGATTGCTTGTTCTCACAAAGCTAAAAGTCTCTTTTCAGAAAGTTATTTGTCTGTCTTCTCTGTAGTCTTACCCGTTACTTTAGAGTCTGACTGGCAGCAGTTACTCTTTGCTTGCTGGCAATGCTCACCATCTTTCTGCTGCACATGACTGTCACAGTGCTGCTGATCAGCGTCGCAATGTTGCTGATTGCCAGCACGCTGTTGCTGTGCACTGTTGTCTCCATGATGACGGCCGCGCATACCATGTTTTGGACGCATTTGTTGGTAAGTCTTATACTGGTCTTCCGAAAGGATGCCTTTCAGCTCCTTTTCATAAGCCGCACGCTGTTCGAAACGCTGTTTCAGCTGAGCTTTCTGCTCATCAGAGAGTTCCGGACGCTGTCCGCTTTCTTTGTTCTGACCAGCACCTTGGTTCATCTGAGGGCGTGAACCGCTTCTTCCCGGTCTCAGGACACTTTCGTACTTTTTGTTCAACGCTTCCACCTTCTTCTGCTGGTCGGCATTCAATCCAAGCTTCTGCGTCATCATGGTTGTCACTGTAGCCGCATCCATCTTACGGGACTGACGGCCGTTTGCATTCTGAGCCATGGCCATTGTCATAAACAACAGTGCCACCAGCATCAACATCATTTTTTTCATATTCATGCGTTTTATGTTTCAAAGCACATAAAAAGATTCGCAAGCGTCCCCTCATCGGAGATATACTGTCTACAGACGCCTTGTGCGCGCCAGACAGTCTCACTCTCTCGACTGAGCAGAATACAGATTTTTTTACTAAAGTTTCCCACTTGCCATTTTACAGGCTTCCGCGAATAATCGCACATTGCAATATGTTGACTGACAAACGATTAACATTTTGAAAATAAAAGTTAACACTCTGTATTAGTGCATAGTCACGGCCTCGGAAGGTGACAAAATGTTCAAAATAGCCTCGAGTTCACTGATGACTTGTGTACCTTGCATAAGATCCTCCATGGTGTCGGCTACGTTGATACAAAGATTTATGGCCAACACGTTAAGTAGATTCTTGATAATCTCTAGTGTACGACGCCATTGTGTAAGTTCGAACATTTCTCGCCTTGTCGCACGGAACAACTCGCCAAGCGCCTCATATTCGTTGAACCTCTGTCCCAATGTCAGTACCATGTGTGTCATAAGGCAGAGCGTGCAGTCGGCAATCTGTTCGTCGAAATCCGTTCCCTGGTATGAGCCAAGTCCAAGATATTGCCGGCACTCCTTTATCAGCACTTCAATGTTCCAGCGTATTTGGTATATCTCAAAGGCTTCCACAAATTTCATGTGGGTGTCCGTTGTGACGATAGCGTCCCAATTCTTATTCCGTCCGACTCTGATGAAGAATATCTTCACGCAGGTGTCGCCCATCATTACCCGTTGCTCGAAGTACATGCACTTGTACTTGCGGCACACAACGGCCTCACGCCCATGCAAGGCGATGAGCTCATGGACATTGTAATGTCGTGAACCGACTGCATACCTGTCCTTTCCCATGGCAATACGGCCTACGACATGTATGGCTCCGCCGCCTATCTTCCTGACAGTGCAAACCAGAGGCGGTTTCACAAACCATGTGTCCATCAGTGCGTAAGCGGCACGAAGGCCACCCTTATAGGCCCTTTCTATCATTCTTATCACGTTGTCACTCTTCTTGGTATCCAGCTCCTTGAAACGTTCATAGTCCGGGTTGCCTTCAATACGCTCTTTGTGGAACTGCATGGAACGTTCTTTCTTTGACAGGCTATAGTCACCCTTCTTTCCGGACTCCCGGTGTATGGACATGTCCACGGTGTATGTGCTGCGCCCGTCAAAGAATGCCAGAATGAGCAACTTGTAACCAAGGACGCATTTGCCGAGGACATGGTCAAAGACACGGCTTAGACCTTCGAAGTGCAATCCTGTTTTGGACACGG
>Ga0326514_10000778_pt1 | contig 21128 bp, 15 predicted proteins | sample 3_2548_0518_D_FD_203653 | JGI IMG/M metagenome (GOLD analysis project Ga0326514, IMG submission 203653) | Bovine rumen microbial communities from UC Davis, California, United States - 3_2548_0518 | ecosystem: Host-associated > Mammals > Digestive system > Stomach > Rumen | place: USA... | reverse complement strand
ATACCACGCGCAATAATTCTATCACAACGGGACGCATATACAAAACTGTGATAGATCGTGAGCGTCATGGCGACTATCTGGGCAAGACGATTCAGGTGGTGCCGCATATTACGGATGAGATAAAGAGAAGGATGCTCCGTGAAGGCTTGGACGAAGGGCTGGACTTCGTGATCACAGAAGTCGGTGGCACCATCGGCGACATAGAAAGTGCACCGTTTATGGAGGCCATCCGACAGTTACGATGGCAACTGGGGCGGGATGCAGTATGTGTACATCTTACATACGTACCTTATCTTAAAGCTGCTGACGAGCTAAAGACGAAACCAACGCAACACTCGGTAAAAGAACTTCAAGGCATGGGTATTCAACCCGACATTCTGGTTCTTAGAACAGAACGCCACCTCGACGACTCTATGCGCCTGAAGGTGGCGTCTTTCTGTAATGTGGACTTGGAGTGCGTGGTGCAGAGCGAGGACATGCCGAGCATCTACGAGGTGCCGGTGAGTATGCAGAAGCAGGGTTTGGACGCTGCCATCATGCGAAAGATTGGCATTCCCGTGGGCGAGACACCGGCGATGAAGCCTTGGCACGACTTCCTGGACAAGCAGCGCAATGCCAAGCGCGAAGTACATATCGGACTGGTGGGCAAATACGACCTGCAGGATGCCTACAAGAGCATTCGCGAGAGTCTGAATCTGGCTGGTATCTACAACGACGTGAAGGCGCGGCTGCACTTTATCAATAGCGAGGAAATCAGTCGTGAGAACGTAGCAGAGAAACTCGACGGTATGGCGGGCATCATCATCTGTCCTGGTTTCGGACAACGAGGCATCGAGGGCAAGATTATCGCCGCAGAATATACGCGCACCAACGATATTCCCACTTTCGGCATCTGTCTGGGTATGCAGATGATGGTGATTGAGTTTGCCCGCAATGTGTTGGGCTACAAGGATGCCAACAGCCGCGAGATGGACGAGCAGACGCCGCATAACGTCATCGATATCATGGAGGAGCAGAAGAGTATCACGCAGATGGGCGGCACGATGCGACTGGGTGCGTATGAGTGCGAACTGAGAGAGGGTAGCAGGGTTGCGGAGGCATATAATCCTTGCGGCAAAACCGCAAGGAACACGACAATTTCCGAGCGCCATCGTCATCGCTACGAGTTCAACAACGCCTATAAAGAGGAGTACGAGACGAAGGGTATGAAGTGCGTGGGTATCAATCCTGCCGCAAACCTCGTAGAAATCGTTGAGATACCCGACAAGCGTTGGTACATCGGCACGCAGTTTCATCCAGAATACTCGTCAACGGTACTCCATCCGCATCCGCTGTTCATGAGTTTCGTAAAAGAATGTGCAAATAGCTAAATTGTCCACTTGTCAAATAAATCGTAAATTGTAAATTGTCAAATCGTAAATTGATATGGTGGAACAGTTAAAACATGAATGTGGTGTGGCGATGATTCGCCTGCTGAAGCCGTTGGACTACTACCAGAAGAAATACGGCACGTGGGCCTATGGATTCAACAAACTCTACCTGATGATGGAGAAGCAGCACAATCGAGGTCAGGAAGGTGCCGGTATCGCATCCGTCAGCCTGAATAATGAACCTGGCACGGAGTATATGTTTCGCGAGAAGGCCGAGGGCAAGGATGCCATTACGGAGATTTTCAGTCGAGTCACACAAGAGATGGCCGGCGAGTTGCTGATGGGTCATCTGCGCTATTCGACGACGGGGAAGAGCGGACTGACGTTTGTGCATCCCTTCCTGCGTCGTAACAACTGGCGCGCCAAGAACCTTTGTCTGTGCGGCAACTTCAACATGACCAACATCGACGAGGTCTTTCAGTTCCTGACCTCGCAGGGCCAGTCGCCGCGTATCTATGGCGACTCGTACATCACGCTCGAACTGATGGGTCACCGACTGGACCGTGAGGTGGAGCGGCTGTTTGATGAGGCCAAGGAGAAGGGACTGGAAGGACTCGATATCACACGTTATATCGACGACCACGTAGAGATGGCCAACGTGCTGCGAAAGACGATGGAGCACTACGATGGCGGCTACGTGATGTGCGGACTGACGGGTAGCGGCGAGCTATTTTCTGTGCGCGATCCTTGGGGCATCCGTCCGGCTTTCTACTATCGCGACGACGAGATCATCGCCCTCGCCAGCGAACGTCCTGTGCTGCAGACCACGTTTGACCTGCAATGCGAAGACATCCACGAGCTGAAACCCGGCGAGGCGCTTATTGTGCGTCGTAACGGCAAGAGCCATCTGGAGCAGATCATGCCTGCACAAAAGTTGAGTGCCTGTTCGTTCGAGCGCATCTACTTCAGCCGAGGCTCCGACCGTGACATCTATCAGGAGCGCAAACGCCTTGGCGAACAGCTGACGCCTGCCATTCTGAAAGCCATCGATGGCGATGTGGAGAACACGGTATTTTCGTATATCCCCAATACTGCTGAGGTGGCCTTCTACGGTATGACAGATGGTTTCCGCAAGCTGCATGGTGATGTGCGCACGGAGAAGGTGGTTTGGAAAGACATCAAACTGCGCACGTTTATCTCTGCCAACACAGAGCGCAATGACTTGGCCGCCCACGTCTATGACATCAGTTACGGCTCGTTGCGCCCCTATGAGGACAATCTGGTGATTATCGACGACTCGATAGTCCGCGGTACTACATTAAGAGAGAGCATCTTCAAGATTCTCGACCGTCTGCATCCCAAGAAGATTGTCATGGTGTCGAGTTCGCCGCAGATTCGCTACCCTGACTATTACGGCATCGACATGCCCCGTCTGGAGGAGTTCTGCGCCTTCCGTGCCACGATGGCACTTATCGAGGAGCGCGGTATGTGGCAGATGGTGAACGATGTCTATTTAGCCTGCAAGCGTGACCCTCAGACTGATAATCATGTCCGTGCGCTCTACGAGCCGTTCACCGTCGAGGAAATAAACGAAAAGATTGTGGAGATGTTACGTCCAAAGAACATGCAGGCCCCCATCGAACTGGTGTTCCAAAGCATAGAGGGACTGCACGAGGCTTGTCCCAACCATCCTGGCGACTGGTATTTCACAGGCCACTACCCCACCCCTGGCGGTACACGCCTCGTCAACCAGGCATTCGTGAACTATATTGACAGCAAACTTCAAATAAATAAATGATGAAAAAAGAAGCAAAATTGATACTCAGCGACGGCACGGTATTCTGCGGTTGGTCGTTTGGATTTGAAGGTGAAACCGTCGGCGAGGTGGTGTTCAACACCGCCATGACGGGCTATCCTGAGAGTCTGACAGACCCCAGCTATGCAGGACAGATACTGGTGACGACATTCCCGCTGATAGGCAACTACGGCGTACCTGATACTGGCATCGGTGAGGACGGGCTCCCGCTGTTTATGGAGAGTGACCGCATCCATCCAAAAGCAATCGTCGTGGCCGATTATAGTGAGCAGTATTCACATTGGAATGCAAAGGAGTCGCTGGCCTCATGGCTGAAGCGCGAAAAGGTTCCTGGAATATCAGGGATTGATACACGAAGACTGACGAAAGTGCTCCGCGAACACGGAGTGATGATGGGAAGGATCATTCTAAGTGGAGAGTGTAGATTGGAGAGTGTAGAGTTCTTGCGTCCCTCCGGTAGCAAGCGAGCAGAGCTCGAGCGTGCTACCGCCCAAGATTATGGCTCAGTGAACTGGGTGGAGAAAGTGAGCTGCAAGGAGGTGATTACCTACAAGCCCGATATGACAGCGGTAGCACGCTCGAGCTCTGCTCGCTTGCTACCGGAGGGACGCAAGAACTCTAAACTCTACACTCTAAACTCTAAACTAAAGACGGTAGTCTTAGTGGATTGCGGCGTGAAGGCCAATATTATCCGTTGCTTGATACGTCGCGGCATTGAGGTAATCCGCGTGCCTTGGGACTACGACTTCAACCAATTGGAGTTCGATGGACTTTTCTTGGCTAACGGTCCTGGTGACCCAGAACAATGCGACAAGACGGTGGAGCATATCCGTACGTTCCTGAACAACCCCAACGTACGTCCCTGTATGGGTATCTGCTTGGGTAACCAGTTGTTGGCACGTGCTGCTGGAGCCAAGACCTACAAGCTGAAATACGGTCATCGCTCGCACAACCAGCCTGTACAGCGTGTAGGTAGCACCCAGTGTTTCATCACTTCGCAGAATCACGGCTACGCTGTAGACGACAAGACGCTGCCTGCCGATTGGGAACCATTGTTTGTGAATATGAACGATGGCTCGAACGAGGGTATCCGTCACAAGTCGAATCCTTGGATGTCGGCGCAGTTTCACCCAGAGGCATGTAGCGGCCCAACCGATACGGAATGGATGTTTGATGAATTTGTAAAAATGTTAGGATGATGGATAGGAAAGAGATAAAAACGGTATTGCTCCTGGGTTCAGGAGCGTTGAAGATAGGACAGGCTGGTGAGTTCGACTATAGTGGTGCCCAAGCGTTGAAAGCCCTGAAGGAAGAAGGCATCCATTCGGTACTCATCAACCCCAACATCGCTACGGTGCAGACATCAAAAGATGTGGCAGACACTGTGTATTTCCAACCCGTGACACCAGAGTTCGTGGAGCGCGTCATCGAGAAGGAGCGCCCCGACGGTATCCTGTTGTCGTTTGGTGGACAGACGGCGCTGAACTGTGGCGTAGAGCTGTATGAAAAGGGCGTATTAGAGAAATATGGTGTCGAGGTGCTGGGTACGCCTGTACAAGCCATCATCGACACCGAGGATCGCGACCTGTTTGTGAAGCGTCTCGACGAGATTGGTGTGAAGACCATCAAGAGTGAGGCTTGTAATACAATCGAAGAAGTACAAAAGGCAGCACACGAACTGGGCTTCCCCGTGATACTGCGTGCAGCATACGCCCTTGGCGGACTCGGCTCTGGTTTCTGCGACAACGACGAGCAGTTGCTGGCTCAGGCCGAAGAGGCCTTCTCGTTCTCGCCGCAGGTTCTGGTGGAGAAGTCGCTGAAAGGTTGGAAGGAGATAGAGTACGAGGTAGTACGCGACCGTTTCGACAACTGCATCACAGTCTGCAACATGGAGAATTTCGACCCACTGGGCATACATACGGGAGAGTCGATCGTCGTCGCACCGAGTCAAACACTCTCGAACAGCGAGTACCATAAGTTGCGTGCGCTGGCCATCAAGATTATCCGCCATATCGGCATCGTGGGTGAGTGTAACGTGCAGTATGCGCTCGATCCCAATAGCGAGGACTATCGCGTTATCGAGGTCAACGCCCGACTGTCGCGTTCGTCGGCATTGGCATCGAAGGCTACGGGCTATCCATTGGCGTTTGTTGCTGCCAAATTAGGCCTCGGCTACGGACTCTTCGACCTGAAGAACAGCGTCACCAAGACCACCTCTGCCTTCTTCGAGCCAGCTCTCGACTATGTAGTAGTAAAAATACCTCGCTGGGACCTCACGAAGTTCCATGGTGTGAAGCGCGAACTGGGTTCATCGATGAAGAGCGTCGGCGAGGTGATGGCCATCGGACGTACCTTCGAAGAGGCTCTGCAGAAGGGCTTGCGCATGATTGGCCAAGGCATGCATGGCTTTGTGGAGAATCACGAGATCAAGATTCCTGATATTGAAAAGTCTCTGCATGAGCCGACGGATATGCGTATCTTCGTCGTATCGAAAGCCTTGAAGATTGGCTATACCGTTGAACAGATTCATCAACTGACGATGATCGACCGCTGGTTCCTCGAGAAGCTGAAGCACATCGTCGATATCGATCAGCAGCTGAAGGAGAACGCCCTGCTTTCTGAGGTGTCGGAGTATATGGAACCCAGCGAATTCATGGAGTATCTCAGGTCGCCGGAAATCTTCCCGCTACTAAGAGCAGCCAAGATTTACGGTTTCTCCGACTTCCAGATAGGCCGTGCCATAGGCTTGGAAAACCGGATGAAGATGGCAGAGGCTGGTCTTACCGTCCGCAAATGGCGCAAGGCCCTCGGCATCGTCCCGACTGTCAATCAGATAGACACTCTGGCAGCAGAATATCCTGCCCAAACCAACTATCTTTACCTCTCCTATCAATAAAAAATGCATTTTTTTCGCAATTTTGTTGGTATTGTCGAGATTTGTTGCTAATTTTGCACCCATATAACAAAAACTAGCAATATGTCTCGACAATTACTTGATCAACTGGATAAACAGATATTAAAACTGATATCCGAAGATGCCCGAATCCCCTTTCTTGAGGTGGCAAGAGCATGTGGTGTGAGTGGTGCAGCCATTCACCAGCGTATACAAAAGCTTACATCGATGGGAATCCTCAAAGGCTCCCAGTTTATCATTGACCCAGAGAAGGTGGGTTTCGAGACATGCGCTTTTATCGGCCTGAATCTGAAACACCCCGAGGCATTCGACTCTGTGGTAGAGAAACTGAAAGAGATTCCGGAAGTAGTGGAATGCCACTACACAACAGGAGACTATGATCTGTTTATCAAGATCTATGCCGCCAACAATCACCATCTGTTGACCATAATTCACGATAAGCTGCAGCCACTTGGTCTCGCACGTTCAGAAAGTATCATCTCCTTCCATTCTGCCATTAACAGGCAGTTGGCGATGGCAGATCTGTTGCCAATGGAAGAAGACGAGGAATAGAATCTATAAAGGCTTACTTTTTCAGCCATTGACGGATGCGGTCGAGTGCCTCATCCGTTTTTTTATGACTGCCGAAAGCGGTAAAGCGCACATATCCCTCTCCTGCAGGACCGAAGCCGACACCAGGAGTACATACCACATGAGCTCCATAAAGCATCTCCTCAAAGAATTTCCATGAACTGCTGGTCTCTGGAGTCTTGGCCCAGATATATGGTGCATTCTCACCACCATAGCACTCAAATCCCAGGCTGCGTAATGTGGTCAGCATCTTCTTGGCATTATCCATATAGTAATTGATGGTAGCCCTGATCTGTTCTTTGCCTTCTGGTGTATATATGGCCTCAGCAGCACGCTGAGAGATATAGCTCGTACCATTGAATTTCGTACATTGGCGACGATACCACAGAGGATTAAGAGGAATACGCTCACCTGTGAGTGTGGCAGCTGTAACGTCTTTGGGAACGATAGTATATCCACATCTTATACCAGTAAAACCAGCGGTCTTAGAATATGAATGGAATTCTATAGCGCACTTCCTGGCTCCTCTTATTTCATAGATTGAATGAGGAATCTTATCATCCTGAATATAAGCCTGATATGCTGCATCGTAGAAAATGAGAGTATCGTTCTTCAACGCATAGTTAACCCACTTACGCAACTCATCTTTTGAGATGACCGTACCAGTAGGATTATTGGGATAGCACAGATAAACGACATCCACACGATGGTCTGGGAGCTTAGGCACAAAACCGTTTTCTGCATTACAGGGCATATACATGACATTACTCCAACGTCCATCCTCCCCTTTCCATCCTGCACGTCCTATCATTACATTCGAATCAATATACACAGGATAAATAGGATCTGTGACACCTATGGAGTTATCCCAACGTATCAGTTCCTGAATATTACCTGTATCACTCTTGGCACCGTCATTGATAAATACCTCATCTCGATCAAGATGAATGCCTCGCGGCAGGAAATCATTCTTCAGGATAGCATCACGCAGGAAGTCATAACCCTGCTCAGGTCCATAGCCGCGGAAACCCTGACTTGTAGCCATCTCGTCGGCAGCCTTATGGATAGCCTCAATGACAGCTGGAGCCAACGGTTGGGTCACATCACCTATACCCAAAGATATAACGTCTACTTTGGGATGCATAGCCTTAAAAGCATTTACCTTTTTAGCGATGTCGGCGAACAGGTAGTTGTTCGGCAGTTTAAGAAAGTGATCGTTTACTAATGCCATATTATTCTATTTTACTCTATTATCCTTAGTTTGCGGTTGCAAAGGTACTACGAAAAGGATAAAAAGGCAAGGAATTCAAACCAAAAACATCTTCAATTTGACAGAAAATAACAAATCGTAAGAAAAACACACTCTTTTTCTTTCAAATTGTAAGCAAACCCGCACGCCTTAGCACAAAAGGATAACAAAACAAAATAATTATAACCAAAACGACACCATATATATATCTTTTACTATCAAAATGTCGTAATTTTGCACCCAGAAAATAACAAAGTGTCACGTTTTTAATTTATATATTATGTGTGGAATCGTAGGTATTTTTAATGTAAAGGAGCAAAACCAGGAATTGCGTAATAAAGCGCTGAAGATGAGCCAGAAGATCCGTCATCGCGGACCTGACTGGAGTGGAATATACTGTGGTGGCAGCGCGATATTGGCCCACGAACGACTGAGCATCGTTGACCCTGAGTCAGGAGGACAACCATTGTTCTCGCCCGACAAGAAACAAGTGCTGGCAGTAAACGGTGAGATTTACAACCATCAGGATATCCGTAGGAAATATGCCGGCCAGTATGAGTTCCAGACAGGCAGCGACTGTGAGGTGATCCTTGCCCTCTATCGCGAGAAAGGTATAGACTTCCTCGAAGACATTAGTGGAATATTCGCCTTTGCCCTTTATGATGAGGAAACCGACGAATTTCTTATTGCCCGCGATCCAATTGGCGTGATACCCCTCTACATCGGTTGTGATGCTGATGGCAAAGTATATGTCGCCTCAGAGTTAAAATCCCTTGAGGGACAATGTGAACATTATGAGCCATTCCTGCCAGGTCATTACTATTGGAGTGTTGACCCAGGCATGAAGCGCTATTACAAGCGTGACTGGATGAAATATGAAAACATAAAAAGTTGTGCTGCAAGTGTCTCTGCAATCCGTGATGGACTGCAGGATGCGGTCCGTCGCCAGCTGATGAGTGACGTCCCTTATGGCGTCCTCCTCAGCGGCGGACTCGACTCTTCCGTCATCTCTGCCATTGCCGAGAAATATTCTGAGCATCGTATCGAAGATGATTCGAAGACAAAAGCTTACTGGCCCCGTCTGCACTCTTTTGCCGTAGGCCTGAAGGGAGCTCCAGATCTGGCAAAAGCCAGGATGGTTGCTGATCATATAGGCACAGTTCACCATGAGATCAATTACACCATTCAGGAAGGTCTTGACGCCATCCGCGACGTGATATACTATATTGAGACCTACGACGTGACCACCGTACGCGCCTCCACACCAATGTATCTCTTAGCTCGTGTCATCAAGTCGATGGGTATCAAGATGGTGCTTAGCGGCGAAGGGGCAGATGAGATCTTTGGCGGTTATCTGTACTTCCATAAGGCGCCGTCAGCAAAGGATTTCCACGAAGAGACGGTCCGTAAACTGAGTAAACTTCATCTCTACGACTGTCTGCGTGCCAACAAGAGTCTTTCTGCATGGGGCGTAGAGGGCCGTGTGCCTTTCCTCGACAAGGAGTTCCTCGATATTGCCATGCGCACAAACCCCGAGGCAAAGATGTGTCCTGGTCAGACAATGGAGAAGAAGATTGTTCGCGAGGCCTTTGCCGACATGCTGCCTGCCGAGGTGGCCTGGCGTCAGAAGGAACAGTTCAGCGATGGTGTCGGCTACTCATGGATTGACACGCTGAAACAAATCACGTCTGAGGCTGTTTCCGATGAGCAGATGGAGCACGCCGCCGAACGCTTCCCCATCAACCCGCCAAAAAACAAAGAAGAATATTACTATCGCAGCATCTTTGCAGAACATTTCCCTTCCGACTCAGCAGCTCGTAGCGTGCCCAGCGAAGCGTCTGTAGCATGCAGTACCGCCATCGCACTCGAATGGGATGCCGCCTTCAAAGGAATGAATGATCCTTCTGGTCGCGCAGTCAAAGGCGTACACGAGCAGGCATATTAGAATATTAGAGTACTCTCTAAAACAAATCGGCTGCCAGAGACAAGGTTTCTCTGACAGCCGATATTTTATTCGCTCTATATTATCAAATGATATCGTTGGCAAGATAATTCCACATGCTGTTACGCACGTCAAGCATATACCTGAGATTATGGAAATTATCTATTACCCAACGGTTATCCTCGTATACAAGGTCTATGCGTGCTGGAGTGTAGCTGTCAGACTCATAAACGACGAAGGATACCGATGCACGCATCTGATCGCCATCAGTCCAGAAGTTGTCGACCTCAAACTCTTCGAAAGACACAAACTCACCGGAATAACGTGACATAGACCAACGATCTATCTCAAAGAACAGCGTACCCGTACGGTGCTCCTTACAGCGTACAGCCATGAGCAACTTGTTCCACGACTTAGAGCAGAAAGCCCTGTCGAACCACTCGCTCTCGAATGAACCGCCATGACAAACATACTCCGACTTGATAAGATGATAGATATCCTTTGCCCTGTTTAGAACAACACCGCGCTGGATATTCATCTTCATTTCTGAATTAAAAGTATCTGCCGATGCCAGCATAGCGGATTCCTCAGAATCGCCGGTTTCTATTTGCACAGATACATTCTTGTTCCTCTGACAGCATGTAAACGTCAGAAGTATGGCTACAGCCATAAAGACTCCTCTCATAGTCCTTCTTTTTACCCTATTTTTAACTGTTAAGATTTAATCGGCTGCAAAATTACAAAAAAATCAGCTTTCCACCAAATTCTGAAGCATCTTTTTTTGTTTTTCACTAAAAAAATGAGATTGACTTGAATAGCCAACAATTCTTTTCCAAATTTCTTGCTCGTTTAAGAAAATATCCCTATATTTGCAACCAAAAAGAGAATAATTATGGCTGACATCTTAGACGAAACCGACCTGCAGATACTCAAAACCCTGCAAAAAAACTCAAAGTTGACAACAAAAGAGCTGGCCGATGCCGTGCATCTGACTCCAACACCCGTGTTTGAACGTCAGAAACGACTGGAGCGACAGGGGTATATCAAGAAATACGTAGCCATCCTCGATCCAGAGAAGCTGAACCTGGGATTGCAGGTGTTCTGCAAGGTCAAGCTAAAGCAGATCAACCACGAGATAGCCGATGCCTTCGTACGTCGTATCCAACGAATCCCAGAGGTGACAGAGTGCTACAACACGTCGGGGGCCTATGACTATCTGCTGAAAGTACGCGCACGGGATATGAAGCAGTATCAGGAGTTTGTGCTCAACAAACTGGGCGAGATAGAGAGCCTTGCCTCTATCGAGAGCACTTTCGTGATGAGCGAGGTAAAACAGACATACGGTATTCAAATCGGATAATTACTGGATATTATGAAACATATAGCCATAACCCTGTCACTATTGGCGATAGCGATGACGGCAGAGGCACAATCAAGACCCGACACTCTTATTTCTGCCGGAGCAAAAAGTACGGTGACGAGGGAAAGGATGAACAAAGGTCTGGTGACCAACTCTCTGGAAGCGCTTACTGGTCAGGCCGCAGGAGTGCAGGTGCAGACGGGCGGCAATCAGGAAGCCATGCTTTCGGCCGTGCGAGTACGTGGTACCACATCACTCACGGGAGGTAACGACCCGCTGGTGGTTATCGACGGAGTGCAGTCAGACATCCAGACACTAAGCACCATCTATCCTGCCGACATCGAGAGTTTCACCATCTTGAAGGATGCCTCAGAGACAGCGCAGTACGGTAGCCGAGGTGCAGCAGGTGTGATACAGGTAACGACAAGGAAAGGTAACGCCGGACAATTCCATATCGCCTATGACGGCAGCGTGGGAGTACAGAGCATATACAAGAACATAGAGATGCTCTCTGCCGACGAATTCCGTAAGGCTGCTGCATCGCTGGGAATGAACATCATAGACAAGGGATATGATACTGACTTCACAAAGTCGCCCACACGTACAGGTCTGGTACAAAACCACCATATCGCATTCGGAGGCGGATCAGAGACAGCCAACTACCGCGCCTCTGTAGGTGTGACAGACGTGCAGACGGTGATAAAGAACAATAACCTGCGGAACTATATCGCAAAGCTAGACGTAAAACAGAAGGCTTTTGACAATCGTGTGACCATTGACCTGGGGATGTTCGGTGCGCTACAGAAAAACGACCTTATACCCTCCCGTCAGAAACTGCTTTACTCGGCAGCGACATTCAACCCCACCTTCCCCGACGGGAAAAATGCCAGCGGAGGCTACGACCAGGTACCGGAGGCATACTGGATAAACAACCCCAACTCTCTGCTGGAAATGCAGGAAGAGGAGAAGAACGTCCACATGAACGTGCACCTGAAAGCCGAGGTGGACTTAGGCTACGGACTGAGATTCGGAGCTTTCGGTAGCTATTCGTACAACGATATCGGCAATGCCCACTTCTACCCCACTTACGTCTGGGGTAACGGAGAAGCATATCGTGGCGACACCAAGAGAGAGGAACTGTTAGGCAATCTCGTACTCTTCTGGCACCGCAGCCTGGCAACAGACCGCAAACTTGATCTTATGGCAATGGTAGAGGCTCAGAGAGAAACCACAACAGGCTTTTATACTACGGTATCCAGCTTCAGCACAAATGCCTATGGTTTCGACAATCTGTCGGCAGGAGCCACACGACCTTGGGAAGGAACAAACTCGTTCTACTCCAACTCCACAATGATGTCGTACCTGTTTAAGGCACAGTATAATTTCGCAGACCGGTTTACGTTAAACTTCAGCGCCCGTGCCGACGGATCGTCGAAGGTAGGTGAAAACCATCGATGGGGATTCTTCCCTTCAGTAAGCGGTTCATGGGATGTTGCAAAAGAGTCATGGATGAAAAACCTGACATGGATTTCGAAGCTGAGTCTGCGAATGGGTTACGGAAGGAGCGGAAATCTGGGAGGTATCGACTCCTACCTGTCGCAGCAGCTTATCAAACCCAATGGAGTGGTAAGTGTAAACGGAGGACCGGTAACCACTCTGGGTATCATTCGCAATGCCAATCCTGACCTTCGCTGGGAGATAAAACGAACCCTGAATTTCGGTATCGACATGGCCTTCTGGCAGAAACGCATAGTGATGACATTAGACTTCTATTCTTCGCGCACCTCAGACATGCTGTACAACTACACCGTGCCTGTGCCCACATTCACCTACGACCATCTGCTGGCCAATCTGGGAAAGATGAGGAATCATGGTGTAGAGATAGGCTTCGGAATAACCCCTCTGAGGAATAATGATATGGAACTGAGCATCAACATGAACTGGACCTTTGAGCGCAACAAACTCATAACCCTCAACGGCGAATTCAACGGCCAGATGCTGACAGCACCCGACATTCAGGGTATCAGCGAACTGCGAGGAGCAGGATATCACGGAGCCAGCAGCGCATGTTTCCAGATCGTGGGACAGCCTCTGGGTGTGTTCTACCTACCCCACTTCCTGGGATTCATAACAGAAGAAGACGGTACTAAGCGCTACAGCCTGACAGAAGAGAAATACATCTGCGGCCAGGCCACACCTAAAGCCATGATGGGTTCGAACATCGCATTCAGATATCGTCAATGGGACATCACAGTACAGATGAACGGAGCCTTCGGACATAAGATATACAACGGCACATCGCTGGCATATATGAACATGGGCTCGCTACCTAACTACAATGTGATGAAGGGAGCACCAGAGATGAATATCCAAGACCAGGATATCAGCGACTACTGGCTGGAAGACGGTGACTACGTGAATATCGACTACGTAACCCTGGGTTGGAATGTACCAGTACGTTCGCGATTCATTCGCGGCCTGCGACTGTCGTGCTCTATCAACAACCTGGCTACCATCACATCTTATTCAGGTCTTACACCAATGATCAACTCATCGGTGGTGGATGCCACGCTGGGTATTGACGACAAGCGCTCACTACCCGTTTATCGCAGTTATTCGCTCGCCATGAGCATTCAATTTTAATCTGAAAACAGAAACAGCATGAAGCGCCCGATTTATTTTCTATTTTTTATTTCATCTCTAACCACTACCCTCTCCTCCTGTTCACTCGACGAGCATCCGCACGATCAGATACCAGAGGAAGAGGCATACTCCTCGCGTGAGGCACTCTATCTGAATACCGTTGCCACATTGTATAACTACATAGGAGGCTACGACGAAGGACAAGGATTGCAAGGCCCCATCCGAGGTATCTACGACCTGCAGACGTTCGGCAGCGACGAAGCGATGATCCCTCTGCGTGGAGGCGACTGGTATGACGGTGGTCTGTGGCAGGCAATGTATATGCACTCATGGTCGGCCGGACATGACCTGCCAAAGAATGCCTGGCTATATCTATATAAGGTCATCGCCCTCTGTAACAAATCACTTGCGACACTCGATAGTCACAAGACCCTGGCGGGCACCGACTATGAGTCATGGCAGGCGGAAGTGAGAGCACTAAGGGCTATGTACTACTGGTATCTGATAGACCTCTTCGGCGATGTGCCGCTGGTAACCGACAACAGTATCTCGATGAATGAGGTGAAGCGCGAAAGCCGTACACGGGTGTTTGAGTTCTGCGAAAAAGAGCTGAAGGCCACATTGGATATCTTACCTGAAGAAAGAAGCGCACACCAAGGTTCATACTATGGGCGCATGACAAAGGACGTGGTCTGTTTCGTGCTGGCAAAGCTGATGCTGGGAGCTGAGGTATATACGGGAACACCACGATGGGAAGACTGCATAGAGTACTGTAACGAGATAACAAGTATGGGGTATAAGCTTGAACCCAACTATACCACTAATTTCAATGTGCACAATGAGAGTTCGGTAGAGAACATCTTCACCATCCCGATGGATAAGAATCTGTTTTCTAACCAACAGCAGAATATCGTGCGCTCGCTGCACTACCGCCATGCGTCAGCCTTTGGCTATAATGGCGAGAACGGCACATGCGCCACTCTTAAGGTTCTGAAGGTGTTCGGATATCCTGACGACATCGACACGAGATTCATTGACTGCTATCATTTCTCGTATGTCTACGACTGGGAAGGAAAACTTGTTACCGACCGCACAGGCCAGCCCCTGAAGTACGAACCAGAGAAGGTGCTACCCGACCTCACCGGTTCGCCATATCTTGAGACGGCAGGTGCAAGAATGTATAAATACAGTTATGACCTGAATTCTAAGAAGGACGGCAAGCTCATCGACAATGACATCGTTCTCTTCCGCTATGCCGATGTGCTGCTGATGCGTGCAGAATGCAAGTTACGAATAGGCGAAGACGGCAGCGGTGATTTTAATGCCGTCAGAGAGCGTTCTTATGCTGAACCTCGCAAATGTACACTCGACAATATCCTCGACGAGCGACTGTTGGAACTCTGTTGGGAGGGATGGCGCAGACCAGACCTCATACGTTTCAATCGCTATAAGTCATTATACGAGGGTCCTGGTGCCATCGACGAATCGGACGGCCACACGAAAGTGTTCCCCATCCCTGCCGAAGTACGTGCGCTCAACAAGAATCTGACCCAGAATCCCGGATATTAATATTCTCGTCAGAACAGTTCTTCGTGATCATATCGTGGCATGCGGCGTATCAGCTTGTGGATAGCCGCCTGTGCCATCGCTTCGTAGGCCCGCTCGCTGGGATGCAGGTGGTCGCCGCTGTCGAAACCCTCTGCAAAAGCCTTCGGATTAGTGACACTACGTACAGCAGCATCGAAATCGATGCATCCGTCGAAGACGGGTGATGTGCGCAACCACTCGTTGAATGCCTGACGCATCTTCTCGCGATCCTCATTATATGTCCGCCAGCCATAGATAGGCAACAGCGTGCCGCTCCATACCTTCAGTCCCATCGCCTTGGCGGGTTTCACATAGATATCCTCTACCCCACGCTCCATCTCCTCAACGGTAGGCAGATCGCTCCACGGACGGAAGGGGTTGACATCTGTGCCTACAGGATGAATGATATCGTTGATGCCGTGCTGGATTATCAGATCTGTAGCTCCAGCCACATTCATCTCGATGGGGAATCGTGTGGCTCCCTTTAAGCCGTATGCCTGATATGTGATGCAATCATACTGACGGAGGATTCGCGTACCACTTACAGCACGACGGATGATCGAAGCATTGGTGCCGAAGGCAAGCTGCGCCATATAGTCAGGCCACGACTGGGCCGTGATAGAGTCACCATAGCACACCACAGCATGATTCTCTGCCGATGTCAGCACATCGATGGTATTCAGGAAATAAAACCAGTTGGTACTTCGGCTCAGGTCTAAGGGCAACTCATCAGCCTCAGCATAGTCGCCATAGGCATAATAGCCCTTGGATAGCGGACCTGTGATGAATGTTCCGCTGTTCATCTGCGTATAACCTGCCATATAGAAACTCACCTCGATGGTATCGCCGCGATTCACGGCATAGCTGATGGCATCGCTCTCAGTCTCTTTGCCTGGCATGAGGGTTATGCTGGTCTCACCGCTGAAGGTGATGGGAGTATGGCCAACAAAGACCTTATTGAGTGTCACGGGTTCCGTTCCTGTAAGGTTTGAGAATCTGAAACGCAGCATAGAACCAGTAAAACACATACGGATGGGATAACGCAGCGTGAGGTCTTTGGCATATACGGCTTCACGACGGTTGGTGATTGAAGTGGCATTGCCCCAGCAGGCCACCCATTTGCTGTTGTCTGTCATATCGTAACGTTTAAATTATGCTGCAAATATAATAATTATTTGGCTTCTATTACTATTTTTGAACATATTTTTGTATCTTTGCAAACAAATTTTGCAAACTTAAAAGTTTTATTTAAAGAGATGAACGCAACAATTGAAAAAATCTTCGGCTTCGATTCTCAGAAGCACAATGTCCGCACAGAGATCATGGCGGGCATCACCACATTCCTTACCATGGCCTATATCCTGGCCGTCAATCCTGGTATCTTCAGCGCCCTGCCAGGCATGCCCGCCGGTAGTGTGTTTACAGCTACAGCCCTGGCAGCCATCATCGGAACGCTAGTAATGTCTGTCTATGCCAAGAAGCCTTTCGCATTGGCTCCTGGCATGGGTCTTAACGCATTCTTTGTATATACCGTATGTCTTGGCATGGGATACACCTGGCAGTTTGCCCTCACCGCCGTGCTGCTGGAAGGTATCATCTTCGTTATTCTTACTGTCACCAAGGTGCGTGGCTTGATACTGAAGGCTATTCCAGGAACGCTGAATAAAGCCATCGGAGCAGGTATCGGCCTGTTCATCGCCTTTATTGGCATGCAGAACTCTGGCATCATCGTAAATAACGATGCAACACTTGTAGGTCTTGGACATATTACCGAAGGTACTGCCCTTCTGGCTATGCTCGGACTCTTTATTACCGCCGGTCTGGTGATGGCCAGGATACGTGGCGGTATTCTCTGGGGAATCCTGCTCACCACAATGATTGGTCTGGTAATCAAAGATCCCTCTACTGGCGAAGCGATAACCAAGCTGAACGGATTTATATCGACACCTGAAAGTGTTGCTCCCATATTCTGTAAGTTTGAGTGGGGTCAGGTGCTCAGTCTTGATATGCTGGTAGTGGTTTTCACTTTCCTGTTTATTGATATGTTCGATACGATGGGTACTATCATCGGTGTGCATCAGGGGGGCGGAATGGCAGATCAGCAATCCAAGCGCGACGACATTCCCGGAATGGACAAGATGTTTATGGCCGACTCTGTGGCTACTGTCTGCGGAGCATGTCTGGGAACATCTACCACCACAACATACGTAGAGAGTGCTTCAGGTGTAGGCGAAGGCGGTCGTACGGGTCTCACAGCTTTCTCTACTGCCGTATGTTTTGCATTGGCATTGTTCTTCAGTCCATTGTTCCTGGCTATCCCCAGCGCCGCTACTGCTCCAGCCCTGATTATCGTGGGTGTGATGATGATGCCTGCCATTAAGCGCATACACTGGGAAGACTATTGCCGAGCCATCCCCGCATTCCTCACCATCATCATCATGCCTTTAGCTTACAGCATCAGCGACGGTATCCTCATAGGTGTCATCTCTTATGTGGTTTGTCACATCGTGGCGGGCAAGTTCAAGAGCATATCCATCACCATGTGGATACTGGCAATCCTGTTTATCTGTAAGTACATCTTCATCTGACAGGCTATCTTGACCTGAAATGTGAAAAATTAAGGAAATATGTATTAGTTACGATTTTTTTTCGTGCTTTTGCAGCAATAATGATCAAAGAATTTTAAGATAATGACACTCGCATTTCATCCTTTGACGTTGATAGACCGCGAGGTAATGCAGGCAGTTACGCTACCCTTTGGGCGGCGTAACTGCAACTATAATTTTGCCAACCTTGTGGGATGGCAGTTTCTGTTCGGCACCGAGGTGTGCGTGCTTGAAGATGCCGTGGTGCTGCGCTATACCTTCGATGGCCAGCGAGCGTATATGGTTTGTACGTCAAAAGCATTGTCGCAGGAACTTATTGAGGCGTTATTTGATGATAGCAATGGAGATTTGACGTTGATTGGGCTTGAAGACTCGCAAGTTGCACAATTGTCAATGGTCAATGGTCAATGGTCAATCTCAGTTGAGCCACTTCGCGACCAATACGATTACATCTATCGTCGTACTGATCTCGCAACGCTTCATGGCAGACATCTGGATGCCAAGCGCAATCACATCCATCGTTTCCGTGCGGAGCATCCCGATTTTGAATATCGTCCGCTTACGCCAGAATTCTTTGACGAATGTCGTCGGCTGACGGAAATATGGCAGGAAGAGAAGAACCAAAACGATAACGAAAACGAGAACAGGAATGAGACTATCAATGCCGAGCATCGCGTGATGGAGACCATATTCTCGAATTGGGACACTCTCGGCATGATAGGCGGAAGCATCTTCGTGGATGGTCGTATGGTGGCTTTCACATACGGAGCCGCTGTCACCACCGACACCTTTGACGTTTGTGTAGAGAAAGCCGACCGTCATGTGGAGGGTGCCTTTGCCATCATCAACCAGCAGTTCGCCGAGCATCTGCCTGAGCAATATATCTATCTGAACCGCGAAGAAGATATGGGAATCCCAGGTCTTCGCCAAGCGAAATTGTCGTATCACCCTGAAATACTGTTGACCTACAATGTCGTACATATTACAGAGAATGACTGAAGATGACGCGCCGTTGACAATTGACTGGATGGTGCGACAATACGGTTTTGACCGCGCTGAGGTGGAGTCGTGGGTGCAAGACCTGCATTTCAACTGGCCGTTGAGTGTCAAGGCTTTAGATGAAAACGGTCATGTCATAGGGCTGCTCAATATGAGTGACTATCGAATTGAGGAGGAGACGCCGCAGATCCTAACAGACAAGCCGGAGCTGATAAAAGATCTCAATGCCCAGCGTTATATCGCTGTCTTTTCATTCATTGTTGCTGAAAAATATCGTGGTACCCGATTGAACTACGACATGCTGATATCAATCATGCCCGAGTTGAAAACCAAATTCGATTTCATCTTCATTCCTGTTATGCATCACCTCAAAACCCATCAATACTGGCAACGTTGGGGTGCGAAGGAGTTTTACCGCGATGAGGATTGTGTGGATTACAAATTGGATATTTAGTTTCTTAGCTTCAAAAAAAATAGCATAAAACATGAGCATTATTATAGGTCTTTTGATTCCTTTGCTTGGCACCATGCTCGGCTCTGCCTTCGTGTTTTTCATGAAAAAAGATATGTCGCCAAGGCTGCAGAAGTCGCTGCTTGGCTTTGCATCAGGTGTGATGGTGGCAGCATCGGTGTGGTCGCTGTTGATTCCCGCGATGGAGATGGAAGAGTCGAAGGGAGCGTGGTCGGTGCTGCCTGCTGCCGTCGGTTTCCTGTTGGGTATGGGCTTCCTGCTGATGATTGACGAGCTGACCCCACACCTCCATATAGGAACCGACAAACCAGAGGGCCCTCGTTCAAAACTCTCTCGAACTGCTATGCTGGCATTAGCCGTCACCATCCACAATCTGCCTGAAGGAATGGCTGTGGGCGTGGTATTTGCAGGAGCTGAGAACGGTGCAGCAGGACTATCGCTGGCCAGTGCTCTGGCTGTCAGCATAGGTATCGCCATCCAGAACGTGCCTGAGGGCGCCATCATTTCCATGCCCATGCGGGCAGCAGGCAATTCCAAGTGGAAGTCATTCGTCATCGGCTCATTGAGCGGTGCCGTCGAACCCCTCGGCGGTTTGGCAGTAGTGTTGCTGGCCTCGTTCATGACCCCCGTTCTGCCCTATATGCTGGCCTTTGCAGCTGGTGCGATGTTCTATGTTGTTGTCGAGGAACTTATTCCGGAAGCCAACGAGGGCGAACACTCCAATCTCAGCACCATCGGTTTTGCTATCGGCTTCGTCCTCATGATGGTGCTCGATGTGGTGCTTGGTTAGTTCTCTCCTTAATAATCACAAAAGATTCCTATCCCAGGAGTTCCTTCAGTTTATTGACATTGCTGCGCGATACGGGAATGGCATCGTGACTATGACGCATCACAAGCTGCATAGCACGGGAATTGGAGGAAATTTGCTCCACCTGAGCGAGATTGACCATAAAAGCACGATGACAACGTACTATCATAGGATAAGCCTCAAGTGCATCTTCCATCTGTTTCATCGTGGCACGGAGCATATTGGCATGCGCTTCATTTCCTTGTAGTTTGCAAACCTTTACATAGTTACCAACTGCTTCTATATATAACAGGTCGGAAATATCAAGGGTGACATGCTCATTGGTGGTTCCCTCAAGTGTTATCTGTGAATCCTGATCAGTATCCCCTATCGGAAGATCATCTTCAGTTTGTCGGGGAGCACCTGTGTTTAAAGTCTGCAATTTCTTCAACTGTTCGTTCATCTGCCTGGTTTCCTCCAGTTCTGCTGCCAGATAACGGCTACGGAACTTGAAGCGCCAGTAGAGACCGATAGCAAAGGAGAGGAAGGCGATAATCACCAATGTCTCCAGATAATTACTTAAAGACAGTTTGTTGCCCTCTACCAGACTGCTCATCGCAAAATGACGATAAATACAGATAAGCAGCGACACCAATGGCGTGTTGATACATTGGAATCGGAGATTACGGCTGATGATATAGCTGATGCCACGATCGTATGAGCGGGGCATGCTGACAATGTATCGCAAGATTACTTCCGTAAGGAAACAACTGAACATGCCTAATGCAAATATCGCCAGCAAATGGATGTATG
>Ga0326514_10000777_pt1 | contig 21133 bp, 21 predicted proteins | sample 3_2548_0518_D_FD_203653 | JGI IMG/M metagenome (GOLD analysis project Ga0326514, IMG submission 203653) | Bovine rumen microbial communities from UC Davis, California, United States - 3_2548_0518 | ecosystem: Host-associated > Mammals > Digestive system > Stomach > Rumen | place: USA... | reverse complement strand
AGGGGTTTGGGGGCGAGAAGCCCCCATGAGAGGGTACGAATCAGCACTAAATGCTAAATATCGTTAACCAGATTCATTTTTCGTATTACAGTTCATCTTACATCGAATTACTCTTCCATCTTCCTTCTTACATCTTACATCGAAGTACTCTTCCATCTTACATCTTCCATCTTACATCAACAGATTTCCCAGCTAATGTGAACTTCCGCATAACAGCCTGATACTGAGTGTAAAACGAAAACACCGTTTCCTCTTTCATCAGACATTCATCAGACATCCGGTGTAGCAACATCTTCCATCTTCCTTCTTCCATCGAAGTACTCTTCCATCTTCCTTCTTCCATCTTACATCGAATTACTCTTCCTTCTTCCTTCTAACATCTAACATCGAATTACTCTTCCTTCTTCCATCTAACATCTTAACGACATTCATCAGACATCCGGGAAATTGAGCCTTTTCGGCTCATTTCTATACAAAAGTACTGCTTTTTACCCGAATACGCAAGAGCGTTAAGATTTCTTATCCATTGAGAGTGAAGAAATGTTAATTTTAAGGAGGCTGGTTGATGTGACTGAAGGGACGTTTGAGAGAATAATGAGAGGTAAACGGGAAAAATCAGGGTTCCATACTGTTCTAAGAAATTCCAAGAGAAGTTGAAAAGACCCTTGTTTAACTAGAAAACAAAAATATACACTTAGAAACATTGTTTAACCAAAAGCGGCGGGATGCTGACGGGAGTGTGGCTCCTGAAGGGCTGTCCGATCGCTGATTTCTGATTGCACAGGTGGTCGCATAGGTGATGCAGTTCGATACTGCCAGTCAGAACGAATAATCAGTTTTTTTATTATGGAAAAAGTAATGCTGGTCTTTGGCACAAGACCCGAAGCTATTAAGATGTGCCCACTGGTGAAAGAATTTCAAAAACATCCAGAGGAGTTTGAAACTATTGTTTGTGTAACTGGCCAGCATCGCGAGATGCTGGATCAGGTATTGACCATTTTTGATGTTAAGCCAGACTATGACCTTAACATTATGAAACAGGGGCAAGATCTCTATGACGTGACAGCTCGCGTGCTGACTGGTATGCGTGACGTATTTAAGGAGTGTAAGCCTGACGTTGTTTTGGTACATGGTGATACAACTACCTCAACGGCTGCAGCACTTGCTGCTTTCTATCAGCAAATCCCCGTTGGACATGTGGAGGCAGGCCTGCGCACACACAACATCTACAGCCCTTGGCCAGAGGAAATGAACCGCCAGATTACAGGCCGTATTGCTACATACGACTTTGCTCCTACACCCCTTAGCGAGAAGAACCTGCAGGAAGAGAATGCCCAAGGCCAGATATTCGTCACAGGTAATACTGTTATCGATGCTCTCCACATGGTGGTTGACAAACTGAAGAACGATAAGGCTTTGGCTGACGAGCAGATCAATGTGCTGAAGAATGCAGGTTATGATGTTACCCGTCTCGATGGCGGCAAGAAACTTGTCCTCATTACAGGCCACCGCCGCGAAAATTTCGGTGATGGCTTTATTTCTATGGTAACAGCCATGAAGGATCTGTCGGAGAAGTATCCTGAGGTGGATTTCGTATATCCTATGCACCTGAACCCGAATGTTCGCAAACCCATTCACGAAGTGTTTGGCGAGGACTTGACCCGCCCCAATTTCTTCTTCATTGAGCCCTTGCAGTATCTGGAGTTCGTGTATCTGATGGAGAAATCAACTGTTGTGCTCACCGACTCAGGCGGCATTCAGGAGGAGGCCCCTGGCCTTGGCAAGCCCGTTCTCGTGATGCGCGACACCACTGAGCGCCCCGAGGCGCTTAAGAGCGGAACTGTCCATCTCGTTGGCACCAATCACGACCTCATTGTCTCTGAGGTAAGCACCCTCCTTGATGATGCAGTAGCCTACGAGAAGATGTCTAAGGCCGTCAATCCTTATGGTGATGGCAAAGCTTGCTCCCGCATTGTTCGCGCACTTAATGGTGAAGCCGTTGACCGTTACGAAGTGAATTAACCAGCTCCAGGCACAGCCCGTGGCTCCGTAAACTCCGCCACCGGCAGTGGATTATCCAAGCGGCAAAGCCGCAAAAGAAGCAAATTAACAATTAACAAGTTAACATTTAACATCAGATATGAATGTCATAAAAACAGCAATAGATGGAGTACTCATCATAGAGCCAAAGGTTTTTGGTGATGCACGTGGCTACTTCTTTGAGAGCTTCTCACAAAGGGAGTTTGATGAGAAAGTGGCGCCTATCCTTGGACATACCATCAACTTTGTGCAGGACAATGAATCTATGTCCAGCTATGGCGTAATGCGTGGGCTTCATTTCCAGCGTCCTCCTTACACTCAGAGTAAGTTAGTACGTTGCGTCAAAGGTGCTGTTCTGGATGTTGCTGTTGACATTCGTAAGGGCAGTCCAACATACGGACAGCACGTTGCTGTAGAATTGACAGAGGACAACCATCGCCAGTTCTTTGTTCCTCGTGGTTTTGCTCATGGTTTTGCAGTACTGAGTGAGACGGCTGTATTTCAGTATAAGTGCGATGAGTTTTATCATCCTGAAGTTGATGGTGGCATTAGCATCTTAGATAGCAGTCTTGGCATTGATTGGCGCATTCCTACAGAAAAAGCGAACCTCTCTGATAAGGATACCAAGCACGCTTTGCTGAAAGATTTTGATTCACCGTTCTCTATCGATGTGGATCTGTACGCTAACCGATAACCTCTAACCGCTAAACGTTATTATATGAACATTCTAGTTACTGGAGCCAATGGACAACTTGGCAATGAGATGCGTATAGTCTCCAAGGGCAGTGCAGATAGATATATCTTCACCGATGTAATGGAGGCGTCTGAAGAATCTATTGCAATGTTGAGGAAACTGGGTGGTTATGATATAAAGGCGGACACAGAGTTTCTGGATATCACAGACCTTACAGACATCCGTGTCATCGTTCGTAAATATGATGTAAAAGCAATTGTAAATTGTGCTGCCTATACCAACGTGGATGCCGCTGAGAGCAATGAAGCCTTGGCAGAGAAACTGAATGCGAAAGCACCGGAAAATTTAGCTATTGCCATGAAAGAGGTTGGCGGAATGTTGGTTCACATTAGTACTGACTATGTGTTTGGTGGCGACCCTTATAATACACCCTGCAAGGAAGACCAGAAAGGTACACCTACAGGCGTATATGGTTTAACGAAGTTACATGGAGAGCAAGCAATTCAGAATACAGGAGTTGATTATCTAATCTTCCGCACAGCATGGCTCTACAGTGAGTTCGGAAAGAACTTCGTGAAAACCATGTTGAATTTGACAGCAACCAAACCGCAGTTGAAAGTAGTCTTCGATCAGGTAGGAACGCCAACGTATGCATACGATTTGGCTGCGACCATCTATGATATTATTGAGAATCGCAAGTATGAAGGAAACTCTGGTATTTATCACTACTCTAATGAGGGAGTTTGCTCTTGGTTTGACTTTACTAAGATGATTGCAGAAATCGCTGGTAATACTAGTTGTGATATCCTGCCTTGTCATAGTGACGAATTTCCAAGTCCTGTAAAGCGACCTGCGTACTCTGTCCTTGATAAGACAAAAGTCAAGGATACGTATGGAATCAAAGTTCCGTACTGGACAGATTCTTTACGCAAGTGCATGAGCAATATGAAATAATTGAGAAATCATTAAGGAAATACAAGGATGGAAGTAATAAAGACCGACATAGAAGGTGTTCTGATTATTGAACCCAAAGTATTTGGAGATAAACGTGGTTATTTCTTTGAATCATTCTCTCAACGTGAGTTTGACGAGAAGGTAGCTCCAATTCTTGGACATACAATCAACTTTGTTCAGGACAATGAAAGTATGTCCTCATACGGAGTTATGAGGGGTCTTCATTTTCAGAAACCACCCTATACGCAAAGCAAACTTGTTCGTTGTGTAAAGGGCTCTGTGCTGGATGTAGCAGTTGATATCCGCAAGGGTAGCCCCACATACGGCCAGCATGTTGCCGTAGAGTTGACTGAAGATAACCATCGTCAGTTCTTTGTACCTCGTGGCTTTGCGCATGGTTTCGCTGTTCTCAGTGAAACGGCAGTATTCCAGTATAAGTGTGATGAATTCTATCATCCAGAGGCTGATGGTGGCATCAGTATTCTTGATGATTCTCTTGGTATTGATTGGCGTATTCCTACAGAAAAAGCCAATCTTTCTGATAAGGATACCAAGCATGCTCTACTGAAGGACTTCGACAGTCCGTTTGACATAGAAATCAATTTGTATTAATAAAAAACCCAAGCACTATGAAGGGTATAGTATTAGCAGGCGGTTCAGGCACCCGCCTTTATCCGATTACCAAAGGAGTTAGCAAGCAGTTGCTCCCTATTTATGATAAACCAATGGTTTATTACCCCATCAGTGCTTTGATGCTGGCTGGGATTAGGGATATCCTTATCATCTCAACCCCATACGATCTGCCTGGTTTTAAGCGTTTGCTCGGTGATGGATCAGATTATGGCGTACACTTTGAATATGCTGAACAGCCATCCCCAGACGGTCTGGCTCAGGCATTCATCATTGGTGAGAAGTTCATTGGCGACGATTCTGCATGCTTAGTTCTAGGGGATAATATCTTCTATGGTGCAGGATTTACCAAACTCTTAAGGGCTGCGGTGAATGATGCTGAGCAGAATGGAAAAGCAACAGTCTTTGGTTACTGGGTGTCAGATCCGGAGCGTTATGGGGTTGCTGAGTTTGATCGCGAGGGTAATTGCCTTAGCATCGAGGAGAAACCAAAAGAACCCAAGAGCAATTATGCTGTGGTAGGCCTTTATTTCTATCCTAATAAGGTGGTGGATGTGGCTAAGCATATCAAGCCCTCAGCACGTGGTGAGCTGGAAATCACTACGGTCAATCAGGAATTCCTAAAGGATGGAGAACTGAAGGTGCAGGTCTTCGGTCGTGGCTTTGCATGGCTGGATACAGGTACACACGACAGCCTTGCTGAAGCGTCCACTTTTGTGGAGGTGATAGAGAAGCGTCAGGGACTTAAAGTAGCCTGTTTAGAAGGTATCGCTTACCGTAACGGCTGGATTAGCGAAGAGCGTATGCGCGAGATAGCAAAGCCTATGCTAAAGAATCAGTATGGGCAGTACCTCTTGAAAGTGATTGATGAGATGAAGGAGGTGGTGAACAGCGGGACGCTGATTCACGTATAACAGAGTTGAGGGGCTTTCACCCTCCCTTCTCACGGAACCGTGTGGTTGAAACTATCATTTCTTCATTCTCTTTAATAAATACTTACCAGTTTGTAAAGGGACATAAATGATGTGGTAAAATAGATAGAGAAAATATGTTATAAAAATGGATACAAGTGTTTTAAATCTTTTTGTATATATAACACTATGGCTAATTACTTTGATTATACACCAGAAAAAAAAGAAGTATTTTGGAGCCTCTAGTTTTGTATTAGCATCGTTTTTGGTATATTCAATTATTTCATTTGTATGGTATAATAGCATATCTTATTCAAAACCGAAACTGACGCTATTCCCTTTTGTTTATTTGTATGTGGCATTGATTATAGCATGCATGCCAATACTTAAATATAATGAAAAAAAGATTTCACATTTTGTCCATCCAAGTAAACATTTTGTTTATGGTTTTGTATTGATATATGTTATCTGCGCTCTTGTACAAATACCTGGAATTATAGGAAATATGAGTAACGGAATTACTGCACTCCTTGTAAATTCAGATATGGGAGCAGAAATGTATAATGAGTTAAATAAAAGTTCTACTAGAGCTTTAGGAGGTATAAGTAATATTTTTGCTATTTTTTATAATTCTTTTTCAGATGTATCTATCATATTTTTTTTCTATTTTTGGGCTTTTTATCCTAAAATGAAAAAAATAATTTTACTTTTGTCGTTTTGTTTAGTTGTCCAAATACTTGGTTCAATATCCATGGGCGGAAGAACTGAAACAACAATGAAAATTCTCAGTGTTATTGTGGCTTTTGTTACAATGAGACATTTCCTAAGTGAGAAACAACGTCGATTGTCATATATATGTGGGGCTATTTTTATTGGATTCGTCGTCTTATTATTTGCTTCTCTTACGATATCACGATTTTCTGAAAGAAGCGAGGGTATAGAAGGAGGCACATTTTATTATGTAGGGCAAGGGAATCTTAATTTTAATACACACGTTTTATCTGAGACGCATGTAAGGAATGGAGACAGAACCGCAAACACATTCAAATATCTATTGGGGTTTGATGTGCCCAATGGTATTCAAACCACAAGACTAAAGTATGGTTATATGAAAATTGACGATAGTATTTTTAGTACTTTTGTGGGTGATTTTGTATTGGATTATGGCCCAATCATAACAATTATCCTGTTTGTTTTATTTTCAACTCTTTTCTGTCATATTACCAGAATACGAAGTGGGAAAATTTATATGCACCAATTAATAGCTTTATATTTTTGTATGTGTGTGGTAACTCAAGGAGGCTTTTACCTTTTTAATTATTCATTTTCTAGAAACCTTACAATTTTAGCCTTTTTTATTTTATATATATATTTCTATATTGACTCCAGAGCGTTGATGTCTGATAAACGCACAAAAACATTATAGTTATATAAATGTGTTTATTATTTGTTTTCAGATAATTAATCGAAAATGAGTAAGTCAAAGTCTATAACAAATAATTTTGTATGGAGTTCTATTCTGGCAATTGCTGGATATGTTTTTCCGCTAATTACCTTCCCATATGTTACCAGAGTGCTAAACCCTGATGGTTTTGGATATACACAATTCGCTGACAGCGTTGTTCAATATTTTAGTATCCTAGCATTGCTTGGGATTAATTCTATTGGTATTCGTGAGATAGCTAGAGTTAGAAACAATCGAGTTAAGATGTCAATAGTATACAATAGTTTATTGACTCTAAACCTAATTGCAACAATAGCTGTAATTTTTATTTTATTGACTCTTTCATTTGTTTTTCCATCATTTGCTTCACACCAAGATCTCCTTTTTATTGGTTCTGCTCGCATATTATGTGGTACACTTGTGGTTGAATGGTTTTATAAAGGGATTGAAGAATTTAGATATATAACAATTAGGGCGTTATTGGTACGCAGTATTTATGTGATTTTAGTTTTTATTTTTGTTCGGCAAGAAGATGATTATATAATTTACTTTATTCTGACAACATTAATTACTGTGGTTAATGCGATAATTAATATATGTTATTCGACTAAATATGTTAACTATTCCTTAAGCCACTTAAATTTGCGACCATATATAATTCCCTTTGTAACTTTGGGAGCTTTTCAAGTATTAACAGCTGTTTACACATATTTAAATACAATATATTTGGGGGTGGTATCTGATGACACACAAGTTGGTTACTTTTCAATAGCAACAAAAATTCATCATATAATACTATCTCTTTATACTGCGTTTACAAGTGTTATGCTCCCTCGAATGTCTGCACTATCATTAGAATATGATAAAGACAAATTTTTTGACATGATAAACAAATCATGTGCAGTTCTTTTTGTTTTCTCTTTTCCTTTGATGATCCTGTTATATATTTTCGCACCTGAAATTATCGGACTATTAGCAGGTCAGGCATATGGAAGTTCAATCCCTTGTTTGCGTATTATTATCCCTTTAATTTTTGTCATCGGGTACGAACAGATTCTTGTTATTCAGATACTTGTTCCATTAAGGAAAGATAGTGCAATTCTAATAAATTCAAGCATAGGAGCTATGGTTTGTGTATTCTCTAATTTGCTTTTTGTGAAATCTTTATTAAGCCAGGGAACTTCTATGGTATGGCTCTTGTCAGAAGTGAGTGTGATGCTCTCAGCACAATTTTTTGTGAAAAGGTTCACGGCTTTTTTATTTCCATTTAAGTTATTTATTGAATCGTTTATTGTAGCTGTACCTGCGTTTCTGTTTGTCTATTGTTTGTCTTTGATAAATTTCGACAAATACGTAAATTTTGTATTGGCGAGTACTTTAATAGTCATATATTATTTTTTTGTATATAAATATATCCTCAAGAATTCCATTATTAATGAATTAATTTGTTCCTTTATAAATAAAATACATCATGTATAAGTTTGTTTATATTATTTTAAATTTTAAGACATATCAATATACAATACAGCTTGTCAATGAATTAACTAAGTGTGTAAATAATGATAGCCTTGTTTTAGTAGTAGATAATGCTTCCCCTAATGAATCATTCAAAGTCTTGCTTCATACATTTCAAGATTATACAAATGTGGAAATTATTCAATCAAATGAAAATGGTGGATTCGCAAAGGGCAATAACTTTGGGTTACGCTATGCGGAGAAGTTTTCCCCACAATATGTTTGTATTATTAACAATGATGTTCATTTTGATAATGAACTAGTTGATCGTCTTGCATTAATATATGAGAAATTGCCTGATGCAGGCGTAATAGCTCCCATACAATATTTGCCATCCGGTCAGATGGCAAGATTTCGTTCATTAGAGTATCCTACATTTATAAAGGATTGCTTAGAATATATATTATGGCCTAGTATTTCAAAGTATCATATGTATATTGATAATTTTAAAACACCTGGGGCCCAGCCTGTTTATATAATACCTGGGGCTTTTATGTTTACAAATTATCTGAATTTTAAAAAGATGGGTTTTTTTTGTGAAGAAACATTTTTATTCGGAGAGGAGAGATTTGTAGGAGCATATGCAAAGAAAAATGGTTTTCAAAACTATATCATCTTAAATGAAACGTATTTACATGAGCATGGAAAAACTATACAATCAGAGAAATCAAATAGGCAAAAAGATAAACTTATATATGAAGGGCGCAAGTTATTTGCAAGGTTGATTCGTAAAGATAACGTCATACAATTAACGATATTAAATATTTGTTATCATGTATATTTGTTAAGGATGTTCATTTTGTCAAAAATCAATAAACACTAAAAGAATAAAAATATGGAGAAGAAGAAATATATAGCACTTGTCATAAAGACAGAAGGGCTGGAATATGATGACCGTGTACGGAAAGAGATTTTGACCATTCAAAAACTTTTTCCAAATATTTCGTTTAAGATATTTGCCATGCTTCCGGAGAATAAAGAGACGGAAGGGGTGACGGGATACGGCATTCCGTACAAGACAGTTTACGTCCCTAGCAGAGATAAATACCCATCGGGCCGGAAAGCATTGCTTAAGAGTTATGAATTTTATAAAGTAATTAAGGATGATTTAAATGATTATGATGCTATATGGTGCGCTAACACAGACACAAGTATAGCTGTTTTATTAGCAACTAAAACCCATTTATTGTGGGACTTGCATGAACTACCAAATCGATTTATTGAAACATGGTGTCGCCGAATGGTTTTGCGTTATTTGTTTTCAAGGTGTAAAGTTGTTGTTCATGCAAATCCACAAAGATGCGATTACCTTAAAGAGATAGGTGCTATAGACAACAAAGCGAAACATTATGTAATAAGAAATTATCCAAATTTCGAAGATATAGATACAGAATATAATGATTTGTATTATGAGTTCATGAAATGGAAAGGAAATCGCCCTTGTGTTTATTTGCAAGGTCTGCAAGGTACAGATAGGGCTGCATATGAATCCATAATGGCTGTTTTAAGAGAAAATGATTTGACCGCAGTAGTTGTTGGTACTGTCAATCAAGCATCGAAACAAAAGATTATAACAGAGGTCGGGAGTGACGAAGTGAATAGCCGAATATTTTTTGCAGGAAAGATACCTCAATTAAAAATTCCGCAGTATGTAAAAGAATGCATGATGACCTTGGTTTTCTATAAAAATACAGAACCCAATAATGTTTTCTGCGAAGCTAACCGCTTCTATCAATCTGTAATAATGGGACTGCCGGTTGTTACAGGATGTAATCCATCTATGAAAGAACTGATTGATAAATATCACTTTGGTGTAGCTACAGGCGACTATGGCGAAAATATTGATAGTATAGTGGATGCAATTCATGAAATTCGTTCAAACTATAACTATTTCAAAGATAATAATCTTAAATATAGAAACAAGTTACTTTGGAGCCAGCAAGAGCCAAACATTAAAGAAATAATAACGTCCTTATTTTCATAATATTTTTATTTTTGAACTTTTTATGAAGATATTCTATGTAGATATATCCGGACGAGTAACGAAGTATAACGACGCCTTATGTAAAGAACTTTGTGAAGCAAGTCATGGAGAAAATGAATTATATTTTTTTTCTTCCGACACCATCTGTACAGAAGAGGGGCTTAAACGTGTTAAGATGTTAAGCCTTATTCCGAAACAATATAAAAGTAGTCATTCTTTTTTAAAGCGAATTATTAAAGTTGTAGAAATCATAGCGAATTACTTCCTTTTGCTTGGTTATTTGTGGAAGGAAAAAGTGGACATTATTCATTTTCAATGGCTTCCATTGATGGATTATATAGGATTAGAATCATTCATATTGAAGGTAATCATATTAATTGCTCCAAGAACGCGCATTATTCTTACGATACATAATGTATACCCACATAATATAACTCCAAAGAGTAAAATATTATATAAAAAGAGATTTGTTAAAGTTTCAAGATTTATTAACAGTTATATAGTGCATACAAATGCTACAAAAAAAGAAGTAGTAGAAAATTTTGGTATAAAAGAAAATGATATTTATGTCGTACACCATGGTGTTTTTATTCCCAAAATTCTTGATGTAAAAGAAAATAAAAGGAATGACAAAATAATGCGATTTATCATGTATGGTAATCAAGGGCACTATAAAGGCACTGATATTTTAGTTGATGCGGCTTTAATGTTACCAGAATCATATAAATCGAAATCGGAGTTCAAGATTGTTGGAAATATTTCACCTGTCTTTTATAATGAATTAAAAAATAAGACGGACAAAGATAGTGTCAAAGTGGATTGGATGCCATACTTTGTGGATGATAAAATGCTGTATCAAGAAATTATAGATTCAGATGTAATTGTACTTCCTTATAGGGCAATATCACAAAGTGGAGTTTTGCTACTAGCACTTTACTTTGAAAAGTTAATTATCACTTCTGATTTAGTTTCATTCAAGGAAACATTAGATACGTTCACGGATGATATGTTTTTTAAAAACGAAAACATAAAAGATTTATCAGAATTATTGAAAAGATATATAAATCACGAGATGAACTTTGACATAATAAAGGGTCAGATACGAGCTCTTAAAGAGAAATATACTTGGAATACTGCTGCAATAAAAACAATTAGTATTTACAATAGTGAAAAAAGTGATATAATTATATAATAAGATGTATCAAGTAGTTAAAAGAATCATTGACACAATCATTGCTTGTGTCATGCTCATCATCATTTCTCCAATTTTGCTTATAGTGGCTATTGCTGTCAAATTGGACTCAAAAGGACCCGCAATATTCAAGCAGGACAGAATAGGTAAGGACTTTAAACCTTTCAAAATGTATAAGTTCAGATCGATGGTAGTGAACGCCCAGAATATGGGAACGGGAGTCTATGCCTTTGCGGGTGATCCTCGTATAACCAAGGTGGGAAGGATTATTCGAAAGACCAGTTTGGACGAACTCCCTCAATTATGGAATATCATGAAGGGAGATATGGCTTTTGTAGGACCGAGAGCTCCGGTAGTAGGACATTTCCCTGCATGGAAAGAGCTTAACGAAGCCTATAGAAGACGTTTTACGATACTTCCAGGTATCACAGGTCTGGCTCAGGTGACTGGTAGAAATGAGTTGCCTTGGGACGAAAAGGTAAAGTATGACAACATCTATATAGACAAGATTAACAAATATGGAATCTTCTATGACATAAAAATGTGGTTTATGACATTTGTTAGAGTTTTGTCTATGTCGGATGTTGAAGAGACGCAAGAAAACATGGAAAAGAACAAACAAGGAACCATTGGTGACAATAAATAAACAAAATTATGAAGGAATATAGCGTATTAACAACATTGTACGCCAAGGAAAAGCCTGAATTTCTAAGGCAGTGCCTTGACAGTATGTTTAACCAGACTGTTCCTCCAAGTGAATATGTGCTTGTTAAGGATGGACCTTTGACAGATGAACTTGAGGCTGTTTTGAAGGAGTATAGCGAAAAACATCCGGAATTGAAGGTTATTGCCCTTGAAGTGAACTCTGGTTGTGGGCCTGCAAGTATTGCCGGAATGGCTGCTTGCACTTACGAATATGTTGCTAGAATAGACTCTGATGACATCTCACTTCCTACAAGGTGTGAACGCGAAATAGAAATTCTGGACAATGAGCCGGATTTGGTGGTTATAGGTTCGGATCTCTACGAGTTCGAAGATGACCCTAATGTCATCACTGCTGTTAAGAAGATGCCCACCGAGCCAGATGATATATATAAGTATGGTAAGCGTAGAAATCCATTCAATCATTCTACTGTAATGATGAGAAAGAGCATAGTGCAGGCAAAAGGTGGCTACGCACCTCTCAGACGTTCATTAGACTTGGACTTGTTCTTGATGCTATTGCGCAAAGGGTGCAAGTGCAGAAATATCGGAGAACCGCTTGTGCTGTTTAGAACAGGTTCGGCCCGTGTGAAAAGAAAGAAGAACTGGACTAATTTCAAATGTGATATAGAAGTTTATAAAAAGAATTACAAAGAAGGTTATCTGAGTTTCTTTGATTATGCTTATGTTGTCGCAAGACAGATGGCATTCTTTTTGATGCCAAGTGGACTTGCTTCTTATCTTTACTCAAAAATCTATAGAAATAAGGTATAATGGCATTAAAGTTAATGTATATCACCAACAAACCCGCTATTGCACAGATAGCAGAAGAGGCTGGTGTTGACTGGATATTCCTTGATATGGAATTCATAGGTAAGGATGCCCGACAAGGGGGATTGGATACTGTCCAGAACCACCATACGGTGAAAGATGTAGCGAATATAAAAGCTGCTGTGAAAAAGGCGAAGGTGTTGGTACGTGTTAACCCCATACACGAGGCGTTGCCAGACTATCCGTCTTCAAAAGATGAAATAGATGCTGTCATCAATGCTGGGGCTGACATCGTGATGTTGCCATTCTTCAAGACTGTGAAGGAGGTGAAGCAGTTTATCCAATATGTGGATGGACGTGCCAAGACATGTCTTTTGCTTGAAACAGCAGAAGCGGCTATCCAGATAGATGAAATTCTAAACGTGCCCGGCATTGAGATGGTTCACCTTGGACTGAATGACCTGCATCTTGAATTGGGCATGAAGTTTATGTTCCAGTTGCTTTCGGATGGTATAGTAGAGCAATTGGGTAAAAAAATTAAAGCAAAAGGTATTCCTTTCGGTTTTGGTGGAATTGCAAGACTTGATTCCGGCATGCTACCAGGGTCAGATGTCCTAAAGGAGCATGTGAGACTTAGATCAAGTATGGTAATTGTGAGTCGGAGTTTCTGCAACACCGACTTAATTACGGATTTAGATGAAGTGCGTCATATCTTTAAAGAAGGAATTAGTGCAATAAGAAGTTTAGAAAAAGAAGCAGAAACAGCAGCAAGTTATTTTGTTAAAAATAAGAAAGAAGTAGAACTTGCTGTCGAAAATATTGTTGAACTGATAGAAAAAAAAGAAAGTAATGGCAAAGACTGATGTCGCAAATAGATTGATCTGGTTTAAAGGTCAGATTATGAATGTGAACGAGGCAATGGTGAATGTGCTTTCACCAACTTCACAGTTTGGATTGAATGTATTTGAGGGTATTCCTTGCTACTGGAATGATGAGCAGAAGCAACTCTATGCTTTCCGCTTGAGCGACCACTATGACCGCCTGATACGTTCTGCCAAACTGATACAACTGGATAGTAAGTTCACGAAAGAATACTATAAGAAGGCCTTGGTGGATACCGTAAAGGCAAATGAGTATGATGAGAACCTGAGTGTTCGCCAAACATTGTTTGTGGATGGCTTTGGTTCATGGGGCTCAGAAGGCCCGGTGGAAATGTTTGTGGCTCCCATCCCTCGTGGCCGTACTGCAGCTGAGTATAACAAGAAGGGCTTGAACTGCTGCATTACCTCTTGGAGAAGAATCAGTGATGAGAACCTGAGCCCTCGCATTAAGTGTGGTGCAAACTATATCAACAGTCGTGTTGGCCAGCGTGAAGCTTTGCGCAATGGCTTTGACACTTGCATATTCCTGAATGAGGTTGGTAAGATTGCAGAAGGTCCTGGTAGCTGCTTCTTTATGGTGAAAGGTGATACCTTGATTACTCCTCGTCTGACTGATAGTGTTTTGGAAAGCATTACCCGCGATACGGTTATCAAACTGGCAACAGAAGAACTTGGAATGAAGTTCGTAGAGCGCACCATTGACCGTACTGAGGTGTATATGGCAGATGAAGCTTTCCTTTGCGGCTCTGCAATGGAGGTAACTCCTATCTATACTGTTGACCGTTATGCTATTGGAACAGGTGATCAAGGTGAATGGACTAAGAAGATTCACCTGAAGTATCTGGAGTGCGCACAAGGAAAGTTGGAGAAGTATAAGGGGTGGATAACACCTATCTATTGAAATAACAAAGAATGTTGAGATTTCAACAGAAAAGTATTCAAGCGACTTTTGAACTAGTAAGGGCCGGTCTATGGGAAAAGGAAAGCCAGCTCTTACATTTTGGAAAGATTGACTATGGCGAAGTCCTCATAATTGCAGAAGAGCAGGCTCTGACGGGACTTGTTACTGCGGGACTTGAATATGTTTCAGATGTTAAAGTCCCTAAAGAAATCCTTTTGCAATTTATAGGAGAATCGTTACAAATTGAACAACGGAATAAGGACATGAATATGTTCTTAGCAAAACTGATAGAAAAACTCAGAAAAGAAGATATTTATGCAATATTGCTAAAGGGCCAAGGAATAGCTCAATGCTATGAAAATCCGTTGTGGAGAGTGAGTGGAGATGTTGATCTACTAATGAGTAATGACAACTTTGAGAAGGCTAAAAATTCCTTGCTACCATTAGCTGCAAATCATAAACAAGAGAGATATTATTCAAAAGAACTCAATATGACCATTAATCAATGGTCAGTAGAATTGCATGGCTCACAGCGAACGGGATTATCATCGAGTATAGATAGAAAAATAGATGTTGTTCAAAAGGATATCTTCTATGGCGATAATGTGAGGTCATGGCAAAACGGGAAAACAACCATTTTCTTACCCTCAGCAGACAATGATGTTTTCTTTGTTTTTACTCATTTCTTGAAACATTTCTTTAAAGAGGGTGGAGTGACATTGAGGCAGATTTGTGATTGGTGCAGATTGCTTTGGACTTATCGAGAACAACTGGACTCAAGTTTATTGGAATCACGGATAAAGAAGGTTGGATTGATTTCAGAGTGGCGTGCATTTGCCGCTGTTGCTGTGGATTATCTCGGAATGCCTGTGGAGGCTATGCCCCTTTATCGCAAGGATAAAAAATGGAGTAAGAAAGCAGACAAGATAATCGCCTTCATACTCAAAGGAGGCGAGTGGCGAAAACTACAAGATACACTTTTAGTAGGTAGCATTTTTCCTCTAAGTACCCTAAGATTTGCCCCAGGGATATTGCTCAATGTAAATTGGCTGAAGGTAAAAGAAAGTGTGTTTGGTGATGGTAATAGATAAAAAACTGTTAGACAAGGTATCAGCTGAGGCTAAGGAATCTCCACGGCTGCGGATGAATTTCAATTTTCATCAGAGTCTGGATGAAAAGTGCCATAGGTTTTTGAATGCGGTGGAGCCTGGAACAGTGGTTGAGATACATCGGCATCCGACAAAGGACGAGACGTTTGTAATTCTTCGAGGCAAGGTGAAGGTTACAACACATAATGATTATGGATCAATCATAGAAAGTGTGGTGCTTTGTGCTGAAGAAGGACGGTATGGAGTGAATATCCCGAAAGGGGTGTGGCACACGCTGGAGTCGCTGGAATCTGGTAGCTGTATCTTTGAATGTAAGGAGGGGCCATTTGTGGAGCATGAAGTGGATGGGATTTTAGAGTTTCCGAAGAAATGAGGAAGGTGTTAAAAGTCATTTGGCAATTCTGTAGTTTCTTGTTTTGGCCACAGAGAAGACCGAAAGATATGATTGAGCGGAAGCCATGAGGATTGGTTGATGAGGATGAGGTAAAGAATTAGGAAAGTATAATTATTAACATAATAATAGTAAACAACATGATTAATGTTATTGGACTGGGCTACATTGGACTGCCCACAGCATTGATGATGGCCAGCCACGATGTGGAGGTCATCGGTACAGACTACAACAAAGAGTTGGTGGCAACACTGAACGCTGGTAAGACAACCTTTAAAGAGGACGGACTGGATGAGCTGTTCCAGGCTGCTCTGGCAAAGGGTATTAAGTTTACCACGGAGTATCAGAAGACGGATATGTACATTGTGAGTGTGCCTACTCCGTATGATAAGTTCTCGAAGAAGGTGGATGCCTGCTATGTGGTGGCTGCCGTAAAGGAAGTAATGAAGGTGTGCCCGAAGGGTGCAACGGTGGTGATTGAGAGTACGGTGAGCCCCGGTACGATAGATAAGTTCGTGCGTCCTGTGATTGAGGAGAACGGCTTTAAGATTGGTGAGGATATCAATCTGGTTCACGCTCCTGAGCGTATTATTCCTGGCAACATGGTTTACGAGTTGCTGCACAACAACCGTACCATTGGTGCTGACAGCAAAGAGATTGGTGAGAAGGTAAAGAGCTATTATGCTTCTTTCTGCCAGGGTGAGATTGTAGTTACCGACATCCGTACTGCTGAGATGACCAAGGTGGTAGAGAACACATACCGTGCAGTGAACATTGCTTTCGCTAATGAATTGAGCCGCATCTGCCGTCACGATAACATGGACGTGTATGAGATTATCAAGATTTGTAACATGCATCCCCGCGTGAATATTCTTCAGCCCGGCCCTGGCGTAGGTGGTCACTGCATCTCTGTTGACCCTTGGTTCTTGGTGGGTGACTATCCTCAGCTGGCCAAGGTGATTGACGAGTCTATGAAGACCAACGATTACCAGCCAGTATTTGTGCTGGAGCGCATCCATGAGATTATGGAGGAGCATGGAATTACTGATAACCGCAAGGTGGGTCTCTATGGCTTGACATACAAGGAGAATGTGGATGATATCCGTGAGAGTCCTACCCTCCAGATGCTGGACATCCAGGAGCGTCACTTGGCTCGTCCGCTGAAGACCTTCGATCCTTTCTTCACTCAGAAGGAGATTGTGAAGAATCAGATTCTGGACTTTGACCAGTTCCTCAATGAGGTAGATATGGTTGTCATCATGGTGAAGCACGATCATATCAAGCAGAACTGGGATAAGCTGAAGGGTAAGGTGATTCTTGATTGTCACAACATTTGCCCGCTGGAAGGGGTTTATCATATCTAAGACATCGATAGGTGCTCCCGCTGCCCAGATTGGATACTTGGGTGGCGGGAGTATTTGGTTATGAGAGGGGAGTTTTGAGAGTCATCTGGCGGCTTTGTAGTTATCAATTTGTTCCCCTAAGAAGGTCAGAAGATTACTGAATCATAAAGCTTCAGATTTCGTAGATATCCCACAAGAACTGAAAGATTTCTGCTTGATTGGGATTGTACGCGAATGCAATAACACAAGATGCCAGTTTAGATAAGCGATGAGCTAAATCCATTATTCTTTTCATAATTTACCTTCCCCACCGGTATAACTGCGACCCGACAGTGAGTAGCCAGTCCCGGCAAAAAAAGTTGATTCAACTGTTATTGCTTGCTTACGCTTGCAAAAATATGGCATCCGCCCGTGGGCGTCAAGGGCATTATGAAACCCCTAAGTGGTTCTAAGAAATGGAGTAAGAAAGTCTTTGTGGAATTTTAATCTCTGATCGATGAAACAAGAGAGAGGAGGATACAATGATAGATGATATGGAATGTATGAAGGAAGATATGGTTACTCGTTTACATGAATTGACAGATGTCGACTTCGAACGCGACTCGGCAGTAGCTGAACAAGTTCAACTGCGCTCGCTGCTTACTCAGTTTATCGAGAACGAGATGCGGTCGTGCTCGATGGATTACGGATGTATAACGCCTGAATATGTTCAAAGAGCATGGGGAGGTAGAGTTGCTATAGAAGATATAACGCAAGGACTTACGGAATTGCGGAAACAAGGATTTATGAGATAAAGGATAACAGCTGCGGTTGAAGAAACTCTGGCTGTTTGTCGCTAAGGCCAGCCAGAGTATTTGCAAAATGCTTTATATCAACAATTTGCACTTTAAACGATAGAAAAGTGATGACGTAAATTCTGAGTAAAGCGAAAAAGATGAAGAATTAACGATTTTAACATTTATGAACCACAAAAGAGGTGTGAATGTGCAACTACGGAAGAATGTTATCTTGAATACTCAAATTTTGTTTTGTAATTATATGTCATATCCCAATAAGATGCATGCCCCACAAAAAACTCAACCAAGTTAAAATAACGAGTCATTTTTCGCATTTTCAAACCTTATAAAACTGAAAAATTGTTAAACATGCTCGATTTTTGAGATTTTTTCTCATATTATGCATTCCATATCGATAATTAATTGTATCTTTGCACAAAAATATTGAGATATGCTGGTAAATTTCACAGTTAAGAATTATCGCTCTTTCAAACAGGAACGAACCTTTAGTATGGAGGCGAGTTCCATAAAGGAGCATAAAGAGTCTGTAATCAGCGAAGGTAAGTACAGTTTACTTCCGTTGGCAGTCTTGTATGGTGCCAACTCGGGGGGCAAGAGTAACTTGATTCAGGCCATATCTACTATGCGTAGTATGGTTAGGCGTTCTGTCAGGCTGAATGAAGGTGATACACTACCATATGATCCTTTTGCATTGGATGAAAGCTCTGAATCCCAACCAACATAGTTTGAGATACAATTCATTAATGCGGAGGTGCTTTATCGCTATGGCTTCGAATACAACAAAACTGACATTATCTCAGAGTGGCTATACGAGAAACGGTTTGGAGAGAAAGAGTACGAGCTCTTCGTGCGTTCACGAGATATTATAGAGGTATCGCCTAAAAGATTCCCAGAGGGTCAGGGAAAGGAAGACTTGACAAACTCAAATCGCCTCTTCCTGTCGCTTGTAGCTCAGCTGAAGGGCGAGAAGTCCAATTCCATATTGGGCTGGTTTGGAGAATGCAATGTACTTTCTGGAATCGACAGCGAAGGCTACGAGGCATTTACGCTCAGAATGTTTTTGGAACATCTGAATGGAGCTGACCAGGCTCAGGATTTCTTCAAGACCCTGCAACTGGGCTTTACTCGTTTTTCTGTCAAGAAGGTTGATATTCCAAAAGAGGCATTAGACAGTGCCCCAAGGTCTTTAAGGTCACAGTTGGAGAAGGACTTGGCGACAGGGAATGTGGTCGAGCCGATAACCACTCACAATGTCTATGACGAAAAAGGGCTGGTAATCGGCGAGCGCAATTTTCACAAGAACCAGATGGAGTCAGAGGGGACGAAGAAAGTGATAGAGATTTCCGGCCCAATATTCGATACGCTGAACGAGGGCAAGACGCTGATTGTCGATGAACTGGATGCCAAGCTTCACCCACTGCTGACGCGCAACATCGTACTTCTGTTTATGGATCCAGAGAAGAACAGACACGGAGCACAGCTGATTTTCGCCACCCACGACACCAATCTGCTTGATTTGGAGATTATTCGTCGTGATCAGATTTGGTTTGCAGAGAAGGACAAGGTTGAGTCTACTGACATCTACTCGCTTGTGGAGTTCAAGGACGAAGATGGGAAGAAGGTTCGTAATGACCGTGATATCAAGCGTGACTATATCCGAGGCCGCTATGGTGCCATACCTTTCATTGGAAAATAAAGTGATGCTATGGGATATTCGAGAAAAGAAGAAATCGCAAAGCTGAGGCGGGAACGCAAAGAAGCCAAGGCTGCCAAGAAGCGAAAGGAGAACATTCGCGAGAAACTTGTGCGTTTCCTCATCGTCTGTGAAGGTACGAAGACCGAGCCGCACTACTTCGAGGCCCTCATCAATAACTATATCTCAGCCGTTCGTGAGGTGACGATTGAGGGCGAAGGCCGTGCGACCATGGCTTTGGTGGATAGATCGCAGGAAATCAAAGTGGAACTGGAGCGGAAGAATGCCATGTCTTTTGACCGTGTGTGGGTCGTGTTCGATAAGGATGACTTCGAAGACTTCAACGATGCCATCAAGAAAGCCCATAAGTTGGGCTTCCAAAGTGCCTGGACGAACGAGGCATTCGAACTATGGTACTACCTGCACTTTGAATATCTTGATACAGGCATAGGCCGCTCTGCCTATATTGAGAAACTCGAAGAAGCTTTTAGAAACAGAATGGGTGACGAAACCTTTAAGTATCGGAAAGGCAACCCTAATATATACAGCCTACTCCAGCAGTATGGCCGCGAGGACCTGGCCATGCGCTTTGCCCAGCAACTACGTGCATTATACACTGGCATCGACTATGCAACCCATAAGCCTTGCACGATGGTTGACAAGTTAGTGGAAGAACTAGAGCACCCAGAATTATTGTTAATAAAGAAATAAAAGGAGATCGGGGGACGGTTCTTTGATCCGTTTTTAAATTAAGGAATAAAAGTCATTAAAGTGATATATGCCGCGCCAGGCGAGGAAAGAATCAGGAACTGACGATGGCTGATGTTTGAAGGCTGATGGAAGATGTATAAATTAAATAAAACTATTGATATGAAGAAATATGAATTGATGGCATTGCCGTATGCACCGGAGGCATTGGAACCGGTGATTAGTAAAGAGACTATAGGTTTCCATCATGGGAAACATCTGCAGGCGTATGTTGATAATCTCAATAAGCTGCTTCCTAGCAGTGAATATGAGGGTATGACGCTGGAGGAGATCGTGCGAAAGGCTCCGGCTGGGGCTGTATTCAACAATGCTGGGCAGATACTGAACCATGAGATGTATTTCATGCAGTTTAAGCCTGCCAGTGAGGCGGTTCAAGGTCCTGAGGGTGCACTCGCTGCACAGATCGTGAAGCA
>Ga0326514_10000776_pt1 | contig 21133 bp, 8 predicted proteins | sample 3_2548_0518_D_FD_203653 | JGI IMG/M metagenome (GOLD analysis project Ga0326514, IMG submission 203653) | Bovine rumen microbial communities from UC Davis, California, United States - 3_2548_0518 | ecosystem: Host-associated > Mammals > Digestive system > Stomach > Rumen | place: USA: California... | reverse complement strand
ATACGTTAACTAACCAAGCACCTGATTCTACTGCTTTATATAAAGGGTCTTTCTTATTAAATGGAGTACCACACCATATAATCTTATGCTTCATAGGATGTAGAGCATGTGTTACTGCTTTATAAACAGTATTCTCTATATCTTCCAGTATGGTTTTAGACTTAGCATCTTTATCTGATAATAGGTCATCCAGTACTGCTATTTGAGGTCTAGTACCTTCTCTCTTAGTACCACGAATACCTGTATTAGCACCGTAACCATTAACTACAAATGTATGTCCTTCTTTATTAGTAAATCTCCAATAATTCTCATTAAATTTAGCTTGGGGTATATATTCCTGTAAGAATTGAGAGTTACTCCAACTATGTTCTAAAGAGTCTTTCATACCCTTAACACCATTATCCATGGAATCAGATACATATAACATATATCTAACATCACCGAAATTAGGTAACTTACCGTATACACCTATGTATAAAATTAAGTAATGAATAAGAGTAGTCTTAGCAAAACCACGACAACAGAGATTACATATATCTCCTGATTGTACAAATGAATCCAGTAACTTAAGATGTGCTACTGGAGAAGGATTTTCTTCCCCTTTACCATCATGTACTAATTTAATAAAGTTAATCATATCTAGGGAGAATTCAGAAGGAATATATGAAGGGTCAGGTGCATAAGAAATCTCATTAAGATAAGCATCTACTTCTTTTTTAATCTTCATATTCTGCATCCTGTACAATATGACTATTTAAGATATTTTCAATATTTCCACCTTTACGTAATGCTTCTAATTGAGCTTTAGCTAACTCTGTAGTAGCTTTACGTAATTCAGTAACAGTATCAGTCTCTTTAACTGATACTGCTAATTCCATCTGTTTTACTTCAGGTGGTTTAAGTGTATCCATTAAAGCTTTAGCTGCTTGAGAACGTACTAAAGGTTTAACAGTAGGGTCTAACATTATCTCTCTTTGTACATTGATAGCCTGTTGAAATACTTCCTGATTAATAATATAAGTAGGTATCATCATAGACTCAAAGAGTTTAGATACTAACTTAGATTTATTATAGGCAGAAACCATAGAGTTAATATCTTTATCAGGTACACCTCTATCTATTAGGTCTTGTACTCTCTGAGGGAATGTCTTTCTATATGCTTGGATATTAGTATCACCCATGGCTTTATAGGTAACATACTTAACTGCATATAAATAAGACTCTAACTTAAACTTACCTTGTGATATTACATTAGTAAAACCAATAAGATTATCTTGTATGGCTTCTCTTGCTATAGGATCGTTTAAAACCTCATTAAATCGCTCTACAATCTCTTCTGTTACATTTCCCTTAAGGTTACTAGGGAGACATCTCTTAAACTGGTCTATGCTTAAATTTTCCATGAATTTTGGCTCCTAAATAAGTATACGTCTATATAGCGTATTAAACCTCCCCTTATCAAGAGGAGGTTTATATTTATTAGAGTATATCTATAGCTCTAGAGATAGGTAATGAACCTAAAGAATCATACATGAGTCCAAATCCCGGAACTTTCCATCTATTAGTAAGAGCATCTAAACCAAGAATAGAATCATAGATACTAGGTACTCCCATTACAGAAGATGCCATAATACCTGTTAATGCTCTAGAAGGTTTCTTAACTAATGAATTTAATACATTGGTTTGATTACCAAGTAAGAACTTAGTAAATGGTAATGCACCTATAGAATCAAAATACTGCAATCCTCTAGGAAGAGGGTTAGAGTAATCTATAAAGGTCTGCATACATTGTCTGAATGCTTCATCCTTACTAATATGCTTATCTTCAGTAAGATACTTAAATTGAGCATACCTAGCAGTAATATCACCAAATGTAGCTAAGTCAGATAAGTGTCTATACAACCAAGATTTCTGGTCTCCAATAACATTATGTGCAAATGTCTGTAATTCCTTAGGTAAGTTTCTATCAATGAAGTCTTTAGCTAATCTATCTGATTCAGTTAAGTCTTCAGCAATAGTAGGCATAGCACCATGTTCAGCTAAGTAAGATATAGGTAAGTCATGCATAGATGCTTCTAAACCTCTGAGTCTAGCTCTATCCTGTTCAGTAAGAGAGTTAGTTATTTCCTTGGTTTTAAGCATATATCTTTCTCTACTCATTTCTTTATACTTGAGTAAGTTATTAAGACCTTCTACTTGATATTTACATACCTGTTCAGGACTTAAACCAAGAACACCAAGAGTAACATTATTAGAGAGAATGTTATCTACTGATACTGCTATACCTTTGATAACTATATTTTCCTTACCTAACCTAGTTAAGTATCTTAAGAGTGTTTCACCTTTAGCTACATAACCATTATGGAAGATATGAGAGATATAATCAGTAACAGAATGTCTAAGTGTATTATTCCATTCTAAGTCTACTTTACCTGCTGATATTTCTCTGTAACCTATAATACCAGTTAAGTATCTGGTTTCTACAGGTACACCTTTACCATTGTATTTATCGTTAAAGAACTTCTTCATTTCATAAGGTAAGAGGTTATATGCTTCTACTAAGTTAGCATCTTCATTAGATTCATTAAGCCAAGTAAACTCTTCTGAGTTTCTTCTTTGCTGATATAAGTCATCTAATGCTTGTGAAGCTTCCATATTCCATTCTGGTGCTCTAGTACGTTCAATGATAGAACCATAATAGTCTCCAAGAGCAGAAGTAAACTTAACATGATGGTTTAGATATTTATTCTGTTCTTTCTCATTAAATTGGAAATCACATCCTGTTAATTTATTCCCTATACCAAAGGTAGGGGTAATAACACCATCAATATTCTTAGGGTTTAATGGAGAGAAATTAGGATTATTAAGGTCTCGAACTCTATCCTGAATATATTTAGTTAAAGCATCCATTTCTATATTATGGTATCTTGCATCAATCTGAGTAGATTCAAGTTTTTTACCACCTAAATAAGTACCTGATTTATTTCTTCCATTAAATACATCAGTAAGTACAGGGATACCATCTACATAAGGTACATTAGGCATAAACTTAGCCTGTACCTTATAGAAAGGTTCACTTGTAATATTAGAGTAGAAAGGGTCTAACTTAGCTTTACCTAATGATTTATATCCTGCATATTCATAAGCCTTTAATTGAGACTTAGGAACTATAGCGAATCTATTATGTGTTTTACCACCATGTAATTCACCCTTAGGGATATGAACCTTCTGCATAGAATTACCATATACATCAGAGTATTCTAATCTCTTTAAACCAGTATGAATATTAAGTATTTCAGATAAGGTATCCATATTCTTAGCTAATTCAGAATACACTCTAGGGTTCTTCTTATCATAGTAATTCATTACCTGTAAGGTAATAAGTTTATCTATATCACCAACATAATTAGAGTTAGTCTTAGCTAAGTTAGAACCAGAAAGATTAGCTATTTCATAAGCATTGTTATAACCAATACCTGAGGTATTAACACCTATGGTAAGTTTATCTACTAAACCCTTAGAAACATTAATATAGAAATTACCAAATTTATCCTTCTTAAGTATTTCCTGAATTCTCTTTATCTCTTGGTTTCTAAATTCAGGTTTAGTAAGAAGTTTATATAAAGTATCCTTATCATACTCACTGTTCTCAGTAAGGCAGCTTAAGTCAGCTCTAATAACAAAATTAGACATTTCATTAAGAGTTTTTTGAGAGATATTCTTAGTAATCTTACGTATTACTTCATTAAGAGCACTAGCACTGTTTTCACGAGCTTTATCTATTGTTTCTTTGGCTTGATATCTAAGTTTAACATATGAATAGTTACCTTCAGATACACCTTCAAAGGACTGTCTTAACTGATTGTATATATCACTATAGGCTCCTTTAATAGAACCAAAGGTATCTAACAAGGAAGGTAAGATATCTTTCATCTGATTAGCTATCCTACTGTCTTGATTTGGCTCAGCTAATCTAAGCTTTTCTTCAGCTCTAACTTTATTAAATGTAGTTTTTGCAATAGAAGATAAAGAATCTGATATCTTACTTGGTATCTTACTTAAACCAAATGTAATAGCATTCTGTATCTTTAGGTCTGCCCTAGATAACTGCATTTTCTCTATTAAGTAAGCCTTTTCATCTCTAGGAGCTTTCTTACCATATTCATTACAGAGGTCTACAGAACGCTTAAAAATATCAAATACCATACTATTAATATTATTGGTTACTCTAGAAGTATCTAAGGAACTAGAAATAGTATTAACAAATCTAGCTAATACAGATTCCTTCTTATCATTGAATTCTTTTCTAAACTTAGCTCTTTCAGCCATATTATCTAAGGCTTTACGGAAATCAGAATTAGTAAGCGAGTAAGTAATAAATTCAATCTGAGGGTCTACAGTATTAGTATCCCTAAAGATATAGTTATAGATTCTTTCAGCTTCTTCTCTAGAACAATCAAAATCTTCTAAGGTTAAATTCTTAGCAGCAAACTGATATAACTGAGTAGCTAATCTATAAGCATTAGCATCATACTTAAGATACTCTAATGGTATATGTGACCATTCATGTAAGAACACTTCTGCATGAGAACCAGTACCTTTGGTGTTAAAGTTAATATAACCAGTAGGTTTAGCATTAATAGTTTCAATAAATGCACCACCTTGAGAATAGGCTAGGTTATTAAGATAGTATCTTACATTCATATTCAGACTACGTAACTTTCTAAATATAGGAGATAAGTGAGATGTATCTAAACCTCTTGAATTATCTTCCTGAACCAAGGAATCAAATAGATTAGTAGAATCTTCACAGGTTAAATCTTTATATACTGCCTTATCATAAGAATTCATTTCATCTTCTGATTTAGGAGAAGTATAGTGATGTTTTCTTATCTTTTGTGCTACTTCAGAGAATTTAGTATTAAGTCTGGTTCTAAGGTTTACATTAAACTTAGTAGCAATAGCTTTCTGTTGCTGTATACCCTTATTTTCATCAAACGCATATACTTTAGGTATATTACCTGTAGAACTACGTTTTTCAGGTAGAGCAGAATAACCAAAGAAAATTACATTCTCTCTATTACCTAAATCATACTTAAAGTTATTATTTATATTTTTTAAATTTATATTATCTTCAAAGTCGTAAGCAGGATTACGGAATTCTTTAGGTACGTTAATATAGGTAGTTCTTAGAACATCTTCTTCTAAACCATCATAGGCATTAAACTGTTTCTTAACCCATTTACTAAAGCTCTGTAGAGGATCACTTAAATGATTATTATTTACTAAATCATCTTTAAATATGCTTCTAAAAGCTTTATCTCTTTCATTATTAGTATCACTTAATGGATTAAATACATAGTTACCAAATCTATAGTTACTAGCATTAGAACTCTGACCTGACAAATTATGTAATAAGTCATAAGCACTCACTACAGGGTCTTCAGTTATCATGAAAGATACTCTAACCCTAGTAAGATTATTAAGGTCTACATCTAAGGTAATAGGTTGATAAACAGCTACTCTTGATATCTTAGAATCATTAGCAAATCTATCATGCATACGTTTATAAGCATCTTTAGCCTGCTTATAAGCATTAGCAATAGGAGCAATATCTTTAATAACATTATAATATTCAGGTTCTACAAAGTTACCATCTGAATCCAAAGAGAAAACTAAATCACTATTATGTTTTATATCATCAAAGTTAGTATCCTCTAAACTTACAGAGGTAGCACCTAAGTAATCTATTGATTTATTCTTGGCTTCTTCAGCTACTTCTCTACTATTATACTGTACAACACTATTTTCATATCTAGCTATACCTGCTATATCTGTAGCATTACGTTGAACATACAGCATATTAGGTGTAGCTGTACCATTAGTATTAACAGTCTCAATTTCACCATAGTAATTAGCTACATAGACTGGTTCTGATGTTCTTCCTAATTGTTTCTCTGTTACAGGTCTACCATTTTCATCAGTACCCACTGTAAAAGTATTTTCTACATACTGTCCTACTAAACCTTCATTAGTAAACTGAGAATGATACTTAAAGTTTAATACTTCTAAATCTTTATTCTGAGTAGTGTTAATAACATTGAAATTATAAAGATTATTATTAGTTACAAATGCATTATTAAGGTTATTGTAATAAGTAACATTCTTATTAACATTTAATCCTGCTTTATCAGTAATATTAGGAGCTATAGCTATTTTCTTACCATAGAATGTATCAGTACTAGGTGCTTCAGCTATTCTCTGATTAACAGCTGTGAACAACATTAAATCTATAGCAGAATCCATCTTAAAGATAATCTGTTCTGCATTAGTATCTTTTAAACGTTCTTCAAGTTTTTCTAAGTACTTGTTCAGGTAATTAGTAAGAGGTATAGAATTTTTAATTTCATCAGAAACATCTAGATATTCAAGCTTTGCTGCTTCATTGTTCATGTAAGCAAGGAAGTCAGGAAGATTGATATCAGTTACATCCATAAAGATGGAACTCTGAGTAGTATTTAAATCCTGTACATTAAATGTTGAAGAATTTGTATAAGCAGATTTATTTAATAAATCTATTAAGTCATTTAAATCTGAATTCCTAATGCTATCATTATTAGTAGTTAATTTAACTAAAGCAGCAAGGATATGGTAATCATTAGAAGAAGTACTGAGTAACCCTTGTAACTTACCAAGATTTGTTCCTAAGAACTTAGCTATATATGCTTCATGTCTAATGTTATTAAACTTATTACTATTATTTATAATGTTAATAAGGTTAGAAAGAATATCTTTAGTACTCTTTGGATCTGTAGGCTTATTACCAAAGTTATTAATTACACTTGTTGTTCCACTATTTACATCATTTAAGCTATCTAAGAAGTTTTTATAGAAAGACTGGTCATATAAACCTCTGTAGTACTGAATGTAATCATCAAGTAATTTACCTATAGCAGTCTTTTGTTCTGCATTAAATCCCATTACATCATAGTTACTATCTAAGACTGATTTAAACTGAGCAATACTAAAGAGAATACTATTCTCTCCTTCACTCTTCTTTAATTGCTTATATAATTCATTATGGTTTCGTTCCATCCAATCTAAGAAACCCCTATAACTAATTAAGTCATTAGTTATAAGTTTATCTGCATCTAAAGAATCTTGAAGTTTATTGGTTTGCTTATTTACCCAGTCTTGTGCTGCTTTGAATGCTGTATCCCCACTCCAACCAAATTGATTAAATACATAACTATCAGGCTCATTCCGAAGTTCTGCAAGAATCTTCTGAGCATTATTTATTTCTATGCCTGCATAAGTTCTTAAGCTATTAATAGCATTATTGATAGAGATAGTAGATTCAATATTAAGGTTAGGTAAATGTTGTAAACCAGCAGTAAGTAACTGAGCCATATAGAGTAAAGGTTCATGAGCAGTAAAAGAACCTTCAATAAATGCTCTATTCATGGCTTGAGGAGCAGATATCTTACCAACAGCACCTATAAGCTGATTATAGTTAATCATGATAGCATCATGAACACCTGTAAATGCTTTAAGGGTATTTCTTACCATCTGTTGAGCATAAGCAATATTACCTGCATCAAAACCATGAATAAATATAGGAGGTAATCCTGAACCAAGAGATTCCTTATCTAAGTCAGTAGTATAGCGTACAGAAGAAGAACCTCCATCATAGTATCCTGTTATCTTATTATAAGATAACTCAGATAATGTTCCTATAAGAGCAGGCTTAAGGAGATTAAGAGTCTGTTCCTGAGTACCAAAGGTAAGTTCAGAAGATACTATAGAAAGAATTTTCTTTTGTTCTTTCCAAGTAAGAGTTTTTATATCTCTATCTTTATAATAGGTATCTAATGCTCGTTTTACAGATTCTTTAAATACAGTACATAAAGCTTCATTTGCTTGGGTTAATACTTGTGCTCTTTCTGTAGCTTCTTCTGTTACAGATTTAGCTCCTTTAACAGCATTAACTAAACAGGTTTCCTTGAACAAATCAAATAAGTTAGCATTTGCAGAGATAATAGGAAGGAAGTTATGTAAGTCTACTACTGAATCTCTAACCTTAGAGAATTCTACTAACTTACCCGTAGAATCCATAAGCTTAAGATGACCACCATTAAGGTCTTTTAAAGTTGTATACAACTTAATAATATTTTTTACATTATCTTTATTCTTATAGGTATACTTAGCAACTTCTTTATCAATATTTGTAGCTAAATGCATGAGTAGAGCTTGCATACCTGCACCATAAGTACTAGGCATAGCTACTTTCTTCATTACATCTCTTGAAAGTAATGCAGGAATAATATCTTCTATTCTAGTAGCTCTTTCCTTCTTACCTTCAGAAGTTTCAACTTTAACATCATAGATTTCAGCTAGTATCTTAAGAGCTTTAACCTTATTGGCGTAAGATTCTTTATCCTTTTCTGCATTAAGACCTGTAATAAGTTCCTGTGCAATATCTTCTTTAGTAAGTGTTTCACCTACACTTGCTGACAGCATATATACATCTTTAAAGCCATTCTTACCATCAGCCATAGCAGATAAGAAGTCTTTAAAGTCACCTGCGTACTTAGGGGGAATAACACCTACAGCAATAGACTTAGCTATAGATATTTCATCATTATTAGAAAATACACCTGATTGAGAGAAGTGATGTCCTGAACCATTATTAAGACCATCTATTTCAATTCTATATGGGAAATCTGAGATTGCTTTATTATCCTCAATGTTATTAAGAATATCTAAGCCCCCCTCACGTAACAATTCCTTAAGGAGAAGCTGACTACCAATATTTTCAATCTCAATACCTTTGGTTTTTGCTTTACCCTTATAAACAGTAAATTCAACTTGGTTAATCCTATCTACAAATGCTCTGATAGCTGTATCTTTTGTAGGATCACCAGTTATTGATTTACCATCTTCAACCATGAAACCTTTAAGAACGTCTTCAGCATCAATAGTCTTAGGAAGAAGTTTTATACCTTCTTCAAAAGCTGTCAGGGTGTCAGTAAAGGCTGTATCAATATCATTAAAGGTCATCTTATCTACATCTATACCAAGATTAAATAAGATTGTTCCCTTAAGCATTGTATTTGCTGTTTTACTTCTTCCTTCTTTAATAGATAAATCTATATGGTCTACAGGACTAAAGAATTCTCTTACTGGTTTGAATTCACGATAGTTATATCTAGGGGAATTAACTAAGAATCTATTATTAGGTGTAGTAATAACAGGGAAGAATAGAACATCACCATCTTTAGTAGTTCTAATCCTAGCATCAAATTCTTTAGCTGTACGGAATATCTGAGCATTCTTACTTTGCCTATAAGCTTCAAAGATACCACTTGTAGGGTCAGTATCCATTCCTAAGGCTTTTTGAATATGTATAGGTAAATCAGTATATACCTTGGCATCTTTTATATAGGTTTTAAAGAAGTTATCATATTCATCTCTATGCACTTCTTGCCCTTCGGAACTCTTAAAGGCTAATTCTACTAAGTCATTAGCACTGTTCTTAGAGCCTGAAGTCTTAAATGTAGCTCTTTTATCTAAGTAGAATGCTGTAAGTTGTGTAGACTTACCTTCTGAATCAAAAATTTCACGGAAAGTAAGAGGCTTACCTGATGACTTATCAATTCTTTCTACTTTAGTTAAACCAGTAAATTCACAAGTAGTTACTCTAAAGGTATCATAAGCATCTTCACCTTTACTGTTTACATAGAGTATGTCTACTGTTTCTTCTGTAATATCATGTACCTTAGAATCAGCGTCAAATCTCTTTTCTAAACCTTTCTGATAACCTATTAATTCTTTATGATTCTTTGGTTCTATTTCTTTAGAATAGCCAAGAAGGTCATCTAATACATGACCTAACTTATTAATACTTGTAGCACTATCTTTATACTCATACTTATCATTTGCTTCTAAAGTATCTAATACTGTTTCACCTTCAGGAGCTAAAGTAAGTACTCTCATGTATTTACCTGAAGTAGGTTGTTTATCTACAATGTTACCATCATAGGTAAGATAACCTTTCTTTACATAGTTAGCACTCTCTAATAAATGAAGTATTCTTGAACCTATTTCTGCACATACTTGGTTTTCTATACTAGCTATAGAATTTTCATCTTTAATACGTAGTCCTAAAGCATGCATAGCCTGACTACCTAAAGACATAATAGTGGTTGTATAATCAGCAAATTGAGCATTTGCTAATAAATTAGCAGCATTAGAAGATATCTGACCACTTGTTACTTTCTGAGCTAACCAATCAGGAGATTGCTGCATAGTCAATCCCTGTAAATTACTCAAACCAGTAGCAGAAAGAATACTTAAGAATTCTTGTGTATAACCTACTCTACCATTGAAGCTAGAACCAAAGATTTCATCAATAATCATATTAGAACTTAAGAATCTGGTTCCTAATCTATTGAGATTATTGATTAGTTTAATTATCTCTTTAAGGTTTTCTTTACCTGCATAGTCTTTAAACTGTCTTGTTATAAATGAAGGAGTTATTTCTTCATCTAATGTAGCTAATATAGAAGTAGGATTTATCTCTAAATCTTTTCTATATTTAGAATAAGATAAGTAAGTTTCAAGTTTATTTGAACTGCCCTTAGCACTTAGAATGTTAGAACCTGTATATCCTGTAGTAGTACCTTTAACAGTAAAGTTTCCCTCGCTATTAAACTTTAAAGCAAGTATCTTAGCTAATTTAACTCTTGTTTGTTCAGAGATGTTATTTGCATGATTTCCTATGTAATCCAATACACCATTTACATATAAATTCTGTATAACATCACTACGTTCGGATACAGTTAGATGTAAATCAGTATCTGAACTCTTATCTGTCTCTTGTAATATTTTATCTAAGTCTGCTTCATTAGTAATGTATCTTACAGCTAAAGGAATTAAATCATCTTTTGTAACTGCATCTATTACGTATGCTTCTTTTTTATTGGTTCTTACATTATAGTTAGGAAGAGTTTCTACAAGGTTATAGAGATTAAGAAGTTTACTATATTCATCATCTCTTACATTAGTTTTATCTTTATCTAATTTTTCGGCTCGTGTACTTAACTTAGAAGCAAATGCATATAATAAAGCCTGTTTAACAGCATATGGAGTTATATCATCTGTTGTAGTTGATGGTTCTTCAGCATAATATTTTTCTACTGTACTAAGTAACTCTTCTTCTGTATTAATATTATCTACATTAATACTTTGTTTACTAAGGAAATCTTGTGTTGCTGTAAGATTTTCAGTATCAGATGCTAAGCGAGTAATAATAAGGTCTCTATACATATCAGCTAAGAAAGGACTATCTTTTAAGCTGTCTATGTACATATCAATAAAACCACCCTGAGCATTAAATAGGTTATCTAATGCTATAAGACGTTCTTTAAGTGTCTTACTGTCATTGTATGCATTTATAAGTTTATTCTTTGCATTAACTCTATCTTCTCTTTGCTGTTCTAACTTATTAAACTCTTTTTCAGCTTCAGCATTTTCTTTAACTAAACGTGCCTGTTTTTCTGCATCTGATTCTCCAGCCTTTTTTGTAGTTAATTCAGTTTTTGGTTTGTATGTCGCTTTAGTATAAGTTGAAGTTTTTAAATTTACTAACTTAGTAGGCTTAACTGTTTTAGCTTCTTCAATACTTGTGAAGTCTTTATTACCCATTAAACGTGTAAAGTTATCATGAGTTATATCAACTGTAGAGCTAATATCTAAACCAATAGCTTTTTGGAAATAAGATGAAGGGATTAAACTTAATAAGAGGTCTGCTAAATATACATTATCAGCTGCATCTAAGTTATTAGGGTATTGAATACCTAATTGATTGCATGCTTCTTTTAATGCATTACTTTCTGAGTATTTACCCTTATCATCCTTAGAAGATACTTTATAACCAATGAGTTGATTTAAGATATCTTTAACAAGAGTACTGCTGTTAATAATACCAAACTCTAAAGCTTTTCTTGCTTTAATTCTTCTTTGTGTTTCAGCAGATAAAAGAGACTCATCCATATTCTCATCCATATGAGATTCTGGAAGATACATATAGTTAGATGGAACAGGCTCTTTAAACTTATCTAAGTAAGCTCTTCTTAATTGTTGAACATATCCTTTATTACCTTTTACTCTAGCCTGTGCTTCACTAAAATCAGCTCTAGGTGTAGTAAAAGCAGACTCAAAATCAATGAGATGTGCATAAGTAGTACTTTCAACAATCTTGGTTTTTTCCATACATGCTAATAAGGTATTAGCATAGTATAAACCTTGTTCACTAAGCTTTCCTGAAGAGATTAATGCTCTTAAATTTCTTAAGTCTTTTAATGTAAATACTTCTGCTGATGACCAATCTGTAGTAGGGTCTAATAAGTTAGTATGAGAATCAGTAAAGAGACTATCTATAGCATTAACAATAAGATTATAAGCCTGTTCCTGAGATAAATTACTAGCTTCTTTATTTAATGATTCTTGTTCTTTATCTTCCTTGGCTTTCTGTGCTTTAGCATCTTTAGCTCTCTTTCTATTAAAGGATTCAGCTAATTCAGAACTACGTTTGGTAGTGTAACCATGTACAGCAGTCCTAACTTCTTCAGATGAGTTATACTTATCAAATCCCATTTTATATCTATTTGTTTGGGTTTTAATAACTTCATCAAAACTACTTGTTAGTAATTTTTTAAGCTTTTCCTTTTCTTTCTCATTAGTAGTTTCTGTATATTTATCAAGAATTGTTTGAATTTTACCTTTTACATCAGGTGTAAGAACATCAATATCTTCACTGTATTGCCTATAAAATTTATTAATCTTTTCAGTAGATATATTATCTTCTTCTAATAATTTTTTCAGAGCATCTGTAGCTTCTTTTAAATTTACTGCATCAAGGATAAATTTATTTTTGCTTACTTCATGTACTTTAAGGAATGAAGAAACAATACCTTTATTATTCTTAGATACTCTTTCTAAGGCTTCTTCTGCATCTTTTCTAGTCTTATATACTTTCTTCCCTAAAACTGCATTATTTATTTTATTAACTTCTTTTAATTTTTCTTTAGCATTACCAACTATTTTATCTAGCTGTTCCTTTTGTTTATCATCTAATTCTAAGTCTTTAATAAGGCGAGACTGTAATTGACTTACTGTTGTATTACTTTTAAAAAGTTGTTGATTAAAGTAATTTTTAAGTTTTTCTGGAGATGTACCTGCATCATCTAATGCGACTTCTTCTTCAGGAACCTCAAGTAATTCTCTAAGGTCTTTTTGAGCAGCTTTATTTAATTTAGTAACTATATAATCAGATTCTACAGTGGATTCTGTTCTTGTATACTGTTCAAATTTATCTTCGGTAAAGTATTCTAATACTTTATTCCTACGGTCTTCCTTTAAGTCTGTATTCTCCTTTAGAGCTTTAGTAAATGCTGTATAATCATAATTAAGTATTGCGTCACGAGTACCTTTATCATTAAGTACATCTGCATACTTAAAGTAGTTAGTGTTACCTCGTTTAAGAATATCTTTAAGAGTTTCACCCTCTGTATTCTTTTCCTCTTCAAAAGCACCTTTAGACTTTTCACTCTTAGTAGCATTATAGTAAGTCTTAGCTGCTGCTTCAGACATGTGTTCTGTCTTTTCAAGATGGGAGAGAATTTCTTTCTCACTGAGGGAATCTAAATATTCATTCTCTATTTCTTCTCTTTCTGCATCAGTAAAGTCTTCTTTATTCTTTACAGACTCTTCATACATATTCTTAGTAGTAGTCTTAAGAGCATCATCAATAATACTCAATCTGTTTTCAAGTTCTTTCTTGAACTTATTAACGACTTTTCTACCTTTATTGTATTTCTTTACTGCTTCTTTAACAGTATCTAAAGAGTCACTAGCTCTAGCATCAGATGTTTTATATTTAGAAAGGTCTACATAAGCATTACCATCTTTATCAATAGCAAAACCACTATTCTTAAGGGTTTCATTATTACGATATGCTTCAAGACCTTTTTCTATATCATCTACAGTATCCTTAACCTTAGTATAGGATTCTTTAAGGAAGTTACCCATCTTAGGTAAGTACTTCATAACCTTAGGGTCTTTAGTATTTTTTAGTACATTCATCTGAGCTGTAAAGTCAGACCTAGAATCTAAGTTAATACCAGCATTCTTCCAGTTATTCCATTTTTCTTTAAGCCATGGAGAAACTTTAGTTACAGGGATTGCTACAGCATTAGAACCAGCATGGAATAAGCCACCTGAGATAAAACCATCAACAAGACCTTGTGCTATTTCTTTATTGTCATATTCACCTTTGTAGTGTTGACGTACTAAAGAAGAACCTACGTTTTCTGCTGCTAATCCTGCACCTGCTTTAGCTAAATCTACTACACCTGAATCAAGCTTAGTATGGAGAACATTATTAACCTTAGCTAATCCCTTACCAACTGCACCAATTCCACTAATAGCTTTTATAGGAGATTCTGCTATGGTTCTGGTAATTCCTTCAGGAATTTCTCTTACCTTTCTAGCTATAGCAGAACCTAAGGTTTCCTTATATAAAGCTTTATTCATAGCTTTATCTAAAGATGTAGCAATTTCTTTTCCTGCCTGTTCTGCTGTATCTAAACCAACTTTAGATAATTCACCCTTAAGAGTATTTAAGTAAAGGTGACTAAATGCTTCAGGACTTAAACCTGCTCTAAGAGGTTCTAAAGTCTTATTAACACGTTTAGCTATCTGATCTGCTGAACGCATAGCTTCAGTCTTACCTATACCTGCAAATACCTTACCTGCACCGTAACCTTTAACTAATCCCTTAGTACCAAAGTAGTCGATACCTGCTGCTAATGCACCATAGATACATGCTTTTAATTGTTCATCAGAAGGAAGTTCACCATACTTCTCTAAGTGATGTTGCATTAATTCAGCAGAATATTCCATAGCTGTAGATGCATAGGCTGCTACACCTAACCCCGGAATAGGAATCATAAATGGAATAGCAGAAGATAATACATTACCTAATGAACGACCTATAGAACCAGAGGAACTAGTAGCATCAGATATAGCATCTACTATTCTCGTACCTAATCCCGGGTCAATATTAAGAGACTTATATGCTTCTTCTCTTTGATGTTGATTCATTAATACCTTGGCTTCATCTGCTGAGATATTATTAGAACCAGTGAATTTAGCTTTATCTATATCTACTTGTGCTAAATCTGCTTTCAATGAAGTATATTCATCACCATAGGTATCCCATAATGCTTGTTCTGAATCGGTTAAACTTAAACCTTTAAGAGTACCACTATAATATTCTAAATCCTTTAATGCTTTAGCTCTTACACCTAAAATAGGACTAAGTAATTCTTCCTTAGCTTCTTGAATTTTAGCTTGAATCTGCTGAGCTGTATCTAACTTATTCCTAATACTATTTAATTCTTGTAATGGAAGATTATCTAATTTATTAAGAGCATTCCATCTACGGATAGCATAAGCAGGAGCAGAAGCAGTATTCTTTATTCCACTCCAAGTAGCCCCAGCCATTTCAGATGCCATATTATCACTATCTGTAATGGTTTTACCTGATAGTGCATTCAGAGGATTACTAACTTCTCTTATTTGACTCTGAATAGCTGCAATAGCTTCCATCTTATCTGCATTAGTAGGAAATCTCTTAACCAAATCTTCATCTGAATTAAGTATTTCAAATATTTTTTCAGGTGAACGAATACGTTGTTCTACAATATTATTTATCTTTTCTTGAACACGCTGTTCTAACTGAGGGTCTTGTTCATTATAGAGATTTCTTACATCATAAGCAGTATCATCTTCTGTAATTGCTCTTTCTGAATAATAAGGATTTAATGCTCTACGAGTACTTTCCTGTATATTAGCAATATCAGCACTAAGGTAAGGATTCTTCCGAATCTCTGCATCAACAGAATTCAGGTCATTTACTTGTTGGTTTAAGCTTTGCTTAAAGATATCTAATGAATTAGGCATATAATCTCCTATGGGATAAAAATGGCTAGGAGATTAAAAACCTTAGTTTGGGTTTGTCAATGACTTAATGTAATCTATCTATATAAGATAACAAAAGATAATAATTTAAGAGTATAAACGGATTAACTATAAAGCTAATCCGTTAAAGAGTTTATTTAGCAAAAGCATCCCAATTAATGCCAATACGTTTATATTTATTAGCATTTTTCTTAAGTTCATCAACTAAGAAAGCTAAGCTATAACTATCGTATTCTCCGGGTGCTTCTTCCCAATCCTGTACATTCTGAGGAACATATGAAGGTAGCTTATCCTTAGAACCAGTGAAATTAGAAGATATTTCAATAGGCATACTTATAAGGTTATTTTGACCTAATTCATCTCTGTTTACTAAGGCATCTTCATAAGTACTAAGGTCTAATAATTTACTAGGAGCAGCTACAGGAATACCATTTGGATTATTAAGTAATTCAAGGAAATAATCAAAGTCATCTTGAGAAGAAGTAGGATATGCACTATGATAACCTTTAATAAGTGCATTTCTCATAACTTTATCATTACCTAAATTATAGTTATGCTGATTAAGTAAATCTAAGAAGTTATCTACACTAACTTTAAAGCTTTTATCCTTTAAATCCTGTTCAAGACCTCTAGCAATAAGTTCTTCATATAACCTTTGTTTATTATTTGGAGTATTAAAGGCTGTGTCTAATTTTCTTTGAAACTCACTTTTACTCATTTGATACTTCTCCTATTTTTCCACTAAGCATTTCAACAGGTATGTTATACATAAGCATCTGTACAAAATCTTCTGCGGCTTTAGAAACTTGAACATCTCTAACAAGCTTAGAATGTTTTGTTCTTTCATTCTTAAATTCTTCTATTTTTTCTTTTAAGGAATTTGTATTTTTAAATAACTTTTTAAGTTGTTTATTATCTAAAAATGATTGATCAGTAAGCTTTACATAGTCTATAAATTGTCTCTTAAGGATATCAGAACTTAAACCAGCATTATTTAAAAGATATGATGCAGTAGCATCATCCTGTAAAAACTCAGCAGTTTCTTTAGATGTACTATACTCTCTAGTATCTTCAACTGTTTTCTTAAGATTTTCATTAACCTTTTGAAGTTTTTGTTCATATGCTTGTAATGCATTAGTTGCTGCTAAAGTCTGTCTCTTTACTCCCCCTAAATATATATTTGAGGTAGCATCACTAAATGCATTATTTCTCTTTAAAATATCTAAAGCATACTCATCATCCCAACCATTTTGTCTAGAGAAATTAATAACGCTACTTATTAATTTTTTAGAGTCATATCCCTTAGCTACACCTATCTTATACAGTTCATTTAATGCTTCCTGTTTTTCTTTCTTATCCTGAGAATCCAACCAAGATATAGCATGTGTAGCTTGGTCAGCAAATTTAGGGTTATAAGCAACTAAAGCCTGTACGTTCTTCTTTGTATCTGAATAGGTAGAGTCACTCTTTAAACTATCCTGAAGTATCTGATTAAATGCAGATTCTTGGTATTTCTTTGCTTTTTCACTAGTAGGGTCTAAGTACTCAGCAGGATTAAGATTCATACCATATTTTTCATTAGTAGCATGTACTAATTGAGTAGGGTCATAGTTAGGGTCAGTTAATCTACGTGTAGCTATTTCTTTTAAGAGACCTTCTTCATAACGACCTTTAAGGGCTTTCTCTTCAAATTCTTTGAGTTGCTGTTGATGTTCCTTAGATAGCTTATTCCAACCTAATGCCTTAGCTTCATCAAGAATAGAACCGCCTTTATAGACATCCTGATTAATCTTTTCCGTAACAGCATTTGAAATATCAGTATTAAGTCTATTAATAGCTTTAGTATTAAGATTATCTACAGCAGTATTAAGAGTTTCATCAGCAGGGTCAATAAAGTAACCTTGTAATAAATCTTTACGTAAATCTTTTCCTTGGTTTTGAAAATCTCTAACTTTATCTACAAGATTTTCATCATGTTCAATCTTATAGGCTAATTCATTTTTTCTACGTTTACCAATTTGTTTACCTTGATTATCTAACCAATTAGCTAAACCTCCCCCTTGAGCGTTAGTAAACCAATCCAAGATAGGATTACTACCTTGGTTTGCTAGTGCATTAGCATAAGCTAAAGCACTACGAGCATCATATGTAGTCTGTGCCATACTAGAATCCTCTATATCCTTTACGTTTTAACATTTCTACTGCTAAGTAATATTGAGCAGGACTAATACCACCTAATTGAGCATCATCTAAAGATATAATTCTTCCTGTATTTCTATCTATCAAAGAATAAGGGTCTTTAAAATTTAAAGGAGCTTTACTAGGTACATATGCATTAGCTACTTCTGCTTCTCTCTGTATTGCATTCCTTTCAGCAGTATTACCTTCCCAAAATCTTCTAAGCTTTTCCTGTTCCCAATCTTTTATAGCCTGTTCTCTTACAGAGGAACCAGTAAAAATAGGATCTACTCTAGACTGGTAAGTATCCTTAACATCATTAGATACATTCTGTAGATACTGAAGAGTCTTAAGGTCATTAGTATAAGTATTAAATAAAAAATTAGATAATCCGAAACTCATTTTTAACTCCTTAGATATAATTTAAAGCTTCCATTGGGATAATACCTCTCTGTACAGCTTCAGCAGGAGATATACCACCTGCTGAACGTAAAGCAGATAATACAGATTCTCTTCTATAATTATCAAATCCACCATTATGTCTAACAGCTTGAGGAATTACAGTAGACAATGTAGGAGTAGTTACAGGAGTACTTGCCTGTGTAGCTCTAGGGGTATTTACTCTTCTAACTGTAGGGTTAGAAACTTGATTTGTACCTGTCTTAGCTACACTTTCAGTAACAGGTGTAGTAGAAGTATTTGCAGGTATTGGGGAGTACCCTCTAGGTATTGGAGTGTAATTTCTAGACACTGGCATTGGAGTATAACCTTCAGGTGCTGTGTCTTGAATATCTTGATTATCTTTTGTACCTAACTCATATGGATACTTAGTAGGTACAGGAGTCATACCTTCAGTTATAGGCTGCTTAGGTACTACTGAATATTGAGAATGTTGGGAATTAGGAGAAGTACTTATACCCATAGGTGGGTAATATCCATTACCTAATTCAGGTTTATTACTAAGAGCATCTTTAATAAGAGTATCTCTTATAATACCATTAACATCTATAGCTTTAGGGGTATTTATACTGGTTTTACCATTTGGTTCAGGAGACCTATATACTCTATTTCTATACTCCTGTAATGCTGCTTTATATGGATCAAAGTTATTATCAAATGTAGCTTTTTCTACTATTTCTAAAGCTCTTTCAAAGGGTACACCCGTATTAACTAATCTATTTACTTGAGTAGGTATATTTGATATGGAAGCATCAAAACCATGCTTTTGTAGCATGTATTGAAAGGCTTCTTCTACAGGCATTCCAGTAGACATATAATATTGTAAGTTGTTTCTAAAAGTTCTTTTATCTATAGCCATATTTATTCCTTAATATTCCATTAAAGTTTACTTAAATAATAGTTGTATAAATTAGTATCCTCTTTAGAGAGGGAAGGTGTAAATGGTAAAGGCATATATACCTGTTGTGTGTAACAATTATAAAGACTCATAGTTATTCCTTAAATTTATCAGCAAATAAATCATAGAATATTTGTCCTGTAAGTAATTCAGGATTAGCTGTATACTTAGCTCTTAAATCACTAGGTAAATTAACTAATATATTCCTAAAGTTTAATCCCTGTACTGTATTTAAAGGACTATCTAAATTATTTAAAATTAACTTAGCTCCATAAGGACCTTGATTATGTGCTAAATAAACAGAACCAGCATTAATAGGTAAACCAGCAGCTTTAAGTATTCTAATATTTCTATTAGTTAAAGCTATAATTGCTTTAGCTGCTTCTCTTGGGTCTGAACGTAAATTATAGTTAGTATTACCTGTAATATCCTTCCATGTACCTTGAGTAAATTGGAAAGGTCCCATAGCTCCTGTAGGACTTACATCATTTAAATTACCTCCATGACTTTCAATAGCCATCAATCTACTAAAGAATGGATTATTAGTCTGTAGCTTACCTGAATTACCTACCCAAAATTGAGAATCTGCTAAGTTATCCCAGTCTGTCTTTAACATGTCTTCAGGAGTAAATTTTAAATTCCTAAATACAGAAGCCAAGGAAGGAATATAAGTCTTTTCAGCTATATTTTTTGTAGTAGGAGCAGCCTGTTCTACTTTCATATTTTTGTATATATCACCTAATGAAGCAGAAGGTAATATATTAGGCATATAACTAGGAGACTCTACAGGTACAGGATTATATTCAGTAGTCTGAGGGTTATAGTTAAATTTCATAATAACTCCTATAAGGCACTACTAGCTCTTTGTCTTTTCATCATATCCCATTGTTCTTGGTTTCTTTGTTCAGCATTGAGAGCAAATTGTTTCTGAAGGTTATAAGCCTCCTTTTGTAATGCTAATGATTCTCGTTGATTTTTATAAGCATTATAAGCATTCCATAAGCCTGCTCCCATACCTGCTACGCCTAATGAAAAACCTACAGGATTTTGTTTATAATTATCATATAAACCTTTCTTAAAAATATCCCATAAACTTTCACTATAATCAGGGTCAGGTGTCTTAGCATTAGCAGCAGTAATATTATTTATATAATTACCTACAGTACCAAATTGACCATTTAATTGATTAACTAAAGAAGGAGATACATTCTGACCATTATAGTAATATTGACCCCCTAAGTATCCTGAAAATAAATTATCACCCATAGTTTTATGCTCCTATTAAAGATTGATTAAGTACTATTGAGTTTAATAAATTAGACCTCTCTTCTAAAGATTCTTTAATCTTTTCTTGAGTTGCTAATTTAGCCTGAAGTTCTTCTAAATTTCTCTGTATTTTGTCTAGAGTTATTTGAGTCTTAATATTGTTATAAGCTAAAGGCATTTGAACTATATCCTTAGTTCCTATAGTCTTTATCTGATTCATAAAAGATTCACCTAAAGAAGGTGTATTATCTTTAATACCATACTTAAGAGTCTCATACTGATACTGAG
>Ga0326514_10000775_pt1 | contig 21156 bp, 29 predicted proteins | sample 3_2548_0518_D_FD_203653 | JGI IMG/M metagenome (GOLD analysis project Ga0326514, IMG submission 203653) | Bovine rumen microbial communities from UC Davis, California, United States - 3_2548_0518 | ecosystem: Host-associated > Mammals > Digestive system > Stomach > Rumen | place: USA... | reverse complement strand
AGTTTTATAATAAATTCTATCATTTACTTCAAAAGAACTTATTATTTCTACTATATCTCCTATTGACGTTGGAGATAATAAGTTTTTTATTACCCTACATTTATCTCCTTTTTTAAACTTCGGTGCCATATTTATTGTATTTAAAAAGGTAATTGTACAAATGGTGTACCATCTGGATTTTTTCCATCAAGAATATTAATTGATTCTTGTCTAGAATATCCAAATTCTCTCATTATTGCTCTTATATATTCTTTATGTGTTTTATATTCTAATCTAAACATTTTTATTATCCTTGCTGCCTCCACTGCAACTATTAAACTACATATTGTAGAACATCATTAGGACTGTTTGATGTTTTTGTTAATATTATTACTTGTGTTACAGAGGAGAATCGAACTCCATAAGTTTATACTAATGTAATTGTACTTCTTACATAGATGGCCATAACTTATCTACCAAATAGTCTATCAGATAAACTATTTCGTCTGTAACATTATAAAACTCCAATACACTTTCTTCGGTACACTTAAGGCATTATCTTCATCTTACCCTCAGAATTCTTATTGGAGTTATCAATTATTTCCAAGTATCTATTTCAATAATATAACTACGGAAATACATATCCTCTTCTTCATATTGTGAAGAATGAATCATATATCCAGCAATTGTACCATCATTATTATGATATAAACCCGATGCTTCACGGTAAATATCATTATTTACTTTAAGGAAATTATCCCATTCATCCATACCTTGAGTAGTGACTACTGTTTCTGCTTCAGCACGAGTATCATAATCACCTATGTATTCTCTACCAGATTCTGTAGGATAGTTCCATTCATTGAAAACTATGTAGTATTTCATGTTATTTGTGTTTTTGTGTGTGTATTTATTTGATTAACCCAATTTTGGAATTGGAATTTGTGTTTTCAATTATTTGAAAATTAAGATTTCAAGTGTTTCTTATATTGTTGGTTGATTGAGGGAGGTTTGATAATCACTCATTTTCAAGCACTTACAGTATCTTGTATTTGAGTTGCACCCAAACAAAAAGCCACAATTCTTCCCTAAAAATACTGAATTAACTCTCAAAGAGTGAACTGCGGCTTGTATTTGAGTCACGTCAAAAAACAAAGGGTTCCAAGGTTTCCCAAGGAACCCAATGTAGGTTGTGCCAAATGCTTAGAGCATGTTGGCAATGCAACGGGTGGCAACTTCCTTGCCGTCAGTATAGTGCTGGAACACCACACTGTCAGGGTCAAGTTTTGCACCAATGGCCACATCACAGTCCTTGTCCATCTGGACCATCTTGACACGGTTAGTCCCCTTAAGGAAGAAACATGCCGTAGGACCATACTGACCCTCAGTGACTTCAATGTGGTCAATAGACCGTTTGTCTTCAGCAGTGAGAACCTCAGTGCTGGTCTTGTCCCACTTACCATAGGACTTTACGCTTGAAAAGAAGGATTCCATCATAGTTGTATTGTTTTTGATGGTGAATAATTGTGGCTGTCCTTGGCTAGCACGGTGCTAACCAATCAACCATGTACCGATAGGTTGTATTTGACTGGTTTAAAAAAATAAAGGGACATATCATAAGATATGCCCCATTGTTATATGATGATTAGATACCTAGCTTATCAATTACAGCATCAATATCTGTTACAGGTTCTTTCATCATATAGATGGTGAATCTGAAGTCATTAGGTTTCTCATAGAATACTACTACAAGTTTCTTCTTATCTTCCTCACTAATGTCACCCTCAACAAAGTTATCTCTCTCAAACTCTTCATCATAGATGTTGCAGAAGCCTGAGAACCTTCTCTGTCCTAATACATAGGACATTCTGCATCTGGCACCCCACTCACCTTCAGTGATTTTAAAGTTGCCAACTTCAACAAGCTGTTTGAGAGCTTCTATCTCATCAGCTTTAAACTTGACAGCAGACTTCTTGTCAAGAATCTTTACATCACCATAGGTAAATACCTTGGTAGCAATAGCAGTTTCCTTAAGACCCATTTTGCTCAAGCTAGTAGCGAGCAGACTTTCAAATGTGCTTTTCATAATTTTGTGTTTTTAATAGTCCATAAACTCTATTTCTCTCTTTATGGTTAACCCAAAGCTGTCTTAACGATTTGTGGGTTACAGGTTTATAATTTATTGTTTGTTAATGTGTGTTTTAGCAATATAACTGTTCTTTCTGGACTTCTTTGTGAGTACCAACAAGCCTACACAAGTTCCAGTGTCCAAATCCATCATTAGTCAGTATATATTTGTCTGCAACATAAGGATCTCCATTCTTAGAGATATGAGGTTCAGGCCATATACCTTCCAAGACTTCATTTATGGTTGTCCAAATATCGGTAGTATATTTACCGGGTCTCTTGAAGAATGAATACCACTGTCCATTGAAGAAATCATTCTCAATATCAAATGGTTTCTCTCTATAGAATGTAGCATACGGGAAATATTCCTCAGCTTCATGCTCTTTGAGAGTATAGAACTTGATGTCTCTAATATGCCTCTCAAGGTCTATAGAATCCCACACCTTATATTTCTTCTTAAGTTGAGTAACATGAGGCAATGGCACTACCTTGACTTGATAACAAGTAGCTTTTCGGAAGAACTCTTCCAAGACTTCTCTGTTAACATAAGGAAGAGTTTCCTTAACGAAGAAATCATTTCTCTTAGTGCTATCTTCAGCACTATAAACTTTAACTTTGTAGTACATAATGTGTGTTTTTAGAGGTTTATAAATTTATTTTTCTAATTCTTTTATCTCCATGACAAGGGTGTGTAGTTTGTTAACAATTGCGTAAAACTGTTCATCAGTTTCACAATTAAGCAATGCTTTATACATGCCTTTTGTTGATTCCAACTTCACTCTTCTCTGATATCTTTCAATGTCGTTCATAATGTGTGTGTTTTAAAGGTTTTACAATAAATCCCAATCAGTCAGTGCTTCTTCAAGCATCATTCCTGATTCTATAGAATGTATAATTTCAGACTCCATAGATGCTATAAGTTTAGCAGTTTCCTCATCCACTAATACAGAGTCACAACAAGGAGTTTCTGCATAAGCCCAAAGAGCTTGACCAGCATCTTGATACTTTCTAATTCTGAGCATAAATTCAGGAGCACCTGTTTCTTCAGGTGAATACAATACGACTAAACAATTTTTCATAATTTTTACGTTTTTATTGGTTATTAAAATTCTGAAATATGACAATTTGTCACACTATCGTAACAGTGTACAAATGGTACTGTAGATATATTAGATTCTTTAATGAATCCTCTGGCAGTATAATCTTCTTTTAAAGATACTACTACTTCATGAGGAAATCTCTCACTGAACCTAACTCTAGTTACACCATCATAGAAGGTAGTGTGAGTTTTACCTTCAGATGTTTTGAATGAGATGTCTACATGCATAATATTCTCCTTTCTTTTTAATCTGAAACATTAAATGTAATAATATCATCAGATGCTGTTGCATCATCGTTTATCTGCACAGGTAATATTATTACTTTACTACGATAAAGAAGAGTAGTTTCTTCTATCTCTTTATCTCTATGTGCAATACATTTCTTTCTAAAAGACACAATATCCTTTTCAAACTGTTTTTGGAACTCTATATATCTTTTAGTTTTTTGTTTTATATCTTCTTCGACTTTTTCCAAGTAGAGATAGAAAGCTTTAAGTGCTAAATCTCGTGTTGTGTATAATGGAGATATAATGTTTGTTTGTCTGTACCATTCATTATAATCTCCATTATCAAATTTAATCCAAAATCTATAACCTACAATAGTTTTCATTTTGTTCTCCTTTCTTTTTTACCAAGTATACCCATCCCAAAGAGCTTCTGCTTTTTTAGCATATATGCTGCAAGCAGATTTGCTGCCTATGAAAGCAGCTAATATAGTATAGTCAAATCTTCCATCTAACAACCTAGTTCCAGATTGTCTTGTTGGAGTAGTGGAATGATACTGACTTAATACATTAACACTAGCGTGTTGGTTACCTTCGTAGTCAACGTAAACATCAACTACGTACAATTTAACTAAGTTCATTTTAAATCCTTTCTTTTAATGTTTTTATAACGTTTACTGTAGATCTTCAGGTTTGATTGGAATTTCTCTCCATCCTCCTTTAGGATTCTTGATGTAGCAGGCTTGCTGACCTTTATGCTCACCTCTAGTCTTGATGTGAATATAGATTTCTCTCTTCTCACCAGACTTCAACTGATAGTAATATCCAGTAGGTTTATAATCCCCACTAGATTTCCTAGAGTTAGTTGCCTTAAAGGTCTTATTATCGACCTTAATAATTTTGGTGTTGTTTTGCTCGGACACTTTGGTAGTCTGAGCTGTCTGCCCCATTGCTATGGAAGCTATCGCAACCATTGCAATGCAGAAGAACATTTTCTTCATGTGTGTTGGGTTTGTGTGTTGATTGAATGTATGTATTACATTGCTGTAATATTTCATAGATTATATGGCAGTATATACAGGAACAGAGTCCCTATATAGGTATGGGGGTATAACCCCAATCTGCCAAAGGCAGGGGGAGGGTAATATAGCTATCCTCACCATACAGCCCTAAACAGAATTTTCAAAAAAATTTCAAAAAAAATTTTATCCAGAATATCACATTTATTTGTATATTCCAGATATTATTTGTACTTTTGCAAAAAATTTTAGAGGGATCTATATAGATAGATAGGAAAGAGTAAGCTAAAAATGATATAATAATCACTGCTCAAGTTAGTTAGAGAGGTAAATTGATAATATGAATATAACACTCACAGTGGGAGAATATCACACTCACAGTGGTATTTTAGAACACTCACAGTGGCAAAATTGATATAATATGGAACAAAAAACATTTGTAGAAGACCCTGTTTATAGTAAGGTAAACAAGGAGACTGGGGAAATTGAAACCCTAAAAGTGTCTGTAAGAAAGCATGTGGAGGACTTTTTCTGTATGTACTTAGAAGCATGGGATGATTTTACTGACAGGGAAGGTTATTTAAAGACTGTGTTCACTTGGTGCATATTGCAATCTAAGTATTCAGCAGCCGGTAGTAACATGGATGGTAATATCTTCCATGTGTCAGAAGTACTGGACTATGCTACTAGAAAATATCCGGAGAAGGACATTAAAACTTTGAGGAATACTATTAGTAAATTGGTTAAGAGAGGCTTCATTATTAAGCACGAAAGTATGCGTGGATGCTACTGGATTAACCCTAAATATGGTGTAAAGGGTAATATAAGTGAGAAGATGTTCGTAAGGCTCTCAGTCAGAGCTAATTTTACTCATTAAATATAACACTCACAGTGGTAAATTATCACTTTCAGGGTTATAAGATATAGCAAAAATGCTATATTGAAGTTAATATTTTATTAGAAAAATAATTAGATTTATCATTAAATGCAAGGGATTTAGTACTTTTGCAGAAAATATCTTAGTAACAATTGCGTTATGGGAAGGATAATAGAGACAAATATATGTGGATTAAATGTGACAATTACCCCTAGTAATATTCACATCGAAGACTCTTATTATATTACATTAAGAGCACTTATGAAAGTATTCTTCATTAAATTGAGAAAGTATTTGGAGGATAGTCATATTACTATGGATACCCCTCTTAATCATAGATCTGACAGGTCATTGTGTAATGAGTGGATTACCCATAACAATGCATACAAACTTGGATTCAAGGAAGGCCAGTCAGAAGATGTAGACTTAAACTATCCTCAAGCTTGGTGTGCTCCTATAGTATATTGGTTTGGGTCTTTAATAGTATTATAATTGATAATTGTTTATGCAAGTTATATGTAAAGAAAATGAATAGATGGGATAACTTATCATTACAAGAGAAAAATCAGTTATTAGGTATATATGCTTCAAAGGGTTATACCGATTTAGCCAGCATAATCTCTCATTATAATACCTTTCAAGCTGGTGGACCTATAAAGAAAGAGAGCAATTATTCAGTAGGAAGAGTGCTTGATGGGATTTATAGAGCAGTAAACCATGAGGAGTTTATGGGAGAACCTTCTCATAAATATCAATTTATAAAACCAGAATATGTAGGACTATCTGAGGAAGAGCTAGACTCTCTTGTAGGTCAAGCAGATGAAAGAGGCCACAGATTGGATGTTGTAAAAGCAGAGGCACATCCTTCTCATTACTCTAGAGGGACATGGAGTGGCAATGACTTTGAACTTACTGATAAAGGATTAGCCGAAGTTAATCATACTTATTTTGGTTTAAACGACGGAGGTCAAGACCCTCAAGCTAGGTTGACTTATAAAGGTTCCACAGTATTACCTGAAATAACTATTACTCCAGATGGGGCATATATTTATAATACTTATGATAATATAAAACTGCATCTTAAACAACAAGGAGGCTCTCTAGGTAAAGTAACTCCTCTAGGTCAATGGGAATATCCCGGAGAAGTAACTACTATTCCCAGTAATAATATTACTATGAAAGGAGTAGATTATCCTGTAATAGGGGTATCTAATACTGGTGACACTAAGTATATGTTACCTAATATGGATTATTTATTCAATGGTCAATATGTTACTGAATATCCTGTACATAAATTTCAAGTAGGAGGCGTTACTGATAATCCTCCTAGTTGGTATAAACCTTTAACTGTTGCAGGAACTACTCCAGAAACTAGTGATAATTCTGTAAACTATAGTCCACAAGCCGAAAATACAACATTTAAACAGGCAGTTAGAAGACAAGCAGAAGTAAATGCTAAAGTTCAAGGAAGAAAATCTCCAAACCAACAAGATTTTAATATTGCGTATGGACAATTAACTAGACAAGAAGATAAACCAATTGAGCAGAATTTTAATCCAATAACAGGAGAGAGACAATACACAAAAGAGGAACAGGATTTAATGAGAGCTCAAGGTGCCGGATTGTTGACTGAAGGATTATTCTGGGCTTTAGATCCTGTTGGGATGGCAGGATATTCATTAATGAACAAATCTCCTAGATTACTTAATTCTAATAATACTCTTACTGAAAATTTAGAACAAGAAGGTATAAGTCCTGTGGTGGCTCCTTTTATAGTAGGAGGTTTAGGTTCCGGTTTAACTCATGGAATATCCAAAGGAGTGCAAAGTGCTATTGATAGAAATTTACAAAAACAATTATCTAGAGCTTATCAAGAAGGAATGAATACTAAAGTTCAGGGTAGTTCTAATAGTAAAGTTGCTCCTGTATTAGCAGATGCTTTATATAAAGATGCTTCATTTGATAGTGATCCTCTTATGCAAATGTTATATACTAATTATATTAGTGGAGAACCTACATTTGGAAACCTGCTTCCTCAAAAAACAATACAAACAGGATTAGATGATGATGCAATACAATTACTAAGAAATAGAACATTGAATAGAAACATTCAAGCTATTAAAGAAGATCCTAATTTAGGTTCAAACTTTTTAGGAGAAAGTAGAATTAAAAAATTGAATGAAATATTTGACAAAGATTTAACTAGTATAAAAGTAGGTAAATATTCTGGACAAGATTATAAAAATGCAGGACGTGGAAATGTTGGAGGTTTTTACAATGAACAAAATAGATTCATATCAATAAACAAGGACTCTGGATACCCAATGAAGCAAACACAAGCTCATGAAGCTTTGCATCATATAGATTCAAAACATTCATTAACCATTGAACAAGATGCAGCATTAAGTAAAGCCTTTGATGATGATTTTAACACACTTCCAGAAACAGAATTCGCTCCTGAATATCTTAAAAACTATAAACAAATGCGTAAAGAGAGAATAACTACTAATAGAGATGCTAGAGATGAGTTGCTTGGGTATGAAGATATACCATTAGAAAAACAAAATCAAATGATAGATCAGGCTACAGATGATGCAATATTTAGTGCTGTTGAAAATGCTAATGGGTATGGACGAGCTTACATTAAGAGATTAAGAGCAGAAAACAAACTCACTCATGAAAAAGCCAATGCTTTCAGGGAATCTATGAAAAAAGTTGGTGCAATTACTGGAATAATAGGAACAGGTGCAGCAACTACACAAAAATAAATCAAATTACCTCTACTATAGACCAATAGTTGACACTAAATAAAAGTATTATGGAAGACAAATTAGATAAACTCTTAAGAATAGAGAAAGAGAATAATATAATGCTTAGAAAGATATTACAGTACTTGTATCATCATAATGATGATATAAAAGACTTTACTATGAATTATATTGCTAATATTATATCAAATAAACATACAAGATGATACCAAAAGATTTTTTACTTAAAAAACACACGGACCTTACTGTAGCTCAATTACACACTAATAGGTCTATTAAAAAGATAATTATTCATTGCAGCGCTACTGCTGAAGGTAAAGATGTTACTGTGGCTACTATTAGAAGGTGGCATCTAGCACGTAAATTTAATGATATTGGTTATCATTATGTTATTTATAGAGACGGTAGTATTAATATAGGCAGGGATATTAACAAAATAGGTGCTCATACTGAAGGACATAATACCGGTTCTATAGGTATATGTTATATAGGTGGTTGTGCTAAAGATGGTAGAACTCCTAAAGATACTAGAACACCTGAACAAAAAATTGCTTTATATGAATTAATTGATGATTTATTAATGTTGTATCCAACTGCTGAGATACATTGTCATTACGAATATGCAAATAAAGCTTGTCCAAGTTTTAAATTGGAAACTTTTAAACAAGAATATAAACTTTGGTTAGAAGCACAGAAGATTACTCCTAAATGTAATTTAAAGTAAATCAATTAATTAAAAAATATTTTAAAAAAATAATAAACTTTTTTAATGTATATCAAAAACTTTTTGTATTTTTGCACCAAATTTAAACAATAAAATTTAATCAAAAATGAAGAAAATTCTTGTTTGTTTTGCACTGACTTTGTTTATGAGTGCACTTGTATCCTGCAACAACCATACTGACACCATTATTGTTGTTGGTGATACTTTAGAGACTATTGATACTATTGCTATTGATAGTGTTGATACTACGTGTATAGATACCATTCTTTAATGGTATTTTGGCCCAATAGCTCAGCTGAATAGAGCGAGAGTCTTCTAAACTCTAGGTCGATGGTTTGAGTCCATCTTGGGTCACAAAGGTTTTAATTAATGATATTTGATGGTTCCTCCTATAGCTTAATGGTAGAGCGAATAGTCTAAAAGCACTATTGATGTGAAAGTTCAACTCTTTCTAGGAGGGCAATTCCTCCTTAGCTCAGTTGGTTAGAGCACCTGACTGTTAATCAGGGGGTCGAAGGTTCAAGTCCTTCAGGGGGAGCAAAAACTTTAAAGGATATATATCATGGGAATTAAAGCAAGAAGTATTAACAGAGCTGCTAAAAGGGGACATTTTATTAACTGGAATGGAGAGTATTCTCACACTAGACCTTTTAATAACCGAGCTAATACTAGCAAAAGAAAGGGTGTCCACAGTAGAGCAGAGTCTCAGGCAAATAGACAGTTATGGGAAGCAATTAAAACCCACAAGAATAATTCAGAAGATGAGTAAGCCATCACTTAATGAAACATTTAGAGAGTTAGTTAACTCCGAATTCAATGATGACCCAGTTCATTATTGTAAAAGATGTCTCTCATTAAATATTAGAGTTGATGAGAATGGGGAGGAATTCTGTGAGAACTGTACCTCTACTAACATCCTTAAAACTAATATTTTTAAATGGGAGAAACTTTATAAAGAAATGTACGGTAAACCTTTTTTGTATAATTAATATAGTAGAATTTAAAAATGGAAGAAAACAAGAAAGTTATTAACATGCATCCCCAGATGAATAGTGCTGAACAACCTACCTATGAGCAGCTTCAGGCTCAGCTTATGCAAGCTCAGCAGACTATTGCTGCCATTAGAATGGATGCTCAAAAGAAGATTGAGAGTATGAATTACGCCAATGCTTTTCAGCAGCAGCAGTTTATGCTGGAGATTGTCAAAATGAAAGATACTTTCCCTGCTAATATGGTAAAAAAAGCCATCAATGCTATTGACAATTTCTGGTTTGAAGAGCCTAAAGAGGAGGAAACTAATGATGAGAAGCAAGGCCAATAATATCTATAGAATTCCTTGTTCTACAATGGAAGAGTTTTATAAAAATTGGATTGATATTCTCACTCCAATTCATAAACTTACTGCCAAGAACAAGCAGATATTATTAGCTTTCCTTATGCTCAGATATGAGTTAGCTCAAAGTATCAGTAATGAAACATTGTTAGATGAAGTCTTAATGAATGAAGATTCTAAGGCTAAAATAAAAGAAAGATGCAATCTGCAAGGTAATTACTTACAGGTAGCTATGTTTACCTTAGCTCAACAGAATGTTCTCATTAAGACTTTATCTGATGATTCTAGAAAGAAGTATAAGTACAGAATCAATCCTAGAATACTTCCTGATATGCAATATACTGACACTGGAGTAATACTTCAATTTAACTTTGAGTTAAAATGCAATCAAATCTTACCTCCTACTACAGAGCAGTAAATCAAGTAGCTGAGAATCTAGGATTGACTCCTAAAGAAGTAGATAAGGTATATAGAGCATATTGTAGGCTAATAAAAGAAAAGATTGAATCTCTCCCTCTTAAGGAAGACCTTACAGAAGAAGAATACAATCAATTACAAGTAAATATAAACTTGCCTAGTTTTGGTAAACTATATACTAGCTGGCAGAAACACAAGAATTTAAAAAAGAAATTAGAATATGTACAGAAAGCCAAAGAAAATAAAGCTGCTAAACACAGACATCTTAGCGACAATGACTCTTTATAGTAACGATGTTTTTGAAAAGGGCCTTGTGAAACATAAAAAGGGTGATATGCAAGATATTCAGGAAGTACTTGAAGTCAGTGAGTATGCAGCATCCAGAGGTATTAAGAAAGGAGACTTAATATATATCAATCTTGAGAAATACATAAAGTTGGTTCCTTCTCATAATTATGATAGTGCTATTCAGAGGACTCAAGCTCCTGATGGTAAAAAGATGGATAGAATATTTGACCCTCCTTACATTAAAATAGGGGATGAAGTGTTCTTCCATCCTGACTATTCTGATATTGACTATATTGTCACAGAGTGGGATGAATTAGAGGAGACAGGGCTAGTTCTTCCAGATAATAAAATAATTGAAACTGTTTAAAGAAAAGCCCTAGTGATAGGGCTTTCCAATTTTATAGATATGAACTTATTTACACTCAAAAACTATAAGGTTTACATCTCTGAGGAAGCTTACTTACTGGCTCCTTTTAAGAAGATTTGGGACAGAGATAAGACTCAGAATAAAAATAGGGCTCTACAAGAGTTAGGTCTTATTTATTTTGTATGTGATATTAGAAGTGACTATCAATATATTATAGATGAAGAAGAGAGAATTAAAGAAGTAATTCAAGGAGAAGGACTTCCTAGCAACTATACCCCAGATAAAGATGTAAGGGATGCTATGGATTTCTATAAATCCTTTAGAAGCACTGCTGAAATATTTCTTGAAGGGACTAGGGTAGCTGCTAACAATTTTAGAAACTACCTGATTAACCTTAATCTGTATGAGGAAACAGATGATGGCAAACCTAAATATAATGTTGGATCTATTGCTACTGCTCTAAAGCAGATGCCTCAATTAATTACTGACCTTAATAAAGCTGAGTTAGCTGTTAAGAAAGAAAGAGATGAAGAGAAGTCTATTAGAGGTGGTGGAGAAAATCTAAGTATGTTTGAGAATGGAATCTAATGAATTATTTGTAAAGACTAATGAGGTAAACTCTAATGTTACTGAACTAATATTCAAAGAATATTGGAAGTCCTGTACTGACCCTTTTGATAGAGAATTCTTTAGTAAAGAGAAGATTATTAATGAGATTAAAGATACTTTCTTAGACTTCTTTTATAGTGTTCCTTTTATTCAGAACTGTACTTCAGTAGATAGAAAATATGCCAAGGATTTACCTAGAGATAATAAAGGCAGAATCATTGTAGACATTACACATCCTCATATCCTCGAAGATATGGATTACTTCAGACCTACTGCTTTATGTTTTGACCAGTATGGAGTGCCTACTTTATTAAAACCTAATGGTAATCCTAATAGTCCTTATGGTAAATGGATTGCTGAGGAAGCTAGAAGATGTAGAGAAGGTTATATAAGAGAATCTGATGGTGAATGGGTTACTGGAGATTTATATTTCTTTTGGAATTATTCTCCTATGATGGTAGAGGAAGAAGATGAGGATGAAGGTATTACTATTCGTTATAGAAGATTTCCTAGTGTATGGGAAGGTCACTATTGGAAAGCTCATTATATATGGCAAGCTCGTCATAATAGTAAAAATAGTGCTGAATTAGCCAGTCGTGCTAAAGGAAAGACAGCCTTTGGTGCTGCTATGTTGTGTAGAAGAATTTTATTAGGTGAAACATCTAAAAACACTACAGATGTTACTGCTGTAGCTATGGCTTCTGACAAGAAGTTCTTGACAGGCGGTGATGTCTTGTTAGATAAGTTCCAAGATACTCTAGACTTTTGTGCAGAGAATACAGAGTTTCCCAGAGGAAGATTGAAAGATACTGAGAATGAGTTAAAATGGGAAATTGGTTATAAGAGGAATAATGGTCCTAAAGATGGTATTCAAAATGTGGTATTTGGTATTACTTCAGGTAATACTCCTAAAAAAGGTAGAGGTAGTAGAGCTTCTTTATATATACTTGAGGAGTTTGGTTCTTGGGCTAATCTTAAACCAGTATACAATGGTTTAAAACCCTCTGTAAAGAATGGTAAAAAATCCTATGGTTTGATACACTTACAGGGTACTGCTGGTGATTCAGAATCAGATTTTTCTGGTGCTCAAGATTTAGTAAGGAATCCTGATGGTAATGATTTATACGCAGTAGACAATGTCTATGACAAACTAGCTCAAGGTAAGAAAAGATTTGTATACTTTTTTCCGGGATATATTAACCTACAAGGATTTTATGATAAAAATGGTAATTCTGATGTAGTAAAAGCTTTAGTAGAGATTATAGCCAATAGAGTCAAGGTTAAATATAATACTGATAATCCTGATACATTAATTAGATTGATGGCTGAAACTCCTATAGTTCCTGAGGAGGCTATGTTAAGAGTTCAAAGCAATGTCTTCCCAACAGCTGATTTAAATGAAAGAATAGCTCAAATAGAGAATGAGCCTAATGCTCTCAATGATGTGTTTGTAGGAGAGTTAGTAATGGATGCTAATGGAGAGGTAAGTTTTAAGACTACTAATGATGTGCCTATCAGATTCTTTCCACATAAAGATAATAAACTTAAGGGTGCTGTTGAAATATTTGAGATGCCCCAGAAGGCTCCTAATGAAAGTAGACCTGCTTCCAATAGATACATAGCTTCCTGTGACCCTGTTGATAAAGATAGTGCAGACTCAGTTTCTTTAAGCTCTACATTTGTTTTAGATTTATATACTGATAGGATAGTTGCAGAATATACGGGCAGAAAAGACTTTGCAGAAGATGCTTATGAAGTAACTAGGAGATTATGTATGTTCTATAATGCTAGATGTTTATATGAAAATAATATTCCCGGTTTATATGGATATTTTAGTAAGATGAATTGTACATATCTTCTAGCGGATACTCCAGAATATTTGAAAGAAAAAGACCTTATTAAGACTAATACTATTGGAAATGGCTCTAAGGGAGTAAGAACTACAGTTCCTATTATTAATCATGGCGAGCAATTAATCAGAGATTGGCTATGTAAGGAAGTAATTATCAATAACCAAACAGAGCATAGTGAAGAAATTCAGAGGACCTCGAATTTATACTTAATTAAAAACCTAGCTTTACTAAAAGAGTTGTCTCAATATAATCGTCTAAATAACTTTGATAGGGTTATGTCTTTGATGATGCTAATGATTTATAGAGAGTCTATGATGATATTATTTCATGGGGAAGTAAAAATCTCTAAACAAAGAGATGATCCTAACTACTTAGGAAACAGCAAGTTCTTTCAACAATATGACAGGAAGTTTAGAAAAAATTAATAATTCTCTTAAATAATTCATTCTTTATTTCTTAGAGTGAATTATTTTTTATACTTTTGCAGTTGAAAATTTTAATAAAATGTTTGAGAAAGACAGTTATAAAGAAAATAAACCTCGCACATTTCCTCCTCAGAGAAAGAAGTTTTCTCAGAAGGGTAAAGCATGGAGAAAAGAATGTGTACAATGGGCTATAGATAGTCTGTACTCATTTGGTGAGGTATGCCGTAAATCTACTAAGGCTAAGAGAATTAATCTCGACTTATTGAATGGTAAACTTCACATGGATGACTTGGAGTATATTGCTAATCCTAGTGGTATTGAAAGTGATTATATTTCTGATGAAATTCAGCACTATGCAATTATGAATAGTAAGCTTAATATCCTTAGAGGTGAGGAGCTTGCCAGAGTATTTGACTATAGTGTTATAGTCACTAATCCTAATGCTATCAGTGATGCTGAGGATAGGAAGAAAGCAGAGTTATTTGCCCGACTTCAAGCAGCTATTGAGAATGAGTCTACTAGTGAAGAGCAATATCAACAGGAAGTAGAAAGACTTGCTAAATATTATGCCTATGAATGGCAGGATATTAAGGAAATGCAAGGAAATGCCCTACTTCATCATTACTCCAAGGAATATAACTTTCCAATGTTATTTAATAATGGGTTTATGACTGCTATGTGGGCGGGTGAAGAGATTTATCAGTGTGACATAGTGGGGGGTGAGCCTGTGATGAATAGAGTTAATCCTTTCAAGCTTCAAGTATTTATGTCTGGTTATTCTAATAAAATTGAAGATGCAGACATGATTATTTATGATGACTTCTGGAGTCCGGGCAGAATATATGATACTTTCTATGATGTACTTACTGAAAAGGATATGAAGTACATTGAAAGTAGAGCATATAATGACAGTGAAGCTACTGATATTGACTATGATACTAGAGATTCTTATGTACCCGGTACTATGATTGATGATACTATTAGCATTGTAGATGGTGAGTTTGTTGCTGGTGAAGAACTCTTTAAAGAGGCTCCTGATGAATTTTCCTTCCTTCCTTATGATATGGCTGGTAATATCAGAGTCACCAGAGTGTATTGGAAATCTAGAAGACTTGTCAAAAAGGTTAAGTTCTATGACCCAATGACAGGTGAAGTGGATTATAAGATTATGCCTGAGAGCTATCTTATTGATGAAGCAGCAGGAGAAGAGGAAGAAGAACTTTGGGTTAATGAGGCTTGGGAAGGAACTAGAATAGGCAGAGACACTTATGTGAATATGAGACCTTGTCCTATTCAATATAATAGTATTTCTAATCCTAGTAAGTGCCACTTTGGATTTGTTGGTTCTATCTATAATCTGAATGACAGTAAACCATTCAGTATGGTAGATATTATGAAGCCTTATAATTATCTATATGATGTTATTCATGATAGACTAAATAGACTTCTTGCCAGAAATATGGGTAAACTTGTCAGATTAGACCTTTCTAAGATTCCTCAATCCAAAGGCTGGGATGTTGATAAGTGGTTGTATTTTGCTAAGACTTGTGGTATTGCTGTTGAGGATTCCTTCAATGAAGGTGACTATGGCGCTTCTACAGGTAAATTAGCAGGTGGCTTAAACAATGCCTCTACTGGAGTTATTGATGCTGAGTTAGGTAATACTATTCAACAATATATGCAACTTTTGGAGTTTATTAAGCAAGAAATGTCCGAGGTTGCAGGTATATCTAAACAGCGTGAAGGTCAGATTTCTAACAGAGAAACTGTTGGTGGTGTAGAAAGAGCTACTTTGCAGAGTTCTCATATCACTGAATGGTTATTTGCTATTCATGACGATGTAAAGAAGAGAGCCTTAGAATGCTTCTTAGAAACTGCAAAGATTGCCATGAAGGGTGGTTCTAAGAAGTTCCAATACATAATTCCGGGCTGGACTAAGCAAGTAATTGAAATTGATGGTAATGAATTTGCTGAGGCTGACTATGGTATTGTTGTTGATAACTCTAGAGAAGTCCAAGAGCTTAGACAAAAACTTGATATGTTGGCTCAGGCTGGTTTACAAAATCAAATGTTTAACTTCAGTACAGTTCTTCAACTCTACTCCTCCTGTAGTTTGTCTGAAAAGATTGTTATTATGAAGCAATCTGAAGCCGAAGCTATGCAAAGGGCTCAACAACAACAAGAACAGCAACAGCAACTGGCTCAACAGCAAATGCAGCTCCAAGCTCAGACAGAACAGGCTAAGATGCAGCAGGAGGATATGCTTAATCAAAGAGATAATGAAACCAAGCTCCTTATTGCTAATATGCAAGCTTTAAGTAAAAGAGATGCTGATGGAGATGGAATAGTAAATGAGGGTGTTGATCAGACTGACCTTGCTGAGAAGATTAGAGAATTTGATGAAAAACTTAAGCTTGATAGAGATAGGTTTGAGTATCAAAAACAAAAAGATAAGAGAGATAATGACACTAAATTAACCATTGCCAAGATGCGTCCCAAAACAACCTCAAATAATAAATAAATATGATACAGTTTAATGAATTAAGAATTGATAATGAGCCTGCTATTGACGGGGATTACCATCTTATCATTGATGTTTCATTACTTGACCCTACTATTGAAGGTAGTGAAACTCTTGAGATAAGCAATGTGTTTGTAGGCTTTGGTTCTACTACAGAAGTTGAAGACTATTTAGACCCTGAGACTCAACATACAGGTACAATTACTAGACAGGACATTGTTGATGGCAAGCTAAAAGGTATTAGATTCTACATTCCTCTGACTAATGACCAGAATAAACAGCTTGTCTATGTCAAAGTAGATATGGATGATGCACTAAATCTTCTTGATTGCAACACTCCTACAGATATTGAAGGTTATGTCTATGACAAATGTCTTCTTATGAACAATGTCTTTACCTATCTCAAGGAAAGTAACAAAGACTGTGAAGAGATAACCAACCTTGCTAATTACATTGCAAAAATTAAAGGTCTTGAATTAGCCATTGAAGGTGGTAACTTTGAATTGGCTAACAAATATTGGAACAAGTTCTTTATAAACAATAGTACTGGTGTTTCATCTTCTAATTGTGGTTGCAGATAATATGGATGCTATGGGTAATGCCTTATTGAAAGGCTTTGACAAATATTACAACACATTGGTCCGAGTAGGATATGTGAACAACAGGACTGTAAGTCAGTTTATAGTTGCTTCTTGGATTTATGATGTACTTGAAGGTAAATATGACTGCTGGCCTGATGAAGACCAGTATAAGCTTTTAAGTGATTTATATATGTGTTTGGAAGGAAGTTGTCTTGTTCCTTATCAGAAGTACTGCAAGACTGTTACTATCAATAAGCTTCCTAACAATCATTATATAAGACTCACTGAGACTAATACTGTAGACAAAGAAGGTAATCCTATTGGAGATAGTATGAGAAAGTATGAAAATGATATTTTAAAAATGATTTAAATTAAATAAATATGCTAACAACTAGTGAATTAAAACAAGTAAAGCACTACCTTGAGTTATATAGTAAGAAGGATAGTCAGTTACCTCCAGCTGATATTCCTCTTGACAAGTATGACCAAGTAGCTATTGTTCAGAGAGGAAGTAATAGACTAGTACCTATTACAGAGCTTCAAGAAACAATAGGTATAGAGCTTAAGAAAGATGTCTGTACATACAATTGGTATATCAGCCATCCTGAAAAGATTGATAATAATACAATTTATGTGTGTACTACAGACGATGGTTCTCAGGTAATCCAGATTTATCTGCAAGGTTATCCCTTTATGTCTACGGCTGATGCAGAGTTTGCATTTTCTGCCAACAGAAGTGCTGCTTTCATTGGTGAGGATAACCCTACTACATTAAATGCAACTGCCTCCCCTATTGCAAGTGATATCACTTTCTATGATGGAGATATAGTTCTAAAAACTACTACTGATAATACCTCCTTGTCACATACTCTTAATGTAACAGGAAGCAAAACATTTACTGCCAAAGCTCATATCTTGGGCAGAGAGATGACTAAGAGTTTAACTATTACCGGAGTAAAGCATGTTTACTGGGGTGCTGGAAACAATCCTGCCACCTCTAATGCAGTTGCTACTGATACTACTCCAAGAAATGTTACCTTCACAATGAAGGTTAACAGTCTTGGTCTTGCAGATAGTACACACTACTTATATTTTGAAGTTCCTGCTGGTTGGCAAGTATATAAACTTGAGTTAGTAGATGACGAGAACTTCCCCATGGAAATGACTATCCATAGCACTCCTATTACTGCTCATAATACTGGATATACTGCTTATAGAAATGAGGAACTTCGTGCTGCTGGTACACATAATTACAGAATATACGTTAAATCCCTATAAGTTATGGCAGATATATTAAATATTCCAGGAAAAATTCATAGTACAGCTGCCGATGGTAGAGCAGTTGAAACTAATGAGGTATATGATAATAATAAAGAAACTTTTCAAAGTAGTATTAATGCTAACTTTGAGGAGAGAATTGCCACTAATACCTCTATCATTGAAGCCTATGTACGTCAGAACTTTGTAACTCTTACAGCACAAGCAACAGACCTTACAATTGCTGATGTATTCAACAATCAGTCTCCTGCTGTTACACCTGCTCTTAACACTGTATATAGAGTAGCTAATTGGAAAGGAGATTCTGATAGCACATTTTATAACACAAGTTATTATAGCGAATATTCAACTAATGGTACTACTACTGCTGATTTAGTTTTGCTTGATGTAGTAGATAAAGGTATTGACGATGAACCTACTGCTGGAAGTAATAATTTGGTTAAGAGTGGAGGAGTGCATAAAGAGATTAGTCAGTTAGACCAAGAAATCCATTACGTTCAATTTCCATTCTCCGGTGGGAAGCCCGGATATTACATTGATGGCACAGGTGTTGAACATGTTTGGGCAGCAGGTTATATCTCTGAATATTATCCCGTATCGGCAGGGGACTTAGTTAAATGCTATGGGGCAGCGGACTCTGATGCTCTTGTTATTGCTTTTTACAATGAGAATATGGAGTTTGTAGCAGATGGCAAGGTGGCTGGGGCAGGTGGTACGACATTGCAGTTGTATTCATCTGTTGCCCCTTACAATGGATATGTAAGATGCTACACCGATAAATTCAAAAGCCCTACGGCTTGGGAGGATAGTTATATTATGATTCCATCTAATGTTTTGCATGAGACAGATGCAAAAAGGTTTATTTCAAATGAACAACTTGCAGATGTTGAGCAAGAAATCAAAACAGATGTGATCAATATAGAGGTCAATTTATTTGACTATAACCAATCTATACCTGTAAGGTATTTTGAAAACCCTTTTAGCGTAGGAAAAAGATACTATGTTAAGAATCTGTCCACAAAGTCAATCAGTTTTATTGCCTATGATGAAAATAAACAGGAATTAGGGTATATAACACATGATGTAACTCTTGGTATTGGAGAAGAGGAAAAATTCACTTTTGATTACGCAAATGCCAAATTTATTGGTGGTTATGTTGCAGATGCTAAATATAGCATTGCCATAGGGAAAGCAGACAATGAGGGTGAATTGGCTACGGAAATAGATGCTCTCAAGAAAATAGTGGGTACAAAACTCATTATCCGAAACGATGTTGGAAACATATATGTCCCATTTGTTTTCGCAAAGGGGATGCAATATGCCTTTACAAACAAAAGCAATGGCATTTGTTCACTGCAATACAAGACTGATGAATACTCTCAACCCATAGAGATAAAGTCACCAATCGCTGTTGGTGAAACATATATTTTTACACCATCGGATGATGCAAAATATATAGGTGGATATTCCTCTTATGGTTATAATGGTGTCATTGAATCTGTAGTTGGTCTTGTCCCAACTGTACAACAACTTGGTGTCAAATCAACTTTCTCACATACTGGAGCAGGAACTTTGTTTAGCAGTTTTTCCTTTGAGAAAGGAAAACAATACAAAGTTAGAAACAATACAAAAGCAATTCTTTCTGTTTTTCTGCGAAAAGAAATTGGGGGCGAAAATACACAAGTGGTTGCTGACCCTCTAAAACCACGTGATGTTGTGTATTTTATTGCACAAGACGATGCTAATTACATAGGGGGGTATTCAAGTATAGGTTACAATATTTCCGTATCCTGCGTGGAGGGTATTGTAAATCAACTCAATGAAATGTCACCTCTACCCAGTATATATGAATCATATCTTGCAGACAAGATTGCATTTATTGACAGACTGCACAATGATTGTGGAGAGAGAGGAGACTCATTTATCTTTATTACGGACACACACCTTATCAACAACTCCTTGGCTTGCCTCCCGATTATAAAGTATCTTTCTGAGAGATTGTTTATAGACAAGTTGATACATGGAGGTGATTCCGGTAGTATTACAGCAAATTATATGCCTACATATGGTTGGGATGCTATCAATAAGGGCATGAGGCTTTTCTATCAATATATTGCCAACGCATTAAAGAGTGGAAAATTCTTTGGTTTGATAGGAAATCATGATTTCAATGACCGCATTTATTCAGGAGGTTCATCGGAAATTACGGGGATAGACCTTAAATCGAGAAGAAACATCTTACTCTCTCTGTCTCCTGACAACATTGTTCTTGGTGATAGTGAGGATGGTGCATACTATTATTATGACAATCCTGTTGCCAAGATAAGATACATTTTCTTGGATACATCATTTGGACAAGTTGCAGGTGCTGCAAGTATAGGAGGAGTACAATTACAATGGTTCATCAATCTTGTATTGGCAACACCGAATGGGTATGAACTTATTGTTGCAGGACACATTCCATTCTACGAGAATTTCTCTCAATATGATATTCAATACATTTCCTTTATGGGTGATGTGATAGATGCCATCAATAACAAAGATCAGGGTGTTGCGGTGATTGGTGGGGTATCCTATTCTTATGATTTCAGAAATATTGATACAAGGGTAATTTTCAATCTTTTGGGACACACTCACTATGATGGTGAATTGTATAATAACGGGGT
>Ga0326514_10000774_pt1 | contig 21192 bp, 16 predicted proteins | sample 3_2548_0518_D_FD_203653 | JGI IMG/M metagenome (GOLD analysis project Ga0326514, IMG submission 203653) | Bovine rumen microbial communities from UC Davis, California, United States - 3_2548_0518 | ecosystem: Host-associated > Mammals > Digestive system > Stomach > Rumen | place: USA... | reverse complement strand
GTTACATACATGAAGATGGATGCCGGAATGGATACCGGTGACATCATCGACAAGGTTGAAGTTGCGATCGATCCCAACGAACATACAGAATCACTCATGATGAGGCTAGCCGAAGCATCCGCTGCAAAGCTTCCTGATATCATCGACAGCTGGGTCAAAGGCGGGCTGACAACAACAAAGCAGGACGATTCAAAAGCAACTGCATGTCCGCCGATCAGACCTGAGGAAGGTGAGTTTGACTGGAATCAGGATGCAAAAGATATTCATAACAGAGTCAGGGCATTAAGTGCCTGGCCGGGAGCTTTTGTGCTGAAAGAAGATAAAAAGCTCAAGGTCCTTGATTCAGAAGTCGTTGAAGATGAGTCGCTTATTCCTGATGATCTTAAGGATTCATTGCCAGGTACAGTTGTAAAAGCAAAAGGCGAGAATCTCATCGTTAAGTGCGGCAACGGTTTCCTCAAAGTAAAAGAACTTCAGCAGCCCGGCGGCAAGAGACTTCGCGCCATCGACTGCGCCCACAACTTTACGGTAGGAAGTCCGATCATTTAGGAGCAGCACTATGTCTGACGAGATCAAGTACAAGAAGAAAGAACTGCAAAAGATCATTGCCGAAGATAATGAGAGAGAACTCTGTTTTCTCATGCTCTACTGGGTATATGAGAAGGATGCCTATTCAAATCTCGTTATCAAGAAGGCGGACAAGATCGCAAGCGAGGCAGGGAAAAAGATAGATTTCGCAAGGGCAATGCTCTACGGAACGCTTACATATTCTTTCACTATCGATTTCCTTATCAGACACATTACCAAGGAAGAAGTCGAGTCAATGGATCCTGTATCAAGGACCGCCATAAGGATGGCAGTCTGGCAGATCCAGTTCGGTAATAATATTCCCGCTTATGCAGCTGTGGATTCGGCTGTTGAGCTTACAAAGAAATACAATCACAAGGCATCAGGCTATGTAAATGCCGTATTAAGGAAGTTTACAGATTCGCCTGAGGCTAAGAGATATTTAGAACAGTTTAAGCCCGGTATCAGAGTTGCCTTAAAGCCTGAGATCTACGGTATCTTCAAAAAGGATTTCGGCAAGCAGACGGCATTTGAGATCGGCAAGGCTTTACTGGAGCCTGCTCATATCACTGTAAGATTCGATGCCCACAAGGTGGATCAGGATACTCTTATTAAAGAGCTCAAAAAGGAAGGGATAACTGCCGTTAAGGGCGGGTTCATTCCTGACTGCGTTGAGATAACAGGAGGTCTTAACGGCCTCGAAAATACAGAGTGCTTCAATAAGTACGGCATGTTTGTTCAGGGGCAGGGCGCGATGCTCGCTTCGCACATAGCCCATCCGAGAGTTGCCGATAAGATCCTTGACTGCTGTGCTGCTCCCGGCGGCAAGTCCACTCATATGGCTCAGATGTGCAGGGACGACTTAAGCATCCTTGCAGTTGATATCAATGAGGCCAGATTAAAGCTTGTTAAAGACAATTGTAAGCGATTGGGCCTTACATCCATCGATACACTTTGCACCGATGCCTCAAACATCAATAAGGATGACAGGGATTCCAAGAGATCCTATGATATAGTTCTCTGTGACGTGCCCTGCAGCGGTCTTGGCCTTTTAGGCAGAAAGCCCGATATAAGAGAGAAGTTCACATACGACGAACTCGACGAGATACTTCCTTTGCAGTATCAGATCCTTGATCATGCATCGAAAATGGTCCGTCCGGGCGGAACGCTTATATATTGCACATGTACCCTGAATTCCGATGAGAATCAGAATCAGGTTGAGACATTCCTTTCCGAGCATAAGAGATTCCATACGGTTCCCATCGATAAGTATCTGCCTGAAGGCATATATATGGATGAGGAAAGACAGGAATCCGTTGCTAACGGCATGATCACGCTTCTCCCGCATCTTGATAAGTGCGAAGGCTTTTTCATATGCCGTATGGAAAGAGACAGAAAGGAAGATTGATCTTGAAAGAAAAGTTCTGTCTTGATTTGAATCTTAATGACCTTACCGAGTGGTGCGCGAAAAGAGAAGTGCCCAAATACCGCGCTTCCCAGATTTACGGCTGGCTCTCATCGGGCTGTGTAAACACTGATGACATGACTAATGTCCCCAAAAATGTAAGGGCAATGCTTGAAGAAGACTTTATTTTCGGTGGGTTCGAGATGATGGAGCACCTTGTATCCAAACTCGATGGCACCGAGAAATTCGTATATAAGCTCTATGACGGCAACATCATTGAGACAGTTGCAATGAGATATAAGACAGGTATTTCAGTTTGCATTTCTTCACAGGCGGGATGCCGGATGGGTTGTGCTTTCTGCGCATCTGCAAAGATTGATTTTGGCAGAAATCTCTTAGCAGGAGAGCTTCTTGCACAGGTTTCCGTTACACAGAAGGAACTGGGTGAGAGAGTCCACAGTGTAGTAATAATGGGAATTGGCGAGCCTTTCGATAACTATGAGAACGTAATGCGCTTTATTAAGCTTGCAAACGATCCCGACGGCCTTAATTTGGGCGCAAGACATATCACGCTCTCTACATGCGGACTCGTGCCGAAGATAGAAGAGTTTACAAAAGAAGGCCTTCAGGTAAACCTTGCCGTGTCACTGCATGCTCCTAACGACGAGCTTAGAAAGAAACTCATGCCTGTTGCAAAGGCATATTCGATTGAGCAGCTCATGACGGCTTGCAAAGAGTACACAAAGGCAACGAACAGAAGGATAACTTTTGAATACAGCCTTTTGGCCGGAGTCAACGATACGCCTCAGTGCGCATCAGAACTTGTAAAGCTCTTAAAGGGCGGTCTTTATCACGTAAATCTCATTGCAATGAATAAGGTGCCCGGAACCATTTTTCAGTCGGCATCTCCCGCAAAGGTAAAGCAGTTCAGGGATATCCTTGAATCAGGCGGCATAAATGCAACTATAAGACGCGAGATGGGTTCTGACATTATGGCTGCCTGCGGACAGCTTCGAAGAGGAACCATTGAGGGAACGAGATGAACGCTTACGGATTGTCAGACAAAGGTCCCGTCAGGGACATGAACGAAGACAGTTTTGCTTATGAGATGGTAGGCAACTGTCTTTGCATGGCTGTAGCTGACGGTGTAGGCGGTGAGGCGTGCGGCGAGATCGCAAGCCGTATTGCTGTTGATGCCGTTATGGAGGAGTTCAAGGAGAGCCTTCCGTTCGTAAAGGACAGGGAAGCGCTGCCTGCTTATCTTAAAACGGCATTTAATAAAGCCAACATAAAGATCCTTCACGACTGCCTTGAGCACAGGGAACGCATGGGTATGTGTACGACACTTACCGTGGCGATTCTTAAAGGCACCGAACTTACTATCGCACATATCGGAGATACGAGAGGCTACATGCTTCACGGCTCCGAGCTCATTAAGCTCACCGAGGATCACAATGAAGCCGGAAAGCTCGTAAAGCAGGGACTTCTGACAGAAGATCAGGCAAAACGTCATCCGGGAAGATCGAGGCTGTTCAAGGTGCTCGGAGAGAATCAGTATCTTAATCCTGACATTTACAGTTATAATATAAGTTACGGCGATTTGGTCTTTTTATGCTCAGACGGTCTTTATTCGTTCATGAGCAACGAACAGTTCAAGGCCTGCGCCCAGGAACGCAATAACCTTGAAGGAATTTGCGGCAAGTTGATAAACCAGGCTCTTGATGGCAAGAGCAGTGATAATATTACGGTAACAGTAGGCAGGGCAGTGCCCATAGCTGAATTATAGGGGGAGACATGGCAAATCAGGTTCACGGCCCGGAGGGCATGATATTTGCGAACAAGTACAGGATCGTCAAGCTTATAGGCTCAGGCGGTATGGCTAATGTATATCTCGGAATCGACATGAACACAGGCGTTAATGTCGCCATAAAGATCTTAAAGCCCGAGTTCTCATCCGATGAGGAGTTCATTAGAAGATTCGATGCTGAGGCTAAGTCCGTTGCATCTCTTAATCACGCTAATATCGTTAAAGTTTACGGCGTAGGCCACGAAGGTAATTTCAGATACATCGTTCAGGAATACATCGAAGGCATCACCGTAAAAGATCTCATCAACCAGAACGGTCACCTTGACTGGCGTAATGCAGTCCCGATCGTTATCCAGATCGGTCTTGCTTTGGACTATGCTCACCAGAACGGTATCGTTCACAGAGACATCAAGCCTCAGAACATACTTATCTCGCGTGACCGTGTTGCAAAGATCACAGACTTCGGTATCGCGCGTGCAGCATCCACAACGACAATTACAATGACAGGTGTCCAGATGGGCTCTGTTCATTATTTCTCACCCGAGCAGGCTAGAGGCGGTAACGTAGGTCCACAGTCTGACGTTTATTCTCTGGGTGTATCTCTTTTTGAGATGGTAACGGGAAGACTTCCTTTCGACGGTGATTCCAACGTAGCCATCGCTGTCAAGCATCTTCAGGAGACACCTCCGGTACCTTCATCTCTCATGCAGGGCATTCCGAAGGGTCTTGATTCCATCATCGCAAAATGCATGCAGAAGAGCCCAGAGAGACGTTACCAGACAATGCGTCAGCTCGTAACGGAGCTCGACGCTTTGCTCGTCGATCCTAACGGTGTTTACGGTGTTATTCAGAATGTGCCCGAAAAGACGACAAATACTGATACAAACATCTCTTTCAGACAGGATCCTGAGTACGAGAAGATCTCTGAGATCGAGAAGAGTGCCGAATCAAGACGTATCTCAAGATTCAGGGATAACGTGCTTCTCGCGCTCATTGTTGTAGTAATCATCGGCGTGCTGATAGGTATCGGCATCCTTGTAGTAAGGGCTGTCGGCAACGCTACGCAGATCGAGGAAAATACGGACTATACAGTCGAGAACTATGTCGGACTTACGGCAGACGAAGTTATAAGAAAACTCGACAATGCCCAGGTTTTCTATACTGTCGAGTACAAAGTTACCGATGCGTATGAACCCGGCATCGTTATTGCGCAGAGCATCCAGGAAGGCGTGACTATTTCAACGACCAACAAGCTCAGCAATCTCGTAATTACAGTATCTTCAGTAGACGAGTCGATCGTATTGCAGGATTACTCGAATACAAACTATGAAAACTGCTATAAGTCACTTCAGAATTTGGGCCTCAAGTTCTCGTTAAGACCTGAGCCTTCTGATTCAGTTGAGCCGGGTATGGTTATAAGGACCGAGCCTGCAGCAAATACACAGGTATTAAGAGGCGATACGATCATCATCATCTATGCAACTGAGCCTACATCAAGCGTCGTTCCTGACGTCGTAGGTAAGAGCGTTGAAGAGGCAATTGTATTGCTGTCGGAAAACAGCCTCAACTATGTTGTTGAAGGTTCACCTGAAGTGCTTGCACTTGCTGAAGAAGACCAGTATGTAATCCTCACAAATCCTGTATCCGGAACTACTGTTGCGAGAAAGTCCACAGTCAAGCTTTATGTCGGAACGCATGAAGACTATGTTAACGGTGGTACACCTACGCCCACACCTCCGCAGGCTGAAGTTAAAGTCCTTATCAGCGGAAACGGAACAGGCGGAACAGTTACAGGCGGCGGCCAGTACGAGCTCAATACACAGGTAACGCTTACCGCCACACCTGCAACGGGCTTCAAGTTCGACTGCTGGCAGGATCAGTATGGTAATACTCTTGCCGTATCAACGACATACACATTCGTAGTCAAGGAATCAACGACATTTACGGCGGTATTCTCGCCGATGCCGACAAATACGCCGGTACCTACGGCAACTCCCACACCGGAGCCTCCTCCGCCGACGGATACCCCGGTTCCTACACCTGAACCGACTCAGCCCGGCCCCGGACCCGAACCCGAGAACACGGATCCTAACAATCCTAATCCTCCGGTATAACGGCACCAACAGATGGCAGGAACAGATACATTTAAAGGAGTAATCACTAAAGGAGTGGGCGGAATATACACCGTCCGCTTCTCTAATGAAGGCATACTTTCTTATGCGCAGTGTGCCGCAAGAGGTCAGTTCAGATTAAAAGGAATTAAGCCTGCTATAGGTGACAGGGTTACTATCATGCCATCAGGAGACCCTGATGTTGAATATGTCATTACAGACATCGAAAACAGGTCGAGCTTCATAGCAAGACCTCCTGTAGCAAACCTCTCGGTAATGCTTCTTACGTTCTCAGTTACGGAACCGGCTCCTGACCTTACGCTTCTTGATAAGATGCTTCTGGTCTGCTCATTAAGAGACATAAAGCCTGTGATCATTTTCACAAAGAGCGATCTTAATGAAGATGACTCTGAGAGGCTTTGTTCAGTATATACTAAGGCGGGCTATGAAGTTCTCGTTTCTGCACCTCAAAAGCCTCTTACCAAAAGTGATCTGAAGGATATAATAGGTGAGGGAATTGCGGCTTTCGCAGGACCTTCCGGAGTAGGCAAGAGTACTCTTTGCAACTCACTTCTGGGTTTTGACCTTATGGAGACGGGTGAAGTCAGCGCAAAGATAAAGCGCGGCAGACATACGACAAGACACGTTGAACTGCACGAGTTCTTTGACGGGTTCATTTGCGATACACCCGGATTTACATCGCTTTCTTTGGAAGACCAGGGCGTCGATTACAGGGATGTGCTTTATGGATATCCTGAGATAACAGCGATTGCGACAGGATGCAGGTTCGACGACTGCTCACACCGCAAAGAAGACGGCTGTGTTGTAAGAAACGCGCTCGCCGAAGGCCTACTGGACCAGGGACGTTATGAGAGATATACAAGCTTTTATACGGAGCTTTACGATAATAGGAATAACTACAAGCACAGGAGAAAACAATGAACGATATCGGAATTGCACCTTCCATTCTGGCCGCTGATTTCGGCTACCTTATGAGAGATATAAAGGCGATCGAAAGCAAAGCCGAATATCTCCATATCGATGTAATGGACGGACACTACGTTAATAACATCTCATTCGGCATTCCGGTTATTCAATCTATCCGCAAATATACTGACATGAAGTTCTATACGCACCTCATGATCACCAATCCAGAAAAATACATCAAGGCTTTTGCTGACGCAGGTTCTGATAACATCACATTTCACATTGAGTGTTCTGAAGATCCTGACAGCGTTATCGATTCCATCAAGGCATTGGGAAAGAGCGCGGGTGTTTCCATTCATCCCGATACGCCTATCGAAAAGGTTTTCCCTTACATCGGCAAGGTCGACATTATCCTCGTCATGACCGTATGTCCAGGTTTCGGCGGACAGGGCTATCTTGATTCTTCAGACGAGAGACTTAGAAAACTCAGAAAAGCCATTGATGAAAAGGGCGCCGACACCATTATCTCAGTAGACGGCGGCATTACCAAAGAAAACATCGGACATGTATACGAATGCGGTGCAAGACTCTTTGTAGCAGGCAGCAGCGTTTTCCGCGCAGAAGATCCTGCCCAAGCCATTGACGAGCTTATAAGATGCGCTACATCATCGTAACAGGCGGGCCTTTGCCTCAGGAGTCGGCAGAGCTTATTAAGGAATTATCAGCTTCTGACGAAGATACGGTCCTTATCGCCTGCGACGGCGGCTGTGATATTCTCGCTCGCAACAACATCGTACCTGACCTCGTTGTAGGTGACATGGATTCAATATCTGAAGAGGGCCTTGGTTTTATTAACAGCCATAATGTTTTCATCGAGAAATATCCTGTTGAGAAAGACTGGACGGATTCCGAGATCGCCTTAGGCAAGACCGGAGATGAAGAAGTCATTCTGGTAACTCCTGATTCAGGACGGTTAGATCACGTCATTGCAAATCTCCAGCTCGCTTTAAAGTTCAAATCAGAGGGCAAGAAGATCACGATTACTGACGGCATCACTTACTGCTACCCGCTTTCCGGTGAAGATTCAATCGATATAGATATAAGCAGTATGCAAAAGCCATTGTCTGTATCGCTTGTACCGTGGGATTTTTCAAGACCGGTTACCGGTGTAACTACCAAAGGTCTTTACTATCCGCTCCAAAACGCGGAACTTAATGCCGGGTCGTCATTTTCTTTTTCCAACCATCCTACTTATGAAAATGGCCGGATAGCCATAGAAATAAAGGACGGAGTACTGTTGGTCATCGTAACATTTGAAAATTAGGGTGCCAAAATTGAGACTTTGGACTATTGAATGAGACTGGTTTTCCATATACACTTATAGTGCAAACAAACGCATCCTACGGGGTGCGTTTTTTTATGCCTATTTTTTTATACGGAGGATCAGAACATGTTGAGTTACGAGAGTTTCAAAAAGAGAGTTTTGAAAGAGTTTTTGGATTACATGCCTGAGAGGTATGCAGGCTGTGAGATCGAACTTCGTAAAGTTCCCAAGGTCAACACAGTCCTTACCGGCGTTGTCATCAAGCCCAGAGGCCACAAGGGTTCTTACTGCAGTCCGACATTCTACATGGAGAGAATGTACGACCAGTACAAGCAGTGCGATTCTTTCGAGAAAGTCATGGCCAACCAGGCCATCTACCTGGAGGAATCCATGAAGTATTTGCCTGAAGATGTGCTTAAGCTTGATCTGGCCGCGCTAAAAGACAAGATCGTGTTTCAGGTCGTCAACACAAAAGAAAACCAGGAAATGATCGACCTTTGTCCACACAGGGAGTTCATGGATCTTACTATCGTTTACAGAGTCATTGTAAGCATCGATGAGAGCGGCGTATCAGGTTTCCTTATCACTCATGATATTGCCGATATCGAAGAACTTTCAGAGAAGCTTCTCTTCAGTCTTGCCAAGAAGAACACCAAGAAGCTGTTCCCGTTTAAGAGTGAGAGAATCGAAGAGACCATGGGCCGCATGATGCGCAAATGGGGAGCGTGTGACAAGGACATCGAAGAATCTTTCCCTGACATGGAAGCTGTACCTGCAAAAGACAGAGTGTATGTAGTCAGCAATGAGTATGAGTTCTTCGGCGCCAACGCACTTATCTATTCTGACGTTATCGGAAAGATAGTAAAGAAGATCGGTACGGATTGTTATATACTTCCTTCTTCGGTGCATGACCTGGTCGTGTTGTCGACCGATACCTTCAAAGAGAGCGGAAAGCTCGTGAAACTTGTCAGGGAGACCAACCAGGAACATGTGAGGGTATCGGACAGGTTGTCTGACAGCGTATACCGTTACAGCATTGTTGACGGTTCGATCGACCGTGTTACTGATCCTGTGGAGGATGCCTCATAAAATACAGGAGCGTGAGTTGATCATGAATAATCAGGAAGATCTTCAGCGCATCAAGGCCTTACGACTCATTGATGATGAATTTATGAGTGTATGTTTTGATAACTATATCGAAGGTGCTGAATTGCTCTTAAAGGTAATTCTTGATAGGGAAGACCTCAAGGTAACTGAAGTCAGAACCCAAAAGGCGATCAAGAATCTTCAGGGCAGGGATGTATGGCTTGATATTTATGCTGCTGATAAAGATGGAATTAAATACAATATTGAGATCCAGCGTGCCGATTCAGGCGCTCATCAGAAAAGAGCCAGATATCATTCGAGTATGGTTGATGCTGATATGCTGAAACCCGGTGAGTCTTTTAACGAACTTCGCGAAAACTATGTGATATTCATAACTGAAAATGATGTGCTCGGTTTGGAAATGCCAATTTACCATATAGAACGTATTATCACTGAGGGTAAAGTAGATTTTAAGGACGGAGAGCATATAATATATGTGAATGGATCAATAAAAACCAAAGATACAGCGCTTGGCAGATTGATGAATGATTTTTATTGTACTGAAGCTGATGATATGTGTTATGAAGAACTGTCAAGCAGAGTAAAGAAATATAAGGAATCGGCGGAAGGAGTTGAGAGTATGGGTTCAGTATTTGATGAGATAAGAGAAGAAGCAAGAAATGAAGGCAGAAATGAAAATGCCTGTGAAATTGCTTTGAAGATGATCAGCAGTGGAAAACTGACTTTAGAGGAGATCTCTGAATATTCAGGTCTTCCGATTGAAAAAGTCAGAGAGCTCGCGCGAGAAAAGACAGCTTGATCTGATGAACGATAAAGGATCTCCGAATGGAGGTCTTTTTTATTTCACTTAAAGCAGCCCGAATGGGCTGCTTTTTTATTGCCTTATTACGGAGAAAAGAGAGGTAAAAAGATGGTAAGAAAAAAGCAATTGATTGCATGTATGGTTGCATCGGTCTTAACTGTAAGCTCTATGCACGGATCGTTAATGGTCCTGGCAGATGAGTTTACTCCTGAAACTGAACCGCCTTCAAATGAACAGGCAGTGATTACCGAAGATGAACCGTGCATGAACAATGAAACGGAAGAGACCGGAGATAATGTTATAGAGGAAACTTCAGTTAATATATTTTTTGCTGAAGATTCTGATGAATACTACAGAACTGTATCAGAGCTTCCGGAGTCTGAGCGAATAATCGTAGATACTTCAGACGAATTGGAAGGCATAAATGCTTCGTCAGGTGTTTATTACGATGGAACTTATATTCTTTGTTTTGATTCGCAGGACAGTTTGTCTGATGCTGTTGAGTCACTGCGCGATGAAGGATATGAGTACGATGTTGATGGTACATTCGGAATATGCGGCTTCTGGGATCTGCCAATAAAGCATGCGGAAATCAATCCGGAAGCTTCAGTCAGAGTAGCAGTTATAGATACAGGATCTGATATTGCTAATGAGAAGTATTCTGTTATCGGCGAAGATCCCAATGACTATAACGGACATGGTACGGCCGTATCTGCTTATATCCTTGATGAGACGAATGATGCTTATATCATTTCCATCAAGGCCATTGGTGATAACGGACAGGGATATATGACAGATGTCTATGCTGCCGTACAGATGGCTGAAGAGATGAATGCCGATTATTTCCTTATGGCCATATCGGTCAGAGACTGCGGTAATTATGAGCTGTTCAGAACACTTATTGAGGGCACAAACAGTACTGTAGTTGCATCCGCGGGAAATAACGGAACAGATGCAGCAGATTATTTTCCTGCAGGAATAAACGGGGTAATAACTGTCGGCGCAGTAAATGAAGACGGAATCTTAAACGGGAATTCAAACTATGGAGACGCAGTAGATTTCTATGCAGTTGCAGAATCGACTTCTGAAGCTGCAGCTAAAGCGTTGGGCATGCTTATTTCAGGCAGGGAATCAGAACTTGCAACAGGTTATCTTGAACCTGAGCCGGAAAATAAGTTTCATCTTGTATTCAGAGCAGAAGATGATGAGGCGATGTTTGGCACGGATTCATCTATAGCCGGAGAAAATATCTATGTTTACCACAAGGACGATCACATTGATACTGTCAACATGATCGCCAATGCCGGCTACTGGTCCAGGAGTTTTTACTATGCTGACGATGAACCTGAAGGAGATAAGTACCAGCAGTCTTATTACAATAAGGCACTTTATTGTATTCAGGATTCAAGACCGTCTCCTGATAACGTGGAGTATCAGGCATATTCATATCTGTCAGAAATAGATTCAGACAGCAGAAAATATCAGATGATCCAGGCTGCAGGAGCATTCGGTCCTGGCGGATCCTTATATGAATACGGCCTTGCGTGGTGGAAATCCCACGACCCATATGATCAGATGCTGCTCGTAAAAGATGCCAGCTCAATGTATATCGTTACGCACTATGCGATGGACTGGTATTACTCAGACCAGACAACCGAATGGCCCGGCAATCAGGGATTCGGTGACCTCATGTTCGAGTATATGGATTATATCTACGGCGTTCGAACCGGTACTATAACTATTCCCGGACTGACACTTGCCAATTGGTGGTGCGAGATCTATGAATCCACATGGAATGGTTCGTTTCAGGATATGGCACATGGAGATGTCACGGCGACTCCTGTACAGATCACAGTAATGAAGGCTTCTTCTGACCCTGCTTTAGTTAGCGGTAATTCATGTTACAGCCTTGCCGGTGCAAAATATGGTCTATATAAAGCATCCGATGATTCATTGATCTATACATTCGAGATCAATGCGGACGGAACATCAACTAATTATACTTTGAATCCTTTAGCTGACGGTTCAAATCTCTATATTAAGGAGATAGTTCCCGGAACGGGATATAAGCTTGATACTGCTAAGTATACGGTAAACTTAAGTTCATCCGTGAATAATGTGATTACGCTTAATGTTAAGGATACGGCTGTCTCTTCGTCCGGTTCCTTATCACTGATTAAGCAGGATTCAGACGGCTGGATTTTAGTAACAGGTAAATCACTTGCAGGTGCTGTCTTCCGTATCGAATACTACGACAGGACTGACATAAGGATCACGTCCGATATTTCAGCGTTGAATTCAGCTTCGCCTAAAGCAACTGTAAATCTTGTGACCAATACTAACGGTGCTGTCACCATCAATATAAATACTCTTAAAGCCGCAGATAAGAACGGGTATTTCAGTAAGCTTAACGCTCTTCCGTTAGGAACTTATAAAGTTACTGAAGTTTCTGCACCGGTCGGTTATCTGAGATCTGATAAGCCCATGGTTATGTATGTTGCTGACGGTGGCGGCAATGCTTTAATGGGATATGTTTACGACAACTCGGTATACAGTATGAGATCCAATTCAGAGATAGTATTGAATGAGCAGGCGAAGACCGGGTTTTATTCTCCGCAGAAATCTGCAACAGCCAATTCGGCTTTAATAGACGGGGTTCATTCCCTTAACGGGACAAAATATGGAATCTATTATAAGTCTAACGATATTCTCGTTTGTACAATCACGTTCGATTCTAAAGGAGAATTATCTGAAGTTGAATACAATTCAATGGTTAAACCGGATAAGGTATGGAAGACAGGTGATAAGGGAATAGAACTTGCTGAAGGAGATTACTATGCAAAGGAAATTAAAAGTGGAAGATGGTTCTTTGTTGACGGTGCTATTTATGAGTTTGCTGTTACTTCGGAAAACTCATACGGCATGAATTTTGAAGACCAGCCGTATAATCCACAGATCAGGACAATTGCCACGGATGCGGATACCGGTAACCACTATATGTCTTATAAAGATAAGGTAACGATCGAAGATGAAGTTTCTTATGAAGACCTGATCCCTGATGAAGAATACACACTTACCGGTATCTTATATAACTCAACGACGGGAGAAATCTACAAAGATCCTGAAGGTAATACATATACAAAGTCAGTAAAGTTTACTCCTGATGCATCTAATTCTGTCATTGCAAACGGTACAGTATCAGGAAGTGTAACTGTAAGATTTGAAGATGTTCTTGTTCCTTACGAAGAGATATCTATAGTTGTATTTGAGAGCCTGTATGAAGAACAGAATAATGTACGTATCGCATTCCATGAAGATATCAGCGATGCTGACCAGACAGTTATAAGACGGGTACCTGAGATAAAGACAACTGCAACTGACAGCAATTCCGGAACCCATATCTTTGTTTATGAAGAATATGTATCCATAAACGATATCGTAACTTATACGAATCTTAATCCGGGTGAAGAATATTATCTGACAGGGGTCTTATACAATGCTGATACAGGTGAGATCTATAAAGATGCTGAGGGAAAGACGTATACGGTAACTGGGAATTTTGTTGCAACAGCTGAAGACGGTGAGGAGACAATAACATTCAGGGATGTAATGGTTCCGCTAACTAAAACTTCTATTGTTGTATTTGAAGAACTGCATGAAGCATCGACGGGTGCGCTTATCATCTCTCATGCAGATCTGAACGATGAGGAGCAGACTGTAAGAAGACCTTCCTGTGTTACTTATGCGACCACATTAATAGGTGCAAAGTCATTTACAAACGATGAAGTAGTAACCGTAGTTGACCACGTAAGTTATGAGAATCTTGAAGCAGGTCAGACTTACTATGCAAAGGCTTCGTTGTTTACCTCATCCGGTGATGCAGTAATTAGTAAAGGCAACGAAGTAATTGCAGTTCAGGAATTCGTGCCTGATTCTGATACAGGTATAGTCGAAGTACCGATCGAGTTTGATCCTGTTACACTTAAAGAGGGTGAACGGGTTGTGGTTATCGAGAATATCTACGATAAGTCAACTGCTGAAGAGATCGAAGCAGGCGTGCAGACAGAAGACATCCATATTTTGGCTCATGAAGATCTAAACAATCTGGAGCAGAGTCTTAATGTTACTTCACAACCTAAGATAACCAATACTCCTGAAATTACAGTTGTTCCGCCAATGCAGAACACACCTGAAGTTCCGGTGATTCCTCCCTTGCAGGATACACCGGGTAAAGATACGCCTGATATTCCTGCGCTAGGCGATGTCCCGGAAGATGAGCTTTTGATCTGCCTGGGAGTATCTTTTGTGGTCATTGGCGCAGTATCACTGGTAATAGCAATAGAGGTAAAGAAGAATAGGATAAATAAGAATTAATTAAAAAGGGGTGAGCGGCATGTGCCGTTCACCCCTGATAAATAACTGAATAAGAGATTACTGCTCTTTTCTGTGGCTGATGCCGAGTTCTTCTGCGACAGCATAGAATGCTTTTCTTGAGTTTCTGATGGAAACTTCAGAAACACAGAATGCAAGACGGCAGTAACCGGGACGTGCAAAGCTTGAACCCTTAACGAGAAGGAGATTGTGTTTAGCGCAGATTGCTGCGAACTCACCGTCTTCAAGTCCCTTAGGTGTATTCATGAAGATGTAGAGAGCGCCGTTAGGCTTAACTGCATCAAAGCCTGCATCTACGATGTTTGAATAGAGAAGGTTTCTTCTGTTCTCGTAGTTTGCTACGTCAACCTTGGCGTAGATTGCCTTCTCGATAACCTTCTGCCAGATAGCGGGAGCGTTAACGCTTCCGAGTGTTCTGTTGGAAAGGACGATGGCGCCTGTGAGCTCGGCGTAGTCAGCACAGTTGGGTGATACTAGTGTATAACCGATTCTCTCGCCGGGGAGTGAGAGTGACTTACTCCATGAGAAGCAGATGATTAGGTTGTCGATATACTTGAGGGCGCAGGGAACTGCAGCTCCGTCGTATGCGAGATCAATATAAGGTTCGTCGCTGATTACATAGATCGTGTGATCCTGTTTCTTGAGCATGTCATTGAGTTCTGTAAGAAGCTCAGCGGGATATACAACACCTGAAGGGTTGTTAGGTGAGTTAACGATGATCGCCTTTGTCTTAGAAGTGATTGCCTTCTCGATATCAGCGATGACCGGCATGAACTTATCGTCTGTCTGAACGATAACAACCTTGCCTCCGTGGTTTGCAACATAACCGTTGTACTCCATGAAGTAGGGAGCAAGAAGGATGACTTCATCCTCTGGATCGAGAAGAGAGTGTAGAACATCGTTCATGGCGGATGCAGCACCGACAGTCATGCAGACAGCGTCAGCACCGATCTCAAGTCCGGATTCCTTGCTGCGCTTCTCGGCAACGATCTGTCTTGTGGAAGGATATCCTGCGTTGGGCATGTAGCCGTGCATTCCGGGCGTCGGATTATTTGCAAGATCCTTAAGAGCGTCGAAAACTTCCTTCGGGGGCTCCAAGTCAGGGTTGCCGATAGAGAAGTCGTATACGTTTTCAGCTCCGTAGATGGCCTTAAGTCTTCCGCCTTCTTCGAACATCTTGCGGATCTCAGAACCGCCCTTGAGGGATTCGATCATTTTCTTGGAAATCATAGCAGTACCTCTAATTCAAAAATTATAGGAATAAATATAGCACAAATATCAGATAAGAGTGAAAGAAGAATAAGAGATCAGATCTCTTCGGGTTCCTTCCTGGTAATCTCTATATCGTAATACGGATTCTGCAGTCTGTTGACGAAGAATCTCTCAGACAAAGGCTTGTCGTAGTAGAAGGACTGGAAGAGGTTGCAGCCGCACATCATGAGATCGTCAGCCTGCTTCTGAGACTCGACGCCTTCGCAGATTACTTTATAGCCAAGGATGTTGGCAAGATTGATCATGTCATTTGTAATGATTCGGCCCTTCTGATCTTCAGGGTCAAATCTGTCGGCACCGATCTTAACGTAACTTGCATCCATGTCGTGAAGTAACGTAAGGGTAGACTGTCCCGTGCTGAACTTATCGAGTGTAACGAGGATTCCTGCTTCGCTTAAAGTGTGGCTTACGTCTCTCAAGACCGGCATTCTCTGTGTGAAGTCAGGCTCGGAGAACTCGATACCGATGAGCTTGTGGTCAACACCGTATCTGTCTACGACATCAAGAATGTTGTCTGCGATAGCTGAATTGAAGAGATGACGGCCGGAGAAATTGATCGTGATAGGTACGGCCGGGATTCCCTGTTCCTGCCAGGACTTAATGTTCTTGCATACATTCTCAAGAACATAGAAGTCGATCTTGGTAACGATGCCTGAGTCGGTTGCGAGGGTGATGAATTCCTGCGGAGACATGATCTTGCCGTCAAGAGGCCATCTTGCCAATGCTTCAGCAGCATGGAGGCAGGGCTTGTCTTCGAAGCTTATAACGGGCTGGTAGTAAATGAGGAACTTATTCTCATTTAATGCCCTGGTAAGTGTCTCTGTATTGTTATGGTTTGATTCGTTGATCGCTTCTGAATAGTAGACGATATCGACATTGTTTTTCTTTGAATAACTGAATGCCTGTGAGCATTCGCCCATAACGTGGTTGCCGAAGCGGTGGCTGGGTCGGATAGTCGTAATGCCGGCCCTGCAGCTGAATATATGCTCGAACCTGTCACCGCCGTATGTAAGGGAGACGGGAACGGATGCGATGAAGTTTTCAAGCTCTGCAAGTCTCGAAGTGTAGAGCACAACAACAAAGTTATCTCCGCCCAAGTGCACTGCGCATTCGCCTCTGTCGTAATCGGGGAAAGAATTGAGCTTTGCACCGAACAGCTTGATGGCAGAACCTGCGATGTCGGAACCGAAATATCTGTTGAGCTGGTTAACGTGTTTGATATTGATGAACGCAACTGAATATTTTGTTGCAACGCCTGTAGCGAACATCTCATCGAATCTGTTGAAGAGATAATTCTCGTTATACATTCCAAACTCAATATCATTGTTGTAGATGAATGAATATTGTGTGCTGAGACGGTTTACGGCGATCTTGCCTGCTACGCTGTTTTTGAAGATGCACTTGAATTCTTCCTGCTCGACAGTGAACTGGGGAGGAAACTGTGTATAAGTGAATCTTACTATCGTGATAACGGAATCAGAGCTGCCTAAAGTAACTTCGAAATATTCCTGGCCGACGTTATCGGCAAGGTAATCGACATTCTTGTTGGTGGGTTTGCCGCCGACGTACTGAGTATCTTCGATCTTAGCTATCGAAAGATAATCAGCATATTTAGAAAACTTCTCGTTGAATTTGCAATCAACACATTCATCGAGTGTCTCAAAAAATGTCTTAATGTCTGGAGTGCCGGCGATCATAGAATATCCCTTATCGTTTACTGTGTTTAGATTTTATTCTTCTAAAACGTGCATTACAACAAAAAACAAAATAATCAAAAAAATATAAGGAAATATAAATGAAAAAGAATGATAAACGATTCAAACAATATGTCGGAACCAAAGGTGAGGAGGCAGCGGCAGGACTCCTTAGGGATAAAGGTTATAACATATTAAAATGTAATTATTCAGTACATAACGTGGGCGAGATAGATATAATCGCTGAAAAAGACAGTGATATACACATATTTGAAGTCAGAACCAGACGCAATCTCGGAAGTTTCCCTGACTCTGCTGAATCCGTAATGCATAAGAAGCGGATCAGGGTAATGAGGACGGCCGAGAGATTCGTTAACGAGAATGATCTGTTCGACCGGAACATCGTATTCGAGGTGATAAGGGTTACCCACGATGCACAAGGTAATATACTCAACATCGATTTTGTCCCTTTTTGATGTGCAAAGTGCCGAATTTGATACAAAATGCATTTTTGATGATTAGAAATGCCATTTTGACAAGTTTTGTTTATTGCTTTAATTAAGCAATAGACTATAATTGGTGAGGTTTTGGGACAGAACCACTATGCAAAAAATGCAAGATTCAATTTGCAAAAATTCATTTTAAGGAAGGTTGGCCGATCATGAAGGGTTACCGCGACATGACAAGAGAAGAACTCTTGGCGCAAAGACAAGAACTTAACGAACGCTATGAGAAGTATAAGGCACTTAATCTCACTCTCGACATGACACGCGGAAAGCCGTCTCCGCTTCAGCTGGACCTTTCCAACGATATATATGACGTTCTTAACGGCGATTTCAAGACCGCTAAAGGTCAGGATACAAGAAACTACGGTATTGCTGAAGGTATCGAAGAGATCAGGGCTGTGTTCGGCGAGATCCTTGGTACCGATAAAGACAATATCTTCATGGGCAATTCTTCATCTCTTAACCAGATGTACGATGCGATCATGCGTGCAATGGTATTCGGAGAAGTTGATTCACCTAAGCCCTGGGCTCAGGTAGAAGGCAGAAAGTGGCTTTGCCCGACACCCGGTTACGACAGACATTTCAGAGTTACAGAGACATTAGGCTTTGAACTCATTCCCGTTCCGATTACTGAAGACGGTCCTGACATGGACATCGTTGAAGAACTTGTTAAAGATGAGAAGGTAAAGGGTATCTGGTGCGTTCCTTGCTACAGCAATCCTGACGGAATCGTGTATTCCGAAGAGACATGCGACAGACTTGCCAGGATGGAGACTGCAGCTTCTGATTTCAGGATCTTCTGGGACAACGCTTATGTGGTTCACCATCTTTCTGAAGACAGAAACGAATGGGGCAAGCTTCCTGACATGCTCTCACTTTGTGAGTCTTACGGCCACGCAAACAGAGTTTATGAATTTGCGTCTTCTTCAAAGATCACTTTTGCAGGCGGTGGTATTTCCTGCTTTGCATGCAACAAGGACAACATGACATATGCAAAGAAGTATCTCAATACGCAGACGATCTGCACCAACAAGGTAAACCAGCTCGCCCACGCAAGATATCTTCCTAATGCTGAGGCTGTATACCAGCACATGATGAAGCATGCCGCTATTCTTCGTCCGAAGTTCGAAGAATGCCAGAAAGTTCTCAATGAAGAGCTCGGCTTTGACGATCTCTGGCACTGGACAAACCCCAAGGGCGGTTACTTCGTAAGCTTCTATGCAATGCCTGGAACGGCTACAAAGATCGTTTCCATGTGCAAGGAGGCAGGCGTTGCTCTTACTCCTGCAGGTGCAAGCTATCCTTACGGCAAGGATCCCCAGGATTCAAACATCAGACTTGCTCCTTCGTTCCCTGTGATCGAAGATATTGAGAAAGCCGTCAGAATCCTTACGATCTGTGCTAAAATCACAGCAGTGGATAAATTGTTGGAGGATCTTTAATAATGAGCAAAGATACATATGAGAGCCCGTTAAACTCCCGCTACGCCAGTAAGGAGATGCAGTACATCTTCTCGCCTGACAAGAAGTTCCGTACATGGAGACTTCTTTGGATCGCACTTGCAGAGGCAGAGAAGGAATTAGGCCTTAATATCACAGATGAGCAGATCGCAGATCTTAAGGCTCACAAGGATGATATCGATTATGAAGATGCAGCTGCGGAAGAGAAGATCCGCCGTCATGACGTAATGGCTCATGTTCATTCTTATGGTAAGCAGGTTAAAGGTTCCGGTGCTGATGCCATCATCCACCTCGGTGCAACATCCTGCTACGTTGGCGACAATACTGACATCATCATCATGAGAGAAGCTTTGGAGCTCATTAAGAAGAGACTTGTAGTCGTTATCGCAAAGCTCGCTGATTTTGCTGACAAATATAAGGCTATGCCGACATTGGGATTCACACATTTCCAGCCGGCTCAGCTCGTAACGGTTGGCAAGAGGGCAACACTCTGGCTTCAGGATCTTGTATTTGATCTTGAGACTATCGAAAATGCCATCGCTTCATTAAAACTCCTCGGCTGCAAGGGTACTACAGGCACCCAGGCTTCCTTCTACGATCTCTTTGACGGTGATCACGCAAAGTGCGTAGAGCTCGACAAGAAGATCTGCCAGAAGATGGGCTTCGAGCAGTCCTACTATGTATCAGGACAGACATATTCAAGAAAAATCGACTACACAGTTCTTTCCGCTCTTGCTGCAATCGCTCAGAGCGCTCACAAGTTCTCCAACGATATCAGACTTCTCCAGCACTTGAAGGAGATCGAAGAGCCTTTTGAGAAGAACCAGATCGGATCTTCCGCCATGGCTTATAAGAGAAACCCGATGAGATCAGAGAGAATCGCATCTCTCTCAAGATATGTGATCGCTGATGTTCTTAACCCTGCAATGACATCTTCAGAGCAGTGGTTCGAGAGAACACTTGATGACTCTGCAAACAAGAGAATCTCAGTTCCTGAGGCATTCCTTGCAGTTGATGCCATCCTCGGTATCTATACAAATGTTGTTTCCGGTCTTGTTGTTTATCCCAAGATGATTGAGAAGCACATCCTTGACGAACTCCCGTTCATGATGACAGAGAATATCATGATGGAAGTTACAAAGAAGGGCGGCAACCGTCAGGAGCTCCACGAAGAAATCCGCCAGCTCTCAATGAAGGCAGGTTCCGTTGTAAAGAACGAAGGCAAGCCCAACGATCTTCTTGAGAGGATCGCAGCAGATCCCAAGTTCGGCATGACCATGGATGAGCTTATTAAGCTCAGAGATCCCAAACTTTATATCGGACGCTGTCCCGAGCAGGTCGATGCATTCCTCACAGAGTGTGTCAGACCGTTGATCGAAGCTCATAAGGATGATCTTGCGGTAAGCGAAGTAGAACTCAAAGTATAACAACCATATATCGAACAGATAATTTATTAGGCCTTGTGTCAGTTACAGCTGATGCAAGGCCTTTTTGATATGCGATGAATATTTGATAATAAAATATAATTATCATATAATTATGAATAAGGAGGCATTACTATGTGAATGGTGGTGAAATATGAGAGATAACTATGATATAGAAAAATTGAACCCGAGAAAGAATCCTTATGCAGAAATGCTTAAGCGACAGGTTACTATTAATCTCAGAACTACTACCGTTGATTACTTCAAAAAACTGGCCGAGGAGACTGGAATTCCATACCAGAATCTGATAGACATGTATTTGGATGACTGCGTGAAAAAAGGAATCAAGCCGGACATAAACTGGAAGAAGCCGGCATGAGTGTTCTGATTATGA
>Ga0326514_10000773_pt1 | contig 21193 bp, 13 predicted proteins | sample 3_2548_0518_D_FD_203653 | JGI IMG/M metagenome (GOLD analysis project Ga0326514, IMG submission 203653) | Bovine rumen microbial communities from UC Davis, California, United States - 3_2548_0518 | ecosystem: Host-associated > Mammals > Digestive system > Stomach > Rumen | place: USA... | reverse complement strand
CGTGGTGAAAAGCCCCGACGTGAAATCAACACGCACGACCATCCCATTCCTGAAGAACCACAACCTCAACTACGCCGACTTGTTCAAATGGGCCGGTCCGCGCTGGATGTATAATCTCGCGTGGATCTTTCTCGTGCTGCTCACCGTGTTCATCGTGGCCGCCGTCAGCAATGGTTCCAACCTCAACGACGGCATGGACGGCATGGCCTCCGGCAACTCCGCCATCATTGGCCTGACCTTGCTGATATTGGCCTACATCTCCAGTAATGCAGTCACAGCGAGTTACCTTAATGTAATGTATATCCCTGGAAGCGAAGAAGTTGTCGTTTTCATGGCCGCATTCGTCGGTGCCCTCATCGGTTTCCTTTGGTTCAACTCCTACCCCGCCCAAATCTTCATGGGCGACACGGGCAGCCTCACCATCGGAGGCATCATTGCGGTTTCGGCCATCATCATCCACAAGGAACTGTTGCTGCCCTTGCTTTGCGGTGTGTTCCTCTTCGAAATCCTTTCCGACTTGGACGTGAAGCGTTTCGTCAAGACGGGCAAGAAGCACCGCATTTGGAAAACGGCCCCCTTGCACGACCACTTCCGCATGAGTTACAGCAAGTTCAAAGAAAGATGGCCCAACTCGACCGTCACCTTCAAAGGACACGGCGAAGGCCACAATACCGTCCACCACGAGGTGAAAATCACCATCCGTTTCTGGATTGTGACCATCCTCTTGGCCGCGTTCACATTGATAACTTTCAAAATCAGATAAAAAATGACTTACATCGAAGAATTGACCAACACGAAGCAGAAGCAGCGCAACTCGATGGTTGCGGGCATATCGTCTAAAATCTTGCAAATCAGAAAAGAAAGCATCAAGCAAAGCCTGAGCGACCTCGACACCATCGAGCACAGGCAAGACCTTGTTGCCACCATCGACGGCGTGATGTATTACGACGACTCGAGAGCCGAAACCGTGAACGCCACTTGGTTCACTTTCGAGAACATCGTCCGCCCTGTGGTGTGGATTGCAGGAGGCTACGACCGCGACACCGACTTCAAGGACCTGAAGCATGTGGCCAAGAAGAAAGTCAAGGCCCTGATTTGCATTGGGAAATACAACGCCAACCTGAAAAACGCCTTCCAACGCGACATCAAGGACATTTACGAAGTGAAAGACTTGGAGGAAGCCGTCGACACGGCTTCGTTTTTGGCCAACGAAGACGACATTGTGCTGTTTTCGCCCGCCTGCAAGTCGGACAAGGAAGACGAAACCTACATTGAGCGTGGCAACTTGTTCAAGGCAACCGTAAAGCATTTGGAAAATGAACATTGTCAATAGGATATTGAAAGGCGACAAAGTCATCTGGATTGTCGCGCTGCTGTTGGGCATCATCTCGCTCATCGTGGTCTACAGCGCGACCAGTGCCTTGGCCGTTTCCAAATACTCAGGCAGCACGGGCACAGTGCTGATGAAGCATTTGGGGATGCTCGTCTTTGGCTTCCTCATGATGTTTGCCGCCTCCAAAATCAACTACAAGCACTACGCGAAAGCCGCCCTGCTGCTGATGATTCCGTGCTTGGCGCTGCTGCTTTACACTCTCGCCTTCGGCCAAAATCTCAACAGCGCAAATCGCTCCATCAATGTAGGCGGGTTCTCTTTCCAGCCGAGCGAAATGGCGAAAATCATCCTCATCACCTACTTGGCTCGCCAGTTGGTGATGATGGGCGACACCAAGGACAATTTCAAGGACTTTTTGGTCAAGTTGGCTTTGCCCATCTTGGCCACCGCCGGCCTGATTTTCTCCGAAAACCTCTCAACCGCCCTGATTTTGGTGACGGTCTGCATGGTGCTGCTGTTCATCGGCAGGGTGAAATTCCTCCACCTGCTTGCTCTTGTTGGTCTTTGCGTCGTCGGCATGGGATTCTATCTTGCCTTGGATGCCGTCAAGACCAGCATCGACAACAAGCACCGGCTGAAAGAACACGAGCAAGCCCTGACGATTGGCGCGAAACAAGGCGAATACAAGGCCAAACAAAACCGCATTATGACATGGTCGAACCGCCTGAAATCGATGGGCGAGGACAAGGGCGAAATCAACCGCTTCGACGACAAGCACCTGCAACGCACATACGCCGACATTGCCGTGGCATCAGGCTCGGTGTTCGGCAAAGGTCCCGGCAAGAGCGAACAGCGCAACTTCCTGCCCCACCCCTACTCCGACTTCATCTATGCCATCATTATCGAGGAATATGGGCTGTTGGGCGGCATCATCGTGCTGTTGTTGTATGTCATTCTGTTCACGCGCGTCATACGCATCGTCGGCAAACGTCCGCTCACCTTCGGCTCGTTGATGGCCTTCGGCTTGGGCTTTTTGGTCATCATGCAAGGAATGGTCAACATGGGCGTCAGCATCGGGCTGCTGCCTGTCACGGGCCAACCATTGCCCTTCGTCAGCATGGGCGGCACCTCATTGATGGCCACGGGACTCATTTTGGGCATGATTCTGAGCGTCACTTGCAGCATGGACGAAAGCATCAGCAAAGAACAAGAAATACAAGCAATTACAGAAATATCTGAAAATGAAAGAGAACCTGAAAGTCGTGATTAGTGGTGGCGGCACGGGAGGCCACATCTTTCCCGCCATTGCCATCGCCGATGCCTTGAAGCGGAGATTCCCCGAGGCCGACATCCTCTTTATTGGTGCCAAAGGCCGTATGGAGATGGAGCGCGTGCCAAAGGCTGGCTACCCGATTAAAGGCCTATGGATCAGCGGCTTCACCAAGGACATCCGCTCACTCGCGCTGCCTGTCAAACTGATGGACAGCATCAACCGCGCCATCGCCATCCTGAAACGCTTCAAGCCCGATGTGGTGATTGGCGTGGGTGGCTTTGCCAGCGGACCTACTTTGATGGCTGCCAACTACTTGCGCATCCCGACGGTCATTCAGGAGCAGAACTCCTATCCGGGCAAGACCAACCGCAATGTGGGCAAGAAAGCCAAGGCCATCTGCGTGGCCTACGACCACTTGGACCAATGGTTCCCTGCCGAAAAGATACACTTCACGGGCAATCCGTTGCGGGCCAACATCGTCCTCAACGGCACCCGCGAAGAAGCTGCCGAATACTTCCATCTCGACCCGAATAAACCTGTTGCGCTGTTGGTGGGCGGTAGCCAAGGTGCCTTGGGCATCAACAAGGGCATCAGCGCACAATTGGCCACCTTCAAGGACAGCGACCTCCAACTCATTTGGCAGACGGGAAAGACTTATATCACTCAGGCTCAAGAGGAAGTGAACCGTTTGGGCTTGCAAGAACAAGTGAAGCCCACCATCTTCATCGACCGCATGGACTTGGCCTACGGCTTGGCCGACATGGTCATCTCGCGTGCCGGTGCCATGTCGATTTCGGAATTGGCCTTGGTGCAAAAGCCCGTCATCTTCGTGCCGTTGCCCACCGCCGCCGAAGACCATCAAACAAAGAACGCCCAGCAACTCGTCAACGCCGAAGCCGCCCTCATGGTGCGCAATGCCGACACAGAGAAAGAACTCGTCCCGACGTTGTTCCGCCTCAAGGACGACCGCGAATTGCAGGCCAAACTCAGCGCGAACATCGGCAAATTTGCCCGGCCTAATGCCGCTGATGATATAGTCGAGGTGATAGTTGAGAGTTTAGAGTTTAGAGTTTAGAGTTAAAACCAGCCCCGTAGGGGCGACAGAACAATAGGCAGGCGGTGTAAACCCCTGCCCAACAAACAAAAAAACGAATGACAAAATGACCAACGGAGAAGGACATACGATTTATATGTTAGGCATCGGCGGCATAGGCATGAGCGCCTTGGCCCGATACTACCAAAGCATGGGTTACGCCATTGCCGGCTACGACCGCACCAAGTCGCGGCTGACCTTTCAATTGGAAAAGGAAGGCATGGCCATCCATTACGAAGACCGTCCCGAATTGTTGCCCGAATCCATCGACATGGTCATCTACACGCCCGCCGTGCCCCACGACCTCAATGAATTTGAGGCCTTGCGCCAACGCGAACTGCCGATTCTGAAACGCTCAGAAGCCTTGGGCAAAATCTCGAAAGACCACTTCACCATCGCCGTTGCCGGCACCCACGGCAAGACCACGACCACGGCCATGATTGCCCACATCCTCAACCACAGCCGCCTCAACACCACAGCTTTCATCGGCGGCATCGCCAAAAACTTCGACAGCAATTTGCTCTTAGGCAAGCCCAAAGACAGCATCCTCGTGGTCGAGGCCGATGAGTTCGACCGCTCCTTCTTGCAACTCCACCCCGACGTCAGCATCATCGGCTCCATCGATGCCGACCATTTGGACATCTACGGCGACAAGGAGCATCTCATTGAGAGTTTCAACGACTTCGCGAAACTCACCAAGCGCAATGTCATCGTCAGGGAAGGTCTTGAGGTAGAGGCTTGGAACAAAATCACTTACGGTTTCGGCGACGACTGCAAATACCAAATCATTTTGGGGAACAGCGGCAGCGGCTACACCATGTTCTACATCAAAGGCGAAGGTCAGGACAAGTTCAAGATCATTATGCCCCTCGCCGGCATCCACAATGTGCTGAACGCCACCGCCGCCTTCATTGCCGCACGGCGCATCGGTGTGTCGCGCAACGCCATCGCCGAGGCACTCCACACCTTCATGGGCGTGAAGCGTCGCTTCGATGTCCGTATCAACACCGAAAAATATTGTTACATTGACGATTACGCCCACCATCCCGAGGAAATCCGCTCGTGCCTGCAAGCCATCAGGGACTTCTATCCCAACCGTCGGCTCACCCTCGTTTTCCAGCCCCACCTCTACAGCCGCACCCGCGACTTCATGGACGAATTTGCAGAAGTGCTGGCCACCGCCGACGAACTGATTCTCTTGGACATCTATGCCGCGAGGGAAGAACCCATCGAGGGCGTGTCGTCGCAAGTCCTGTTGGACAAGATACAAATGCCCGACAAGAAACTCGTCGCCAAGACCCAACTCATCAAACTGATTGACAGCGAGAAACCTGAACTTTTGGTGACGATGGGCGCGGGCGACATCGACCGATATGTTGAACTTTTCGAAGAACTGATAAAGTCATGGTAAAGAAGATTTTGAGCATAGTGCTATGGGTTACAACGGCTGCCGCGTTGATCGTTTTGTTCATCTTCGCGAGGGAAAACTACCTGAACACCCCAGTCAAGTCCGTCAATCTGATGCCTGCCACTGACAGCGGTTTCGTGAGGAAAAGCGTGCTGCACCGCGAAATCGAGGAAAACGTCTGCCGCTCGAAAATCGGCACCGTCGACATGATCAAGATACAAAGGCACCTCGACGCCAACCCGTGGATTGAAAGCAATGCCGCCTACATCGACCTCGACGGCAACCTGAACGTCAGTTTCAAGGAATACGAGCCGCAATTCAGGGTGTTCGGCAAAAACGGCCATTCCGTCTACGTCACCCGCGAAGGCATAGTGATTCCCTCGTGCAGCAACTACACGCCTTACATGCTGATTGCCAGCGGCAACTTCGACCTGCGCAACGACACGACCGCCTATGCCCTTTGCGACACCCTCGACCCCGACCGCAACATCCTCAACGCCCTGCATTGGTTCAAGGCGATTGATGCCAATCCCTTCATCGAGAGTTGCGTCGGGCAGTTGTATTGCAACAACCGAAACCAGTTTGAACTCACCGTGAAAGGCTTGGATGCGCGAGTCATCGTGGGCGACACCTGCCTCGCCGCCGACAAGTTGAACCGCTTGGAAATCTTTATGAAACAGCGGATTGACAGGCCCGAAACCCAAACCATGAAAATCATCAATCTGAATTATAAAAATCAAATAGTCTGTACAAAACGATAATGCTATGAGTGAAGGAAAAATCATCGTCGGATTAGACATCGGCACCACCAAAGTGGCCTGCATCGTGGGCCAGAAAGCCGATAACGGGAAAATCGAGATTCTCGGCTACGGAAAAACCATATCAACGGGCGTCAGGAGAGGCGTCGTCACCAACATTTTCGACACCGTCGAGGCCATCAAGACCGCCGTCAAGCAGGCCTCCGACCAGTCGGGCGTCGAAATCAACCGCGTCAGCGTGGGCATCGCCGGCCAGCACATTAAAAGCCTGCAACACCGAGGCGTAATGATGCGCGACAACCACGACACCGAAATCACCGAGGCCGAATTGGAACACCTGCGCAACGACACCTTTAAAATCAATATGACCCCGGGCGAGGAAATCATCGACGTCATCCGTCAAGACACCTACGTCGATGGTGAATTGGCCACCAACCCCGTGGGCATGTTGGGCAATAAAATCGAAGCCAATTTCCATGTCATCATCGGGCAGACCTCGGCGGCCAAAAACATCGTGAAGTGCATCCAAAGCGCTGGCCTTGAGATGGATTACATGATTCTTGAGCCTATCGCCTCAGCCCAAGCCGTCCTTGATGAAGAGGAAAAAGACGCGGGTGTGGTTCTCGTCGACATTGGCGGCGGCACCACCGATATTGCCATCTTCAAGAACAAGAAAATACAGCACACCGCCGTGATTCCTTTCGGAGGCAACATCATCACCGAGGACATCTGCACCGGCTGCTCCATCATCAAGCATTACGCCGAGGAGGTGAAGGTGAAGTTCGGCTCCGCCCTTGCCAGCGAGAACCGCGACGACGAGGTTGTGTCCATCCCAGGCATCCGTGGCCGCGAGCCTAAAGAAATCTCTTTCAAGAACTTGGCACACATCATCCAAGCCCGTTTGGAGGAAATCTTCGAGTTGGTGAACTACGAAATCCAAAAGGCGAAAACGGAGAACCAACTCATTGCAGGCATCGTCCTCACCGGTGGCGGCGCCATGATGAAGCACATCCAGCAGTTGGCCGAGTTCAAGACCGGCTTGGAAGTGCGCATCGGCTACCCCAACGAGCACCTCAACCAAACCAAGATGAAGGAAATGTCAAGCCCGATGTATTCCACCGGCATCGGCATCGTCATCGAAACCATCGCACGGATGGAGCACGACGACTTCCTTCAAGCCTCGAAGCAGGCAGAAATGGAACGGAAAAAGCAGTACGAAAAGCAAGAAATCATCGTGGCGCAACCCGAAACGGCAGAAATCCCCGACGAAAAGGACGAATCCACCTCCAAAAAGAAGAAGAAAAAAGGAATCGACCTGAAAAAAATCGTAACTTCGTTCACCGAAATTTTCATCCCTGACGACATTGATTAACCCCTAAAAAATCCTCAAAACCATGGCAGAAGACTATACATTCAGCAACAGCAACGACGAAGTGTTCAAGCCCGTTGATGCGCAAAAGCCCAACTATATCAAGGTCGTCGGTGTGGGCGGCGGCGGCGGCAACGCCGTCAACCACATGATGGAAGAGGGCATCCAAGGGGTTGATTTCGTGCTTTGCAACACCGACCACCAAGCCTTGCTGAAAAGCAACGTGAAAACGCGGGTTCACCTCGGCAAGCGCGAACTCGGGGCCGGCAACGACCCCAACATCGGGCGCGAGGCCGCCGAAATGAGCCGCGACGAGATTGAAGCCCTGCTCGACGACGAAACCAAGATGCTGTTCGTCACCGCTGGCATGGGCGGCGGCACAGGCACAGGTGCAGCCCCCGTGGTGGCCAAATTGGCCAAAGACAAAGGCATCCTCACCGTGGGCATCGTCACCATGCCTATGGAAAGAGAAGGCCGCCGGCGCAAGTTGCAGGCCCTATCGGGCATCGAGGAACTGAAAAAATGCGTCGACACGCTCATCCTCATCAGCACCGACAAACTCCGCGACCAGTACGGCAACATGAAACTCTCCGAAGCCTTCAAAAAGGCCGACGACGTGTTGGCCACCGCAGCCCGTGGCATCGCCGAAATCATCACCGTGCCCGGCTATGTCAACGTCGACTTCGAGGACGTGAAAACCGTGATGAAGGACAGCGGCAAGGCCATCATGGGCGCAGGCATGGCCGAAGGCGAAAACCGCGCTGAGAAAGCCATCAAGGATGCCATCCACTCGCCCTTGCTCAATGATTCCAATATTGAAGGGGCAAAAAACATCCTGCTCTACATCACCTCCGGCACTGATGAAGTCTCGTTGGACGAAGTCGACGAAATCCTCGAAATCGCCCAAAACGCCTGCGGCAACAATTCCGACGTGATTTGGGGCAACGGCACCGACGAAAGCCTCGGCCAAGCCCTCAGCGTCACCCTGATTGCCACCGGTTTCAACCACGATGCAAAGCCTTACAGCACTGTTTTGAACGAGAAGCAAGCCCCCACCCCTTCCACCCAGCCGAAGAAAGTCTACGACCTGAACGGCCAAGTGAAGGACGAGGAAAACGCCGCTCCCGTCAGGCCCGCCGTGGGTTCCATCGCCGCCACTGAGGTAGGCCAATTCGTTCCCCAAGAAAAGCACGAGGAAAAGACCGTCCACTCCCTGTTTGCGGAAGAACCCAAGACCCCTGAGCCAGTAAAAACCAAGGCCCCTGAGCCTGTCGAAGGGCCGACACAAACAGTTGAAAACAACCATCCCGAAGACGACGAGCCACTCAATGAGCCGACAGTGGAGTTTACGCCCGCTGCCCCCGTTCAGGAAAGGCCTACAGCGGTGCATTTCGAGGAGGAAAGACCCGTCGTCAAGGTGTTCGACAATCCTTTCCGTTCCACCGGCAACGACGACGAAGGCTTTGAAATCACCTCGCGCATCATGACCAAGGAGGAAGTGCAGGCCAAGGCCGAGCAGAAGGTGGCCGTCCTTGAAGCAAAGAAGGCCAAGGAAATCGACCCGAAAGAGATGCTGAAGAAGCAACGTCTCCGCGCCCTGAGCATGAACTTCAGGACCGCACGCGGCTTGGAGGAACTCGAAAACCAGCCCGCCTACCTTCGCCGCAACGTGGACATCAGCCACCCCGACGAGGAACTGTCGCAATATTCCGCCACCAAAAACGGCATCAGCGGCGAGAACTCCTACTTGCATGGCAATGTGGATTGAATAAGTCAGCCGCATCAACAAGCACAATGTCAAAAAAAATCTGTATTTTTGTGGCAAATTCCATTGTGCAATGAAAAAAGGTTTGGCATTTCTTATCTTCAATCTATTGATAATCAATCTATTCTCACAAGAATGGATTAATTGTGGCAGTTCAACACCTATCGCGCCATGCGTGAAACTGTATTCCGATTCGGAGCAAGAAACCACTGTGAGCTTTGCGTTGCAAGGGTTCTTCAAGGAATTTGTCAGCACTCCGAAAGGCACGCAAAGCCTCATCACCGTGCCCAAGATGGCCTCCATGTTGGAAAAAGCCGCCCCCGACCTGCCTTTGTTTGCCATTCCCATCCTCATCGGCGACATGGCCGAAATGGAAATTGAGGTCAAAAACGCGGAATTTCAGGAGTTTGAAAACATGGAAATAGTGCCTTCGAAGGGCAACTTCAGCCGCGAAATCGACCCCGAAACAGTTCCCTACCGCTATGGCGAAACCTATTCCCAAAACCGCTTTTTCCCTGATTTTCAGGCACAATTGGACAAACCTTACATTCTCCGCGATTGCCGTGGGCAAAACATTTTGGTCTATCCCTTTGCCTACAATCCCATTACGAAAACCCTGCGCGTCTACACGCATTTGACCCTGACAATGAAAAAGGTCGGCGACAAAGGAAACAACCCGAAAATCGCTCGCAAGAAAGGCTCGACGAAACTATCGCCCGAAACCCAAGAGATGTACCGCCACCGTTTCCTCAACTATCGGGAAAAGGCGACAAGATACACTTTCATCCCCGACGAGGGCGAGATGCTGGTCATCTGCCCAAACCAGTATTTGCAGGCCATGCAGCCCTTTGTGGACTGGAAAAACGAGTCGGGACGACCTACCACGTTGGTCAGTCTTTCGGAGATTGGGGGCAACAATGCCGGACAAATCAAGTCGTTCATTCTCAGCCATTACGACAACCCAGAAGAAAACTTGTGCTATGTGCTCCTCATCGGCGACTATTCCGACCTCACGCCCAAATCCATGAACGGAGGCGCATCCGACATTTGGTTTGGCCAACTCGAAGGCAACGACGACTATCCCGAAATCTTCGTCGGACGTTTTTCGGCTGGGAGCGTGGCCGACGTGCAAAACCAAGTCGCAAAGGTGATTTACTATGAGCGCGACATGCCTTCCACCTCCGATTGGCTCGGCAAGGGCATCGGCATCGGTGCCAACGAAGGCTCGGGCAGCGGGCACAACCACGGCGAATCCGATTACGTACACATTGATTACATCCGTGACACCTTATTGCATTATACCTACAGCGAGGTTTCGCAACACTATCGCGGAGTAGGCTCTGGCACCAATGCCGCCAAACTGAGCGAAAACTTCAACGCTGGCGCGGGCATCTGCAACTACTGCAACCACGGCTCCACAACAAGCTGGTATGTAGGCAATTTCAGCAACAACCATGTAAACGCCTTGGTCAACGACTACAAATGGCCCTTCATCTGGTCGACGGCCTGCTACAATGGCCAATTCAATGTGAATTGCTTCGCCGAGGCTTGGATGCGTGCCACCAACAATGCCACAGGCGTTCCTACTGGTGCCATCGGAGGCATGTTCAGTTGGATTTCGCAACCTTGGCAGCCGCCCATGACGGGTCAGGATGAGATGGTCGATATCCTTTGCGAATGGCGCAGTGCCAACCAATTCCACCATACTTTTGGCGGGGCTTCGCTCAACGGCAACATGAAAATCTTGGACTTGCATCCAAGCGATGATGGCAACACGCACAACACATGGATTCTGTTTGGCGACCCGAGCCTGTTGTTGCGCACCGCCAATCCTACCGAAATGAATGTCACTTGCCAACCCGAAGCCATTTTCTTCGAGCAAACCGAACTCCTCATCACCGCCGATGTAGATTATGCCTTGGCCACCCTTTCCTTTAACGGCGAAGTGCTGTGCAGCACACCCGTCATCGATGGGGAAGCCAGGCTCACTTTCACCAGTCCCGAAGTGGCCGGAACAGCTAAATTGGCAGTGACAGGTTTCAATAAAGTGACTCATTATCAAGACATTCAAATCATTCCCGCCAACGGGCCTTTCCTCACTTACGAAAATTTCAGCATCAACGATGCCAACGGCCTTGCCGACTACGGCGAGACTTTCGGCCTCGACTTGACCGTCAAAAACCTCGGAAACGAGCCTGCCACCAATGTTCAAGTGAGCCTCAGCACGGATTCACCCTTCGTTGAAATCAATTCCGGCTTCGCCACCATTCCCAATATCGATGCGCTTGCCGAATACACGCTCAAAAACAAATTTGAAATCTCTGTCAATGAACTGATTAATGATGGCATCCATGCCAATTTCATCCTCACTTGCACGGACGGAATTCACTCTTGGGAGAGCCATTTCCGCATGAAACTCCATGCACCCACCCTTACCCTATCGCTGTTCGAGCCAGCCAACACTGTGCATCCCGGGACTCCCGACACTTTATTAATTAGTATAAAGAACTCGGGGTCATGCGATGCACATCAAGCGCGACTGCAACTGTTCAGTTGTTCCTCCAAGCTGATTTTCAACCAAATGCTATACGACATCGGGGATGTTCCCGCTGGAAACACGACCACAATAAAGGCGGCTTTCGGCGTACCTCGCACGGTGTCAAACGGATCCAGTTTTGAGGTATTTTACCGATTGGATGCCAAGCCACACATGCTTTCAGGAATCGAGATTATCGATGTCGGGAACACACAACAAAGCGGAGCGCAGAATTTCACCTTCCTGCCTTCCCTTGATGTGGAGGCTCATGTCAACCTTAATGAAGTCAGCCTTTCGTGGGAAAGCACCAGCACTGACGAAAACTACATCATCTGCCGCAATGGTGAGCAGATTGCCGTGCAACACGAAACGATTTTCTCTGATTTCCAGAATATTGGCACCTACACCTACGATATTTCATCCTTCAATGCAAAACAGCAATTCTCCCTCCCGACATTCGTCACCGTCACCGTCGACACATTCGTGGATACAATAACCTACAAAGAGGTGCAACTCTTCCCGAATCCAGCCCATAACATCTTGTATATCAGCTTGGGAGAACACTTCAGTTATAGGATTTTCAACGAAATCGGTCGACAAATTGCGAGTGGAGAAAGCGCAGGAGCCATGCAACTGCAATGCAGCGGAATGGCTCAAGGCGTTTATTTCATCCAAATCAGAAACAACGATGCAATCATCACAAAAAAGTTTGTCATTCAATAACTTACAGAAATGACCTACTTAAAATCCAACGATTTGTTCGGGAAACTTGCGCCAGAGAAACTTTTTGAGCAAGTTCCCCACCCCATCCTCATCGCCGACCACCTCCTCACCCCTGACAACATCGGAGCCATGATTCGCTTGGCCGACAACATCGGGGCTTCCGAAATCTGCTTCTTGGGCAAGGAGGACGAACATCGCCTCGGCAAGGTGCGCCGCGCCGCCGCCTCAAGCCGCGACAACATCCGCTGGTATTTCAGCGAAGAAACCGATTTGCACAAGATTGTGCCTGAAGGCAAAACCATCGTCGCCATCGAAACCGCCGACAACGCCACCTGCATCTACGAAACACAACTTCCTGAAAATGTGGCCTTCATCGTAGGCAGCGAGAGCCACGGCCTCAGCGACGAACTCCTGTCGCAATGCGACATGGTAGTCTATATTCCCGTGCCCGGCCCTACGCGCTCGCTCAATGTGAGCCATGCCGCAGCCGTGGCTTTGTTTGAGTGGCAAAGACAAATGATTAGTAATGTGGGCGTTTCGACAAGCTCAACGACCAAAGGAACCCCGAGCCTGTCGAAGGGTCCAAGTCAAAAATACAATCATATCTTCTTCGACCTCGACCGCACTTTGTGGGACTTCGATGCCGCAGCGGAGGTGGCTTTTGAGCGCATCTATGAAAAATACAATCTGAAAAGCCTTGGCATCCCGAGTGCGCATGAGTTCCATGAGGTGTATCATCCACTGAATGAACAACTTTGGGTGCTTTACCGCGAGGATAAAATCACCAAAGACTACTTGAATCGCACCCGTTTCATGCAGCCTTTGGCGCATTATGGCATCCACGACACCGCCTTGGCCGATCATCTCAGCGAGGATTATGTGTATTGGTCGCCACGCATTGTCCGATTGGTTACCGGAACGATGGAATTGCTTGACTACCTGAAGCCGAAATACCATTTACATCTGATTACCAACGGTTTCCAAGAGGTGCAACACACCAAATTGAGCGGTTCGGGCTTGGAACCTTATTTCGAAACCTTGACCGTTTCGGAGGAAGTCGGGGTGAAGAAGCCCAACCCTGAGATTTTCCATTACGCCTTGCAGAAGGCCAATGCCACCGCCGCAGAAAGCCTGATGATTGGCGACGAGATGGCCGTCGACATTGACGGTGCCCGCGCCGCCGGTATCGACCAGATTTTCTATAATGCAGGTGGGAAAACGGTTGAAGGAGAGCGGACGTTTGAGGTGAAAAGCCTCAAAGAAATCATTGGAATACTTTGATATTCAAGCTATTTCAGCGTCGCCAAAACCGTTTCCTTGCCCGTGGTCTTTTGGTTGATTTTCACCTTGACTTCAGCATCCAAAGGCAAAAACACATCCACGCGCGAACCGAAACGAATCATTCCAAGCTCCTCACCTACAACGGCCTCGTCGCCGGCCTTTAGGTCGCAAACGATACGCCGCGCCACAAAACCCGCAATCTGCCGAACAAGGATTTCACGCCCTTTCTTGTCCTTCAAGACAATCGTATTATGCTCATTATCAGTGGACGACTTCGGCTTGAACGCCAACAGGAACTTGCCAGGATGGTATTTGTAATAGGTTACCTTGCCGTCAAACGGAAAGAAATTGATATGCACATCGTAAATCGACATGAAAATGGAAACCTGACGGCGTTGGTCGTGGAAATACTCGTCCTCAAGCACCACCTCATTGGCCGCAACCAAGCCATCGGCGGGCGAAACCACAGCATCTTCCTCCATCGTTGTCTTACGCCAAATCGGGACACGGAAAAAGCGGATGGTCAGTATAAAAACCACAAATTCAAACACATACAACAAATAATGCCAAATGGTTTGCGAAGGCCAAAGCCAATTGACAAAAACAATTGTTGCGGCAATAACCGAAAAGGCAATCAAAATGGCTCTTGTCCCTTCCTCGTGTAACCTTTTATTGATCTTCATAGCAGCAGCAAATAAACGAAAATAAACGGTACGCTGAACATCACCGAGTCGAAACGGTCCAAAATACCGCCGTGGCCGGGAATCAGTTTCCCCGAATCCTTCACTCCGGCCTGCCGTTTCAACATCGACTCGCACAAGTCGCCCAAAGTGCCGAAAATGACGACAATGGCCGCCATGCCAATACCTTTGGAAATGGGAAGCCATGCGGCATAATGGGCGAAAACCATCATGGCCACCACGGTAAACACCAATCCGCCAAGGCTACCCTCGATGGTCTTTCCGGGAGAAATTCGAGAAAAAAGCTTGTGCTTACCCAACATTTTTCCCGTCAGATAGGCAAAGACATCATTGGCCCACAAAAGGCAGAAGACCAAGACTATCAGCCCCGAACCAGCCAAACTGCCAAACAACTCCGCACGATACATGAATAGCATCAGGGCGGAAGGCAAGCTCAGGAAGGCAAGGGAAGCGTACAGATAAGGGAGGATGTGCTTGGCATCGTGCTTTTTGGAAAACAAGGCGAAGAGGAACGGCAACATGAGCAACGGCAATTCGAGCAGCAGCCACTGCTGGCCAATGACCTGCAAGGCCACCATTGTCGCCAAGCCGAATGTGCCCAAAACGCAAGCCTCGCCTACGGCAACGCCCAACGTGGAATTCATCTGAAACAGCCTCGACATCTCGTAAGAGCCGACCGCAACGATGAACAGCAACAAAGCGGCACAGGTGTAGGGCGAAACCAACACGCAAGCAAGGATTACGATGCACAGCAGCAAGCCTGAAACCGAACGAACCAACAATTCTTTCATAACGACTGCGAAATGATGCGCAAAGATAGAAAAAAGAATCATACGACGAACATCATAACCCTACATGGCATCGACTTGGGGGACAAAACCCGAATTATCGGCAGGGGTTCATACCGCCTGCCTTCATTATTGTCATCCTTTAAGGGTTCCCACGTGCCGCCAAAAAAGGACGACCCGAACACAAGCAGGCGACGACAGTCCCTGCATACAACGGAACGAAAACACGCTTTCCTGACGAAAACGATAAAAAAGGCGACCCTCAAAAAATGAAGGCCGCCGTCGCGTTGAGCAGTTATACCTCCGTTAGCAGAAATGCCATATAGAACGGAATGGTCAGCAGGGGGCCGTCACGCCCAACATTGTAGTCGCCTATCTTGACGGCATGACGGACATGGTATTTCTCTGGATGCGCCAGAACCGTTCGCATGGATTTGGCATTGCCGGTGCGGGCTTTACATTCCACCAACACACACTCGCCTTTGTATCGCATCAGGAAATCAATCTCCAAGCCGCTGTCCTTGTGGAAATAATAGAGTTTGCGACCCATCTTACCGAAGATGTCGGCGATAAGGCTCTCATAAACAGCACCTTTGTATGCGCCTAAATCGCCTTGCATAATGCTCCATGCAGTACCTTCTTCCAGCATACTGACGAGCAAGCCCGAATCTGCCATATACACTTTGAACTGGTCTTTGATGGCCACGCCTTCAAGCGGCAATTCGGTAATCTCTGTGTTGTAGCAGCGATGGATTATTCCCGCGTCTTCAATCCACTGCAAGCTGCCGGCATAGTCGCGTCCTTTGGCTTGGGGCCGAACAACCGTATAGGTAAACTTCTTGTAATCGCGTGCCAACTGCTTTGGGATTGACTCGAAACACTCGCGAATGCGCGGTTTGTCGGCGGAAGGGGCATACTTTATCATATCCGATTCGTAACTGTCGATGATGGCCAATTGTACCTTACGGGTTTCGCCCATGTTATGGGTTGTCAGGAACTTTGCCACGGCTTCCGGCATACCGCCAATAAAGACATACTGGAGCAATAGCTGGCGGAAGCGATTGTGGAATGCCTCGTTGAGCGGTTTCTCTTCCGCCAAGTGCTGACGCAAGATGTTGATATGCTCCGCTCTGATACCGTTTGCCCACAGCCATTCCTCAAAGTCCATCGGATACATGTGAACAATCTCTTCGAAGCCAACAGGGATGGACGCTTCTTCCTCTTCTTGCTGCTCCTCCTTGGTTTTGTATCCGTTAACACCGAGCAATGAGCCGGTACAAAGCACATCGTACCGACCATCGAGGCAGAAGAATTTGAGCGACGAACGCGCACGAGGACAGTCTTGTATCTCGTCAAAGACGAGGCAGGTCTTTCCCGGGACAAACTGCGTGCCGATAATACCCAAGGCGATATTGGTTGTGAGGGTCTCTACGTCCAAATCTCCGGCAAAGAAGGCTTTGTAGGTCTTCTTCTCATGGAAGTTGAGATAGATGACATGCTCATAGTTCTTTTGGGCAAACTCCAATACGGAACAGGTCTTTCCGCACTGGCGAACACCTTTGATAACTAACGGCTTATGCTTGCGTTGATTCTTCCATTGCTGAAGGAGAGATTCTATTTTCCGTTGATACATAACACCTTTTTATAGCGACTTTTCTAACATTTTAACACCTTTTTCAAGCGACTTTCGTGCAAAATTCTCACTTTTTTCAGACGACTTTCGGGCGCAAATATACAAATAGTTTGTAAACTTTACGAAAATATTTCTTTTTCTTCAACATTATCGTCTGGCCTTATATGGCTCACACCGAGACAGCCGCACACCAAAAACAGCAAAAGGCGACCCTAAAAAACGAAGGCCGCCTTTTCCGGATTTGATTAGGTTGGTCTTATATCATTCCCGCATTGCAAATGCTCATATTCACGACTTCCGAATTGCAAATTCGGAGTGTGCCGCCGGCGCGCTTCGGTGCGCGCCCCGGCCCACTGCGCCACCGACATCACGTTGCCTTGCCTCTGCCAACACATGAAATCAATTCTCGGCAGGGGCAACGAGGCGCACACTTCGACCGCGGTATCGGTAGTAGTCGCCCGTGTAGAGGTAGCTGTCGCCGAAGTACATGTTGTACGCGCCGTTGCTATAGTAAAACGAAGCCGACCAATAGCAGCCGTAGGAACCGACAAAGATGACCGAAGTCCCGCCCCGGAAGCCCGCAGCAGGCAGGAAGACTGCACCGGCTTGCTCCAATGTGTTCCACTGTGAAGCGGTCAACGTGTTGCTGCTGAAACTGGCTTCGCTGCTGTTGGTGGTGCTCAGGCTGTAGATGCTGGTGTTCCAATCATCGGGCAGCAAGATTACACCGTTCACATTGTTCACATTTGCCATGGCATAGCGAATGCCCGAAGTGGTGACTCTTGTGTTGAACACATAGTCCCATTCGGGTTGGGTCAGCGTACGCCATTGGTCAGTGGCGTTGCCTCCATTGCTGATGGGGTTGTAGCCCCAGTCGGCCTGGCCTGTTTGGTCGCATAAGTTGTACTGATAATTACCATATGCATAATAGTCTCTGAAATTTGTGCTTGTACTCCAAGGTTGGTAACATACGGCGCCGTGGTTGTAGCCGCTCGTGCCCCAACCGAACAGGTCTATCCAACCGCTATTGGTGGAAGAAATGCTACTGTTTGCACTGCCAACATAGTCGTATTGGTTGGTAGCAAAACGCCAAGTGTTGGTACTGGCTTGATATTGTAGGTTGCCTCTGGAGAAATACACCTGCTGGTTGTCACTCACCGAGAAGAGACCATTGATGGCTCCCGGGGGAGCGCTACCGTTTTGAGTGAAGCTCGCCATCAAGGATCTGTTGCTTGTCACAGAAAAAGTATAGTTGGCATTGGTCGAGACTTGGTTGCCATTCTCTGTCCAGCGCAAGAAAGTGTAGCCTGAGGCAGCAATAGCTGTCACAGTACAAGATTGCCCTTGTTGATATGTGCCACCACCAGTCACTGAACCGCCATTGGTTGGGTTGGACGAAACACTTATGGTATAGATATTTGGTGCTTGCGCCGAGAAATTGGCCACCAAAGTGCGGTTGCTGTTCACGGTGAAGGTATAGTTGGCATTGGTTGAAACCACACTGCCGTTCTCAGTCCAATTAGTAAAGGTGTAACCTGCTGTCGCAGTTGCACTTACCATACAAGACTGGCCCTGCTGATAAGTACCACCCCCACTGACACTGCCGCCTTCCATAGGATTCGAAGTAACCGTAATGGTTTTCGTAATAATATTCTCAAAAGTGCTAACGAGACGCACACTTAAACCGCCAATACGACCACTGTAACTGTTATTGATGAAATTGTCACCGAAGATTACATCGCACCCGCTTTCGCTATTGTAGTACGAAGTCGACCAATAAAAGCCTACAGAACCGACACTGTAAATCCAAGTCTCACTCCGTGCACCCGCAGCTGGCAAAAAGACAGCTCCTGCATCCTCAATGATATTCCACTCTGAAATAGTCAGAATATTGCTATTGAAACTAGCATCTTCTGTATTCGTGTCGCTTAAACTATAGATGCTATTGCTCCAATTATCAGGTAATAGAATTATACCATTTACATTGTTCACCTTTGCTTTGGCATAGCGGATGCCCGAAATAGTAGCACGATCAAAGAAAACATAGCTCCATTCCGATTGAGTTAAGGTACGCCACTGGTTGGAAGTATTTCCACCATTGGTGATAGGATTGTAAATGCCCCAGTCGTAATTTGCCGAACTGCCTGTCAGATTAGGTGAACTCATATTCGTCGAAGGACCATAGCCATAATAGTTGTAGTATTCATCAACAGTTGACCAAGAAGTAGACCACGGCTGATAGTTCACATTATACGGGTCATTTGAATCATGATAACTACTTGTACCCCAGCCGAACAAATCTATCCAGCCGCTATAGGTGGAAGAAATATTGTGGTTATCGCTACCAACAACTGTTCCTCCAATAGGTTCATTATTTTCAGGAGTATGAGTACCTACATAATCCCATTGGTTTTCTGCAAAACGCCAAGTATTTGAGGAAGCTTGATATTGCAAGTTACCCTGTGAGAAATACACCTTCCGCGTATCACTCACGGAAAAAAGGCCAATAATAGCACCTTGCGGTTGGGATCGTACTGGACGAACACATAGGCCACCACATCGGTAGCTATCATATACACTAAAACCACCTGAATCAAAATAGAAACCATACGCATAATACGGAAAACTTGGATTGAGCGTTCTTGACCAATAATCGCCCATGTTACCTGCAGCATTGGGACCGTTTAAATCGCCATAGCCAGCAGCAGGTATAAAAATGCTATTACCGTTTGAAGCAGTGAACAGTCTACCATTCACGCTATTTTGGGTTACCCATGTGCAGATTGTGTTGTTGTGTAGTTCCTGCCACTCTTCCTTGGTGGGCATACGCCAATCCTCACCCCAGTTAACAGTGGCTACATCATCACTTGATTGCAAATAAGTCAGGTTGTCGGTAAAGCCATTGTAGCCATAACTGAAATTGGAGCAATATTTAGTAAGAGTGTTCCACCCATCACCACCATTGCAATACTGATAAGTGTTCCAATAGTAGTTATTTTTGGGTTGGGTCTCACCCCATGCAAAATGATTGCCATAATCCTCTGGAGAATTGGCACCCACATTGCAGGTAGCCCACAAGGTGCCGCTCGGCAGGCCGAGGTCAACGTAGGCGTGGTCGCCGCCGCTGCCGCCTCCCGCCTCGGTGGTGAAACTTTGCTCGCCACCGTAAATCGTCACAAGGCTGTTGGAGGCGTAGGCACGCACATAATAGGTGGTGCTGGCGTTCAGGCCGGTAATCGTGCTGGTGAAGCTGCCCGTGCCCGTGCCATCGGTGGTGTGGCTGTCGCTCACGGTCGGGTTAGGGCTTGTACTCCAGCATACACCTCTTGCCGTAATATTCAATCCTCCATTGTCGGTAATGTTGCCACCACTTGTGGCACTTATGGCAGTAATGTTTGTAATGTCGGTTGTCGTCAAAGTGGGAATGCCGTCACGAGTGGTGAAAGATTGTTGCTCTCCATACACCGTTCCTCTGGGCGTAACCGCATAGGCACGATAATAATAGGTGGTGCTCCAGTTCAGTCCTGTCATCGTGGCCGAGAAGCTGCCTACACCACTACCCTCTTCCAAGAAATTGTCGTCGTTGGTAGTAGGATTCTCATGTGTGGCCCAGCAAAGGCCTCGCACAAGGATGTATGTGCCATCGCTTACTGTTACCTCACCGCCACCCATGGCGGAATTGCCCGTGATGAACTGGGGCGTGTCGGTGGTCACCACAACCTGCTGGGACGGCTGTTGCGCATTGAAGGTCACCGAAACGGGCACCTGACGTGTAGAATAGTACTTGTAGCCGTACCCGGGGTAGAACTCCGAGATTTGGCCCCGCCACTCTCCGTTGCCCCTATAGGTGGCGTTGCCCCACTGAGACTTGATCCTGTCGCCCACCGCCGGGGTGAACGAGCCCAAAGCCGTGGCAAAGTCCATGGTCTCCGTGCTTGGAATGCTGATCCATGTCCAGCCGGGCATCAATGTAATCGTAACTTCCTGAGCCTTGAGGCCCGTGCCTGCCGCCAGCATCGCGGCTACGCAGGCGATAATGATTAACGTTTTCTTCATAGCGCTATGTTTTTAAGGTTTGTCGTTCTTGGTGTTCCGTCTTTTCCCAGCCGCCGCGTGGCTGCGGCGACGGCGCAAAGTTAGGGAAAAAAAGGCAAAGGATAGCGGAAACGGAAAAAAACAGACGGTACACGAAAAAACAGGAAACCCTTCCAGGTCTCTCTGGAAGGGTTCCCGTTGTGGGTGGGCGGCGACCTACTTTCCCACGCTCTCGCGCAGTATCATCGGCGCTGCGGGGCTTAACTTCTCTGTTCGGAATGGGAAGAGGTGCGCCCCCGCGCAATGGCCGCCACTCGGTCTTTCTCCGGCCTCGACCGGAAGGGAAGGGGAACAGGCACGAAACAGCCTCGGCGGGACACCGGCGGAAGCGCCCGGGCCATTAGTGCCGCTCGGCTCAACGTGTCGCCACGCTCACACCTGCGGCCTATCGACGTCGTCGTCTCCGACGGCCCTCAAAGGAGGCCTCATCTCGGGGC
>Ga0326514_10000772_pt1 | contig 21254 bp, 30 predicted proteins | sample 3_2548_0518_D_FD_203653 | JGI IMG/M metagenome (GOLD analysis project Ga0326514, IMG submission 203653) | Bovine rumen microbial communities from UC Davis, California, United States - 3_2548_0518 | ecosystem: Host-associated > Mammals > Digestive system > Stomach > Rumen | place: USA... | reverse complement strand
TGATAAAGAACTTGCCTTACAAATAATGAACCGTAATTTAATTTGTCACGATTTCTTTACATGGAACTTTGAAGAATGGCGGCCTTGTACTGAAGATGAATTAAAAAAATTAAAGGTAAAATGTCAGAAATACAAGGAGACAAACTAATTGAAGAACAACAATTAAGGATAAAAGAATTAGATAATATAATAATAAAATATGGAGAAGACAAAGAAGAACCTTTGAAGGACTTACAATTAATTAAAAGGTTTATTAGAAAGAAATATGGAAAAGCCTGACGGTTCTCGCGAATAGTCAGACTTAATAGCAACTAGAAGATCTAAAAACAACATTCATTTCTTTACAACTTCACTAAGTTGTAACAATTTCATTATAACATTATGTAATGAACATAAGTGAAATTACATTATTAAAATATTTCATTACATTCAATATGTAATTATATTAACTAAAATATTTTATATATTTATACAATAAGCTCGTCAACATTCAAGTTGAAGGCTACCTTGTGCATTAAGGTCTAAACTAAAAAAAACTAGTCGGTTTTCACGAACAGACTAGGTCATGCTTTCAAAATTCTATTTAATAAATAATAAAAATGTTATATAGTCTCGCTTGACTTTATATTTTCAAATTTGTCTATTTCTTTATCAATAAGATCTCTTACCTCAGAAAACAAACCATCTTCTTCAAATGTAAATGGACACAAAATAGACTTTTTTCCATCTCTCTTATAATCTACATAATCAAAAACATAATTCTTATCAACCAATATCAAGTTGTCACTCAATTTCATTAAGAAACAACTATTCTTATAAGATTCGTTTGGTGTTTGTTCAGTTTGATCTTCATTATAAATCTTTTCTCTATATGTATTAATCTTAAAACCACACCAAAGTGCAATACTAAAAATTAGTGCTTTAATATATATGGAATATTCAATTTCATCAGTAAGTAAAAATATAGCACCAACCAACACTAAAATAAATGCCACCATATATAGGGCAATGTCTTTAAAAATTTTGTTTAGTATTTCTTTTCTTTTTTGTTCCATATTTCTTTATATTTATTTATTATTTATATATTCCTTTAGTCTTTTCATATCTTGTTTGAACTCTCTTCTAAATTGTTGCTGTGATGTTTCAAATTTAATAGGTGTATTCCAAGCTTTCATTGTCTCCTTATCACCACAGTAAATAGTAAACTTCCAAGAATCCTTTCTATTTTCTTTATTGACGAAATTACTTTTGAAAACCTTACGAACTACAGCAAGCATATTACTTGGTGTCTTGTCCTTTTTAATTAAGAAAGAAACATTCTCATAAAGTACAGTTTCAAACCAACCCTGTGTTCTTGCATAATTTCTAAAGTTTTCTTCTGTAATAATTGTTTTCATATTAATTATTTATTTATTAATTACAGTTATAACATAGATATAATCGAAAAAATATTCAATAAACTATAAGTATTTTATGATATATTTTAACTATTTTAATTATTTTAACTATATTTCTAATAAATATTATGTTTTTAAAAATGAGAAACTTAAGAAACAAACCTATTATTGTAACATTAGATGGAGTTACAAAAGAATATCCATCAATTAAAGCTTTTGCAATAGCAGAAGAATTCAATTATCAAACAGTATTGCATTGGCTAAATGGCTGGACTAAACCAAGAATTGATATAAAAATATCTTATAAGTAATGAATCAATTTAGTACAAATTCGTCATATAAAATAATACGAATATGTGATGATCCAAATATAAAGTTAACATTTGATACATATTATTCGTGGGAGAAACGAAACTTTGACATAATAAATATTTCAAATGATAACAATATATTTGATATCATTTTGGAAAATAATGAAATTGATGCAATTGTAATTCAAAAGGATAATGATAATAGTGAATATATTAATTTGTCTAAACTTCCTGATTATATAAAACGCAGAATTTATTATTATGATACTAAAAATGATTATGGGATTGATGTAGCATTAAAGATAAATGAAGATCAATTATCACATTATTCAGATCCTTTGTTTTCAATTGTTACCCCGTTATATAATACGAACTTAAATTATTTTAAATATGCATATCAATCATTATGTGATCAAACGTTAAATGATTGGGAATGGATTTTAATTGATGATTCACCAGAACCATTAGATGAAATTAAGCAATTCATTAAATCAAAACATGATCCTAGATTAAAGTATTTTCGTATTGACGCAACAAAAGGAAATATTGGATTATCTAAATGGAGAGGCAATTGTATGTCTACTGGAAAATGGCTAATAGAATTTGATCATGATGATATGTTATATTCATGGACATTACAAACCATTAAAGAAGCAATTGATATATATCCAAATAATAAGTTCATCTATTCAGATAATACAACTATAGATGAAAACAATAATGTAACTAAATGCCTATATGGAAAAGATTATGAATGGGGATTGGGATATGGTCATTCGTATATGTCAAAAACTCCTATAGGAGAAATTAGAACAGATGCGTCAGGTCCAATAAATAATGCAACAATAAGATATATTGTTGGGGTACCAAATCATTTTAGATGCTGGGAACGTAACTTTTATTTTTCAATTGGTGGACATAATCAAACTCAACGTATAGCTGATGATTATGAATTAATTGTAAGATCATTTTTAAATACTAGGTTTACACATATACCAGTATGCTGCTATGCACAACGATTTGATGGTAATAATTCACAATACAAAAAGAATTCTGATTCTGATGGACAAGGAAATATTGAAGATATACAAAGAAGAGTTAGATTAATTTCAATCTATTATAAAGACAAAATTCATGAAAGATTGGAAGAACTTGGGTTAGATGATTCAAAATGGATTCCAGGAGATCCTTATAAATCAGCGCATATCTATAAAGAATTACATCCATTAGAAACATGCGAAGATACATATCTACCAGAATGGTCAAAGGAATAGCTTAAAATATGAGCTACACTATTTATATAATGTATAAATAAGGGATAGAAGCGAAAATTCTATCCTTTTTTATTGAAGTTTTTTCTTAAATGTTTTATTTTAAATAAAGGATAACTATTTTAAATTTAAATTTTTTAAATATATTATATGAAAGATTATGAAAAAGAAGAAAAACAACAACTTAATCGCGATTAGATACAATAGTGGAAATATGCTATACTTTACATCCACTAATCGTGTTGCTATGAAATTAGCTATAGCTCCTGCATCTGTTAAATGGGCAATAGAACATAACAATGTATTAACTGATGTTGAAGGCAAATCATTTACTATTGGATTTGTAGACGGCAGTGAAGTACCTTATAAATATATTAACAATTAAGAACTATGAAAAAAATTAAAACATTTGACAAATTTTTAGAGAACTTATTTAAATCTATTGAAAGTGATAAAGATGTATATGTTTTTGGATATACATTAGAATTTGATTCTGATTTTCAATTATTAGATGAAAATGAAGATTATGATGAATATTATACAATTTTTTGTTTAGATTTTAATAGACTTCAAGAATTATTAACTACTGTATTAAATTGTGATAGTGAAGATTATATCATAATTAATGATTTGTATAATGAAAATAATGAAGAAGGTGGAAAAACATTAATAAAAAGAATGCACATATTTAAAAAGATATAATATGAAAATAGAAAGGCAAATACAAAGAACCAGTTATGATGACTGGTTCTTTAAAGATAAATATAAAGAATATGGTATTAAAACACGATATGAATGGTTTGTATGGAAAAGAAACAGAGAATATGGTGAGACATTCAATTTAATTAACTATAGTGATAAGAATCATCTAAGTAAACAAAAAGGAACAGGTTCATCTGAAATAGTAATTAACGAAGATACATCAAATAAAGAACGTGTTAAATTTGTTCCGCCACGTTTTGATTTAGAAGACTTATTTAAGTTTGACTATAATGAAATGTTTAACTATAAACCTAATAAGAAATTCAATAAACTTTATTCATTAGTGTTTAATCATAAATTCTTTAATACTGATAAAGATAAAAAATATCAAAGATATATAGAAATATATAATAATGATATAATGAATGGAAATATTGATACTATAAACAATATATGCCAGAAATTATCACAATATATAAAGGATAATAATATAAATATATCAAAATATGTTGGTGGAAGTATCATATGCAATATTGCTTTAATGATTAGTAATTATATAAAGACAGGAATATTAGATACTTCTATTGACTTTATATGTAAAATGACAGAAAAAGAAATGAATGAAGAATATAATACATATTGTTTATTCTTATTATGTCAGATATTCACTTCAAAATATCATTATGTAGATCAATATATATGTGGAAAGAAAACAAAAGAATGGTGGAGAATAAGTTTATTAAGACATAGACATAGTGATAAAGACATGAAAAGCAAAGGTGTTGTTCCAATATTCACACTAGCAAATGGAGAAATACAATATAAACTATACTAATGGAACTAAAATTAGATTATTATAATGATTATAAATCATTGCGAAACTATTATGAAGTACAAGAGTGGATGAAGACAAATTATATAATGTTTAATGCATTATTTTTTGATAATATTCTTCCACAAGAAAATATGATTATATTTGAGCCTATTATTAAGAAAGTTAGATATCTTGGATGTGCATACAATAATAAGTTCAATTTTCCTTCTGAAGAATTTCCATTTAAGATTAGACTTAACTTCATATATGATTTGAATGAAGTTGAATGGCAGAACGTATTATTGCATGAAATGATACATATCTGGGAATATACAATGGGATATAGTGGCGGTCATGGAAAACTATTTAGAATGAAAGCTAAAGAGATTAACGACATTGGTGGATGGGGAATTACATGCACTCATAAAAATATATTAGAAGAACTAAAATATGCAAGAGACAGAGAAAACAATTGATAAGAAAGTTTTAGATTTTATTAATAAACTAAATTTATCATATAATATTGAAAAAGATATATTATATATAAATGGTCAGGAAACAAATGAATATTCTAATAAAGTAATTATTGCACAGATTAAACGTCAATGCAATAAAGATATTGATATTGAAACTATAAAGAAAGTATTATCTGACAAAGGATCATTTACAGTAAAAGAAGAAGATAAAGAATTAACTGACTTATTTGATTTAGTTGATAAAGATAATAATATCAATGAAAGTGAATGGAAAGAATACTTAAAATGGAAAAGAGACGAAGCATTATGGAAGATTGATAAAGATGGATTAAAAACAGGTTTAATGGAATGTATATTAAATATTATTGGATTTATTGAACATTTTCCTAAACTTAAAAATAAGATTAAATTTAATAAGATAAGAAATATTGTAGAATATGATGGAAGACAAGTTTTAGATAGTGATTATCATATGATAATTGATTTGATTAATCGTTATTTTATTCCTCAGTATTCAAATCTAAAAATGATTAAAGAAGCTGTTGATAATATAGGGTTCAAAAATCAATATAATAGATGGGTAAATTATTTTAATGAACTTAAATATGAAAATGATGGAACTGACTATATAGATTATACTATAAAAAATGTATTATGCTGTGAAGAACAAGAAAAGTATTATGATTTATATTATGAGACATTAAAATTAATGCTATTAGCAAGTATGTCACGTATATATAATAAAGAATTAAAGGGCATACCTACTAAATATGATACAGTTGTAGCTTTATGTGGAAAAAATGGTGGAAGTGGTAAGACAACTTTTTTTGAAAGACTATATGATATTGATGATAATGGAAATTCTTATTGTTATGTTTGTGCAGGTGATTCATTTGATCCTAAGAACAAAGATTTTATAGAACGAACTCATCAAAATGTTTGTTTATTCTTAGATGAAGTATCAATGAAAAGAAGTATTGTTACTAGTGTCAAAGGATATATTACACAAAAGGATGATAAATTTAGAAAATCTTACGGATTTAATAACGAAAGTCATATGAGAAATTTTATTATTGTAGCAAGCAGTAATAATGATGATATATTAAAAGACTATACAACAAATAATGAACGTCGATGGGCAATTATCAAAATATCTGAAAATGAAAAGAACTATGAAAATGTAAATAAAGCATTTGATAATGGATATAGAGACAAACTATGGGCATTCATCAAGAATATATATAAAAATGAACAATTTAATTTATATTTTACTGATGAAAGAATCATAAAACTTGAAGAAGAAATTCAAAGAGGATATAAGGCAAGTAATAATGATGATTATAATACTATTATAAATGACTTATTAGAACGTGAATATGGTTTTGTCAGTATACATGGTGAAGAATATATAGACATTGATTATATTATTAAGCAATATCAATATGGAGATTCAAAAAAATGGTGTGAAAATCATAATTTAGAATGGAATGAAAAATATAGTAAGTCGTTGAAAGGTGAATATATAATGAAGCCAGAAGATAGATTGATTGAGACTTATGGAAAAATAAACGCAATACGAAAAACAGACTTATATGCAATACTAAGTAGGCTTAATATGGATTATACAAAACCTACATTAAGATCTGAAATTGAATATAGTAAAAGATGGAATGGATACTTAAAGGATCATGATGTATATAAAATAAACGGATTGTCACAAAGAGCATATTGGCGCAAAAATCTTTGTGGACGTACTAAATTTAATCAAAATGGTAATAATAGCGATACACTTTTACCATTTTAATAGTTACATAAGTAACATAAGTTACACTTTTTTAGTCAAAAATGTAACCTTCTAACTTATTGGTAGTCAATATATTATATATATAATTACAATAATTACAATATTTTTAATAAAAATAAAATATTTATATAAAATAAAAATATAACAATTATATTTTTGATTTATTATAATATATAAAACATCATTTTGATTGTTATTTATGTAAAATGTAACTAAAACAACAAATAATATTAGAAAAATATGACTACAAATTTAAATAATATACTTAAAACACAGGTTGATATATTTGGTTGTGGAAGTAGAAGTAAAAATATATACTATACACAGTCACTTAACTATTTCTTGACTAAATTAGCAGAAAAGAATAAAACAACTGTATTTAAACTACGTGAGTTAAACAAAACAGATGAAAAGATAGCTAAACAATATAAGAAAGATAATTTGATTGCATGCACTGTGTCTGCCACTTTTGATCAATATCGTCTATTAAATTACATAAAAGAAAGAACAGGTCTCATTGCTATTGATATTGATAAAGACAAGAACCCAGAATTAGATACAGCTAAAGCAAAACAAGAAATAATCAAACTACCTTATGTTGCTTGGATCCAACTAAGTTGCAGGGGAGAAGGAATCTGGTGTTTGATTCCATATAATAAAGAGAACAATTTTAGAGATACATGGAATTCATTAAGGGAAGATTTCTTAAACTTAGGATATGTTATAGATGACTGTAAAGATGAGACTAGATTAAGGTTCGTTTCTTGGGATGATAATATATTTGCAAAGAAAGAAGTAGAAGTATATGATAAGGTTAAGCCATTCGAATACATTATGAGAGACAGAGACTATAATGCGGATGACTGGGAATTAACAAAGGATGATATTAAAGACATAACAGTAGCAATATACTTATTAACGCATTATTGTGGATATTCAGCGGATGACTATAATGATTGGCTTTTAGAAGGGTTTAGATTAGCAACAATGCCAAATAAAGAGGTAGGATTAAGGCTATTCAAAATGATAAGTGAAGCAAGTGCTAATTATGAAGGAGATTACGACGTAGAAGAGAAGTTTGATGAGTGCTGTAGAACTACTACATATAGGACAAATATATTAGGATATTATATTAATAAAATAAAGGAATTCTATGGATTAGAATGGCGCATTAAAGCTAACGAATTATTAGGACAGAATATTATAGCATAGTATTCTGTTCTATATTTATATTATAATCTTTATGGATTATAAGACATAAATATAAACAATTACTATAACATGCAATTAATACTAAAACGTATCTATACTTGTTCTACTTATACTATTGGTCGACTATACGCAGATAATATATACATATGCGATACGATAGAAGATACGGATCGTGGTTTAGATTGTAATATGCCATTAGCTAAACTACAACAATTAAAGGTAGCTAATGTTACTGCAATACCAACAGGAACATATAATATACTAATGAATGTAGTTAGTCCTAAGTATAGTAAATCAAACTACTATATGAATGTTTGTAATGGTAAAGTACCACGTTTAGATAATGTACCTGTATATTCTGGAGTACTAATCCATTGTGGTAATACAGCAGCAGATAGTAGTGGATGTATATTAGTTGGAGAGAATAAAGTTAAAGGACAGGTAATTAATAGTAGAAAAACCTTTGAACGTTTATATAAGTTACTAAAAGAAGCATACAACAAAGGAGAAAAGATTACTTTAACTATAGAAAGATCATACAAATAGATATCTTTAGATTTCTAATGACTTTCTAATGAAAATCTAAGGATTTAACACTTTAAAGCTTAGATTTAACGGATTTTAACCCGGGGTATGGTCATTTTACAGGTACCAGTACATAAAATACACAATTCCCTGCTGGTCGCATACCCAGCAGATTCCAGAATTAGATGTTATATACAACTTTTAACAATTACGACTTTGGTTTTAACAATTTCATGTTATAAAATTTTACTAGTAGTCATTTTTAGAAATTGATGTTTTTGATTTAACTATTTTATAAAAAAATAAATTTAAAAATATATGAAAATTTGTAATGATCAATATATAAGAGAAACATATGCAAAATATGATATACGTGTTATTGAATTTCTTTCACGTGTATATATGGACTGTGTAGATAATAATGAAAAGCTTAGTAATTATTTCTATTGTTGTCTTGATTTATTAGCTAATCAATTAAAATTATATTATTTAGGTGTTGACTCAATTGATTCGAATAAGAACGTATCTTCAACCGACGATTATAAACGTGTTAGCAAGAACCCAGCGATTGCAGTTATGTCACATGCACACCAACAAATACTAGATATATTAGAGAAGCTCGGACTTTCACCTTTCGCTTCTGCGAAGATTAAGAGACTTAATAATGTTGATGACTCGGAGTCAGCACAAGAACTTTTAGAAAATCTTATCAAATAACATAAGTCCACTGTGTATTCTACTTTTGATATATTTGTTTTTTTACAGAATACATAGTGGATAGTTTGTCTGAACTTATTAGATAGACATCTTTAGTTGTAATATCATTGTATATAAAGTCCAATAATATATTTTTATATCATATAAGATAAAATATATATGTCATAAAAATTGAACTATATGTCTTATATATCTATGTTATATATAACAAATATATCAATTAACATTATGGCTAGAATTTCTTATAATGACAAAACAAACATTATTAACAATGTAATTCAACTAAAGACTGAATTTAATAGAGCACCATCATTTCATCATGTTCAAGTTTATCATGATAATGGTTGGTACATTTATAAAGTAGATGATCATAATTATGAAGTATTTAAAGAGAATATTATTCAGACAGTAGAATATGTTGATGGAAAAATAAAAGCAGCCGATCTTTATAAAGTAAAATATCCAGATGACGAAGACTTTGGTGTATGGGCATGGTCAGTGAACAGTTATGATAGAGCATTAGATATTATCAAATATAAAAGTTAATATATCACCCTATAATAATGTAATATATCTTAGACTATAAATTATATGAATATATAATTTAATGTAATTATAACAATATATTAATAGCTTATTTTTATGATATACAGATACATATATAAGATTACATGTTTATGTGGAGATTGGAAAGGCAAATATTATTATGGTCAACATACTACTGACATTTTAGATGATGGATATGCTGGTTCAGGTGTAAGGATTAATCAATATTTTTCTATATACGGAAGATCATCATTAACATATAAAAAGAAGATTGTATGTTATGCAAAATCACAAAAAGAATTAGATCGATTAGAAAAATATTATGTGAATCAACATTTAGGTAAAGAAAAATGCTTAAATATTGACGAAGGTGGTCTACATTATTCGGATGACGTAAATAAATTAGATTTTCATGTAGTTGAGACTTTGGAGGATGGTAGTTATAGGTCAGCAGAAATTTCTAATAGTACTATATTATATTCTAAAATTGATGGAATTCCAATATATCAATCAAAAAATGGCAAGTTATATAGTAAAGCCAGAGATTTACAAAAACATGGAATTAATTTTTATAGATGAAGACCAAACCAAATATCTCAACCGAAGAGAAATACGAAATACTATTAAAGCTATGTGAAAAGAAACTGGGCTATAAAGAGACGCATGACTTTTTAGACAAAGCAACTGAGAATTATAGTCCAATCGAATATGCCGTACTAAAAGCAACAAAAGAATTAGAGAAACGATAGATGCCATATATAAGTAAAAGAAGAATTAGTCCACCATCAGACAAAAAGGAACGTGTTAAAAAACATAATGAAAAGTGGAATCATTATTATGGAAGTGTAGCATGGAAACATTTACGTGACTATTATATGTCTCTTCATCCTTTATGCAAGGATTGTGCTATTGAGAGTCGTTCGGTCCCTGCTGATGAGTGTCACCATGTTGTGCCGTGGAGTTGGTTTACATTAGAAGAAGATAAATGGGCTGCATTACTTGATGTCGATAATTTATGTCCACTTTGTAGAACCCACCATTTAGAACGACACCAGCATTTATATAAGCCTGATAATTTTGAACAGACTGCTTATTACAAGAAAATACATAATAATCTTTGAACTAATAATAACAGCATACTATTTTATATTTATATGTTAAACTTATAACATTATCGTTTCACTTCAATGTGAAATCGTATTATAGGACGGTCAATTGTTTTTTGTTCTATATATATTTATAAAATACTTTTTATCTTATTCATTATTTTTTATGACCGTCCTTTTTAATGATCGTAAATAACTAAAAATATGAATGTTCACAGTCTCATCCCAAAAGACAACAATATTGTTACCAATGTCATTGTAAAATGTTTATTATTAATTAAATATACAAAGAAAATGAATGACAAAACAAATTAAAATAATTATTGATAATATACAAAAAACGAAAGATAGAAAATTTGTAAATGAGATATGCAATAATATTTTAGAATCACTTAATGATTGGGAGAAAGAAGCAACTAAAATATTCTTTGAAAGAGATAAGAATACATTTATCGTAAAGTATAATTTACGTGTAAGTAAGACGGGTGACCTGCTCAGTGTGTTGATACGAGAATGGTTGAATTTATGTATTGAGACAGAACCCAATTTATTTATAAGTATAAATGAGATTGAAGAACATGCGCCTAAAGGCGTAACATATAAAATATTTAGTTATTTACCAGAAGAATAGATTACTTACCCAAGATATGTCGGTTCGTGAGAATAGACAAGTATCTTTCATATTTATAGTTTTATTAATATTTTTAATTTTTCATTAATTATTTATTAACATATTTAATATTTTGGCCTAGCTCAATTGAGTTAGGCCTTTTTTCGTATATTATTTGAAAATTTAACATGTATTAACAAAATGTCTATATTATATAATACAAGAAAATGAAAAACATATTTTATATTTAAATGAGTAGTTATTTTGATACAACAAAGCCTTATAATCAATATGCTAAAGATGTAGTTGATGGTAAAATAACAGCTTGTAAAGCTATAAAACAAGAATGTGCTCGTTATATTTCTTGGTTTGATAGAGATGACATGTATTTTGATTATAAAGATGTCGATAGAAAGATTAAGTTCGTTTCTAAGATGAAGCATACAACAGGCATCCATGCAAGACAGAATTTCATTTTATTACCATGGCAGCAGTTCGCTTTTGCTGGAATTTTTGGCTTCAAATGGGTAGAAAACAATTACCGCGTGACAAAAAAAGCTTTATTGTTTATGTCGAGAAAAAATGGAAAGACAGCAACGGCAGGTGCTCTTTCATTATGTTGTGCAATATGTGATAATGAAAATGGAGCAGAGATAGACATGGTGGCTAATAATGCTAAGCAAGCATCAATATGTTATGATCAAACTAAAGATTATGCAGAATCAATAGATCCTCAAGGTAAGATATTTAAGCGTTTTAGACATAACATTAATATCCCTATGACGAAATCGGTTATACAAGTGCATTCATCCGATTCTATGGGCCTTGATGGTTGGAATACATCGACGGCTATAATTGACGAATTTCACGCAGCTAAAGATTGGGGACTTTATAATGTCTTGATGTCTTCTATGGGTATGAGAACACAACCGTTGATGATTATATTGACGACAGCAGGCTTCTTGACAGGAGAGACATATCCTTGTTATTCAATGTATGTGACTTGTAAACAAATTTTATCTGGTTTAAAAGATGATGATACAATGTTCCCTTTGATATACGAATTGGATGAAGGAGATGACTTTAAAGACGAATCAGTTTGGATAAAATGTTGTCCTTCATTAGGCCAGACGGTTCGTTATGAATATATGAGGGAACAAGTTCATGATGCAATTAACAATACATCATTAGAAGTAGGTGTAAAGACCAAGAATTTCAATATGTTTTGTCAATCAGCGAATATTTGGTTGTCAAGAGAGAAAATACAAGAAGTTATGGAAGAAGTTAATATTGATGATTATGCTGGAGAGATGGCTTTTGGTGGATGTGACTTATCAGTTGTGTGTGACCTTTCTTCTCATGCTATATGCATCCCACCAAATCCAGATAGAAAGCTTCATCCAGATAAGTTCATTTTCAAGCAATGGAGCTATATCCCTGAAGAAGCATTAGAAACATCTTCAAATAAAGAATATTATAAAGAATATATTAGAAGAAAGCAAGCATTTAAGACTTCAGGTAATGTTATTGATTATAATGCAATATTGAAAGACCAGCTTCAATTAAACTCCAAGCTTTATATTGTAGATTATGGTTATGATAGTTATAATGCAACACAATGGGCAATAAATGCCGAAGAACAAGGACTTCCTTTATCAGCTTATAGTCAGACTCTTTCATCATTTAATAAGCCGACCAAGTTTTTAGAGATCTTAATCCGTTCAGGAAAATGCATTATTGATAAAAATATTGTTACAGATTGGTGTTTTGCTAATTGTGAATTAATGATAGACCACATGGAGAATGTAAAGCCGACGAAAGCCAATGGCGAAAAGAATAATAAGATAGATTGTGTTATCGCGATGCTTGAAGCTCTTGGATGTTATCTTAACTCTTCATATTTTGACCCTAAGATATATGTTATATAAATATCTATATTAATAAAAATATCACAACTTAATTTATGTGGTTCTTTAATAAGAAAGAAGAAAAACGAAATGCAGAACAACCTCATGTAGAAGTAGAAAAGAATGCTTGTGATGAAGCATTAGCATTAGCGGGCTTAATTAATAAGACTTATGGAAAATCTTATGATCCAATGAAGCAATCATCTTTTTTCGCAGCAGTTAATTTAATATCAAATGGAATCGCGCAAATGGGATGGGAAGTAAAATCCAAATCGGATAAGAATGTTAGTTCAGTTCCATACATAGACGAATTATTTGATAAAAATAATTTAACACAGTTCTTATTTGTTAAGAATATAATTAAAGATGTTTTATTACGTGGAAATGGCTTTGCTTATATACATAGAGATCAATCAGGTAGACCAAAAAGTTTAGAATATATGCCTTTTGGTGATGTAACTATTGAATACAACAGCCTCACAAGAGAATTATATTATTTAGTTCCAAAAATTAAGCAAGGAATTGTGGAGCCAATTAATATTATTCATTTAAGAATTAATTCAGAAGATGGTATACATGGACGTTCAATTATAAGTTATGCAGCAAATACAATTACTTTAGGAGGAAACGCAGAAAAATCGGCGCAAGATTTCTTTGGTTCAGGCATGCTTTTACAAGGAATCTTATCTACAGATTTGCCAATTATGAATGGTAAGACTATAGAACAAGCTCATGCACAATGGAAGTCTTCACAACTTGGTGATGGTACTGGTGTCGCTATTTTACCAGCAGGAATGAAATATCAGAATGTAACAACCAATGCATCAGATGGACAATTATTGGAGACACGTCAATTTAATATTACAGAAATCGCTCGTTGGTTTAATATTTCTCCAGTTTTGCTCGGTGATTATTCTAAGACAGCATATAATACAATTGAACAAGCTCAGTTACAATTCGTTGTTAATACATTAGCACCTTATGTAATGATGCTAGAAGATGAATTGAATCAAAAAATCATAATGCCTTCAGATAAAGACAGAATTTACATCGACATTATCGAAGAAGACATTATAGCACAAGATAAGCAAGCACAGGCTTCTTATTTGACAACTTTAGTTGATAAAGGAATTATAACAAGAAATGAAGCACGTGTTAAGTTAGGTTTAAATCCTGTTGAAGGTGGAGATGACCTCCTCATTGCTTATACAGACATTAATCAAAATAAGATTAACCAAGATAAAAATACAGATGAAAATAAAGATGAAGAAAAGTAACTTAGAAGTAAGATATATCACATCAGAAATACGTGCATTAGAGCCAGAATCTAGAAAGATTGGTGGTTTAGCTATTCCTTCAGAATCACGTTCAGAGCTTTTACGCACTCGTGATGGAGATTTCTATGAAACTATTTCTCGTGATGCATTAACAGAAGACTTAATTAATAACATGGACATTAAGCTTTATTTAAACCATGATAGTTCACAAGGAACATTTGCTCGCAGTAAGAGAGGTAAGGGTAGTCTTCGTTTGTTCATCACAGAAAGAGGTTTAGAATTTGAAACAGAACTTCCAAACACAGTTTTCGGCGACATGCTTTTAGAAGGCATCAGACGTGGTGATTATGATGCATTAAGTTTTGCATTCATCCCAGGTCAGATGAAATGGAAAGATAATAAAGACGGCACATGGGACCGAACAATTAATTCTATTGATGTAATAGATGAAATTAGTTTATTATCAGTCGCACCAGCATATGAAGCAACAGAAGTTGCGTGTCGTTCATTAGAAAATTTTAAAGAAGAACAACGTCAAGCTAAAGAACAGAAAGACAAAGAGATTTTAGATTCTTTAGATGCTAAAATTAAGGAATTTGAAGAAGCAGCTAAAATTTAAAATCATATCATTTGCATTAGGATGATGTAAATTATAAATATCTATATTAATTAAAAATACATATTTTAAAATATGAAGCAGAAGAGAATTAATAATATACTTTATGTTTTTCAGACTACTCCTTATGAAATTACAGAGGACACTGATGCACAAATCATAAAGGTTCAAGAAGAATCATATTCAGGCTTTAAGAAATTGAATGAATCACTTGCAGATAAGATTGTAAAATATAACTATAAAGTTGTATGTATTACGCAGCAAGAATGGATGCCTTATATTAATCAACCAGATCCAGAGCCACCAGTAGGTGAAAATTATACATTCACTTTATATCCAGGTGCTGAACGTGGTAAGATATTTGTTAATTTTAGTGATGGTCAAACTCGTATGGCTACAGTAGATGACACTCACATGCCAGGTAATGAAAATCCAATTCACATAGAAGGATATGGCGATTATGAAGGCCTTGTATATACATATGAAGTTCCTGAAAATATTGAAATTACTTTGAGACCACTTAATGCTATTGAAAACTATACATATGATACTGCAGTATATACTTATAATGATGAAACACACTTCTTAACTCCAAGTATAGTAATGGATGCAGATAAAGCAGTTTATTGTGTATACGCAGAACCAGTAGAGCCATCAACTTATACATTACATTTAGAAGGTCAAAATATCAATGATTCTAATCTCAAAGTAGATATAGACGGAGCCCAACAAGACCTTGCAACTCTTGTAGGTGGTGTACAAGTCGCTACTGATACATTAATTGAAGTATGGTTGTTAACTGAAAATGATGAAGATTATGATACAACATCTATATCAACTTGGATGACATTAAGTACAGAAGGTGGTCTCCATTATTATGCTAATATGCCATCAGAAGATAAGACAATTAATATATCTTATATTGGAACATCAGCATAAATTATATAAATGTATAGCTTAGAGTTTTCTAGGCTATACATTTCATTCTTATCGAAAATTTACTATATTAATTAAAATTAACATAAATTATAACTTCATTCTATGAACGAAGTGAAATAGAATTAAAACATAAAAATATAACTAATTAATACTATGTTAAACAGCGTTGAACTTCGCGAAGCTATAAATAAAGCAACAGTTCGTGCTAAAGAAATAGTTGATCTTTGTAAAACAGAAGTTCGTGAAATGACAGAAGAAGAAGATAAAGAATTTAAGTCATTACGCGAAGAAATTGATGCAAAGAAAGCTGAACTTAAAGCTTTAGAAGACAAATTAGCAGAATACGAAAGAGAACTTCCTGAAGAAGAGGAAGAAAAAGAAGAATGTAATAGAAAAAAATCTAATAGAAATAAAATGACAACACAACAAATTTTAGAAAATCGCTTTAAGAAAGGTATTGAAGACGGCCTTAAAGAATTCAACTTAAATGGAACAGAAAAGCGTGCAGTTCAAGTAACTGGTAATGATGGTGTTCACGATGCAGTTGTTGAAACAGAATTCGCTGATATCCTTATGCCATTATATGCTAATTCTATAATTAACAAATTAGGCGTTACTTATCGTTCAGGTCTTCCAAAGGGTGATTACCATTATCCAAAGATGACTAAAGGTACAGTAGGTTTTGTAGGAGAAATTGACCCAGCAGTTGCTAGTGGAAACGGCTTCTCATACATTACATTACGTCCTCATAGAATCGCAGCATATGTGGATGTGTCAGAAATGACTCTTAGAAACGATACCATAGGCGTATTTCGTGCTCTTCAAGAAGATTTACTTAACAAATATGATGAATATTTGAACACTAAGTTCTTCGGTTCAGATGCAGCTACAGATAATGCTCCTGCTGGTATATTCTATAATGTAACTCCAACTGAAATTACAACTTATAAAGATCTTTGTGACTTTGAAGCAGACTTGGAAGAAAATAATGTAACTGGTAAGTTTAAGTATGCATTATCTCCAAAAGCTAAAGCTTATTTACGTTCTACTATAAAAGGAACTAATGCTACAGGAATGATTTTGGAATATAACGAAGTAGATGGTACTCCATTTGAAATCTCTTCAGTTGTTCCTTCTAAACAATTTGTATATGGTAACTGGAAAGACGTCGTTCTTGCTACTTGGGGTGAAGCTTCAATCAAGATTGATGATTCTATTGGTTATGCAAATGGTTTAATCCGTGTTTATTTGACTTCTTATGTAGACTGGGCTGTTTTACGTAACGAAGCATTAGCATTCGGTGAAGTAAAGGAAGCGGGGGAGTAATCAATTATTCCACAATAGAAATTGAAACATCAAACTCTTAGAGTTTGATCATTATATAACTTAATTTCATTTTCTTTTTCCGATGTGGGGGATGGGATATGCCCATTCCCCTTATTTGTAAAAATATTTATTACAGAAATGCAATATCTCACATTAGAAGAAATAAAGAAACAATGCGTGGTAGATTCAGATTTTCATGATGACGACGAATTTTTTGAAATGATAGGTGACTCTGTTGAAGACATGACGTCCAAATTGATTAATTGTAGTTTAGATGAAATATCAGCAGAAAATGGAGAGCTTCCTGCAACTATAAGACATGCTATGAGGATGCTTGTAGATTATTTTTATAGTGTGAATAGAGGAAGTTCAGATGACACACCAGACATTCCAAATGCGGTTATGACAATGTTAAAATTATATTTACAATTTAAATAATGAAAAGTTGTTTATTGAAAGACCCTATTGATATATATGAATTACAAACATCAAAAACTGAATACGGCACAATAAAGACAGAATATGTTCTTAAATATCATACAAGAGCATATAATCGTTTTAATTCAGAAAATCAAGTCGTCTCTGAAGGTGAAATATATTACCCTATCTCAAGAACATTTATTGTAAGAGAATATGTTCCTGTTGTAGAGACGGACCGCATCTTATGGGATGAAAAATGGTGGAGAATATTAAGCATTAATAAAAATAAATATTACAATAATACTGAGGTTCAAGTAACTTTGGTAAATGATTAATACATAACATGGACGGAATAAGTTTAAAAATGACAGGAAATTTACTTGGTCCACTTGAAGAAATGGAACGTGAGTTACCAAGAGCAGAAAAACGAGCTTTGTATCGAGCTGCGTATTATTTAAGAGATAAGATAAGACAGTCGCTCTCTTCAAGACTACCAAGAGCAACTGAACACAATCCAAAATATAATGATACATTAGTTGATGCAGTTGGTTTCTCTAAAGTAGACGGTGCTTCAATTAATATCAATGCAATGGGTAACCGTCATCCAAAGTCAGGTACATATCGTACACGTTTCTTTGAAAATGACACAAGGGATCGTTATCAAAAAACATACAGAGGTCAGAAACTAAAAAAGAAGAGATATCTAGGTCATATAACTGGAAACCATTTCTTCTCAAGTGCAGTTGAAGCTAATCAAAATGCAGCAATAGATCTTATGCGTGATGTTATATCTCAATATGTACAAGAATGCTACAACCATAACTAGAAAATGACTATTTTATCAAAAATACAAATTATGTAATATGGCTGACAATAGCTTATTATGTTCAAAATATGTACAGTCAATACTTGAAGAAAACGAAGAAGTCAAATCAATCTTAGGAACAGATCAACATAAAATATTTCCATTACTTCAACCTGACCAATTGACTTTTCCATTTATAGTCCATGCAAGAACATCATTAACAACACAATATACAAAGAATCTTCCATTTGGTTTTGGTTGGACAAACGATGTCACATATACTGTTAATTGTGTATCAAATGATTATATACAATGTATAGAATTAGCAAATGCAGTAAGACATGCAATGGAAGGATATCAATGGAAAGACGAAAACATACATATAGAACCAATACAATTACAACAAGTATCTGAATATACAATAGATGATACAACATTTGTAGAGGAACTACAATTTAAACTACAAATTACTTAGAAACTACATAAAAATATCGTAATCATAATTATGTTACAAAATTCTAATATATTAAAAGGCTCAACCGTATTAGTATTTATCGATGAAAAGCCAATTGCTTTCGCTACTTCAGAAAGTCTTAGCATCACTTCTAATACAACTGAAGTTTCAACTAAGTCACATGGTTTATATCCATCATTGATTGTTAATTCAATTGGATGGACTGTTTCCGTTGAAAACTTAGCATCAGATGACGGTATGAAAGCTTTAAACGCTTTAGTTGAGTCAGCAAAGAAAAATAATCCAGTTCATTTAAAGTTTGGCGAACCAGCTAACTGGACAGAAAAAGGTATTGTTAATAACGAAGATAAAGATCATCAAGCATGGACTGCTCCGGAAAAAACTGCAGTTTTAGCTGAAGGTGATGCAATCTTAACATCTTATTCTTGGAACATGCCTGCTGGTGATAATCTAACTATGTCTGCAGAATTTACAGGTGTAGGTGAATTAACTTTAGTTCAACCAGCCAAACCAGAAGAAACTCAAGGTAATTAACATAATCTTGTAATATTTTTTTATAGAGGCAGAGTAGATAATGTATCAAAGTCTACTTTGTCTCTTTGTCTTTTGTATTTTGCTTATTGAAGTGTCTATTTTATATTAGATGGTTTAATATTATTTATACTGAGCAAGCAAGTAGATTGCAACGAAAGCTTGCTCTTTTCTTTATTAAATCCATCACTGTATAAATAAATTAAACAAAATACTATGATAAGTAAAAAATCAAAAACCTATTGTTGTGAAGACGTACGTCTTATTGAAAATTATGATAAGGCAATTAATGATAAAAAACAAATGTGGCAATGTCATCATCGTTTAGAAATTGATCTAAACGTATCAGCCAATGATTTAAGAAAACGAAATTTGTTTTATAATAGACCAGCTTCAGAACTTATATATTTAACGCGTCATGAACATCAAAGTTTACATAAAGCACAAAATAGAAATCCTTTTTATAAATGTAGACATACAGAAGAAAAGAGAAAAGAATTATCAGACATAAATATTGGAGCAAAATGGATGAATAATGGAATAAAACGACATTATGTTTTAAAGGACAAAATTGAATATTATTCTGAAAGAGGATATGTTTTTGGTTTCAAACTTAAAGACTTATAAGGTTCTATATTATATAAATACAAATACATTTAAAAATAATTATGGCAATTAGTCGCGTAGTAGCGGGTAATGATTTTACTATTAGAATCAATGTAGTTCAACCACAATATACAATAGATGGAACTATATATGAAGATTTTGATTTAACTAAATGTACAGACGTAGAAGTTAACTTAATCTGTGAACAACATAAAATCATTATACCTTTAAATTGGAAATTAGAAGAAAATACAAATAATATCATATTGGCTGACATAATAGGCAAGCAGTTACATATTGGTTCAGTATATGGTGTTCAGATTACAGGTTTAGATGAAAACAATAAAGCATGGAGATATAAGAACAAATCTGTATTCTCAGTAGTTGATGCCACTAAAGATTCTTTGATGGATGTTGAACTTATGGACGAACCATTAGAATTAAGAACTGAAATAAGTTTGTTTGTAAATGCAATGCCAATTGAAGGACATCAGGGTCCACGTGGCGAGCAAGGTCCAGTTGGTCAAGCTGGCCCGCAAGGAGAACGTGGCGAGAAAGGCGCAGATGGTCAGCAAGGACCAGCTGGACAGCAAGGACCTGCCGGACAACAGGGTGAGAAAGGTGAGCAAGGCCCAGCCGGACAACAAGGACCAGCTGGACAACAAGGCCCAGCCGGACAACAGGGTGAGAAAGGTGAGAAAGGTGAGGACGGTTCCGTTTCTTTTGATGACTTAACTCCAGAACAGAAAGAAGAATTACGTGGTCCGCAGGGTCAAGCTGGACAACAAGGACCAGCTGGACAGCAAGGAGAACGTGGAGAGAAAGGACAAGACGGTCAACCTGGGGCACAAGGTGAGCGTG